>Ga0209698_10002305_pt1 | contig 21761 bp, 16 predicted proteins | sample LitLauG_LLR_2012_FD_187203 | JGI IMG/M metagenome (GOLD analysis project Ga0209698, IMG submission 187203) | Freshwater sediment microbial communities from Pennsylvania, USA - Little Laurel Run_MetaG_LLR_2012 (SPAdes) (version 2) | ecosystem: Environmental > Aquatic > Freshwater > Creek >...
CGGGTGATGCAGGGCCATGCGGCGGCGAACTTCATGCCGCTGATCGCCTCGAACCGTGTCGGAATGGAGAAGGGACAGGCTGGAGAGATGACGTTCTACGGTTCCTCTTTCATCGCCGATCACACCGGTGCCCTGGTGGCTTCTGCCGACCGCGGCAGCGAGCAGGTCCTGGTGGCGCACTTCGATCTGGACGAGTGCCGCCGTTACCGCGAAAGCTGGGGCAGTTTCCGCGACCGCCGGCCCGACCTTTACGGGGCACTGGGCACCCTGGACGGATCGACGGGGAACCGGCTGCGCAAATGACGTCCCGGAATTCGCCCGCCCCGGCCCCTGGCCTGCTGCGCCCGGGCCGTCCAGGCGGGCCGTGGCTCACCGGGCAGGCGCCGGCGGCGCATCTCCCGTCGGCATTTCCGGCTTCAAGCCACCGCAATCGGACTTGATGAAACGGTTCTCCATTTCATTGTGGACCGCGTGCGTCTCGCCGTTTGGCAGCGTAAGCGCGGTGTCCGAAACGATCCGGATCAGCTCGCTCGAAACCTCAACGTCGACAGTGGCGGACGACCGCGCACCCTCGGAATTACAGGTCTTCTGCGTGACCAGGTGATGGGCGTCGCGATGCACGGTCCTGGAATCGCAACCCGGCTCCGGCCGGGAATCGGGATCGAAGTTGCGGGCCATTTCGGCGCTGATGCACTCCCGCGGGTTGCCTTCGGCGCTGTAGTGCGGATATGAGGTAAGCCTCGCCTTGCCGGCAATGAGGGGTTCTGCCGCATCCGGACGGGAACAATAGCCGAATCATCACGATCAGGCGACCTGTCGTCCAACGGTTCTTGTCCGTCCGGCTGCGCGCCGGTGGTGCAGGCCTGAGCCCGGTGCTCAGCCCAGCATGTCGCGCAGTCGGAACCAGGCCATCGCCAGCACCAGCGCCGGCGTGCGCAGGGCGCGGCCGCCCGGGAAGTTGCGGTGGCGCAGGCGCGCGAACAGGTCAAAGCGTTCAGCGCTGCCGCGTATGGCCTCGGCAGCCACGCGCCCGGCCAGCCCGGTGAGGGCCAGGCCGTGTCCCGAGAAGCCCTGCAGGTAGTAGATGTTGGGCCCGACGCGGCCAAAATCGGGCGCGCGGTTCACGGTGATGTCGACGTAACCGCCCCAGGAATATTCGATGGGCACGCCCGCCAGTTGCGGGAAAACCGTCACCATGCGCTTGCCCATCGATGCCGCCAGGTCGCGCGGCGCGATCGTCGAATAGCTGACACGGCCGCCAAAGAGTATGCGGTCGTCGGCCGATAGCCGGTAGTAGTCGAGCACGAACTGGGTATCGCAGACCGCCGAGCGGCTGGGGATAAGCGCATCGGCGCGCGCCCTGCCCAGCCGCGCACTGGCGGCGATGAAGGTGCCCACCGGCATGATGCGCTCGCTCAGTTGCGGCGCCAGTCCCTCGAGGTAGACATTGCCCGCCAGCAGCACGTGGCGGCAGCGCACCGCGCCGTGCGCCGTATGCACGACGGGCGCGGCACCGCTGTCGAGGCGCAGCGCGCGCGTGCGCTCCCGGATGCGCACGCCCAGGCCGGCGGCCGCGCGCGCCAGGCCCTGGGTGTAGAGCAGGGGATGGAGGTGGCCGCCGCGCGGATCGTGCGCCACTGCCGCGTAGCGCGCACTGGCGATCCAGTCCTGCACCGCCGCGCCTTCGTAGATCTGCATACCCGTGTAGCCGTACCGCTGCTCCAGGTCCGCCGTTGCGGCACGCAACTCCTGTGCGCGCCTGGGCCCTATGGCCGCTGCAAGGTAGCCCGGCTGCCAGTGGCAGTCGATCGCGAATTCCTTGCGCCGCTCGTGGATCAGCTGCACTGCCTCGACGGTCATGTCCCAGACGGTGCGCGCCGCGGCATCGCCAAGCTGCTCGCGCACCAGGGACATGTCGCAGGCCAGTCCGTTGAGCGCCTGGCCGCCGTTGCGGCCGGAGGCGCCCCAGCCGACCTGCATGCCCTCGAGGACCACTACCTCGAGCCCGGCGCGCCGCAGATCGATGGCAGCCGAGAGTCCGGCCAGCCCGCCGCCGACGATGCAGACATCGCAGTCCGTGTCGCCGGCCAGCGCCTCGTACACCAGATCGGTGGGCGCCGTGGCGACGTAATAGGAGTTGCGCGTCAGCTGGTCTTCGGATGCGAGCATGGATGGGAAGCCGGCAATTCGGGCCGGGCGGGCGGTGGTTGCCGGGGGGCGGTTGCCGTCCGGGCAAGCGGCATTCTTGGTGTCGCACCGGTCCGTGTCCAGCGCCACTTTATAATTAAACGATGGAGCCACTTTTCCGGGGCTTGCGCCCCGCATCCGGGTGAAAGTGGTACTGTTGCGGCATTCGTGTTTACGTCAGACTTGGTGCCCTCGGGCTGGCCGGCCGATCGACCGGCACAGCCCTTCCCGAACCGCCTGAACGAGCTTGTTACCGTGACCGCTGCAAGTGGGTCGATGAACCTGCCCTTCGTGATGATTCCCTGTGACAACCGCCTCATCGGTGGTCACTATTACCATGCCCTGGGACGCAAGTACGCCGACGCGGTGCGCCTGGCCGCTGACTGCCTGCCGTTGCTCGTGCCGACCGGCGGAGCGCGGGAGTGGCAACCCTACCTGGAACTGGCCGACGGCATCATGCTGACGGGATCGCCGGCCAATGTGCATCCCTCGCATTTCGGCCAGGATGTGCACGACCCCTCGCTGCCGCTCGACCAGGAGCGCGATTCCGTAACATTGCCGCTGGTGCGCATGGCCGTGGAGCACGGCATTCCGCTGCTGGCCGTGTGCCGCGGCCTGCAGGAGATCAACGTTGCCATGGGCGGCACGCTGCACCAGGCCATCCATGAGGTTCCGGGCAAGCGCGATCACCGCGAGAATCCCGCCCTGGAACTCGACGACCAGTATGGTCCCTCCCACGAGGTGAACATCGCCGCAGAAGGCCGGCTCATGGGCATCCTCGGACGCTCCCGCATCAGCGTCAACTCGCTGCACGGGCAGGGGATCGACCTGCTCGCACCGGGCCTGGTGGCCGAGGCGGTCTCGCCCGATAACATCATCGAGGCGGTGCGCGTTGCCGCGCATCCCGGTTTTTCACTCGGCATGCAGTGGCACCCCGAGTGGAAGGTCATGGAAAACCCGCTGTCCATGCGCATCTTCCATGCCTTCGGCGAAGCCTGCCGGGCCTTCCGTATCAGCCGCGGCCGCTCCGGCGCCGTGCCGCTGTCGCGCGCGGCCTGATGGGAATAGACCGCTCAATCCGCTTTCGCGGCCGCGTGGCCGTGCGCCGGTAACCCACCTTTCCAACAAATGCACGGCTCCTTGCGGACTGCCGTGCCACCATATGGCCATACGCAATAACTTTTCCAATGTCGAACTCGAGCGCTGGTTCGACGAGAACCAGGTGGACGAAATCGAATGCCTGGTGCCCGACCTTACCGGCGTTGCGCGCGGCAAGATCCTGCCGCGCACGCGATTCACGCAGGACCGCGGCATGCGACTGGCCGAATCGGTGCTGGGCATGACGGTTACGGGCGAAGCTCCCGAATCCGATGAATACGGCGGCATCATCTCGGACAACGACCTCGACATGGAGCTGCTGGCCGACCCCTCCACGGCCTGCCTGGTTCCCTGGGTTCCCGAGCCCGCGCGCACCGCGCAGCTCATCCACGACTGCTATTTCGCCGACGGCCGCCTGGTCGATTTTGCCCCGCGTTCGGTGTTGCGCCGGGTGCGACAGCTCTACGCCGACATCGGCCTGTCGCCGGTGGTGGCACCCGAACTCGAGTTCTACCTTATCGCCCAGAATACCGACCCCGATATCCCGCTCACCGCGCCCATCGGGCGCAGCGGCCGTGCCGAGACCAGCCGCCAGCACTACAGCATCGATGCGGTCAACGAGTTCGATCCGCTGTTCGAGGACATCTACAAGTGGTGCGAGATCATGGACCTGGAAGTTGACACCCTGATCCACGAAATGGGCGCCGGCCAGATGGAAGTCAACTTCCTGCACGGCGACCCGCTCGACCTGGCCGACCGCGTCTTCTATTTCAAGCGCACCCTGCGCGAGGCGGCCCTGCGCCACAAGATGTACGCCACGTTCATGGCCAAGCCCATGTCCAACGAGCCGGGCAGCGCCATGCACATCCACCAGAGCATCGTCGACAGCAATACCGGCCAGAACATCTTCTCCAATCCCGACGGCTCCCCCACCGATGCCTTCCGCCATTACATTGGCGGCCTGCAGAAGTACATGCCGGCGGCGATGGCGTTTTTTGCACCATACGTGAACTCGTACCGGCGCCTGGTGCGCAACAGTAGTGCGCCCATCAATATCCGATGGGGCCGCGACAACCGCACCGTGGGCCTGCGCGTGCCGCGCTCCAAGCCCGAGGCGCGTCGCGTCGAGAACCGGGTGGTCGGGGCCGATGCCAATCCCTATGTGGCAACGGCGGTTACCCTGGCCTGCGGCTACCTGGGCATGAAGGAAAAGGTCGAACCGTCCGATGAATCGGGCGGCAATGCCTACAACGCCCAGCGCGACCTGCCACGCAGCCTGTCCGACGCCCTGCAGAACCTGACGACGGCACCGGCGCTTGCCGAGGTCCTCGGCGAACGTTTCGTCACCATCTACCGGCTGGTCAAGGAGCTCGAGCACGATGAATTCATGACCGTCATCAGTTCATGGGAACGGGAACATCTTTTGCTTCATGTGTGATGTGTTGGTGATTGCCGCTCCGCGCGCCGCCAGAGCGCGCCGGCGCAGTCGTCTATCCACTGCCGGAAGCCGTTGACGCGACGGGGCCGGTGATGCAGCGGTACGGGGGTCGTGAATCATGACGTTTGCGGGGAAAAGCAGGGAAACCACCGGCATGCACCAAGGCCGGGTCGGCTGGTCCATCACGGTGGTCCTGGCGCTGTGCGCGGGCCTTGCCGCGGCGCCGGTCCGGGCCGAGGACGAGAAGGTCCTCAACATCTACAACTGGTCCGATTACATCGGCGACAACACGATCCGCGATTTCGAGAAGGAAACCGGCATCAAGGTTGTCTACGACACCTTCGACGGCAACGAGGCGCTGCACGCCAAGCTGCGATCGGGCCACACGGGCTATGACATCGTCGTGCCCTCGGCCCACTGGGCCAAGCGTCAGATCGAAGGCCACCTGCTGCTCAAGCTCGACAAGAGCAAGATCACCACTTATGGCAATCTCGACCCCTGGCTGATGGGGCAGCTTGCCAAGGCGGCCAACGATGTCGGCAATGAATACGTCGTGCCCTGGTTGTGGGGCGCCACGACAGTGGGCATCAATCCCGACAAGGTCAAGGCGGCGCTGGGCAATCTGCCCATGCCCGACGATGCCTGGGACCTCATCTTCAAGCCGGAATACTCCAGCCGCCTCAAGACCTGCGGCCTGTCACTGCTCGACACCGGCGACGACGTGTTCCCGGCTGCGCTGCGCTACCTGGGCAAGCCCGGATTCAGCCACGACCGCGCCGACTACCAGGCAGCGGCCGACCTGCTGGCCAAGCTGCGGCCCAATGTCACGATGTTTTCCAGCTCCTCGTACATCAACGGGTTGGCCGACGGCTCGCTGTGCGCCGTGCTGGCCTGGAACGGCGACATCGGCATTGCCACCCAGCGCGCCAAGTTGGCCAAGCGCGGCATCAAGGTCGTCGCCCTGGTACCCAAAGGCGGCGAGTACATGTACTTCGACACCATGGCCATCCCGGTCGACGCCCGGCACGTCGAGAACGCGTACAAGTGGATGAGCTATATCTACCGACCCGAAGTCCAGGCCGGCATCGTCAACAAGGTGGTGCACGGCAATCCGGTCCGTGCGGCTGACAAGCTCGTGAACGCGGACGTGCGCAGCGTGCCCGGCGTCTTCCTCAAGGGAGACGAACTGGCGCACCTGGCGCCGCAGGAGGCCCTGCCCGACGACATCCTCAGGGTGCGCACGCGCCTGTTCACCGCGTTCAAGAGCGGCCAGTGATGGCAGGAACGGCAGGGGGCGTGTCGCCGGCGGCGCTTGTCGGGACGGCGGAGGGCAGCGGCGACGCCCAGTTCCTGCGCGTCGACCGGCTGACCAAGCGATTCGGCGAGGTCGCCGCCGTTGACGATGTTTCCATCTCCATACGCAAAGGCGAGATCTTCGCCCTGCTCGGGTCCTCCGGATGCGGCAAGTCAACGCTGCTGCGCATGCTTGCCGGCTTCGAGACGCCCACCTCGGGTGGCATCTTCCTCGAGGGCCGGGAAATATCCGGGTTGCGCCCCTTCGAGCGCCCCATCAACATGATGTTCCAGTCCTATGCGCTTTTCCCGCACCTCACGGTGTGGGAGAACGTCGCCTTCGGCCTCAAGCGCCACCGCCAGCCGGCCGACCGGATCAAGGCGCAGGTCGACCGCATGCTGGGGCTGGTGCAGCTCAAGCCCTACGCCCAGCGCAAGCCCCACCAGCTCTCCGGAGGACAGCAGCAGCGGGTGGCACTGGCGCGCAGCCTGGCGCTGGAACCGCGGCTGCTGCTGCTCGACGAACCCCTGGGCGCGCTCGATCGCAAGCTGCGCGCCCAGACCCAGTTCGAGCTGCACAGCATCATCAAGAACGTCGGCGTCACCTGCGTGCTGGTCACGCACGACCAGGAAGAAGCCATGACCATGGCCGACCGCATCGCCATCATGAGCGCCGGCGGCTTCGTGCAGGTGGGGCCGCCGCGCGAGATCTACGAGACGCCCGGCAGCCGCTTCGTCGCCGATTTCATCGGCACGGTCAACCTGTTCGACGGCGCGCTGGTCGAGGACGAGCCCGACCACTGCATCATCGAGACGCCGGTGGGACGCTTCTACGTGGGGCATGGCATCACCGGCGTGAAGGGCCAGCGCCTGAGCGTGGCGCTGCGCCCGGAGAAGATCGAACTGAGCAGCGTCGCGCCGGCCGACACCGGCAGCAACTGCTTCAAGGGCCGCGTCCTGGAGTGCGCGTATTTCGGCGCCACCTCGCTGTACCGCGTAATGCTTTCCGACGCAACGCGCCTGCAGGTATCCGTACCCAACACCGAGCGCCACGGCGAGGTCATCACGGTGGGTTCGGACGTCTACGCCACCTGCACCCCCGATTCGCTCGTCGTGCTGGTCAGCTGAACTTCGGGCCCTGCAGCGATGCCGTCGGCAGCTACCGCAACCCCGGCACCGGACCGCTCCTCCGGCGTGCTGGCGCGGCTCCAGCGCATCAACTGGGGCCGCAAGACGGTCATCGGCGTCCCGTTCGCCTTCCTGGTGCTGTTCTTCTCCCTGCCGTTCCTGGTGGTGCTCAAGATCAGCGTCTCCGAAGCCGACGGCGTGCAGTTCAAGGACCTCGTCGACTTTGCCGATGGCACGCTCACGCTGCGGCTCAAGCTGGCCAATTACCAGTTCCTGGCCACCGACCCGCTGTACCTGAAGACCTACGTCTCGTCGGTCATCTACGCGGCCGCCAATGCGCTCATCTGCCTGTTCATCGGCTATCCGTTCGCCTACTTCATGACGCGGGCGCGGCCGACGCTGCGGCCCATCCTGGTGATGCTGGTTTCGCTGCCGTTCTGGACGTCGTACCTGCTGCGCATCTATGCCTGGAAGGGCCTGCTCGACGACAATGGCGTGGTCAACAATTTCCTGCTCTGGGCGCACATCATCGATGCGCCGCTCAAGATGATGTACACGTCGTTCTCGATGATGATCGGCATGGTCTACACCTACCTGCCGTTCATGATCCTGCCGCTCTACGGCACGCTGGTCAAGGCCGATCCGCGGCTGCTCGAGGCGGCAGGCGACCTGGGAACCACGCCCTGGAAGGCCTTCTGGCTCATCACGGTGCCGCTGTCCAAGGCGGGCATCATCGCGGGCACCATGCTGGTATTCATCCCCAGCGTCGGCGAGTACGTGATTCCCGAGCTGCTCGGCGGGCCACAGACGCTGATGATCGCGCGGGTGCTGTGGAACGAATACTTCCAGAATGTCGACTGGCCCATGGCCTCGGCGGTAGCGGTCATCATGGTGGTGCTCATCTTGCTGCCGCTGGTGCTGCTCAACCGTTACCAGAACATCGACGGGCGCGCCGAGGCAGCCGCCGCGCGTCCCGGACGGGCGGCCGCATGATCGGGCGCCTGGGCAAGGGCTGGCTGTGGGCCGGTTACGCCTTCCTGTACATACCGATCATCACGCTGGTCGTTTTCTCTTTCAACGACTCGAGCATGCTGTCGGTCTGGGGGGGGGTGTCGCTGCGCTGGTACTACGCCCTGGTGGCCGACGAACAGATCCAGTCTGCCGTCTGGACCTCGCTCAAGATCGCGTTCTTCTCGGCCAGCACCGCCATCATCCTGGGGACGCTGGCCGCATTCGCCATCTCGCGCTACCGGCGCTTTGCCGGGCGGACCACGTTCCTCGCGCATATCAACGCCCCGCTGGTCGTTCCCGAGGTCATCACCGGCCTGTCGCTGCTGCTGTTCTTCGTGGCTTGCGAGAACTTCTTCGGCGGCGTCTCGCTGCGCGGCATGCTGGCCATCTGGATCGGCCACACATCCATCTGCACGGCCTACGCCACGGTGGTCATCCAGGCGCGCCTCACCGAGGTCGACCGGTCGGTGGAGGAAGCCGCCATGGACCTGGGCTGCCGGCCTTTCCAGGTTTTCTACCTCATCATCGTGCCGTCCATCACGCAGTCGCTGGCCTCGGCCTGGCTGCTCACTTTCACCATCTCGCTCGATGACGTGGTCTCCACCCAGTTCCTGATGATGCCGGGCACGACCACGCTGCCGGTGCTCATCTTTGCGCGGGCGCGGCTGGGCCTCGATCCCATGATCAATGCCGTGGCCACCATCACCGTCATCCTCGTGGGTACGGGGGTAGCCGTGGCCAGCCTGCTGCTGGTGCGCCAGGAGCGGCTGCGCGCGGAGGCGCAGGCAGCCGCCTATCGCGAGGCGGTGCTCGCGGCCCGGGCCGGCTGAGGGTGGCCGTGGCAAGCCAAGATGAAGCCGAGCGGGGCGGCGTCGCGGCCGGACCCGGGGTGCTGGCTTTCGAGGACCGCGCAGTGGCCCCGGAGACCATTGCACCGCTGCCCGAGCGTATCGTCGCGGGCAATCCGCAGCAGCTGGCCTGGAACCACTACAGCGATCCCACCGGCCAGTTCCATGCCGGCATCTGGCAGGGCGAACCGGGTGCGTGGCGGGTATTTTATGATCGCCACGAGGAAGAACTCTGTACCCTGCTCGAAGGTACCGTCCGCCTGACGGACGCCTCCGGATTGCAGCGCGAATTCCGCGCCGGCGCCACCTTCGTGGTGCCCGGCGGCTTTACCGGCATCTGGGAGAATGTGACGCGGGTGCGCAAGATCTACGCGATCGGCACGTTGCAGGTACCCGCGCCCAAGGACGCATAACCGAGGTGAGAAGATGACTACCGAAGCGACAATCGACTGGAACGCCCGGTCCCAGCGCATGGATATCGACGGCCGGGCGTTCGTCGATGGCCGCCGCGTGCCCAGCGTGACCGGCCAGGTGTTCGAGAAGCACTCGCCCATCGACGGCCGCCTCCTGGGGGCGGTGAGCCGCGGCCAGGCCGCCGACATCGATGCCGCCGTGAGCGGCGCGCGCCGCGCCTTCGATGACGGGCGCTGGTCCCAGCAGCCCCCGCACGCGCGCAAGAAGGTGCTCCAGCGCTTCGCCGAGCTCATGCTGGCCCGGCGCGAGGAGCTGGCACTGCTCGAAACCTTGGACATGGGCAAGCCCATCCGCGACAGCCTGGGCGGCGACCTGCCGGCATCGGCGCGCTGCATCCAGTGGTATGCCGAAGCCATCGACAAGGTGTACGACGAAATCGCCCCGACCGGCCCCACCGCACTGGCGCTCATCACGCGCGAACCCATGGGCGTCATCGGCTGCATCGTGCCCTGGAACTATCCCATGCTCATGGCCGCGTGGAAGCTGGGTCCGGCGCTGGCGGCGGGCAACAGCGTGGTGCTCAAGCCCTCGGAAAAATCCCCCTATACGGCCCTGCGCCTGGCGGAAATCGCCGTCGAGGCTGGCCTGCCCGAAGGCGTGCTCAATGTGGTTCCCGGTTTCGGTCCCGAGGCCGGCGAGGCCCTCGCCCTGCACATGGATGTGGACGCGATCGGCTTTACCGGCTCCACCCGTGTGGGCCGGCGCATGCTCGACTACGCCGGGCGCTCCAACCTCAAGCGCGTCTACAACGAACTGGGTGGCAAGTCAGCAAACATCGTGTTTGCCGACTTCGACGACCTGGAACGCGCAGCGGCCACCGCGGCGGGCTCGGTGTTCTACAACCAGGGCGAGTCCTGCAATGCCCCGACACGGCTGTTCGTGGAGCAGTCCATCGCCGACCGGTTCGTCGAGCTCGTTGCCGCGCAGGCCCGCGACTGGGCGCCGGGCAACCCGCTGTCGCCCGACACCCCCATGGGCGCGCTGGTCGACGAAGGCCAGGTCAGCACGGTGCTGCGCTATATCGACCTGGGCAAGAGCGAAGGCGCGCGCCTGCTCACCGGCGGCGAGCGCGTACACCCGGCCCAGGGCGGCTGCTATATCGGCCCCACCATCTTCGATGGGGTGGGCAACGAGATGACCATCGCCCGCGAGGAGATCTTCGGGCCGGTGCTCTCGGTCATCCGCTTCCGTACCGAGGCCGAGGCGCTGGCCCGCGCCAACGCCAGTACGTACGGCCTGCAGGCCGCCTTGTGGACCAGCAACCTGGCGCGCGCCCACCGGGTTGCCCGCGGCCTGCGCGCCGGCACCGTGCACATCAACTCCTACGACGAGGACGACATCACCGTCCCGTTCGGCGGCTACAAGCAAAGCGGCAATGGCCGCGACAAGTCGCTGCACGCGCTGGAGAAGTACACCGAACTCAAGACGACCTGGATACGGCTCTAGCAGCCGCAAGCCGCGCACTGCAGGCCGTTCGCGAAAAGGAAACGGGCGCCCGAAGGCGCCCGTTTCGCTTTGACCGCTGTGCGGCCTGGCGTCAGAGGCCCAGGCCCGGCAGTACCGGCTTGGGCCGTAGCCGCCGGCGACGCAATTCTCGTAATCGAGCGCGTGCATGCCGTCGATACTGATCAGGAGTACGTGCTCCTTCTTCAGGCCTTCCGCGTTGGCACCCGTCGCCGCAAGAGCGGCGGCCGCGGCGACCAGCGCGGGCGCAATAAATCCCTTCAGCATAGTCATTTACCTGTGCGTGACCCGCTGCCGGAAGTAGGGAGTACCCGCCCCCGCTGGTCGGGAACGCGGCGGTCCGGCAAAAAAAAAGGGCTCCCGCAGGGAGCCCCTTGTTGCTGCACCGAAGCGTGGCTCAGAACCGATACACCGAGGTCACTCCGTAGGTGCGCGGCCGGAAGGTGTAGCCGCGGATCAAGGCGCCCTGGCCGGGATTGGCGTTGGGATCGACATCGCTGGTCGAATACGATGACGGCGGCAACTGCGGATGCGCGTCCAGCAGGTTGTCGATGAAACCGGACACGGTCCAGCGCTCGATGGTCATGCCGCTGCGGATCGAGACGAAGGTCGTCTGCGGCGGCGCGTAGGCAAACGGGTTGTAGATTGTCGGACTGACCCGCGGATCCAGCGACGCGGTCTTCCAGCCGTTCTTGCTCTCGAATTCGTAGTCGACACGGAAGAAGGACTGGTGGTCGAAGGCATGGAAGTTGTACTGCGCGCCCAGCGTGATCGTCCAGGGCGGCGCGCCGGCACCGCTTTCGCCGGTGATGGCATCACCCGAGCGCACTACCGGATAGAGCGCGGTCGGCGACAGGCTGGCGTCGGTGACGAAGCGCGCGGAGGTGTAGCCGAATGCCGATTCGAACGACAGCGATTCGCTGGGCGACCAGTCGGCCTGGACGTCAAAGCCCTTGGCCACGGCCTTGCCGACATTGGTGGTGAACTGGAAGCCGCAGCCCGGCAGGTAGATGTTCTGCTGGATGTTGTCCCAGCTTATGAAGTACACGCTGGAGGCCAGGCGCAGGCCATTGCCGATCTTGTTCTTCGCCCCCACCTCGAAGCTGTTGACGGTATCGGAGTTGTAGGTTGACGGCGATTGCGACCCCAGGCCCAGTTGGGTGAACACGCCCTGGCAAAGAAATGCCGGTACCGGCGCGTTGTCGCCGCCGGTGCGGAACCCCTTGGAATACGTGGCGTAGTACAGATCGTTCGGGTCCGCCTGGAACGATGCGCTGAGCTTGGGAGTGAACGGGTTGCTGGACTGGGTGCCGTTCAGGTTCTCGGGCTGGCCTTGCTGGGTGCCGGAGGCGTTGTGGTTGAAGGCGAAACTCGTCTTGGCAACGCGAGCGCCGGCCGTCAGCTTGATCCGGCTGGTCACGGCGTAGCTGGCCTCGCCAAAGAGCGCCAGCTGGCGGTCGTACCCGGTGTTGAGGTTGTAGTACGAGTAGCCGCCGTTGACGACCGGGTAGCCGAACGCAACCGGTCCGGTGGCCGGCGTGCCGAACAGGGCGTTGAAGAGCTGGTCCACGTTGGGGTCGAAGATCGCCTCGAGGCTGGTCTGCCGTTCCATCTGCCAGAAGACCCCGGTGGTCCAGGTCCACGCCGACGCGGGATCGTTGGACTGCAGGCGGATTTCCTCGGTGTAGACCTTCTGGTCGTTGGTTACGGTTGCTGGCGCCCGATAGTTCTGCACGGAAGCGGGCAGGTGCAGGCCGTTCTGGTCGATGAGGGGGTAGAGGTTTGGATTCAAAAACGTCAGCGGTGGATAACCGGTGTTAGCCAGCTGGGCGCTGCCAGGAATGGTGGTGCCGCCCGGATAGAGCGCGCTTCCCACCGGATAGACACGGGTGCCCAGTGTCTGGTAATAGCCCAGGTTGTACATCGTGCCGTCGTAGCCGCTCAGGTCGCTGCGGTTGTAGTACGAGGTATTGGAGATCAGCGACGCCGAGCCGACTTCGGTCTCAACCTTGAGCGCCGGCAGCAGGTAGTGGTCAGGCTCCGGGCGCGCCGTCGGGTTGGCGCTGATGTACTTGTCGCTACCCGGGTCGGATCTCACCGTCGTACCGTTGGCGCCGGTGACGGTGGGCCAGTACACCGAGATGTCGTTGCGCTTGCGGTCCTGGTAGATCACGCTGGGCGTGATGGTCCAGAGGTCGTTCACCGCCCATTTGGCGGCCACCCGCATCACCACCGTATTGTCGTAGTTCGCGTCGTTTTGTACCGTGGCCAGCGTGAAGGGATCGATGCGGTCTATCCACCCGCCATCATGCCGGTACCAGATGCTGGCGCGAAACCCCAGCACGTTTTCGATGATGGGCGCGCCGCCCGCGACGCCGGCCTCGTAGCTTGCCGTGCCGCCCTGCGTGTAGGAAACCTCGTTGCGGGCGTACATGCTCGCTTTGCTCATGTTCGGTTCCGCCATCAGGTAGCGCACCGTTCCGCCTTCGGAGCCGGCTCCGAACAGCGTGCCCTGCGGTCCGCGCAGCACTTCCACGCGCTCCAGGTCGAAAGTCTTGGGCAGCGTGTCGTCGGGGTTGAAGCCCAGCGCGCGGATCTGGATCGGCGTGTCGTCGATATAGATCCCGGTCGTGCCCGAACCCCCCGAGGAGGAAATGCCGCGTATCGAAATGGCGTTGGTGCCGCCGGCATCGATGGTGACGCCGGGGGTGTACTTGGCGATGTCGGTGAAGTCCTTGACGCCCTTGAGATCGAGTGTCTCCTGCGAGAATGCGCTCACGCTCACCGGAACCTTGCTCATCACCTCCTGGTGGCGCGTGGCCGTGATGACGATTTCCTGGAGCGTGCCGGTATCGAGCGCCGCGTCCGGCGGCGGCGCCTCGGGCGGCGCTGCCGCCGCCGGCGCAGGTGCCGCTTCGGCCGCCGGCGCGGCATTGGGGGCTGGTTGCGCACCGGCTTGCGGCAGCAGGCAGCCCGCGGTGACTCCAAGCGCCATGAGTATTGCCGCGCGCGCCGCGTTCATGCGCGCGTCCCGTTTCTTGTGCGAACAAGCCCGCCGTCCTGCTGTAGCCATGGTTTCCTGCTCCTGATTGCCCGTATTGCTTGTTTGTAAATAAGACCGGTGCAGTTTCGAACCGTCCATCGCACCCGTCGGCGACGGTTCGAGTCTGACCTTAACCCGCGGCACTGCAACTGCTATTCGTGCAAATTGTCGTGGTGAGACAACACTTCAATTTGCGGAATCACGGGACGTCGCCAATGCACGGGACGTCGCCGGCGCCGTGATGTTGCCGCCATGGCCGTCGGACTACGCGGCCGCATGTGCCAAAAGTTCCTGCACCGCCCGATGCGCCTGATCGATGGCAATGTCGGTATAGGCGGCACGCCCCGAATCGGAATTGGCAATCGCGATTCGCCCGAAGCGGGCCCTGCCGATGATGTGCGGCTGCTCGGCCAGCGGCAGCACCGGATCGAACAGCGAATTGAATTCCGGGGCATACCCGTGCGCCCAGCGATTTACCATGATGCCGGTGATGTCCTGCGCGGGATCGAAGCCCGCGGGGCCCAGCATCCGGCCGAGCTGGTCGCGGACATTGCGCTCGATGGTCTCGAACGAGGTGGCCAGCAGCTCGGCGCGCCCGGCGCGGTTCTGCTCGCGCTCGCTCAGGCCCGGTTGGCACGGCGTGCGCTGCATGAAAACCAGCGTGGGCTCGTCGGGCGTTCGCGGTCCGCGGTAATCGCCAATGGCCATGTGCGGGTTGAGCAGCACGTCCGGGTGGTAAATGCCCGGCGCCTCGATCTGCCGCAGGCCCAGCGCGTGGAAGGCGCGCGCATGGCGTATGGCCACGCTGGTGGAGAGCAGTGGCGATTTGACCAGTTCGTGCAGGGCGCTCTTCTGGGCGTCGGGCAGTTCAGGACAAAGGTACGGGATGATCATGTTGTAGCAGGCCAGCACGCATCGGCGGGCGCGTACGCGAAAGGGCTGGCCGCCGCGGACGTAGTCTACCGCCACACCTTCGCCGTCATTGCGCGCGCGCACGGCGGTGCTGTCGAGGCGCAGGCGCACCGCCGCGCCGGGGCGGTCGAGCACGGCGTAGTCAAAGCGCGCGGTTACCAGCTTTTCGACACTGCCTGCCGGCGCCGCTTCCGGTATCAGGTCGCGCACCAGCAGCCGCGCGATCGTCGCGTTGCCATCGGGGAAGTGGTAGTGGTAGGAGCCGCCGGTGCTTGCGTAGCCTGCCGGGGTGTATCCCATGCGCTCTGTCGCGCCCGGCGCCAGCCGCAGGCCCTGCATGCCGGCGACCCGGCCGCCCTCGCTGGCCCAGTAATCGAGCGCCGAGACGGCATCGATGCCCACGGCGAAGTTGCCGTTGGTCTTGGCCGCGTAGAAGGCCAGCACCTGGGGATCGGCCCTGGCGCAATCGCGCAGGAAGTCGCGGTAGCTGATGCTCGACAGCAATGCCTTTTTCTGCGCCGAGGACTTGCCCGGCAGGTAGTCCTCCTCGCCCAGTTCGAGGCGCACGATGTCCGCGCGTGCCGCCGGACTCAGCGGCGCGTCGTCCAGGCAGTGCACCCAGGTCCGGCCACCGCGCCCCGCCACCAGTTTGTCGGCTCCGAAGGTCTCGCGGTCGAGGAACACGCCGCGCTCGGCGGGATTCGCCCGGAAAAATTCCGGGCTTGGGGCCTTGCGGATCAGGCCGGCGACATCGAGGCCCAGGGCGCGCAGCAGCCCATCGGCCACGGCGCTGTACGGGCGTGGGCTGTCGATCTCCGCGCTGCCGCCGTTGAGCAGATGCAGGCGTCCGCCCAGGTGAAATTCGTTGCGCCGTGCGTGGCCGCCAAAATCGTCGTGGTTGTCCAGCAGCAGGATGCGCGCGCCGGGCGCGGTCTGGGCACGATAGAAATGGGCCGCAGCCAGGCCGCTGATGCCGGCGCCCACGACCACCAGGTCATAGGCCTCGCCGGTATCGGCCGGCTCGCCCCAGACCGCGCCATCGCGCGTGGCGTGGGCTGCTGCATAGGCGGCATCGTTGGAACCGCGCAGCCCGGTCCAGGTGGGGGGATAGTCAGGCAGTGCCGGCGCGGGGGTGCCGGCCGGATCGGGCCGGCCCGCGCCGGCGGTGCTTTGCGCGGCACGCGCGGCGGCAGCGAGCAGCGGTCCGGCCAGTGCACCGGCGCCCGCAACCGCGCAACCGTCGAGAAAATCGCGGCGCGTGATTTTCCGGTCCATGCCCAGCGCGCGATCCCGATCGCCAAATCCAGCGCCTTCGACGCCCGATGCCGGCACGTACCTCGTTGCTGCTGCTTTCCTGCCCACCTCGGTTACTCCTGTGGCGCCTGCGCCTTGCATGGGGCAATAAAGCAAATGTAATGCCCGCCGGGCGCCGCCGCAGGATCCAGTCGCGAACAATTTGTGCGGGATGTGGACCCATGACCGGGTATACGCAAATCAGGGTTGCCGAGCGGCAATCCTCGGCGCGCAATACCCGTGCAGGTCGGGATTTGCGCTGCACCGCCGACGCTGGCAATGCACCATCGGAAGACCGAATGCGTCGCCCGCGGCCGATTACATGTTCGGATACCGCGGTCCCCCGGCGCCTTCCGGGACCACCCAGACGATGTTCTGGGTCGGGTCCTTGATGTCGCAGGTCTTGCAGTGCACGCAGTTCTGGGAATTGATCTGCAGGCGCTCTGCGCCATCATCCTTTCGGATGAACTCATAGACGCCGGCCGGGCAGTAGCGCGCCTCGGGTCCGGCAAAGCGCGCCAGGTTCACCGTCACTGGTATCGCCGGGTCCTTGAGCGTGAGGTGCGACGGTTGGTTTTCCTCGTGGTTCGTATTGGAGACGAACACCGAGGACAGGCGGTCGAAGCTCAGGCGGCCATCGGGCTTGGGATAGGCGATGGGCGTGCATTGCGCCGCCGGCAGCAGCTTGGCGTGATCCGGCGTGGACCGGTGCAGGGTCCACGGCGCGCGCCCGCGCAGTACGAGCTGGTCGATGCCGAACATCACGCTGCCCAGCACCAGGCCCTTGTCCATCCAGGGCTTGAAATTGCGCGTGGCATGCAGGTCCTGCCAGAGCCAGCTGCGCTCCAAGGCCGCGGGATAGTCGAGCAGTTCATCGGCGCTGCGACCCGCGGCAACGGCGGCATGGGCCGCCGCGCCCGCCAGCATCCCCGAAACGATTGCGCCATGCGTGCCCTTGATGCGCGCCGCGTTGAGCAAGCCCGCTTCGCAGCCGATGAGCGCGCCGCCCGGGAAGGTTAGCCGGGGCAGAGACTGCAGCCCGCCGGCCGTGATGGCGCGCGCGCCATAGGAAACGCGCTTGCCGCCGTCAAGGACGGCGCGAAAGGCCGGATGGGTCTTGAGCCGCTGGAATTCCTCGAAGGGCGACAGGTAGGGATTGCGGTACCCCAGGCCGACGACAAAACCCAGGGCCACCTGGTTGTTGGCCGCGTGGTAGACAAAGGAGCCGCCGTACGTCTGGCCATCGAGCGGCCAGCCGGCGCTGTGCATCACCAGCCCCTGTTGATGGCGCGCCGGCTCGATGTCCCAGAGCTCCTTGATGCCGATGGCATAGGTCTGCGGATCGCGGCCGCGGGCGAGGTCAAAACGGTCGATCAGCTGCCGGCCCAGGTGGCCACGGGCCCCTTCGGCAAACAGCGTGTACTTGCCGCGCAGTTCCACGCCGGGCTGGAAATTCGCGGTGGGTTCGCCATCGCGGCCCACGCCCAGGTTTCCCGTGGCCACGCCGGTGACGCGGCCGTCGTCGTCGTAAAGGATTTCGGCGGCGGCAAATCCGGCGAACACCTCGACGCCCAGCGCCTCGGCCTGTCCTCCGAGCCAGCGCACCACATTGCCCAGGCTGACGATGTAATTGCCGTGGTTGGCGAAGCAGCCGGGCAGCATCCAGCCGGGTGTCCGGTAGGAACGAGACGGCGTCAGGAACAGGAACCGGTCTTCGGTGACTGGCGTGTCCAGCGGCGCGCCGCGCGCGCGCCAATCGGGCATCAGCTCATCGAAGGCGCGCGGATCCACGACCGCGCCCGAAAGGGTGTGGGCACCGAGCTCGGCGCCTTTTTCCAGCACGCAGACGGTTACCTCCTGGCCGGTGACGGCCGCCTGCTGCTTGATTCTTATTGCCGCGGCGAGGCCGGCGGGGCCGCCACCCACCACCACGACGTCGTATTCCATTGCCTCGCGCTCGACGGGATCCATGCGACCGGCAGCTCCTGCTCAAGGTTAGGCTTGTCCTGGACGGCTCATCCCGTCAGGCGCTACGGGGTCGGCACGACGCTGCCGGCCGGGCGGCAGCGAACGCGCCGCCACCCTAGCGTGGGATTCTAGAGCCAGCGCGGCGTGGCGGCTGCCGATCGCCCGGCGAACGGTGCCGCGCCGGCCGCGGCCCCGAAGGCCGCATTCGGGCGCGCTTCGCGAATTCCCGCCGCCGCCCTAGAATGGCGCCATCCCAGCGGAGTCTTCATGAACAAGCTCTATCCCAATGCCCGGCAGGCCCTTGCCGACATCGCCCGCGACGGGCAAACCATCGCCGTGGGCGGATTCGGCCTGTGCGGCATTCCCGAGGCGCTCATCGAAGCGCTGCGCGACAGCGGTGTGCGCAATCTCACCTGCATCAGCAACAATGCCGGCGTCGACGGTTTTGGCCTGGGGATGCTGCTGCAGACACGGCAAGTGAGCAAGATGATCGCGTCGTACGTCGGCGAGAACAAGGAGTTCGAACGGCAATACCTGGCCGGGGAACTGGCGCTGGAGTTCACGCCGCAGGGCACCCTGGCCGAGAAGATGCGCGCTGGCGGCTGCGGCATTCCCGCGTTCTTCACGCCCACGGGCGTGGGCACGCTGGTGGCCGAGGGCAAGGAAGTGCGCGAATTCGACGGCAAGCGCTACGTCCTCGAGCCTTCCCTGCGAGCCGACATCGGCATCGTCAAGGCGTGGAAGGCCGACCGCCAGGGCAACCTGGTCTACCGCAAGACGGCCCGCAACTTCAATCCCGTGGTGGCCATGTGCGGGCGGATCACCGTGGCCGAAGTCGAGCAGATCGTCGAAAACGGCGAGCTCGATCCGGACCAGATCCATACGCCGGGCATCTACGTCAAGCGCATCGTCGTCAACGCCCATCCGCAGAAACGCATAGAACAACGTACCGTCCGCGCGGGCTGATCAGCCCTGGCTGCGGGCGGGCACCCCCTTCAGGAGTCCGGAAATGGCGTGGAGTAGAGAAGAAATGGCCCAATGCGCCGCGCGCGAGCTGCGCGATGGCTATTACGTCAACCTGGGCATCGGCATGCCGACCCTGGTGGCCAACTACATCCCCGAAGGCGTCGACGTGATGCTGCAGTCGGAAAACGGACTGCTCGGAATTGGACCCTTTCCCACCGAGGCCGAGGTCGACGCCGACCTGATCAATGCGGGCAAGCAGCTGGTCACCGCGCTGCCCGGATCGAGCTACTTCAGCAGCGCCGATTCCTTCGGCATGATCCGCGGCGGCCATATCGACCTGGCCATACTGGGCGCCATGCAGGTCAGCCAGGCGGGCGACCTGGCCAACTGGATGATTCCGGGCAAGCTGGTCAAGGGCATGGGCGGCGCCATGGACCTCGTGGCCGGCGTGGCACGCGTCATCGTGCTGATGGAGCACTGCGCCAAGGGCGGCGAGCACAAGATCCTCCAGAGCTGCACCTTGCCGCTCACGGGCGTGGGCGTGGTCAATCGCATCATCACCGACCTGGGTGTTTTCGATGTGCGCGACGGGCAGCTGCATGCCGCCGAGCTGGCGCCGGGTGTCACGGCCGACGAGGTGCGCCTCAAGACCGGCTGCGCCGTGCACTTTTCTCCCACGGCCGGCGCTTGATCCATCCCGTTCCCCGTGAGGAGCGGCGCGTCCGTCCCTGCCGGTTCCCGCGTCCATGAGCATCCAGGCGCCCCGGCCGGTTCCCGGGCGCCGCGCTGCGCCCGATTCACCGGAGGGCGGTCACGCGCATCCGGCCCCTGCCCACGGCGCGCACGGCCATGCCATGGGCCATGACGACACGGGTGGCCGTGATCATGCGCAGGGGAACGGCCACGCCGCCGGCACCGACGCGGGCTACCGGCCGCCGGCCGCGAGCCACGGCGGAGGCCATACCCAGGGCGGCTTCGGCGGCCATTCGCACGGAGATGGGCACTACACGCACCGTACGCGCCCCGGGGCCAGCCGCGCACTGATCATGGCGCTGGTGCTCGTGGGCGCCTTCGCGGTGGTGGAACTCGTCGGCGGTTTCTGGTCCGGGTCGCTGGCCCTGCTTGCCGATTCGGGGCATATGTTCACCGATGCGGCGGCGCTGGGACTGTCGCTGGCCGCCAATATCGTGGCCCAGCGACCGGTTTCGGCGCGGCATTCCTACGGTCTGGCGCGCACCGAGGTGATCGCGGCCTTTGTCAATTCCCTGGCGCTGCTGGCCGTGGTGATCTGGCTGGTCGTCGAGAGCGTGCACCGCATCGCCGATCCCGTTCCGGTCAACGGCCGCGCGGTCGCGCTGATTGCCAGTGGCGGCGTGGTGGTCAACCTGCTCGTTGCCTGGGTGCTGTCGCATGACCACGAAAACCTCAACATGCGCGCGGCGCTGCTGCACGTCATCAGCGACCTTTTCGGTTCCGTGGCGGCGCTGATCGCCGGCATCGTCATCATCTTCACGGGCTACGTGGTCGTCGATCCCCTGCTGTCCATGCTGGTGGGCGGGCTCATCCTGCGCTCGACCTTCGGCGTGCTGCGCGAATCCACCCTGGTGCTGCTCGACAGCGTACCCGCCGGCGTGGACTACCAGTCGGTAGGCACCGCGCTGGCAACCATACCGGGCGTCAAATCCGTCCACGACCTGCATATCTGGTCCATGGTCCCGGGGCAGCGCGCAGTCTCCGCCCACCTGATGATCGACCGCATCGAACGCTGGCCCGCCATCTTGCTGCAGGCGCGCCAGATACTGGATCGCGACCATGGCATCGGCCACGTAACCCTGCAACCGGAATGCTTTGGCAAGGCGCCCAAGGCCGCCACGATACCGATACTGCCGCAGGGCTGAGGCCGCTGCGCCATTGCGAGCCCGCGCCGCGGCCGGCGCCGCCCGCCGGCGGGTCAAGCAGCCGACCCGCGCAGCGCCTGCAACGCCGTGAACGCTCCGAACAGCACCGGCTGGTGCACCATGTAGATGGTCAGCGGCCAGCGCCCGATGGCGGCCAGAAAACGCGGTCCGTTCTGATTGCGCAACGCCCGCGCAAATGGCGATGCGCTAGCCCGCCAGATATTGCCCGCGCCCACTCCGATGACCACCACGCCGATCCACAGCATCAGGGGCACGAAGTCCTCGGTGAGCGGCTTGACCGGCGAAAAACCGATCCAGCTCAGGCTGTCGGGCGCGAAAGCCGGCAATTGCAGTTGGGTTCCCAGCGCCAGCAGGCCTGCGCCCAGCAGCAGATTGGTGCCGGCGCCGCGGCGAACGGGCGCAACCAGGATCTGCGCCACGACGACGAATTGCAGGATGCCGAACCAGATCCACCGCGGCCCGAAGATGACCGCGCTCCCCGCCGATACCAGCGCGGCGCAGCCGGCAATCTGCCACCAGCGGCGCGTAAGGACCGCACCGGCATCCGCGATGCCGGCGGGACGCAAGGTCAGCGATACGCCGACCAGGAACAGGAACTGCGTGACGATGGCCGAGCGCCAGGCGATCCAGCCCGGATCGCGCGTCATGGCCGTGTGGGTCCAAGCGAAGTGCTGGAGGTCGTAGCAGAAGTGATAGGCAACCATCTGCGCGATGGCCAG
>Ga0209698_10002306_pt1 | contig 21759 bp, 17 predicted proteins | sample LitLauG_LLR_2012_FD_187203 | JGI IMG/M metagenome (GOLD analysis project Ga0209698, IMG submission 187203) | Freshwater sediment microbial communities from Pennsylvania, USA - Little Laurel Run_MetaG_LLR_2012 (SPAdes) (version 2) | ecosystem: Environmental > Aquatic > Freshwater > Creek >...
CAGGAACGCCGCACCGGTGTTGTTGTTGGCGTCGTTATAGGCGCCGAGCAGCGCGGTGTTGCCGTCCGGAGAGAGCGCCGCGGAGTAGCCGAAGTCCCCCGAACCGCTCTCGCCGCTCCCCGTCAGCTTTTCGCCCTGTTGGCTCCATGCGCTGCCCGAGCGCGAGAAGACCCAGGCCGCGCCGGTCCCGTGGCCGCCTCCCAGGGAGTTGTCTTTGGGCGCACCCACGAGAGCGGTGTTGCCGTCCGCGGACAGTGCGAGGCCGATCCCGAAGCCGCCTTCGCCGACCTCGCCGGTCCCCGTCAGCTTTTCGCCCTGCTGAGACCACAAGGTCCCGGAGCGCGAGAACGCGTAGACGGATCCGCTCACGGCGTCGAACGGGGCGGAGACGAGGGCTGTGTTGCCTTCGCTGGAGAGCGCGACACTCTCGCCGAAGCGGACGCCGCTCGCGCCGCCGGCCGTCAGCTTGGAGCCCTGCTGCGTCCAGGTCGAGCCAGAGCGTGTGAAGACCCAGGCTGCGCCCGCGCCGCCGCTGTCCCCGTCGCCTCCGATCAGCAGCGTGCTGCCTTCCGAGGAGATGGCGACGCTGCCACCAAAGCCACCTCCGCGACCGCCGCCTTCGCCGACCTCGTCGCTGGCGGTCAGCTTGGGGCCCTGCTGGGTCCACACGCCGCCCGAGCGCGTGAACACCCATGCCGCACCGACGGCCGCGTTGTCTTCGGGCCCTCCGATCAGCGCGGTGTTGCCGTCCGGCGAGAGCGCGACGGCGTCGCCGAAGCGGCCCGCGCCGCTCTCCGCGGCACCGGTGAGCTTCGGCCCCTGCTGCGTCCACGTCGAGCCGGAGCGCGTGAACACCCATGCGGCGCCCACGCGAGTGTTGTCTTCCATCCCCCCGATCAGGGCCGTGTTCCCGTCCGCGGAGAGCGCGACGCTGTAGCCGAAGCGCCCGCCGACGTTCCCGCTGACCTCTTCTCCCCCGGTCAGCTTCGCCTGCTGCACGAGCGGATCCACCGTCACGGGGAAGCTCGCGCCGCGGGTGTCGATGCGCAGCGCGAAACCGCCCGCAGCCAGGCTGAGCGCCACCGGCAGCGCCCGGCCACGGGCGTCGCTCGCGGCGATGCCGGCGTAGCGCAGGGTGTCGCCTGAGCGGCTCAGCGTCAATGCCTGCCCCCCGGGCGCAAGCACGAGACGCGCGTTGCCGGACACGGCGACCGCCAAGGTGAGCGAGCCACGGGCGAGCCCGGCGGGCGCGCGCGGGATCGTGAACCCCTGCTCGAGGCCGAGCGGGGTGTTCCGGTACCACTCGCCCACCAGCGGGCGCGAGTAGGCGACCCGGTTGGCGCTCGCGCTGGGACGCGCCGCAGCGACGGGCTCGAGGGTCTTGCCGGACCCGATGCCTGCAAGTGTCATGCGCAGCGACAGGGCGCCCGAGCGGACCTCGACGCCCGCGCGTGCGAAGCGCAGTCGCAGGTTCTGTGAGGGATTGTCGGCCTGAAGGCCGCCGCCCGCAGGGCGGACCAGGTAGCTGGGGTCCTGGGCGACCACGGCGGACGCGAGCGGCACCCGCAGCGCCGTCGGGAGTCTCGATAGCGCAACGCTCCCGCCCAGACGATGACTGGACGCGGAGCTCGATGAGAGCGTCTCGTGCGCGAGCAGCCAGAGCCCGCAGGATCCCAGTCCGGCCAGCAGCAGCGCAGCGAGCGCCGCAACGACCGAGCGCCGTGGAGCGCACGGCGCTCCCGGCCGGACACTGCCCAGTCCCTCAACCGAAGCACCGCTCGCCACCCGAAAAGAATCCACCGCGCGCCTCCTCCACCCAGGTCCCTGCCGGTCGATGCGCGAGAGGCGCCTCGACGGCCTCCGAGCGGTAGCGTACATCGATCGCGGGGGGCCCGCAAGACCTTGACGAGTCGCGCGACGCCGGGGCAGCCAAGATCGCGTCGTGCCCGACTGACCGTGTTCCTCCGAGGCCAACACGTGGCGTCCTACCGTTTGAGCGCGGTGCCGGTCTGACTACTGTCGGGCGAAGGTCATGTTCAGATCACGCACGCCGTCGCGCGCTCATCGCCGGCTCATGGTGGTGGCGACGGTGGCGGTCCTGGCGGGCTGGGCGCCGGCGGCGCTGGCTGCCTGGTCGGCACCCTCGACGGTCTCCGCTGCGCATGACGCGGTCAGCGACCTGCGGCTGGCATCAGGCCCGCAGGGCGACCTGCTCGCCTGGAGATTCAACGACCTCGTGCCTCCAGCGAGGCAGATCTTCGGAGCGACCGGCGCGAGCGATGCCGTTGCCCTGACGGGTGGGGCCTTCGGACCCGAACGCCGACTGCCGGCGAGCTTCGCGACCGGGTCCCTCGTCAAGCTCGGCGGCGGCTCTGTCGCACAACTGGTCTTGAGGCGCACGGGCATCGACACGAGCGAACCGGAGGTCGCGCTCGGGAAGGTCGCGGGGGCGTTCGGTCCGCCCCAGCGGATACGCACCTCGGTGTGGGGCGACAGCGTGAGCCTCGCCGGCGACGCGCGGGGCGAGCTGCTGCTGGCGTGGATCACCTCGCCGCATCCCGGCCTGCGCCAGGTCTGGGTCAGCGTGCGGCTCGCGGGCGGGCGGTTCGGCGCCCCTCGGCTGCTGGGCGGCCATGCGGACGGCCTCGCGGTGACCGCAGCCGTCGGTCCCGCGGCCCATCGCTCGGACGTCGGCGGATGCTCGTGTGACATGGTCGTCGTGTTCGACACCAAGCGCGGACGGCTGCTCGCGAGGATGCTGCCTCACGGCCCGCACGCTTGGGGTCCGCTGCAGGACGTCGGACCGGCGGCGGTGGGCACCTCCAATCAGGTCTCGACCTTCATCGGTCGCGATGGCCGGGTGACGGTCGCGTGGTACCACGAGCAGCTCTCCGAGGGGGGGCCGCTTGGCCCCGGCTTCCTGCAGGTCGCGATGCAGGCGCCCGGGGCGCGTCGCTTCGGCCCGGTGCAGACGCTCGAGCGTGACCTGCCGAGCGCGACAGCAGGCGGCGAGCCGGTGATCGTCGGGGAGGGCGGGCGCATGCTCGCCTTCCTCGCAGCACCGGGCGCGCCGGTTTCGGGCCTCACCCCTGCGGTGGTGAAGGTCGCCTACCGCAGCGGCAACCGCTTCGGCGCGCCCCGCACGATCACGCCGCCGGGCCAGCAGGCCGCGGAACTCGCCGCGGGTGAAGAACCCGACGGCGCGATCGTCACATGGATCGGTAGCGCCCTGTCCCCGGCCAGCCCCGCCGAGGCCTCCAACGGCGCGGTGTACGCGGCGGTCAGCGATCCGCGGGTGAGCCGGCTCGAAGCCGCGCAGCGCGTATCCGCAGACGAACACGCCGCCTCGCCGATCCCCATCTTCTCGACATATGAGAACCGCTGGATCGTGGCGTGGACGAGCCGCCCCGATTACCGCTGGCCGCTCACCTCGGGGCCGGCCGTTGTGCGCGTCTCCTTCTGCCCGTCACCCTGCCGCTAGCGGCCACGGACTGGGGACCTCCCGCCAGGGCTCGGTGCGCCAGTCCGCGTAGGCCTCAGCGGGCTCGTCGGTCTCGGCCGCGACCGACGCGTCGTACTTCGCAGCGAGGGCGTTCACCGGATAGTGCGCCTCGTCCAGGCGCCGCGAGCCGATCATCAACACCGCGCACGGCCCATCGCCCGCGCCCACGAACACGTGCTCGACACCGGCGGGGCAGTGCACGAAGTCCCACTGGCGCAGCGGGCGCTCCTCGCCTTCGAGGATCACGATGCACTCGCCGTGAAGGACGAGGAAGTCCTCCTGCACGGGCTCTGAGTGATAACGGCAGTTGGGCTGGCCGGGCGCCATGATCTGCACGTTCACGCCGGTGTCCGGCCAGGCGCCCGGCACGGGCTCGGGCGAGATCACGGTGGCGCGCCGGGGGTGGCTCTCGGCGGGCGCGTCTGCGAGGTTCACCACGTGCGGCTGGTCCATCACATAAAGGTATACCCGGGCGCTCGGCTGCGCGCGCCAGCGGCCGAAGCGTCAGCGTGTCCTCTCGCAGGTGCGTGACGTAGATTGAGGGGACGCCGATGGCGCGGTACGTGGGAGCGATCGACCAGGGCACGACGAGCACGCGCTTCATGCTGTTCGACAGCGACGCGCGGATCGTGGCGGCCGAGCAGCGCGAGCACGCGCAGATCACGCCACGGGCAGGCTGGGTCGAGCACGACGCGCAGGAGATCTGGCGGCGCACGACCGAGGTGATCGAGGCGGCGCTCGCACGCGCGGGCGCCGACGCGGCGCAGCTTCACGCGGTGGGGATCACCAACCAGCGCGAGAGCACGCTCGTCTGGGACCGCGAGAGCGGCGAGCCGATCCACAACGTGATCGTGTGGCAGGACACGCGCACTACGCCGCTCGTGGACGCGCTCGCGGGGGAGCAGGGCGTGGACCGTCTGCGTGAGCGCGTCGGGCTGCCGCTGTCGAGCTACTTCTCCGGCCCGAAGGTCACCTGGCTGCTCGAGCACGTGGCCGGCGCACGCAAGCGCGCGGAGAGCGGCGAGCTCGCATTCGGCACGCTCGACTCGTGGCTGATGTGGCAGCTCACGGGCGGCGGCGCGGACGCCCTCCACATGACCGATGTGACCAACGCGAGCCGGACAATGCTGATGGACCTCGACACGCTCGACTGGCACGAGCCGAGCCTCGAGCTGATGGGCATACCGCGCGCCCTGCTTCCCCAGATCCGCTCGTGCAGCGAGCTCTACGGCGAGGCGCGCACCACGGCGCTCGCGGGAGCGCCGCTGGCGGGCGTGCTGGGGGACCAGCAGGCCGCGCTGTTCGGCCAGACGTGCTTCGCGCGCGGGGAGGCGAAGAACACGTACGGAACGGGTTCGTTCCTGCTGCTCAACACGGGCGAGCAGCGCGCGCACTCGCAGAGGCTGCTCAGCACCGTCGCGTTCCGGCGCGGCGCGGGCGCGGCGCGCTACGCGCTCGAGGGCTCGATCGCGGTCACCGGCGCGCTGGTGCAGTGGCTGCGCGACCAGCTGCGCATGATCGACAGCGCAGCGGAGGTCGAGACACTCGCGCGCAGCGTCGAGGACAACGGCGGCGTGTACTTCGTGCCCGCGTTCTCCGGCCTGTTCGCGCCGCACTGGCGCGAAGACGCGCGCGGCGTGATCGTCGGGCTCACCGCTTTCGCAAACCGCGGCCACATTGCGCGCGCGGCGCTCGAGGCCGCGGCATGGCAGACGCGGGAGGTGCTCGACGAGGCCGATGCCGCGGCGGATGCGCCGCTGCGCGAGCTGAGGGTGGACGGTGGCATGAGCGCTAACGAGCTGCTCATGCAGTTCCAGGCCGATGTGATAGGCGTGCCGGTGGTGCGCCCGGAGGTCAGCGAGACGACGGCGCTCGGGGCGGCCTTCGCGGCGGGACTGGCGACGGGCTTCTGGGCCGACGAGCACGAGCTGCGCGCACGCTGGCGCGAGCAGCGGCGCTGGCTGCCGCAGATGGCGGCGGAGCAGCGCGAGCGCGAGTATGCGTGCTGGCGCAAGGCGGTCACGCGCTCCTTCGGCTGGGCCGAGCCGGCAGAGCCGCAGCACTGAGCGGCGCGTGCCGCGGTCCGCGCTCGCGGGCGGGTGAGGGCCTCGCAGCCGCGTCGCGCTCGCCGCGGCGCAGACGCGCGATCCCACGCAGGTCCTCGAGCGCGGTCGCGATGACGTCCACGCGCGAATCCGGGTCATCGACCCAGCGCACCGGCACCTCGTGGATCGCGAGCCTCGCGCGCTGGGCACGGTAGAGGAGCTCGGTGTCGAAGAACCACGAGTCGTCCTGCACGTGCTCGAGCAGAGGCAAGAGGACCTCGCGTCGCGCCGCCTTGAACCCGCACTGCGCATCGGCGACCGTGGTGCGCAGCGCGAGGTGCAGCAGCAGGTTGTAGGAGCGCGAGATCAGCTCGCGCTTGGCTCCGCGGCTGACCTGCGAGCCGGGCAGCAGGCGCGAGCCGATCGCCACGTCGGCGCGTACCTGCAGCAGCGGCAGCAGCAGGTCGCCAAGCGCATCGAGGTCGGTGGAGAGGTCGACGTCCATGTAGGCGAGCACGTCGGCGTCACTTGCCGACCACGCGGTGCGCAGCGCGCGCCCGCGCCCCTTGCGATCGAGATGCAGCACGCGCACCTCGGCCAGCTCGGCGGCGAGCGCGCGGGCGCACTTGAGCGTGCCGTCGGTGCTCGCGTTGTCGACGATCGTGATGCGGAACGGGAACGAGAACTCCCGCTTCATGTGGCGATGCAGCTTCCGCGTGCTCACCGGCAGGTCGCGCTCCTCGTTGTAGACGGGGATCACGATGTCGACGGCGGGCACGGCGCGCGCATCCCTTCTCGGTGCGTCTGCGGCGGGGGGTCCGGTGTGTTGGAGTGTGCTGTTCATGTGAGCGATGTTCGCCGAGCGCCGTAAGCGCACGCTAGGCGTAGGCTGAGAGCTCGCTTAGAGCGGTCTGCCCGGTGCACGCGGGTCCTCACCGGCTCCCCGACAGGTCGTAGACCGTCACGCCGCCGATGGACCGGGCCTTGAAATGCGCTTTGACCCAGCTCGCGATGGCCTGGGTCGAGCTCTGACCTCCGGGACCGCCTGCGCCGCCGCCGAGGACCACGTAGTAGTGGATCTCACCGCGCGCGACGTACTGCTTGAAGGCGCTCACGCTGAGCTTGGCGCCCTCGCCGTTGAAGCCGCCGATCCCCATCACGGCCTGGCCGCTCGCGAGCTCGAGGCTCGCCGCGCTCTGCGAGCCCGAGGTCGCAGCGGCCCAGCGGTAGCTGCTCGCGCCGCTGCGCAGAGCCTTCACCAGCGCCGAGCTGACCCGCGTGCTCGAGCCCGCGCCCGCGCCGCCGCCACTCGGTGCGCCGCCGCCACTGGGTGCGCCACCGCCACTGGGTGCGCCACCGCCACTGGGTGCGCCGCCGCCGGAGGGCGGTGCGCCGCCGCCACTGGGTGCGCCGCCGCCGGAGGGCGGTGCACCGCTGGCACTGGGTACGCCGCCGCGCGCGCCGCCGGCGAGTCCGGGTGCGCCGCCCGCGCCGCGGGGGCCGCCGGCCATGCGTGCGGTCGCGGCGATTGCGGGTCCCGCGGAGGGGAGCGAACCGGTGTGGGGCGTGGTGACGGTGTCGGCGGCGTAGGCGAGCGGGCCGGCGATCATCGCGACCGCGCACAGCACCGCGATTGCGAAGGCCGCGGTGGAGCGCACGCGTTCGAGTGAGGGCGCGAGCAGCAGGCCGAGCACTGCGAGCGCGCCGGCGAGCACGATCACGAAGCGCAGCCACGGCAGCCACGCCGGCGTGCGGTCGAGCAGGACGTATGCCCAGCCGGCGCTGGTGCCGACGGCGAGCGCACAGAGAACACGCACGCGCACCTGCTCGCGCCGCCTCCATGCGAGCGCGGCGCCGATCGCGACGAGTGCACCGATCGCGGGGGCGAGCGCGACCGCGTAATAGGTGTGGATGACGCCCTGGCTGAAGCTGAACACGAGCGCGGTGACGATCAGCCAGCCGCCCCACAGCAGCAGCGCTGCCCGGGTGTGGTCGGTGCGCGGCGCGCGGCGACTGGCCCACAGACCGCCGAGCAGCGCGAGCAGCGCGGCGGGCAGGAGCCAGGAGGCCTGGCCGCCCATGAGGTCGTCGAACAGGCGCAGGATCCCGGCGGGCCCACTGAAGTTGGCGCCGCCACCGCCGCCGCCGCCGGAGCCGCCGCCGCTGCCGAAGATGCGCCCGAGGCCGTTGTAGCCGAAGATCAGGTTGAGGATGCTGTTGTCGGGCGAGCCGTCGATGTAGGGGCGTGAGCCCGCGGGCCACAGCGCGACGATCGCGACCCACCAGCCGGCGCTCACGATCACTGCGGCTGCGCCGGCGAGCGTCTGCCACACGCGTCGGCGCAGCGGGGCGGGCGCGGCTAGGAGATACGCGAGCGCGAAGGCGGGAAGCACGAGGAACGCCTGCATCATCTTCGCGAGGAACGCGATCCCGATCATCGTGCCCGCTGCGAGGATCCAGCGCGTGCTCGCGCGCTCGATCGCGCGCGTCATGCAGTACGCACCCGCGACGAGCATCAGCACGAGCAGCGCGTCGGGGTTGTTGAAGCGGAACATCAGCGCGGCGACGGGTGTGAGCGCGAACACGGCTCCCGCGATCAGGCCTGCGCCCGCGCCGAACCAGCGCTTGACGGCGCTGTAGAGAATGCCGACGGCAGCGACGCCCTCGAGCGCCTGGGGCATGAGCATGCTCCAGCTGCTGAAGCCGAAGATCCGGCCCGACAGGTCCATCACCCACAGCGACGCGGGCGGCTTGTCGACGGTGATGAAGTTGGAGGCGTCGAGCGAGCCGAAGAAGAACGCCTTCCAGCTCTTGGTGCCCGCCTGCACGGCGGCGGCGTAGAAGGAGTTCGCCGAGCCGGAGGCGCTCAGGTCCCAGATGTAGGCGAGGGCGGTCAGCGCGAGCAGCGCGAACAGCGCAGGGCGCTCCCAGCGCGGCCGCGCGTCCGCCTGCCGGCGGATGCGAGCGCTCGCGGTGGACTGCCTGCCGATACGGGTGGGCGATGCGGGGGGCGCCGGGGCGTGGCGCAGCGGGTGGAGCAGCTGTGAAGTTGTCATGCGGCGATGCTCGACGGCGAAGCTGGGCCGCCCACCCGGAAGACCTGTTAATCGCCTGGGAGCGCGGCACCGCGCAACCGTTCGGCACTCCTACACGAATCTAAGGTCGCGCACACCTGCGTCTGAGGCGGTGCACCGACTCTGATTGGCGAGGACCCGGCAAACCGGCCCCTCTCATGTCAAAGCGAACAGGAAGGTCTCCCCCATGCGAAAGAAAGCGATCCTCATCTGCAGCGTCGTGGCGGTGTGCGCGCTGAGCGCCGTAGCGACCGCGCTTGCGGCGAGCAGCACCACGCACCACGCGCGCTCCCAACGCGCGAGCACGCTGCACGGGCGCAACGCCACCCCCCCGAACAACGCGGGCGGGCCGCCCGCGGGAGGGCCGGGCGGTCCCGGTGATCACGGCATGATGGGCGTCGTGCACGCGGAAGGCGTGACGCTCAACAAGGCGGGCACCGAATACATCAACTTCACCGCTGACAACGGTACGGTGAAGAGCGTTGAAGCGAGCGCAGGCAAGCTGACGATCGTCGAGGGAAGCAAATCGGTGACGTACAAGACGGTCACGCTCAGCATCCCGGGCGAAGCGACGGTGACGCTCGACGGCAAGAGCAGCTCGCTCAGCGGACTCGCGGAAGGCGACCACGTGTGCGTCACGAGCACGAAGGAAGGTACGACGGTGTTCGCCGTGGACTCCTCCTTCCACCCGGGAGGCGGCCCGGGGCACGACGGTCCTCCTCCGGGAGGCGCGCCGCCGCAGGGCGGCGAAACCGCGAAATCCGAATAGCACTAGGTCGTTTAGGGACGCGGGCCGGTGCGCAAATCGCGCCGGCCCGCGCCGCTCGTGCGGGCGGCGTTCGTGCGGCCGGCGGCATGCAGCCGTCGCGATCTGAGCCGCACGGTCGTATGCTGGTTGCATGGCGATGGGGTCAGCTGTGCCCGCCGCTTCAACCTCACCACTCCGCCTCAAGCGCACCCTGCTGGGCGTGCTCGCCGGCGCGGTGACGCTCGTCGGCGCCCTGGCGGCGGTCGTGCTGCTCCTGTCGGGCGTGTCGCTCGCGACTGACGCGACGGCGCTCGCGCGCGTGGAAGTCCAGCCGCTCGGCGGCAGCATCGAGTCGGTGCAGGCTTTCGGGCCGGACGGCAGGCGGGTGCCGCTGGCCAGGAGCGGCGACCGCCTCACCCCGCTGCGGCCGCTGCGCCCCGGGGAGCAGGTGTCGGTCGAGGTGAGGGTGCGCAGGCCGGGCTGGATCGGGTGGGCACTCGGCGCTGAACGCACCGAGCGTCTGACGCTGCGCACGCCGGTGGCGAGCGTGGCGGACCGCTGGATGACCCTCAGGCCCGGCGCGGAGGTGCTGGTGCGCTTCGACTCGCCGGTGCACGCGATCGCGTACGGCAGCGTGGGCCACCTCACACACCGCTTGCTACGCGCGCCCGCGCGATCGGTCTCGCTGGGCTCACACGGCACCACGGGGACCGTCGAGGTCGCGGCGGCGGCGCGCGCGTGGGAGAAGCTGGGAGCGCCCGCGCCGGTGAGCTGGTTTCCGCCCTCGCGTGACGCTGTGATGGCGAGCCTGCCCGCGCCCGGGACGCTCATCGGACCGGCGACGCCGCTGGTGCTCACGTTCTCGAGACCGGTTGCGCAGGTGCTGGGCTCCTCGCGCCCGCGCCTCACGCCGACGATCGCGGGCCGCTGGCGCGAAGCGGACAGCCACACCCTGATCTTCACGCCGGCAGGCTTCGGGGCGCCGCTGGACAGCCAGCTGCGCGCGACGCTGCCGAGCGAGGTGGCAGTCACGGCGGGCGCGGGGCACGGCCTTCAAACGACACGGCAGGTGCAGTGGACGGTGCCCCCCGGCTCGACGCTGCGTCTGCAGCAGCTGCTCGCGCAGGCTGGCTACCTGCCGGTGGACTGGCGACCGTCGGGCACAGCCGTGCCGCGCACGGCGGCGGCGCAGGCGCAGGCCGCCGTCGACCCGCCCAGCGGAGCGTTCAGCTGGCGCTACGGCAACACCCCGGCTCCCCTGCAGGCCCTCTGGAGCGCTGGGCAGCCCAACGTCGTCACGCGCGGCGCGGTGATGAAGTTCGAGAGCCTCAACAACCTCACTGCGGACGGCGAAGCGGGCGCGACGGTGTGGCGCGCGCTGCTCCTCGACGCGATCCGCGGCAAGCGCCTGAGCGAACCGTACAGCTACGTGTACGTGCACCGCGAAGTGCCGGAGATGCTCACGCTGTGGAGCGCGGGACGCACCGTTCTGAGCACGCCGGCGAACACGGGCATCGCGGGGGCTGAAACCGCGCTCGGCACCTACCCGGTGTTCGAGCACATCCCGGAAGGCACGATGAGCGGCACCAACCCCGACGGCAGCCACTACGAAGACCACGGCATCAAGTGGATCAGCTACTTCAACGGCGGCGACGCGCTGCACAACTTCAACCGCTCCTCGTTCGGCACGCCACAGAGCCTCGGCTGCGTGGAGCTGCCGCTCGCGGCATCCGCGCAGGTGTGGCCGTACACGCCGATCGGCACGCTGGTCACGATCGCGGGCTGAGGCGGACAGCATGCGCCAGCGGGCCGCGGCGCTCATCTACAGCGCGTGTGTCTGCGCCACCGCGCTGGGCACGCTCGGCGCTGTAGGAGCTAGCGGGACGCGAGCGGCGCTCGCGTCCGGTGCGCGCGCGACGGTCAGCCACGGCGAAGCGGAGAACGAGTCGGCGGCGCGGGCTGAAGCGTCGAGGCTGCTGGATGGGGTCTCGCTCCCTGCCGGCGCGGTCGCCTCCCCGAACGAGCCCGCTGGCGACGGCTCGCTGCTGGCTCAACCCGCCTCTGGCCCCGCGGACAACCCGTACGTGGTGGACGATCACGCGTGGTGGGTTGTGCAGGGGTCGCTCACGCAGGCGCTCGCGTGGTTTCGATCTCATCCACCCGACGGCGCGGTCGCGAGCGGCTCGGGCAGCGGGGCCGGCGTGCATGTGCCGCCCAACGGGTTCCTCGTGTTCAGATCGCCGGGCGTCACCGGCGTGCTCGCCGGTAGCGAAGTCGTGCTCCTGGCGGTACAGCTCGCGAGCGGCTCGGTCGGGCTCCGCGCGGACGTGCAGGTCACGTGGCTGAGGCCGCGTCCGGCGAGCGAGATGATCCCCCGGGGCGCGCGCATCCTGCGCCTGAGCGTGCACGGCCCCATCGGGGGCGAGCAGCCGCCGCAGCGCCCGCTGAGGATCACGTCGAGCGCCAGGATCGCGACGATCGCCGCGCTGATCGACGCGCTGCCGGTGGCCCAGTGGGGCGTGAGCGCGTGCGCCGCGGACACCGGAGTCCGCGTGCGCCTGGCGTTCTACGCGCGCGCCGGCGCCGCGCCGCTGGCCGTCGCGCGGGCCGACCCGGGGGGCTGCGGACTGGTGCAGATGACGATCCTCGGCATCACGCAGCCCCCACTCGAAGGCGGGCCGCGGCTGATCGAGAAGATCGGCCGCGTGCTCGGGCGCGCGCTGCAGGTCCGCCCGCGCGGGCACGGCGCTGGTCGCATACGATCGAGCACGTGACCGACTGGAGCTTCAACGGGCTGTGGCCCTTCGAGCCACGCTGGTTCGACACGCCGGAGGGGCGGATGCACTACGTCGATGAGGGACCGCGCGGGGGCAGTCCCGTCGTGCTGGTGCACGGCAACCCGACGTGGGGCTTTCTGTACCGCAACTTCATCGGCCCGCTCACCGGGGCGGGCCACCGCGTGATCGTGCCAGACCATCTCGGCTTCGGCCGCTCGGACAAGCCGGCGGACCCGTCGCTGTATCGCATCCCGCGCCACGTCGAGCGCCTCGACTCCCTGCTGGAGTCCCTCGACCTGCATGACGCGACGGTCGTCCCCCAAGACTGGGGCGGCCCGATCGCCCTCTCGTGGGCCGTCGCGCATCCCGAGCGCGTCAAGCGCCTGTTCATCCTCAACACCTACGCGCACCGCCCGCCGGGCAAGGTGCAGCTTCCGCTGCCGCTGAAGCTCTTCCGCACCCCCGGCGTGGGCGAGGTGATGGTGAAGGGACTGCACCTGTTCGTGCGCGGGTTTCTGTTCCACGCGGGCGTGACGCATCCCGAGCGTCTCACGCGAGAGGTACGCGCCGCCTACCTCGCGCCGCACAGGACGTGGTCGAGCCGCACCTCGGTGCTCGTGTTCCCTCGAGAGATACCCGCGGGCCCGCGCGGTGCGCTGGCAGACCAGCTCGCGACGCTCGAACGGGGACTGGAAACGTGCTTCCGCGAGAAGCCGGTCAAGCTCGTGTGGGGTATGCGCGACCCCGCATTCCCGCCGGCGATCCTCGAGCAGCTCTGGCTGAAGACCTTCCCCGCAGCCGAGGTCGAGCGCCTGCCGGACGCCGGCCACTACCTCCAGGAGGATGCGTACGAGCTGATCGTGCCCGAGCTGCTGTCGTTCCTCGCAGAGCACCGGTGATCACCCGGCGGGGCGACGCGTTGAGGAGCTTCGTCACCGGACAGCGGCACGCGACCGTCGTCGTCGCGCGGGCGCTCAGGCGCCGAGTGCCGAGGCGACCAGCGCGGTGTCCTCCGATCCGCGGTAGTAGGCGACCTTCCCGTCGCGGAAGCGCCAGTAGTGGTGGAGGTTCATCGCGAAGCCCTTGCCGGTCGCGGTCACGGTGAAGGCGTATCGCAGGAAGACCATGACGTCGCCGTCGGCGTTGCTGGCGAAGCTAAGCGGCGTGAACTCGGTGACCTGCCCGGTCTGTGCGATGCCCGTGAAGAAGCTCGGCAGCTCGCCCTTGCCGTGCTTTACGCCGTACCACGGCGCCGCCTCGATCGCGGCATCGCTGGACCAGTCGACGTCCTCGGTGCAACGCTCGAGGATCGCATCGACGTCGCCACGCCCGAACGCCTCGTACATGGCCTTGACAGTCTCGATGTTCTGCTCTGCGCTCATGATTCTCTCCTCTTCGATGGGTAGTTGGCGCCCCGCGGAAGCGGTCCGGACGTGGCCCGACGAGGCCTCGCAGGACAGTCGCCGTGTGACCGCCCGTCGACGCGACGAATGACTAGCCGATGATGATGTTGTGGACCTCGGCGACCTGGGGCTCGCCGGGATCGGTGCCAAGTTCGGCCATGATCGGCATCAGGGTCTCGCCGAACTTCTCGAATGCCTCCTGCGAGTCCCAGACGTCGAAGACCTGTATGTTCCCGGCGCTTGAGAGCGCGCAGTGGTAGGAGCGCCCGGGCGGAGAGCCCGCTCCGGCCGCATCGAGCCGACGGATCGCCTCGTCATACTGCTCTGTCGTAAATGACTCCGGCGTGAAGTAGTAGCCGAGTGCCATTTGGAGCCTCCCGTTCCTCGGATTGCAGGCGCAACTCTAGCGAGAGCGCTCGCCGGCCGCCACGTCGCCCAGCGGCCTTACCGAACACGTCCGAGACTGGGGCCAGCGTAGGTCAGGGTTAGCGTCAAGCGCCGCCCTCAGGCGGCTCACATCCGGGGCGATTCGGCCGATGCGACCTCCTACAGCCCCCTTCACTTCGACTGCAACGCGCGGGCATTCGGGGTTGTCGGCCCGGGGGAAACCACCATCGGGGACACCCCACCACCACACCGCCTCCACGGTGTGGTGGTACGTAGCAGCTCCGTCTCGTCGCTTTGCACCCGCGAGCTGTGCCTCGCCAGCTCAGCCCGGCGAAGGCGCTCCGATCTCGGTGAAGGGCGGCGCCTTGTATGGGCTGCCGGGAGTGCCGCCGATCACCAGCATCCTCACCGGCTCCTCACGGGTCACGAGCTTCCGCATCTGGGCGGGACCCACACGGGCCATCATGCCCGGCTCAAGGCGATACTCGGTCCCGTCGGCGATCAGCGTCGCCGATCCGCTCAGCGGGATATAGACCCCTCCTGGCCGTCGTTGGCGCGCTCCATCGGCGGCGGCATGTTGGCGTGTGCGTGCTCGGGGCTGTTCTCGTCGTTTGCGGGGACGTCGAGGAGCTGAAAGCCGAAGGAGCTCACGCCAAGCTCGGCTCGGCAGCGGATAAACCGTCCTTCGCCGAGAGAGTCCATCTCGTCGATCCTCTTCACGGTCACGTCTGCCATGTGGTCCTCCCTTCAGGCCATCCGGGTGGGGTGAAGAATGCCAGCGAGATATACCTCAAACTCGCTGGCTTCGGCCTCTCGAGTGACAGCCTGAGGAGCGAGCGGGCAGAGCTCGACTCCGCGACCTCCGCTGCGGCTCAGGGGAGAGGGCCGCTGCGACCAGCGCGGTGTCCTCCGACCCGCGGTAATAGCCCACCTGCCCGGCCTGCGCGATGCCCGTGGAGAACCTCGGGGGACGCTGACGGCCGGCCTCCGGCGCTGGTCCAGCCGGCGTGCGCGGTCAGCCAGCGAGCGGCAGCGTGAAGCAGATACGCGTGCCAGCGCGCGCCTCGGCCAGCCAGATCCTTCCGCCGTGCGCCTCCACGATCGTCCGCGCGATGGCAAGGCCGAGGCCGCTTCCCGAGCTGGTCCGGGCCGCCTCGCTGCCGCCGCGGTAGAAGGGCTCGAAGACGCGTGGCTGATCGGCTGCCGCGATTCCCTCGCCCGTGTCTGAGACCTCGATCTCAGCCTGGCCGTCTCGCTGGTGAGCGCACACGAGGACGCTTCCGTCCGGAGGGGTGTGGCGGATCGCGTTGGTGAGCAGGTTTGCCAGCACGCGCCCCAGCTGTTCGGGGTTGGCCCGCGCCGGGCTCAGGTCGCTGGCGATCTCCGCGCGCACGGCTACCCGCCGTGTCTCCGCCTCGAGCTGGATCGCCTCGAGCATCTCCGCGACGATCCCGGCGAGCGGCACCGCCTCGGTCGTCCATGCGAAATCGCCCGCGTTGAGTCGGGAGAACTCGAACAGGTCGTCCACGAGCGTACCCAAGGCGCGAACGTTCGCGCCCATGGTCTTCACATACCTGCGGGCCGTTGCGGCATCCACAAGGTCGTCGTCGAGCGCCTGCGCCAGCAGCTGAAGCGATGTCAGAGGCGTGCGCAGATCGTGCGACACTGCGGCGATGACCTGGCGGCGCGTGGCGTCCGCCTCGTCGCGCGAGCGTTCCTCGCTGCGAAGCGTCTCGATCATCGCGTTCGCCGAGTCGGCCAGGTCGCTGAGCTCCGTGCCCGAGCGCGCCTGCACGTGCACGTCACGCTCGCCCTGACCGACGAAGTGCAGGCCGCGCGAGACCGAGCGCACATCGGCCACGACGTCGCGCAGCAAGATCTGCGCCGCGCGCGCGGCGATGATGGCTGCGAAGAGCAGGATGCCCGCCGTGGTCCAGGCGTCCTCGGGCGACACGAACATGACGGCCGCTCCGATCATCAGCGCCGCCAGAAGCTGGCCGAGTGCGAGCCCGATGCCCAGCTGGAAGCGGTGGCTTAGCGTGCTCATCCGCAGTCGCCCGGCGTCGGCGGCGTGGGCGAGCGCAAGCGCCACGGCGCCCACCGGAAGCAGGATGGCGCACGTGAGCGCAAGTGCGTGCGCTCCCCCAATGACCGCCATGGCCGCGCACGCGGCCGCGAGCGCCCCCAGGAGCGTGAGCAGCGATCGCCTCATCGCCTGAATCGGTAGCCGACGCCCCACACGGTCTGGATGAGGTCGGGATGGTCGGGGTCGCGCTCGATCTTGGCGCGCAGGCGGCGGATGTGCACCGTGACGGTTGAGCTGTCGTTGCACGAGGAGAGCTGCCACACCCGCTCCATCAGCTGAGAGCGCGAGAAGACGATTCCCGGGTGGCTCGCCATGAACCACAGCAGGTCGAACTCGCGTGGGGTCAGCGCCACCTCGCGCCCATCGAGAAGCACCGTGCGCTCGCCGGGATCGAGCTGCAGGCCGTCGAGATGCAGCGGCAGGTCCTCCGTCGGCTCACTCCTGCCTCGGCGCAGCACCGCCTGCACTCTGGCGACGAGCTCGCCCGGCGAGAATGGCTTGACAACATAGTCATCTGCACCGCGCCGCAGGCCGGCGATCCGGTCTGACTCCTCGCCCTTGGCGGTGAGGAGGATCACCGCGGGTCGCCCATGCTCGCTCTCCTGCAGGCGGCGCATCACCTCGAGACCGTCAAAGCCGGGGAGCATGATGTCGAGGATCACGAGATCCGGTGAATGCTTGGCGTTCATCGCGACCGCCTCGGGGCCGTCCAGCGCGACACGCGTCTGAAAGCCGGCGCGCTGCAGATAGCGCGCCATGATCTCGCCGATCGTCGGCTCGTCGTCGACGACAAGCACCACGGCCCCGGGGTGGTCTGAGCCGATCAGCATCGCACCAGGGATCATCGCAGCGACGGCGCCGTTCAGCCAAACGTGAACGAGTAGACCGAGACGCCCGGCGAGGCCTGCACGGTCAGGACATGGCGCTCCACGCGGGGCAGTTCCACCAGGCGGTAGAGCCTCTGGAAGCCGATGCTCGCCGTCCCCGCGCGCACGTCGGCACCGGAATCGGCCGCCCGGATCGGATGACCGTCGAGCAGGATGCGTGCCGACCCGGCCCCCTGAGCGAAGCCCGCGACGAGGAACACGCGGCGAGCGAGGAAGCTGAGCTGCAGGCTGGCGCTGTGGACGGCTCGGGCGGAGTCCGCGCTCACCCGCCAGCTGCCGCCGTAGCGCAGGTGTTCGCCTGCGGGCGCAGGGCCGGATCCGTAGTCGTGCACTCCCTCGCGCAGCGTCCCGTTCTCGAAGCGTTCGGCCTTTTCGGCACCGAGGTAGGACTCCGGGGTGACTTCGGCCGCCGAGGGCGCCTGGGCCTGCACCTGTGTGGCCTGGCCGAGCCCTTCGGCGCCCGCTTCAACGAGCAGGCTGCGAATCGCTCGCTCCTTGGCGGCGTATTCACCCTCGCCGAAGTCGGTCACGCGGATGCGCCCGCGCGCGTCGATCAGGTACTCGGCCGGCCAGTATTCGTTGTTGTACGCGTTCCAGGTGCTGTAGTTGTTGTCCTGGGCCACCGGATAGCGGATGCCATTCTGGCGAATAGCTTCCTGAACGTTCGAGGCCGAGTGCTCGAACGGGAACTCAGGCGTATGGACGCCGACAATCGTGAGTCCCTTACTTGCATATCTTGCGTTCCACGCGTTCAGGTAGGGGAGCGTTCGGATGCAGTTGATACAGCTGTACGTCCAGAAATCAACGAGCACCACGCGCCCGCGCAGCCCGGCCAGGCTCAGTGGCCTGTCACCGGGGGTGTTGAACCACCTCTGTGTGCCCACGAACTGCGGAGCGACACCGAGCACCGGAAGGCGCTCGCCGGCGTCGGCCTCCTTCAGCCCGCCGGCGCGGCGCGCCTTGTGTCCGCGCAGCGCCGTCAGTTGCCTGGCCGCCGCGCTTGAGGTTTCAAGGCTCTTGGTGGGGTTGACGAGGAAGGAGGGCAGGTCTGCAGCTATCGAGGTCTCAAATCGGGTGTCGTAGTTGCCGAGCATCAGCAGCGCGATCACAACCATGACCGCGCCCATGGACATTTGAAAGCGGCCGCTGCGACGCGCAAGGCGGCCCGTCAGGCGACGGCCGCCGAGCATGAGGCCGTAGAGGACCACGGCCGAGCCGATCCCGTAGGCGAGTGCCACGGCGAGGCGTCCCGTGCTGAAGCGCTGCGATGCCGAGACGGTGATGACGCCGGCGAGGATCGGACCTGCACACGGCGCATAGACGAAGCCGAGCCCGCCGCCGACGAGCATGCCTGACCAGAACCCCCCTTTTGCGCCGTCTCCGCGGCCGAAGCCCCCGCTCGGGCCGATCCTGCTCAACCTCGCCTCGAGCCTGTCCCCGAGCGCCGGCACGAGCAGCGAGACGCCAAAGCCGACCAGTGCCACGATCGACAGCGTCCGCAGCAGCTGATCGGGGAGCCCGAGTGCCGCGATCAGGTAAACCAGCGCGACGGTCGCGACGGTGAATGACAGCGCGAGCCCCGTGACCACGCCGAGCGGCCGACGCCTGCCGCCGGTAACCCCCGCTGCGAGGGCCACGGGCAGCACCGGGAGCACACAGGGCGATAGCGCAGTCGCCGCACCAGCGATGAACGCGAAGGCGATTAGAAGGACCATGGGCAGAGTATGGACGGAAGATGTTTCGCATTTCTTACGCGGTCCCTCGCCTACGCGGTAAGGAATTCGTAATACCGGTAGGGCAGAGTCGCTGCAGCCGGACCATGCCGACCATTCAGGCCGCAACAGGAGGAACACCGATGAAGATCAGCTCAACACCGATCCGTCTACTCGCAGTGAGCGCCACGCTTGTCGCAAGCGCACTCTCAACCGCGCCTGCGAGCTCCCTCGCATCTTCCATGCACCATATGAAACCGTGCACGCATCACCAGGTGATGATGCATCACACCTCACACTGCGCGATGCCTCACTCGATGAAGCACACGAAATAGGACGAGGTCCCCTCGATCCAGCCGGCGCCGCGCGCCGACTCCGAGCTCCCCCGGCGCGGCCGACAGTGCCCGTGGCCAGCGGTGGCGGTGGTGGGCAACCCGAGGCGTCGAGCTGACGGCGGGCGAGGGTCGCGCGCGGCGCGTCGCGCGCGGCGCCTCGTTTCAACAAGGAGCCGACCCAGCGCAGAGGCGACCTGCTCGCCCTGCTTGCCCGGCTCGACTGCCTCCGCGAGCCCTACCTCATGGTTGGGCCAAGGAAGGGCGGATCGCCGTCGTGCAGCCGCACGACGCATTCCTGCCCCACTTCCGAGCCGCCGAGCAAACCCACCGATCCCCGTGGGGATTGTTCGGTGTCGAAAGCGGGAGCGACGGGACTCGAACCCGCGACCTCTGCCGTGACAGGGCAGCGCTCTAACCGGCTGAGCTACGCCCCCGTGGTCACGCACAAGCACCTCGGCGGCCTTCCGCATCACCAGTATGCCAAGCGCCGCGCGATCTCGCCCGATCGCGACCGCGTTGGCCGGCCGGCCAGTCTTTGCTCTAGCCTTCCTCGCAGCATGGCGCTCGAGGGCCCCCCGCCGCTGCCGAGCTATAACCCGCTCGCGGTTCTGATCAGCGATCTGCGCGAGGAGCGCCGCGCCACCGTGCCGTATCCGCCCGGCGAGACGCGCTTCTCGCTCGCGCGCACCAACCGCTTCGCCGCCGAGCCACTCGAGCTGCTGCTCCAGTGCTACGAGCGCTTCGGCCCGATCTTCACGCTGCGGCTGCTGCACAGCAACGTCGTGTTCATGCTCGGTCCCGCCGCAAACCACTACGTCACCGTGTCGCACGCGTCGAACTTCCAGTGGCGCGAAGGACACTTCCGCGACCTGATCGGCCTGATGGGAGACGGCCTGCTGACGATCGACGGCGAATTCCACCGTGTCTCGCGCCGGATCATGCTGCCCGCCTTCCACCGCGAGCATCTCGCAGCGTCCGTCGACGCGGTCCTGCAGGAGACCGAGCGCGCACTGGAGTCCTTCACGCCCGACTCCACGATCGATCTGTACGCGTGGACGCGCCACCTCGCGCTGCGCGTCGCGATGCGAGCGCTGTTCGGGTTCGACCCCGACAGCGCGCAGATGCGCTCCGTCGACGCCGCCGGGCTGTTCGAGGCCGCGCTCGCGTTCTACGCGAGCGACTACCTGCTGCGCATCCTGCGCACCCCCGGCACGCCCTGGGCGAAGATGCAGCGCGCGGCGCGCAAGCTCGACACGCTCATTTACGCGGAGATCACGCGCCGGCGTATCCGCGGCGAGCGCGGCAGCGACATCCTCAGCCTGCTGCTCGACGCCCACGACGAGGAAGGCAACACGCTCAGCGACCTGCAGATACGCGACGAGGTCATGACGCTGATGTTCGCCGGCCACGACACCACCACCTCGACCGTGTCGTTCATGTTCTACGAGCTCGCGCGCCAGCCGCAGCTCGTGCAGCGGCTGCTCGCCGAGCAGGACGCGCTGCTGCTCGACGGCCGGCCGAGCGCCGCGCAGCTGCTCTCCGGCGAGCTGCCCGAGCTCGAGATGGTGCTCGCGGAGACGCTGCGCAAGTATCCGCCCGCGTGGGTCGGCCCGCGCCGCGCGATCGACGCGTTTCAGTTCGAAGGCCACACCGTGCCCGCCAGGGCTTTCGTGAACTACTGCTCGTGGGCATCCCACCATCTGCCGGACGTGTTCGAGGGCCCCGAGGAGTTCCGTCCCGAGCGCTTCGCGCCCGGCGCGCGCGAGGCGCTCCCGAAGGGCGCATACGTGCCCTTCGGGGGAGGCTCGCGGACGTGCATCGGGATGCGCTTCGGCGAGCTCGAGGTGCGCGCGATCGCGACGCTGATCCTCGCGCGCGCCACGCTCTCGCTGCCGGCGGGCTTCAAGCTGTCGATCCGCCAGATGCCCACCATCAGCCCGCGCGAGGGCCTGCCCATGCGCGTCGCCGCGCGCCCCGCGCGCGCGGCCGCCGGCGTGCCCGCCGCCGCCTGAGCGGCGCTATCCCCGCTCTCAGCGCAGGCTCGCGCTCAGCGAGAGGCGGTAGCTGAGCGGGTCCGCGCTCTGCATGCTCGCGCCCACCCCCCGCACGTACACGTGTGCGTCTGAGAGCAGCGTCAGCTGCAGCGCGCCCAGCAGTAAGCCCACTGGTTTCACGACGAGCCTGCCCTCGCTCGGCAGCGCAACCGCGTCTATCGAGGCGCCGAGGCCGAACAGCGAGCCTCCCACGCTCACTTCGACCTGTCCCCCTTCGCTGCGCAGCAGCGACACGCCCACCCCCGCGGGCAGCGCCGCGCGCACGTCCGCTTCGCTCGCCAGCGCGTGCGCAGCCAGCTCCTCGCCGCGCTTGACGAGCGTCGCGTCGCTCACCGCAAGGCGTCCGATCCGCACGCTCTGCGCGCTGAAGTGCAGGTTCGCCGTGTCCCTCGCGTCCCACAGCAGGGAGGATGCCTTCTGCTCGCTCAGCGTGAGCGCCCCCGCGCTCACGCTCACGCTATCCACGCTCCCCCACAGCAGCTTGATCGCCGGCCATGCGCTCACGCTCACGCTCTCGACCCTGCCGTAGCGGCCTATCCGCGAGCGGATCCGCGCCGCCGCAAGGCGCGGGAGCAGCAGCTGCGCGAGCACGAGCACGAGCAGCACCGCCCCTGCCGAGGCGAGCACGAGCGCGCGGCTGCTGAGGAGACTTCCACGCATCCGCGAGCAGCTTTGCACTCCTGCGGCGATAGCCTTACCCTGCCCCACGGGGGCGCGTAGCTCAGTTGGCTAGAGCACCTCGCTTACAC
>Ga0209698_10002307_pt1 | contig 21742 bp, 20 predicted proteins | sample LitLauG_LLR_2012_FD_187203 | JGI IMG/M metagenome (GOLD analysis project Ga0209698, IMG submission 187203) | Freshwater sediment microbial communities from Pennsylvania, USA - Little Laurel Run_MetaG_LLR_2012 (SPAdes) (version 2) | ecosystem: Environmental > Aquatic > Freshwater > Creek >...
GAATTTCTCACCCTGCCGCTCTATGAGCAACTGGACAGCGCGGCGGGCGCTTGCGAGGAAAAACAGGACGCCTACGCCTGATTTGCGGCCCTGCAGGGCACCGGGTAAGCAGGTCTAGGCCTGCTCGCCTGGTGCGAGCAAGGTCATGGTCAAGGCATGGATGCGGCCCTGCAGCAGGGACGCCAGACGGTCGTAGACCATGCGATGCCGTTGCAGGCGGGCGAGACCCGCAAAGCCCTCGCTCACGACGCGCAAGCGAAAATGCGCACCGGAGCGGGCGCCCGCATGACCCGCGTGGGCAGCGCTCTGGTCTTCGATGTCGATTTCGATAGGCGCCAGATCGCGCAGGCAGTTGCGTATCTGCTCGGGCAGCGTCGGTTCAGCGGCTTCAGACATCGGTATTCGCCTTTGCTGCGCCCGGACCCAGCGCGGGATGTTCTTCGGGTTTGGGCACCAGGTAGCGGGACATGTAAAGGCTTGATACGACGGAAAACACCAGCGTCGTTACCGGCAGGCCAAATGTCTTGAAGTTCACCCATATGTCGGTGCTCCAGGAATAGGCGACATAAAGATTGGCCGCGCCCACCAGGGCAAAGAACACCACCCACGCATACATGAGGCGATCCCATATCGGAGGCGGCAGGGGAAATTCTTCCGACAGCAAGGCACCCAGGAAATTGCGCTTCCAGATCCAGCGCCCGCCCAGCAGCATGACAGCGAACACCCAATAGAGGATGGTTGGCTTCCACTTGATGAACCAGGCATTGTGAAGCCAGACCGTGAGCCCGCCAAAGACCACGATGAGTACCGCGCCTATCCACACCGGTGGCGTGATGGGCATCTTGCGCACTCGCAGCAGCACGATCTGGGCCACGCTGGCCGCAATGCCAACCAGGGATGCGATGATCAGCGCCGCGAGGTCGAGTTGCTCATCGGCGCTTCCGGCCAGGGGCCCGAGCCAACCGGTCACCAGGGCCAAGGTAGCTTCGGGCCAATACTTGGCAACGCGCACGGCCCCGAAAAAAAAGAACACGGGCAACAGGTCGAGCAGTAGCTTCACAGAGGCCTTTTCCAGGTCCGCCCGCCGCGGCGGACGGATATCGGTTAGCAGTGGATAATCGCGCTACCGGATTCTACGATCAACTGGGTTCATGACGAATGACATCACCGCGGGTCAGTTTGCCAAGCTTCCCAGCGGCATAACGCTGCATTACGCAAGCGCCGGCGTACCCGGTCGTCCATTACTGCTGTTTCTCCACGGATTTCCAGAGTTTTCCGGTGCCTGGGATGAAATCCTCCCCGCGTTTGCGCAGGACTTTTACGCGGTGGCTCCCGATCTGCGCGGCTACAACCTCTCCAGCGCACCCGTGGATGTGTCCGCTTATCGGCTGCGTGCCGTTGTCGAAGATCTTACGGAGCTCATAACCCACCTGGGATATGAAAGCGCCAGCGTCATCGGCCACGACTGGGGTGGTTCGGCCGCGTGGCGCCTCGCAGGGGCCTGGCCGCAGCGCGTGCAACGCCTGGTCATCATTAATGCGCCCCACCCCAATGCACTGGCCCGGGAACTATCCTGCAACCCCGCGCAGCAGGCGGCGAGCCGGCACGTCACCTGGTTGCGCTCGCCCGACATGGAACACGCCCTCACCACGGACGATTTTGCCCGGCTCAAGGATTGGCTGCGGGCCATGCCCCGGGCCGGCCACGCTTGGCTGACGGCTGCCCGCCTGCAACGCTATGTTGAGGTCTGGCGCCACGGCCTTACCGGACCGCTCAACTATTATCGCGCTTCGCCCTTGCATCCGTCCTCGGATTCGAGCCAGGCCACAGCGGCCTTGCGCCTCAGCGACGATCAATTCGTCGTCAAGGCGCCGACCCTGGTGCTCTGGGGCATGCGCGACGAGTCGCTGGTGCCGAATCTGCTCGACGGACTGGAGCAGTGGGTTCCCAACGTGGTTATCGAACGCTTTGCCGCGGCCACCCACTGGATCGTTCACGAAGAACCCGCGCGGGTGACGGAACGATTGCGGGCCTTCCTGGGTCCATTCGACACGCATTGACGGATCCCAACCGACCCCAACCGATCCCACCACGCCGTACCGATGTACCTGTACCGACAAGACCATCCCGGAGACCGAACTTGAACCTGCATGCCGTTGATCTACCCGCTGAATCTCCCCGGGTCCGTGGGGGCAAGGCCCGCCACGTTGCCGCCCACATCGCCACCGTGATCCTGGCGTTTGCCCTCCTGGCACCGCCCATCGCGTCGGCGGCGGCGAGTCTGCCGGCGGGGGTGACAAAGGTCCGCTCGGTGGAGGGCGTAGACGAATATCGACTGGCCAACGGCCTGCAGGTGCTGCTGGTGCCCGACAGCACGACACCGACGGTGACGGTCAACGTCACCTACAAGGTTGGCTCGCGGATGGAGAACTACGGCGAAACCGGCATGGCGCACCTGCTGGAACACCTGATGTTCAAGGGTTCCGAGCACTTTCCGAATCCCGACAAGGAGTTCTCGCGACGCGGTTTCCGCAACAATGGTTCGACCTATTACGACCGTACCAACTACTACTCCACATTTCAATCCAGCGAAGACAACCTGCGATGGGCTCTGGCGCGCGAAGCCGACGCCATGACGCATTCGTTCATCGCCCGCAAGGACCTGGATTCCGAGATGACGGTGGTGCGCAACGAATATGAGATGGGCGAGACCCGGCCCGCCAGCGTGCTGTTCAAGCGGCTGTTCTCGGCCATGTACGACTGGCACAACTACGGCAAGGAAGCCATTGGAAATCGCAGCGATATCGAGAACGTGGCCATATCCAACCTGCAGGATTTCTATCATCGGTACTACCAGCCGGACAACGCCGTGCTCATCGTTGCCGGCAGCTTCGATGTTGCCCGCACCTTGAAGCTCATCGCCGCCGACTTTGGCGTCATTCCCAAACCGCGGCGCAAACTGCCGCCGCTATGGACGGTCGAGCCCACGCAGGATGGCGAGCGCTCCTTCGTCGTGCGCCGCAAGGGCGATACCCAGCTGGTCGTTGTCGGCTACCACATACCCGCAGCGCGCAGCAATGACAGTTCAGCGCTGGGCGTGGCCGGCGAAATTCTCGGCGACACTCCCAATGGCCGGCTGCATCATGAGCTGGTCGAGTCGGGTCTGGCGACCGATGTCTTCGTGCAGCAGCAGGCCTTGTACGACCCCGGCGTCATGGTCTTCGGCGCCCGCGTCAAGCCCGGCGACTCGCTGGAGAAGGCGCGCGACCGGCTGATCGAGGTGGTCGAGAACACCTTTGCCCAGTCGGCGCCCACGGATGCCGAGATCCAGCGCGTGCGCAGCGACGAAGAGACGGCGGCCGAGCGGGCCCTGGCCGATCCGCAGGAATTTGGCATTGCCTTGTCCGAATCCATCGCCCAGGGCGACTGGCGCCTGTTCTTCGTCGACCGCGATGCCACGCTCAAGGCCAGCTCCGCCGACGTCGCGGCCGCCGCCCAGCGCTACTTCCGACGCGATAATCGCACCGTGGGACTGTTCATACCGGAGGACCATCCGCAGCGCGCGGAAATTCCGGCGCCGCTCGCTGTCGATGCCATGCTAGCGGGTTTCACGCCCCGCGCTGCCATTGCCGCGGGCGAGAACTTCGAGCCCACCCAGGAAAACATCGACGCCCGCACAACGCGTGTCGTCATCGGCGACCTCAAGCTCGCCTTGCTGCCCAAGAAGACCAAAGGCGAAACCGTCAACGTCGCCATGAATTTCGAGTTCGGCGATCTCGCCAGCCTCCAGGGCAAGTCGGCTGCCCGGGATCTTGCCAGCGCGATGCTGGGGCGCGGCACCGCGCAAATGACGCGCCAGCAGATTGCCGACGCGATGACGCGGCTCAAGATGACCGGCGATCTGCTCGACTTCCAGACGACGCGAGCCAATCTTGCCGATTGCCTGCAACTGTCCTTCACGGTACTGCACGAAGCGAACTTTCCGGCCACCGAGTTCGACCAGCTCAAGCGGGAACTGCTCACCGGCCTGCAGGCCAAGCTAAGCGATCCGGGTGAACTGGCCCGCGATGCACTGCAAGCGCATTTCGATTTCTACCCGCAGGGCGACCCGCGCCACTATCTTCCGCTCAAGGAGCGTATTGCCGCGATCCAGGCGGTTACGCTCGACGACGTCAAGGCTTTCTTCGAGGGCTACTGGGGTACTGCGCGCGGTCAGATCGCCATCGTCGGCGATTTCGATGCCGCCGCCGCCGAAGCGCGCATTCGTGCGCTGTTTCCGACCTGGGTCTCCCGCGCGCCCTACGCCGAGATCTTGCGCGATGTCCACGACGTGCCACCCACACGCATCTTCATCGACACGCCCGACAAGGAAAATGCGGTCTATCGCGCCCGATTGTCGATGGATCTTCGCGACGACGATCCGGCTGCGCCGGCACTCATGCTCGCCAACGAAATCATCGGCGGTGGCTCCGGGCTCCATAGCCGGCTGGTCGACCGGGTCCGGCAAAAGGATGGATTGTCCTACGGCATAGGGTCGGGTCTGCAGGTGGGCGGCCACGACCGCGTAGCGGCGTGGGGCATCGGCGCCATAGCGGCGCCGCAAAACGTGGACAAGGTCGAGGCCGCCACGCGCGAGGAGCTCGAACGCTTGCGCCGCGATGGTTTCGACAAGACGGAACTGGAGGATGCGCGCCGCGGCGCCCTCGAGGAGCGGCGCATGGCGCGGTCCGACGACGCCACCCTGGCCGCCGGCTGGGTGGCCAATCTTGACCTGAATCGCACCTTTGCCTTCAGCCGCAAGCTCGAGGACCAGGTCCGGGCGCTCACCGTCACGCAGCTCAACGAAGCCGTACGCCGATATCTCGATCCGGCGCGGCTCACCGTGGTGGTTGCCGGCGATGCGAAGAAGGGTGCGCAGTGATTCGCCCGCCCGTGACGATGCGCTGCCCTTGCTCCCCCCGCGCGGCTGCCCGGATCGCAGTGGCATGAACGGCGACTCCCTGCTCGGCCGCCGGACGCCGCGGCGAGCCGAGAAAATCCTCATCCGGGTTGGCAACTGGGAGCAATTGCGCGAGGCCGCAAGCGCGGTGCGGTGCGCCGTGTTCATCGAGGAGCAGGGCATACCGGCCTCCCTGGAACTTGACGATCGTGACGCCACGGCAACGCATGCCGTGGCCTTCGACCCGCAAGATCGGCCACTGGCAACCGGGCGCCTGCTGACCGATGCACACATCGGCCGCATGGCCGTGCTGGCAAGCCACCGGGGCAAGGGCCTGGGCGTGAGTATCCTGCGGGCGCTGGTCGCGGTAGCGGTGGGGCGGGGTACCCCCGAGCTGCGTCTGCACGCCCAGAGCAGTGCGATCGGGTTTTACCTGCGGGAAGGGTTTGCCCTGGAGGGCGAACCGTATGAAGAGGCCGGCATCCCGCACCAAACGATGGTGCGTGCCTTACCGCGTTGAAGTGCTAGCCGTGCTCGCCGTGCGGCGGTGGCTCAAGAAGCGGAGTGCGATAGCCGGTGCCGTCGATCACGAACTCAAAGCGGCGGTCGACGTACTCCTGTGGCGTTTCGGTAGAGAAGGTGCGCTCGAGGAAATTGACCGTGCCATCCCGGCGCACGGTGAGTATGGTGGTAGCGCGCGTTCCGTAGCCCTTGGCCCGAATCTGGATGGCCGAGAGGGCCCGTTCCCAGTCCAGCGGAACGCCGGTATCGGGCAATTCGGAATCGCGGGCGATCTCCCGGCTGGCCATCAGGCGCAACAGCGCATCGGTGTCGATCCGGTTGGCCACCTGGCAGGCAAAACCCGCCACGCCGCGCGCGATCTTGGGCCAGGGCGTATCGAGCAGTGCGTTGGACACGCCATAAATGCCCGGCGTAAGCGCACGGGGATCGGGCGTGTCGGCCGGCGAACGGTTGCTGGTGTAGAGCAGTTGCGCATCGATACCACGCGCCGGCACCGGCAGGGCTTCGCCGACCAGGAGGTTGAAGCCGTTGAAACTGGCGGCCGCGCGCGTGTTTTCGGCGATGCATTCGCCGATGGTCGCCGTGCTCTGCAGCGCGGAGAGGACCAGCAGCCCGCGCGAGGGGGCATGGGCATTGCGTTCATCGGGTCCGCGCACGTTGGTGAGCATGGCAACCCGGCCGCGACGGTTGATTCCCAGCCACGTGCCGCCGGCTTCCTCGTCACGTCCGCCCAGAAGGGAGACAGCCTGGCCCCACCACGCTGCGGGACGGGTCCGCCGCGCGTAGAACTCGTCGCGATTGGCCGCGATCACCAACGGATAATCCGGATGCGACTGCCAGGCAACAAGGATCAGGCACATGCGAATTTTGGGGAAAGGTTGACCATCGGCGAACGCTAACGCAAACGGCCGCTTCTGTCGAATTGCATCGACGGCAATTGCGGTGTAACGCTATCGTCACTGGTACGCATGGCCGGGTTCCATCAGGTGCAAATGCGCACACGGCGCTCAGGCACTGCGCGCGCACTGCCTGAGCGAAGTACGCGGGCACACGACGCGCGCGCACGGCTCACTCGCGCTGCACCAGCGCACCACAGGAGCGCAACCCACTGCGTCAGTGCACGGTCACGCGGTGGGATCGAAAATCGCGTAGGGCAGGGCGCGCACGTGCAATGGCGCCGCATCGGCGCCGCCGGCGCGCAGGCTTGCGCCCTCTGCACGCTCAGTAGGGCATTCGAACAGCACATCCCAGCCGCCGTGGGGAGAGCCAGCCGCCATGACAATGCGGCCAACAGGGTCTGCAGCGCCGTCCTGGAAAATATCGGCGCCTGCACCTACCGATGCGGCGTGAGCAAGAAACATGCGCCGGCGCAACTTGCCCAGATATTGGCTGCGCGCCACCACTTCCTGGCCGGGATAGCAGCCCTTGCGGAAATTGACGCCGCCCAGGACTTCGAGATTGAGGGCTTGCGGTACGAAGAGCTCCTGCGTTGTGGTCAGGATGGTCGGCACTGCCGCATCGATCTGGGCCCACCACCATAGTTCGGGGCCGACCTGCGGTAGCGCCGCCAGAGCCGCCAGCCAGTGGTGTTCGCGCTCGGCTGGTGTGAGCAGCAGCAGGCGCTCGGCGCAATTTTCCCCTACCGGCAGGCGTACCAGATATTCGCCGGAATCGAGCTGGCGCATGGCGCCAGCATGGTCCGGTACATCCTGGCCCGCTGCCGTCAGCGCGTCGGCGCTGCCTTTGCCCAAAATGCCGAGCACCCGCCATTGCGCTGTCACGTCCCGTATGGTGACTTTGGATCGCAGCACGAACATCGTCAGGCGGCGCGAAATGGCCAGTGAAATGGACGTCGGCAGCAACATGCCGACACCGGTCCCCTGCCGCCAGCAGTCGAAGATGGCGAGCAGACGCCCTTTCGGTGAGCAGTAACCGCCCAATTGCCAGCGTTCGGGTGCAAGGCCGGCAACATCAATCGTGGTCTGACCCTGCAGGAAGCCCAGGGCATCGGCGCCCTCGAACGCCAGCACGCTCAGATCCGCTACGCGTGCAAGCACCGGTCCAGCACGGTAGGCGGCGCAGTCGCCGTCGGCAGGAACCCAGCGCGGGGTGGCGGCAGCGGGGAGGCCGGCGCTGTGCGTCGCGTCGGGTGTTGCGGCAGCAGGGATTGCAGTCATGGTGGCGAGGACGACTTTCTGGATGCGGGCCGGGCGCTGCACCTCATGGTAGACGCATTATAAGAACCGGCCACGGCGCTCGCGCGGGGCGAGCGCACCCGTACCCCCGCGAGCGCACCCGTACCCCCGGTTGCGGGGTGCAACGGTACCGGCCAGGGTCGTGGCAAGATACCGCTGAACGCGAAGCGCCGGCGCGGCGTCGCATGACTGCAGGCGGCAGAAATAAAGATATCTTTCCAACGTGTCTCGTGGCTACGGGCAGGCCTCTACGCCATTTTGGCGGTGAGCGTGCTCGCCGTGGTGCTTGCTGCCGCAGCCTGGTACGAGCTGCAGCGCCCGCTGACGAGCGCCTCCGGGCATGCAGAAGTTCGCGTGGCCAATGGCGCCACGGCGCGGACCATCGCCCGCCAGCTGCGCGAGGCGGGCTTACCGCTGCGCTCATGGGAATTCGTCGCGGCGGCCACTCTCACGCACGCCACGCGCTCGCTGCGGCCCGGCCGGTATCGCATCGACGGCCCCGCCAGTGTTCTGGATCTCGTGGATAAATTCCGGCGGGGCGATTTCGAACGCGAGCAGCTCACGATCGTGGAAGGCGCAACCTTTGCCGATCTGCGCGCGGTCCTCGCGCGATCTCCCGATCTGCGCCACGACACCGCCAATTGGACCGAGGTGCAGATCCTCCAGGCCATCGGTGCAAAGGAGTCCGCCGCAGAAGGCCTCTTCGCGCCCGATACCTATGCGTTCGACCCGGGATCGAGCGACGTGGAGGTTTACCGCCAGGCCTATCTGGCCCAGCGCGACCGTTTGCAGCGCGCCTGGGAGCGTCGTCCCGAAAATCTTCCGTATGCCGATCCCTACCAGGCCCTCGTCATGGCGTCGATCATCGAAAAGGAAACCGGCCGTGCCGACGAGCGCGGGCAGATCGCGGCCGTGTTCGTCAATCGCCAGCGCCTGGGCATGCCCCTGCAGACGGACCCGACGGTCATCTACGGCTTGGGCTCTGGGTTCGACGGACACCTGCACAAGCGCGATCTGCTGCGCGATACGCCCTACAATACCTACACGCGTTCCGGTCTGCCGCCGACGCCCATTTCCTTGCCCGGTCAGGCGGCCATCGCGGCGGCATTGAACCCGGATGCGATCAAGGCCCTGTATTTCGTGGCCCGCGGTGATGGAACTTCGGAATTCTCGGAATCCCTGGCTGATCACAACCGGGCCGTAGACCGCTATCAGCGCAACGCCGCGCGGCACACCGCGGCCGACAAATCGCCCGGCAAATCCGCGGCACAGTAATCACGGCGGGGACGGCAAAATCATGGCGCGTGGCCGATTCATTTCCTTCGAAGGCGTCGATGGCGCCGGCAAGAGCACCCAGGTGCACGCCGTAGCCGAGGCCTTGCAGGCCCGCAGCCTGGACTTCATTGTCACGCGCGAACCGGGCGGCACGCCCCTGGGCGAGGCGGTGCGGTCATTGGTCCTGGGCCAGGAAATGGCGCCCATGACGGAAACCTTGCTCATGCACGCGGCGCGCAGCGAACATGTGCTGCAGGTGATCGCTCCGGCGCTCGCCGCCGGAAAATGGGTCATCTGCGACCGCTTTACCGATGCGAGTTTCGCGTACCAGGGGTATGGCCGCGGCGTGCCCCTTGAGCGTCTCGCGCAACTGGGCGCCTGGGTGCAGGCAGGGCTGGAACCGGACCTCACCGTGCTCGTGGACGTCGCACCCGCGGAGGCGCAGCGCCGGCGGGAACGCGCGCGCGCCGCCGACCGGTTCGAGCAGGAGTCCCTGGACTTTTTCGAACGGGTGCGGGCGGGCTATGGCGCCCGCGCCGCGGCTGAACCACACCGGTTTCTTGTGATCGATGGCAGCACACCGGCGCCGGTGCTGACCCAAGCCATATTGCAGCGCCTCGCGGTGTGGCTGCCATGACCGAACCCAGTACGGCTGTCGCCGCTGCTGTGGCCTCGGGCGGCGCCTATGGCAGCGCGAACGCCGTCGTGGCCACGGCGAGCTGGCTGGCCGGACCGCGCGAGCGCCTTGCGGCGTTGCGCGCTCGCGGGGCCCAGGGCTTGCTCCTGCATGGGCCTGCGGGCGTGGGCAAGTGGGATCTGGCCATGGCATTTGCCGGCGAAGTGCTGTGTGAACAGCCAGCCCAGGCGGCCCAGGGCGCAGCTGCCGGGGCGTGCGGCGTTTGCGCCTCCTGCCGATTGATAGCGGGCGGCAGCCATCCCGACCTGCGTGTCGTGGTGCCCGATACGCTGGCAGCGCGGCGGCCTGCCAGCGCTGCCGCCGATGACGACGCCACGGCGCTGGCCAGCGAAAGCCCGGCCGCGGCCAAATCCAAGCCCAGTCACGAGATCAAGATCGACCAGGTGCGCGATCTTGCCTCGCTCAGTGCAATCACGGCGCACCGGGGCGGCGCGCGGGTTGTGGTCCTGGGGCCCGCCGAGGCGCTCAACCTGCCGGCAGCCAATGCCCTGCTCAAGGGGCTGGAAGAGCCGCCGCCCGGCATGATCTTTGTGTTGGTCACCGACCAGATCGATCGTTGCCTTCCCACGATACTGTCGCGCTGCGCCCTCGTGCGGGTGCCCGTGCCCGCCCGCGCGCTGGCCCTCGCCTGGCTGAGCGGCTTGCCGGGCCTGGAAAATGCCGCACAACGCCTGACCGAGGCAGGCGGGGCTCCCATGGCCGTGCTGCGCGAGTCCGATGACCGCCTCAGCCCGGACGTGCGCGATGGCTTGCTGGGCCTGCTGCGCCGCGGCGCGGCCCTGGATGCCGCCGACGTTGCCGGTCAAGTGCCCCGCACCCTGCCCATTGCGGGAGCGGTCGCTTTGTTTCAACGCTGGGGATGGGACTATTTTTCGTATCGAATGGGGGGTGGTCTCCGATATCATCCAGGCGAGGAGGCCAGTTTCAAGGCGCTCGCGCGGCAATGGCAACTGGAAGCCGCGGCTTCGTGGATGGACCAGCTGAGGACCCTGCGGGCGGTGGCCGAGCATCCGCTGAATCCGCGGGCTGCCGTCGAGGGCGCACTTTTGGATTACATTCGCTCGATCCGTCAACAGTAATCAAACAACCCGATTGAAACCCAACGGTGAATGATCCTGCCGATCCGCGCGTCAGTATTTCCGGCCCGACCATAGGCGCAATGCCCAATGGGGTCGGCGGTGGCCGTCCGGCAGTCCTGTCGCTTTCCATCAAGGAAAAGGCGGCGCTGTACGCGGCCTACATGCCGTACCTCAAGAACGGCGGCATCTTCGTCCCGACCAACCGTCCCTACAACATCGGTGACGAGGTCTACCTCATTCTCACCCTGCTCGATGACCCCACCCGGCTGCCGGTGGCCGGCAAGGTCGTATGGATCAGCCCTTCGGGCGGTGGTGCCTCCAAGACGCCGGGCATCGGGGTGCACTTTCCGGCGGATGAATCGGGCATCATGGCGCGGCGGCGGATCGAGGAAGCCCTAGGCGCGGCCTTGCGTTCCTCGCGTCCCACCCACACGATCTGACGCACCGGGCGCCCGTCTGGCGCCCGCCTTGCGAGCCCGCCGGTGCAGGGCGGGGCGCCGTTGAATCGCGTTTTCGTAAAATGAGGCCGGAGCATGCCCTGCCCGCAGGCTGCCCAAAGACTGAACCGCCGCCATGCTCATCGATTCGCACTGCCATTTCTGCTTCCCCGACCTGCAGGCCGACGCTGCCGGTGTACTCGAACGCATGCATGCGGCAGGCGTCGAGCGTGCGCTCAATATTTCCACTTCAACCAGCGACCTGGTGCCGGTGGTGGAATTTGCGCAGGCTCACGAGGGTATCTACGCGACGGTGGGCATCCACCCGGATAACGAGGAAGCGTCCGAGCCGGACGTCGCAACCCTGGTGCGGCATGCCCGCGCCGACAAGGTCGTGGGCATCGGCGAGACGGGCCTGGATTACTACCGCCTGCGCGAACCGCTGGACTGGCAGCGCGATCGCTTCAGGACCCACATACGCGCCGCTCGCGAGAGCGGCAAGCCCTTGATCATCCATACCCGGTCGAGTGCCGAAGACACGCTGCGCATCATGCGTGAAGAACGCGCACAGGATGTGGGGGGTGTCATGCACTGCTTTACCGAAACCGCCGAGGTGGCGCATGCGGCCATCGATCTGGGGTTTCTCATCTCCTTTTCCGGAATCATCACATTCAAGTCCGCCAGCGACCTGCGCGCGGTGGCCGCGCAACTGCCGGACAATGCCATCCTGGTGGAGACCGACTCACCCTTTCTTGCGCCGGTTCCCCACCGCGGCAAGAGCAACGAACCCGCATGGGTAGCGCATGTCGCCACGCTGCTGGCGCAGTTGCGCGGCCAGAGTGTGGATCACATACACAAGATAACTAGCGATAATTTTCTTCGATTATTCAAAATCTTGAACTGATCATTTCGCGTTTTACATTAATAAAATTCCCCCTTCTCCCTCGGATAGAAAAGCCCCCGCAATGTTGAGTGACATCGAAATTGCCCAGAAGTCCACGCTCCAGAACATTTCCGAACTGGCCGCCCAGCGCCTTGGCATTGCCGCCGAACACCTGGAGCCCTACGGGCATTACAAGGCCAAGGTTCATCTGGACTTCCTGCAGTCCCTGCATGACCGTCCCGATGGCAAGCTCATCCTGGTGACCGCCATTTCTCCGACACCCGCCGGGGAGGGCAAGACCACCACCACCGTGGGCGTGGGCGACGCGCTGAACCGCGTTTTGGCCGGCACGGGCAAGAAGGCCATGATCTGCCTGCGGGAGCCCTCGCTGGGTCCGGTCTTCGGCCTCAAGGGGGGCGCTGCCGGCGGCGGCTACGCGCAGATCGTGCCCATGGAGGACATCAACCTGCACTTCACTGGCGATTTCTCGGCCATCGCGCTGGCGCACAACCTGCTGTCCGCCCTGATCGACAACCATATTCACCACGGCAACGAGCTGGGCATCGACGTGCGCCGCATCACCTGGCGGCGGGTGGTCGACATGAACGACCGGGCGCTGCGCGACATTACCGTGGGCCTGGGCGGCCCCGGCAACGGATACCCGCGCCAGGACGGATTCGACATCGTGGTGGCCTCCGAGATCATGGCGATCTTCTGCCTGGCGACCAGCCTGACGGATTTGAAGGAGCGCATCGGCAATATCATCATCGGCAGCACCCGCGATGGCCGCCCGATCCGGGCCCGTGATCTCAACGCCCAGGGGGCTATGACGGCGCTGCTGCGCGACGCCCTGGCGCCGAATTTGGCCCAGACCCTAGAGCGCACGCCGGCTTTCATCCACGGCGGCCCCTTCGCCAATATTGCGCACGGCTGCAATTCGGTACTGGCCACCCAGAGCGCGCTCAAGCTTGCCGACTACGTCGTGACCGAAGCGGGCTTTGGCGCCGACCTGGGCGCTGAAAAGTTCGTGGACATCAAATGCCGCAAGACCGGTATGCGTCCTGCTGCTGTCGTTCTGGTGGCCACCGTGCGCGCCCTCAAGTATCACGGGGGCGTCGAGGTCGCCGATGTGAGCCGGGAAGACCTCGCCGCGCTGGACCGGGGCATCGTCAACCTGGAGCGGCACATCGACAACGTGCAGGAGCGTTACGGACTGCCCTGCGTGGTCGCCATCAACCACCGTACGCACGATACCGTGGCCGAAACCGATCTGCTGCTCGCGCGGGTCCAGGCGCGGGGCAGCAAAGCGGTGATCGCGCGGCATTGGGCCGAAGGGGGGGCTGGTGCGGAAGCGCTGGCGCATGAAGTCATACGGCTGTGCGACACCCCCAGCACCATGCGCTACGTCTACGAGGACGCCGATACCCTCTGGGACAAGATGAAGGCGATCGCCACGCGGGTCTATGGTGCGGCCGAAATCCGTGCCAGTGCCGACGTGCGCGCCAAGATCGACCGTCTGCAAAGCGACGGCTACGGCCACTATCCGGTGTGCGTCGCCAAGACCCAGGTGTCGTTTTCCACCAATCCGAAGCTGCGTGGAGCGCCGAGCGGTCACATCGTCGACGTGCGCGAGGTGCGGTTGGCGGCAGGGGCGCAATTCGTGGTAATGGTTTGCGGCGACGTCATGACCATGCCGGGATTGCCCAAGGTTCCCGCGGCCTACGCCATCGATGTAGACGAGCGTGGCCGCATCGTCGGCCTGTTTTGACGGGAGCCGGCGGCCATGCCTGAAGCGGTTGGGGTACCGCCCAACCTCGCCGCCTGGCGCAAGGGCATGCGCGAGGAGCTCATCGCCCGGCGCATGGCAGCGCCCGCGCCCGTGCGCCGCGAATGGAGCCTGGCCATCAGTCTGCTGCTCATGCAGTCGCTGCCGGTCCGGGCCGGCACGGTGGTGGGTTTTTGCTGGCCGCTCAAGGCCGAATACGATGCCCGTCACCTTATGCGACTGCTGCGACAGCGCGGGGCTCGCAGCGCCTTGCCGGTCGTGACCCAGCGCGCCCAACCCCTGCAGTTCCGACTCTGGCAACCGGGTGTTGCCATGCAGGTGGGTGCCCTGGGCATCGCCTACCCCGTCGGCACCGAGCAGGTGACGCCGGACATACTGCTGATTCCTCTCGTGGGATTTGGCAGGGCGGGTGACCGGCTCGGTTACGGGGGCGGGTATTTCGACCGCACCCTGGCGGCCCTGGAGCCGCGCCCGCTGAGTATTGGCGTGGGGTTCGAGCTGTCACGGATGGAAACGAGCTTTCCCCAGGTGCACGATGTTCCCCTCGATGCCATTGCCACGGAAGCGGGCTTGCACTGGCGCGCCCACAATGCACTCGAAGTCGTCACGCCGCGCGGCCTGCGAGAGCGTCTGCTGGAACTGGCCCGCAACCGGGCGGATTTTGCGCGCCTGAATGCGCATACGGTTCCCGGCACGTTTAGCTAGGCCGGGACTTCGACGTGAAGCGCACGGCGGTTGCCGCCGGCAGCGCCCGTCCGTCTCAACGGTTGGGCGACATGGCCCGCCGGCGCAGATCCGCGGCAGCGGCGACGATGTAGGGACTGGTTTCCACCAGAACCACACCCAGCATGATCAGGAGGGCGCCGATAGCCGCCCGCAGCGTCAGGCCCTCGCCCAGGAAAATGGCACCGGCAATGGCCGAGAACACGCTCTCGAGCGACATGATAAGCGCGGCCTCGGCCGGTGGCGTGTGGCGTTGGGCAACGATTTGCAGGGTAAAGGCGATACCGCTCGACACGATGCCGGCATAGAGAATGGCGGGGAGACTGTTCACCACGTCGTGCAGTGATATGGGCGGGCCCAGCAGCGCGAAGGGCAGGGCGACCAGCCCGGTAATGCCGCATTGGATCGTCGACAGCATCATGGGCCGGGCCGCGATCCCCCGGCATTGCGAGATCAGCGTGATGTGCAGCGCCCAGATGACGTCGCTGATCAGCAACAGCATGTCGCCCTGGGACCAGTCGGTTCCGCTAGCCGTCGCTCCCGCCAGCAGCCAGGCGCCATAGAGGGCAACGGCACAGGCCAACAACACCAGTGCCTGGGGCGGGCGGCGCGTGACACCCCAGGCCACGAACGGCACCAGGACCGTGTACACCGCGGTAAGAAAGCCCGCATTGGTGGCGGAGGTGCTGGCCAGAGCGGTTTGCTGCATCAGGCTGCCGGCGCACAGGCAGGCACCAACCGCCGCGCCGGCGGCAAAGTCCGCGCGGGTCAGGGCAACGCTGCTGCGACGCGCCTCCCACAGGGCGAACGGCAGCAGGAACAGCGTGGCGCCCAGGAAGCGCACAGCCACGAAGGTGAGCGGACCTACCGTGGCGCCCCCCAGCTTCTGGGCGACGAATGTTGTTCCCCACAGGATGGCAACAACCAGGAGCAGGGCGTCGGCACGCGGCCGGTTGATGGCAAACAATTTGACTGGCATGGGCATGGGACAGGCCGGCAGAACCGGCAATTCAAACGCCACGGGGCGGCGCTGCCGGTGTCGGTACGGCGGGACCCGGGATACTATCGCGAATCTCCTGCGCATCCGAGACGAACCCGCGGATTGACCCGTCGGGCCGGGCGGAGCCCGGGTCCTTTTTCTTCACCTTCGCGGGGGCAGCGGCTACATGAGCAACATGGATTCCGAGAAACTACGGCGCGGAATCGGCCAGCGGCAACTGAGCATGATTGCCATCGGCGGCGCCATCGGCACCGGCCTTTTCTTTGCCAGCGGCAGCGCCATTTCCCAGGCGGGACCCGGAGGCGCGATGCTCGCCTACGCCCTGATGGGATTTGCCGTGTTCTGCATGATGCAGTCGCTGGGCGAGATGGCAACGCAACTGCCCATCCCCGGCTCGTTCGAGGCCTACGCCGAACGCTTCATCGATCCCTCGCTCGGCTTTGCCTTCGGCTGGAACTACTGGTTCAGCTGGTCCATCACCCTGGCGGCAGAATTTGTCGCGGGTGCCCTGATCGTGCAGTTCTGGTTTCCGGACAGCAATCCCACGCTGTGGGCCATGGGGTTCTTCGTGCTGCTGATGGCGCTGAACCTGCTCTCGGTGAAGGCCTATGCCGAGGCGGAGTACTGGTTTTCCGGCATCAAGGTGGTCACGGTGATCATCTTCGTCGCGGTTGGCGTCCTGATGATCATGGGCATGCTGGGCGGGCAGCGCGTGGGTTTCCAGAACTGGTTCCTGCACAGCACCCAGACGGGCCAGAGCGCGCCGTTCGTGGGTGGCTTCACAAGCATCCTGCTGGTGTTCCTGGTGGCGGGTTTCTCGTTCCAGGGCACCGAAGCCGTCGGCCTCGCCGCCGCAGAAACCCGCGACCCCAGCAAGAGCGTGCCCAAGGCCATACGCACCGTTTTCTGGCGCATCCTGCTCTTTTACATCGGCAGCATTTTCGTCGTGGGGTCGCTGATTCCGTTTACCGATCCCAACCTGCTGCGCAGCGACGACGGCATTGCCTATTCGCCCTTTACCATCGTGTTCCAGCAGATCCCGACTGTGGGTTATTACGCCGCCAATGCCATGAATTTCGTCATCCTGTCCTCGGTGCTGTCGTGCGGCAACTCGTCCCTGTACGTATCTTCGCGCATGCTGTATGCCATGGCGCACAGCGGCAAGGCGCCGCGCCTGTTCGGCAAGGTCAACGGTCGCGGGGTACCGGTTGCGGCGGTCTGGGCTACGGGGCTGATCGGCGCCACGGCTTTCCTGGCCAACGCCGTGGGCGGACAGAAGATCTACCAGATGCTGTACAACTGCTCCGGCCTCACCGGCTTCATCATCTGGCTGGGCATTGCGCTGTGCCATCTGCGCTTTCGGCGCGCCTGGGTCGCGCAGGGCCGGCCGTTGAGTGACCTCAAGTTCCGCTCCCGCCTCTATCCCTATGGCCCCTGGATTGCCCTGGTGCTGTTTGTCGTGGTGATCTTTGGCGCCAACATTGGTGTCTTCCAGCAGCCGGTTTTTTCCTGGTTCGATTTCATCACCAGCTACGCCGTCGTTCCTATTTTCCTGTTGCTGTACCTGGGGCACAAATGGGTCAACAAGACCCACGTGGTACCGCTGAAAGCCTGCAATTTCGACATGGAGTGAGGGCAATGGCGACGGCCTGCGGCTCGCCCAATTCGAAGCCCGGGCTGGAATCCGGTGCGTCATAAAAAAGGCCGGCAGGCGCACATGGTGCGCTTGCCGGCCCCGCAACTATCGCAGATCGTTACTACTTGAGTTTAGTGCGCGCCGAACAGGTCGCTCATCAGGTGCGTGCTGCTGTCGCAAGCGTGGTTCAGGCACGGCAGGTCAAGCGCGGCTTCGATCGTCTTCGTCAGCGAGTAGTGGTTGTACTGGCGATTGCTCACCACCGGGCCTTCCGAATAGTTGGTATCGACCAGCGTGACAACCTGGTTGGCGTAGTTGCCGTAGTCGTTTTCGTCCCAAACGATGACCAGCGCCGTCTTGCCGTCTTTCCAGATCGGCGAAGCCTTGACTGCCGTTACCAGCGTCTTGAGGGCGGCATCCCCCATTTCGCGGGCATGCGCATCGTCGCCGCACTGGGCGGTGGAGCCACCGGCGCCGTGCATGTCATGGCACTGGTTGGGAGCAACAAACGCGAACGTGGGGACGGTGCCGCGTGCCAGATCGGCGTACAGGCCATCGGTACCGTCGAATCCCACGACCTGGTTCAGGCTCAGATCAGCCTGGGCGCCGATTTGCACGTCCTTGAAGTACACGAAGGGATTGTGCTTGACGGCGTAGAGCTTGGAGACGGGCACGTCATTGCCGCTGATCTGCCAGGCTGCGACAGGGCTGACACTGGAATAAGTGCCATCCGAGTAGTTCACGCCGTCGACGCGCGGACCCGTGGTGGGCAGGCTTTCCTGGTAGCTCTTCCAGGTCTTGCCACGCTCGGCCAGCTGGTGGGCGATCGTCTTGGGCGTGTAGGTAATGGCGGGGTAGCTCACGATGCCCCAGTTGTTGGCAACGATGGCCGAACCCGTCGTCGAACACACCGACAGAGGTCCGAGCTGGATGGACCAGGGGCTCACGCAGGCATCAACCGTGGCCGGAAACGCGTAGTCCGTACCTGCGCCGTCGATAGGCGCATAGGCGCCGCCGCAGCCGCTGCCCTTCGGGTTGTTATCGACGCACCCGCCGTTGACCCAGTTGGGCCAGTTGTCATCGGTCAGACCGAAGTTCGAACCGCCGACGATCTCCAGGTAGTTCGTGAGGCTGGGGTGACCGACGGCCCAGTAGTTGGCCGCTTGGCCGACCGTCTTGGCGTACGCGTTGATGAAGGGCGTATCGGCGCTGGTGGCGCCCAGGATTTCGGCTGCTGAGTGGTTTTCCATCATGACGACGATCACATGATCGAGGTGCGGAATGGCATTGCGCTCGATGGCGTCTTCACTGGCAGACACGGTGGCCGCTGCCATGAGGGACAGGGAGGCTAGGACCAACTGGGTTTTTTTCATATGCGCTTGACTCCAAAGGAAGATGCCAACGGCAACTTCGGCATATCGTTGATGTAGTACCGCGTTCAGGACGAACACGGGGCGCGACTCACTTACTCGCGCGATGTGGACGCTATCCGCAGGAAATGACAGGCGCATGTCCCTTGCAGGGCATCATGCGCCCGGCGGCGTGCCCGCCGCTCAGTGCAGCGGCTTGCGAAACTTCAGGACGTAATTGTCGGCTTCGCCAATGGCGATGTATTTGGCGCGGTCCTTGTCCTTGAGGGCGAGGGTGGGCGGAAGCGTCCAAACGCCTTCCGGCCAGTCCTTGGTGTCGCGGGGGTTGGCATTTATTTCGGAAGAAGCGACAAATTCGAAGCCAGCCTTGCGGGCAAGTTCCATGGTGTAGTCCTGCCGCACATAACCGCTTTTTGCCTTGGGATCCTGCGGAACATCGTTGCGACCGCGGTGCTCCTCGATCCCCAGGATGCCGCCCGGTTTGAGCGCGCGATAGAAGCCATCAAAGGCCGCTGCCGCGTAGCCCGCGTCCATCCAGTTGTGCAGGTTGCGGAAGGTCAGCACGAGGTCCGCGGTGCCCGCCGGCGCCACCGTGTAGTGTTCCGGCCCGAGCTCCGTGATCGTGACTTTGCCGTAGCTCGCCGGGTCTGCCGCCAGCTTTTGCCGGTAGGTGTCCTTGCCGGGTTCCGGTGCATCCGGATCGTTGGCCGAGGGCACCGCCACATACAGCGTGCCGGACGCCTTGAGGTAGGGCGCCAGGATTTCCGTCCAGTAACCGCTGCCCGGGCTGACTTCGACGACAGTCTGGTTGGGTTGCAAACCAAAAAACTCGAGCTCAGGCCCCGGATGGCGAACGGCATCGCGCTGGACGTGTGCCGCCGTGCGGGCAGTGCCGGAAAGCGCGGCAGCGAGCGCCGCATCCGCTGCCCGGAGTTGGACGACGGGCGCTGCGGCCAGCGCAAAGGCGAGGGAAACGGCGGCAAGGCGTGCGGCGAATGGCATGAAAACTCCCAAAGTGTTGGCGTCTATTGTGAAACCCGGCTCGAAACCTGACGCGAATTCTTGCACGGGCGCGCGACAGGGGTTCGCGCACGGGCCGGACCAGGCGTGCGCGCGAGAGCGGCGCAGGACTCCGTGCAACCAGCGCTAGGCACGTACGACCGGCATCTCCGCCCAGCGGGTGGTGTAGCGCGGTGAGCGCCGGTCCTGGCGCGTGGCCCAGGAACGCAGGCTCCGCGGCCTGCTGGCCGCCGTCGTGCTGCCTATGTGCACGGCATCGCGCCCAAAGCGGCGGTTGAGGACATCGATGGTCTGCATGAGGCCCGCCCGGTCAGGCGCAGCTTTGAACTCGGAGCGGGTGGACAGTGGGGCGGAAAAATCCAGCTCGCCCTGTGGCAAATCCTTGCCGCAGATGTCACCCATCATGACCCCGGCCTTGGCGTACGGGGTATCCGCGCGAAAGTGCGCATGGACCACGTGGATGGCGGCCTGCACGAAGGTAGCCGTGTCTGCCGTTGGCCGCCCTAGCGGAACCGTCACCTGCACCGCGTGCTGCCGGTCGCCGCGACGGAACGGGCTGGTAAGAAAAAACACCGTGATGTTGCCCGCGACGCTACCTTGCTGGCGCAGCTTTTCGGCGGCGCGGGAGGCAAATTCGCTCACGGCCTCGATGATGCCAGCCCGGTCGGTTACGGCCTTGCCAAAGGAGCGCGAAACCAGGATCTGCTTTTTTGTCGAGGGCGCGTCGTCCATCGACAAACAGGCCGTACCGCGCAATTCCCGCAGGGTTTTTTCCATTACTACCGTGAAATTCTGGCGCAATGCGGCCGCATCGGCGCGCACCAGATCGAGCACGGTGGTGATACCGGCCTCGGTCAGGCGCGCATTGATTTTTCGGCCTACGCCCCAGATATCGCCGACCGGCGTGGCTGCGAAGAGCGCATCACGCTGCTCCCCGCTGACGTCCGCCAGATTGCAGACCTGGGCGTATCGTGCCGGATAAATTCCCGGCTTGCGGTCGGCGGTCTTGGCAATGTGGTTGGCAAGCTTGGCTAGTGTCATGGTGCAGCCAAAGCCCACGGACGTGGGCAAACCGGTTTCGCGTAGGACCGCGGCGCGCAGTTCGCGGCCTATGGCGGCCAGATTCCCGCCGACCCCGGCAAACGACAGAAAGGACTCGTCTATGCTGTAGATGAGTTGCTCGGGGGCGTAGCGCGCCGCGATCTCCATCATGCGCGACGACAGGTCGTTGTAGAGCTCGAAATTAGCGGAAACCGCCACCAGGCCGGCGGTGCGTTCGAGGTGGCGAACCTGAAACCAGGGTTGCGCCATCTGCACCCCCAGCGCTTTGGCCTCGTTGCTGCGTGCGATGCAGGCGCCATCGTTCGAGGAGAGCACGACAACCGGCTTGCCGACCAGCCGCGGCTGGAAAACGCGTTCGCAGCTCACGTACATATTGTTGGCATCGACCAGCGCGAACATGATGATTTTCCTGAGGTACAGGCCGGGCAGTGGGGTTCAGGCCAGCAACGAGCGGATGGCGGTGGTGACGACGCCCCAGATTTCCACGGACGACCCGGGCATGGCGGTGGGCGTCTCCTGCCATGAGTTGGCGGACTGCAGCCGGATTTGGCCGGATTTTTTCCACAACCGGCGGCATACGAGTTCGCCGCCCACCACGGCAATCACGATGGATCCGTGGACCGGCGTGAGCGCGCGGTCCACGAGAAGAACGTCGCCGTCGGCGATGCCCGCGGCATCCATGGACGTGCCCGCCGCGCGCATCAGGAAGGTTGCCTGGGGGTGCGTGACCAGCGCATCGTTCAGGTTGATGCGCTTGACGGTTGCATCGGCGCCCGGCGAACCAAAGCCGGCGGATACCGGGTTGCGCCGCGCGGGCGTTTCCTCGGCATCGGCACGGCCTACCGGGGTACCGTCGGGGAGTGCGTCCAGGGGATGCATGCAAGATACCTGCTGGCGGCTGCTTGGACTCAGATACTGTAAATGCATACAGTATAGTGCACCAGCGTACCCGTGGCGGTCGGATGCGGCCCAGTAACGCCCATGGTGCCGTGCCCGGTGCCCGGTGTTACGATTTACCCGACCGATACCGGGGCGGCCAGGGCAGGGGACAGACGAGGTATGTTGCGCTTACGCGTGTTATCCGACCTGCACCTGGAGATCTCCGACTTTTCACCACC
>Ga0209698_10002308_pt1 | contig 21742 bp, 20 predicted proteins | sample LitLauG_LLR_2012_FD_187203 | JGI IMG/M metagenome (GOLD analysis project Ga0209698, IMG submission 187203) | Freshwater sediment microbial communities from Pennsylvania, USA - Little Laurel Run_MetaG_LLR_2012 (SPAdes) (version 2) | ecosystem: Environmental > Aquatic > Freshwater > Creek >...
CCGCCTCCCCCGGCGGCTGCCGCCGACCCTGCTCCGTCGGGTCCGCCGACCGAGGGCCGGCCCGCGCTCGGCGCCATGCGCCAGGGGCGCCGGTCGAGCCAGGGCGAGCGCCGCCCCTCGGTCGCCCCGCCCGGGGAGCCCGCCGCGCCCCACGGGTCCCAACAGAGCGGAGCCCCGCCGCGGCCCGGGCCGTCGCCCGGGGCTGCGCCGGCCTCCGCCGCCCTGCCGAGCCGGGACGAGCTCACCAAGGCCTGGGGGGACCAGGTGCTCCACAGCATGTCGGGGCGCGCCCGGGCGTACCTGGCGAGTGGGCGCTTCGTCGAGGGCGACGGCGCGTCCGCGGTGTACGCGGTGCCCGACAAGCACCTCCTCGCCAAGGGCGAGGAGGTGCGCCACGAGGCCGAGGCGGCGTTGTCGGCCCGCTTCGGCCGGCGGGTCCCGCTCCGGCTGATCCTCGATCCGGGCGCCACGCCCGTCGACGACCCCGACCGGGAACGAAACGACGAGCTCACCGACGACGACTACGACATCGGCGATCCCGAGGCACTGGATGATGCACCCGCAGGGGTAGTGTCGCCAGAGCAGCGCCTGCTTGAGGCGTTCCCGGGCGCCGAGGAGGTGTCGTGACCGAGCAGGGCCCAGATCCCGGCGATCTGTTCGCGCTGATCCAGCAGCAGGTCGAGGGGGCCCAGCAGGCGCTCGCCGTGCAGGTGGTGGAGGGGAGTGCCGGCGGTGGCATGGTCAAGGTCCGGGTCTCGGGGGACCTGCGTTTCCGGGACGTGGTGATCGATCCGGCGGTGGTCGATCCGGCGGATGTCGAGATGCTCCAGGACCTGGTCCTCGCCGCACTGCTCGACGCGGTGGCGCGGACCGAGGAGCTCAAGCATCAGGCACTGGGCGGGATGCTCGGCCTCGGTGGCCTGTCGGGCGGCTGAGTCGCCGCGCCGACCATGTACGCCGCACCCGTCCAGGACCTGATAGACGAGCTGGGGCGCCTCCCCGGCGTCGGGCCGAAGTCGGCCCAGCGGATCGCCTTCTACCTCCTCAAGGCGCCCTCGGAGGACGCGCTGCGCCTGGCGTCGGCCATCTCCGTGGTCAAGGAACGCGTGAGCTGGTGCCGGCGCTGCTTCAACGTGGCCGAGGGCAACGGGGATGCCGTCGAATGCGAGCTGTGCGGCGACGCCCGCCGCGACGCGACGGTGGTGTGCGTCGTCGAGGAGCCCCGCGACATCGTCGCGGTGGAGAAGACCCGTGAGTACCGGGGTCTGTACCACGTGCTCCAGGGCGCCATCAGTCCCATCGATGGGGTCGGCCCCGAGCAGCTGCGCATCCGCGAGCTGCTGGCCCGCATCGACCGCGAGGGCATCGACGAGGTCATCCTCTGCACCAACCCCAACATCGAGGGCGACGCCACGGCGATGTACCTGGCGTCGCTCCTGCGACCCCTGCCGGTCAAGGTGACGCGCATCGCCAGCGGGCTGCCCGTCGGCGGCGACCTCGAGTACGCCGACGAGCTCACCCTCGGCCGGGCGCTCGAGGGCCGGCGCGAGCTCGACGGCTGAGCCTCGGCGGCCGGGCCTCGACGGCTGAGCCCCGACGGCCGGGCGGGCCTGCGCCGCCCCGCGTCGCTAAGGTCGGCCGCGCCCCACCCGGAGCGCAAGGAGACCCGCATGCCGCCCTCGGCCGCCGCTGTCACCGCCCCGACGCTCACGCTCGGCCTGACCAACTTCGCCGTCGAGGCGCCCCCGGACGGCTGGGGCGAGCTGATCGACAAGGCGCGCCTCGCGGATCGCGTCGGTGTCGATCGGATCATCGTCGTCGACCACGTGGTGATGGGAGAGCACATCGAGGCCTACGACGGCAACGAGTTTCCGACCGGGCCGGACGGGGTCTGGCTCGAGCCGATGACCCTCGCCAGCGTCCTGGCCGGGGTGACCAGGCGGGTGCGGCTGTCGACGGGGATCCTGATCGCCGCCCTGCGTCGCCCGGTGGTGCTGGCCAAGGCGGCCGCGACCCTCGACGTCCTCTCGGGCGGGCGCCTCGACCTCGGTGTCGGGGTCGGGTGGCAGCGCGAGGAGTACGAGGCCGCCGGGCTCTCCTTCGACGAGCGCGGCGACCTGTTGGACGAGACCCTCGCGGTGTGCCGGGCCCTGTGGGGGCCGAGCCCGGCCAGGCACCACTCCGAGCGCCTCGACTTCGAGCGCATCTGGTGCGTCCCCAAGCCGGTGCACCCCGGCGGCGTGCCGCTCTGGGTCAGCGGGCGCATCAACCGCCGGACGCTGGAGCGCATCGTCCGCTTCGGCGACGCGTGGATCCCCTGGGGCGACTACATACACGACGTGGTCCCCGGCATCGCCGCCATCCGCCAGGCGATGGCCGCCGCGGGGCGGGACATGACCGGCTTCGGCGTGCGCGGCGCCCTCCCGGCGGTGCCCGACGAGCGGGGCGGCCTGGACACCGCCGCGATGATGCGCCCGGTGCCGGGGCTGGTCGAGGCGGGCGTGACCGACTTCAACCTCGGATGGCGCCTCCCCGACGCGTCACAGCGTTCGGCCGACCAGCTGGCCGAGCTCGTGGTCGCGTTCGGGAGCGCGACCGGCCGCGGCTGAACGGCCCTCGCCGGCGCGCCGGGCGGCGGGGCGTTCGCCGATCAGCGCCCTGATCCGAACAACATCCCGAGGAAGAAGGCGGGGCCGTTGGGTGTACCCACGCCGGTCTCGTCGTCGTATCCCCGGGTGTCGTGCAGGGTCGAGGTCTGGACGTCGGTGGTCCGCAGCCGGAAGAACGTGCCCTGGGTGTCGTCGAGGAAGTTCGTGTAGTCCGTGCGGACCTCGGCCTGGGGTGAGCTCGGGGCGACGATGTCGTGCAGCGCTGGCGTGCCGAGCAGGCGGTAGTAGGCGGGGTTGACGAACCCGAGCGAGCGTCGGGCCAGCTGATCGGCGACAGCCACCATGCCGGCCAGGAGCGGGGAGGACAGGCTGGTGCCTCCGATGCGGTACTGCGCCCAGTAGGTGCCGTCGGAGAACACCTGGGTCTCGCCGACCTCGAAGCCGGTGTTGGGGTCGCCCGGCATCGCAATGTCCGGCACCGCCCGCATCGGGGTGCTGCCGTAGTACTTGGCGATGCTCGCCGGCACCCTCCCCGCCTGGTAGGCGGGCTGGGTGAACAGCTGGCTGGTCCCGCCGCCGCCGCCCGAGCTGTAGGTGCCGGGCGGGGTGGGCGACCAGGCGTTGCTGACGAGCCTCGAGTAGGCGCTCTGCCATCCGTGCTCGTCCAGCCACTGTCCCCGGTTGCCGATCTGCACGCTGGTGCCGCCGACGCCGGTGACGTAGGGGAGGTCGGCGGGGAACTCCACGGTCTTGGCGGCGGGGTCCGTCCCGCCGGCGGTGTGGTCGCCGGAGTCGCCCGAGGAGAAGTTCACGGTGATCCCGGTGAGCGCCGCTTCCAGGGAGAACTGCTGGTAGAAGGCCACGTAGTCGGAGCCGAGCAGGTTGATGTCGTCGGTGCCGTCGGTCCAGGAGTTGGTGATCACGTCGGCGACGTGGTTGTCGATGGCGCCGGCCCACGCGTCGTCCAGGCCGCCGACGCAGTCCGCCGCGCCGACGTAGACGATCTTGGCGCCCGGCGCCATGGCGTGCACGGCCTCCACGTCGAGGGTCTCCTCCCCGTACCAGCCCGGCGCGCCGCACTCGTCGACGAGGTCGTAGCCGTTGGGATCAGGAGTGATCTGGGTGAACTGGCCCGGGGTGAACAGCGGCTGCTGATGCACCTGGCTGTAGCGCTGGGCGTCCTGGACGATCGTCGGTGCGGCGTAGGCGTCGGTGATGGCCACGGTGACTCCGCGCCCATTCACGCCGGCGGCGAGCAGCCCGCTCTCGCCGTAGGCCGACTGGTACTGCTGGGGTCCGTACCCGCAGACCACGTACGGCTCGTGCTGGCCGTACGCGGCGGGCTTGTCGCTCGCGATCTTCTGGCCGTAGTAGTCCGAGCACGGCTGCACCCCGTAGCGGTTGCCTGGTGGGGGTCCGGGCAGCGTGTCGGCGGGCTGCTTCAACGCGGAGCCCTGGTCGATCCCGACCACACCGGAGACGGCCCGGCTGACCGCGGCCGGGGTGCCGGCCGGGAGGGACAGCGCGGTGGCGTTGGCCCGCACGGTCCTGCCCAGGTAGGAGTAGTTGCGCACCTGAGCGCCGAAGGTCCCCTCCACCTGGGCGACCGAACCTCTGGCCTGCACGTACATGCCGCTCGGCAGGGTCCCGGTGAGCTGGAAGCCCTGGGCGCGCAGCCAGCCCTGCACGGCGGCGACATCGGCGGCGGCGGGGGCGTAGCTGGCGTCGAACGCGGCGTTCGACAGCCAGCGACCATAGCTGGCGCTGTCCGGGTCGGAGATCGCCTGCAACGTGGCCTCCGCGCCGGCCCGGTCACGCATGGCGAGCAGTACGCCGAAGTCGACCTGCTGCGCCGCCGGCGTGGCGCCGAGGTCGCGGGCGTGCGTCAACCAGCCCGGGGTGCTCCCAGGAAGCCGAGGCCCGTCCCCCGACGCCGAGGCCGAGCCCGGCACAGCCACCGTGGTGACCGCGATGACCGTGACACCGGCGAGCATCCCGACGAGCAGCCGGTGGCGCATGAACCGAGCCCATCCCATGAGGCCCTCCCCCCGCGTGCGAGGGTCCCTCTGGAGCCCTGCGACGAGGGGTTTCTACCACATGGGATAGAACGGGCGCTTGGGGAGGGTTGGGAGGCGGCGCGTGAAAGCGGCCTGCCGGCTGGGGCGACCGGCCCCAGTGGTCCGGTTCGCTAGAGGGAGCGCACCAGGAGGGCGTCGCCCTGGCCGCCGCCGCCGCAGAGGGCGGCGGCACCGAGGCCGCCACCGCGCCGGCGCAGCTCGTGGAGCAGGGTGAGCGCCAGCCGGGTCCCGGACATCCCGACGGGGTGGCCGAGGGCGATGGCCCCGCCGTTGACGTTGACGACGTCGTCGCTCAGGCCGAGGTCGTCCATGGATGCCAGGCCGACGGAGGCGAACGCCTCGTTGAACTCGAAGAGGTCGACGTCCGCGAGGGTCTTGCCGGCCCGCTCGAGGGCGCGCGCGGTGGCCCGCGACGGCTGGGTGAGCAGCGAGGTGTCGGGACCGGCCACCTGGCCGTAGCCGACGACCTCGCCGAGCGGGGTGACGCCGAGGCGCGACGCCGCCTCCTTGGACATGACGATGAGGGCCGCGCCCCCGTCGGAGATCTGGCTGGCGTTGCCGGCCGTGATGGTCCCGTCCTTGGTGAACGCCGGCCTCAGGGCGGCGAGCGACTCGACGGTGGTGCCCGGCCGCACGCCCTCGTCGGTCTCGACGGCCACCGGGTCGCCCTTTCGCTGCGGCACCAGCACGGCGACGATCTCTTCGGCGAACTTGCCGTCCTTGATCGCCGCCGCCGCCCGCTCGTGGGACGCGGCCGCGAACGCGTCCTGGCGCTCCCGGGTGATGCCCGGCACCGCGCCGGTGTAGCGCTCGGTGCCCTCGCCCATGTGCACGTGGTCGAATGCGTCCCAGAGGGCGTCGCCGATCATGGCGTCGACCAGGGTGGCGTCGCCCATGCGCAGGCCGCTGCGGGCACCGGGCAACAGGTAGGGAGCGTTGGTCATCGAGTCCATGCCCCCGGCCACGACGATGTCGGCGTCGCCGGCGTTGATCATCTGGTCCGCGAGGTAGACCACCTGCAACCCCGACAGGCACACCTTGTTGATGGTGTTGGCGGGCACCGACATCGAGATGCCGGCTTTGACCGCGGCCTGGCGGGCGGTGATCTGGCCCTGGCCGGCCTGCAACACCTGGCCCATGAGCACGTAGTCGACCTGGTCGGGGGCGACCCCCGCCCGCTCGAGCGCGGCGCGGATGGCGAAGCCGCCGAGGTCCATGGCCGAAAAGCCGGCGAGCGCTCCGGAGAGCTTGCCGATCGGGGTCCGCGCCCCGGCGACGATGACTGATCCAGGCATGCTGACCTCCGAGCGTCACGGCCCCCGACGGTGGGCCTGTGCCAAGTGTACGACCGGATCCGGGCGCTGGTCAGGCCCGGTTACCCCCCGGTAACATCGTGGGCATGCAGCACTTCCTCGACGCCATCGTGGCCGGGGCGTCGGGTGAGGAGATCGCCGCCCTCCCGCTCCCGGAGTCCTACCGGGCCGCGGTCGTCCGCCAGGACGAGGTGGAGATGTTCGCCGGCGTCGCCTCCGCGGACAAGGACCCCCGCGCCTCGATCCACCTCACCGAGGTGCCCGTGCCCGAGCTGGCGCCCGACGAGGCCTACGTCGCGGTGATGGCGAGCGCCATCAACTTCAACACGGTGTGGTCCGCCATCTTCGAACCACTGCCGACCTTCGGCTTCCTCCGCCGCCTCGGCCGCGAGAGCGCCTGGGGCGCCCGCCACGACCTGCCCTACCATGTGATCGGGTCGGACGCGGCCGGGGTCGTCGTGCGGGTCGGCTCCGCCGTGCGGCTGTGGGAACCGGGCGACCGGGTCGTGGTCCACTGCAACTACGTCGACGACCAGGACCCGAGCGCCCACGACGACTCGATGCTCGCCAGCAACCAGCGCATCTGGGGCTTCGAGTCCAACTTCGGCGGCCTCGCGGACCTGACCGTGGTCAAGGCCAACCAGCTGATGCCCAAGCCCGCCCACCTGTCGTGGGAGGAGGCGGCGTGCAACCAGCTGTGCAACTCGACCTCCTACCGCATGCTGGTGTCCCGCAACGGCGCGGCCATGAAGCAGGGCGACAGCGTCCTCATCTGGGGGGCCACCGGCGGCCTCGGCGGCTACGCCGTGCAGTACGTGCTCAACGGCGGCGGCACCCCGGTGGGCGTGGTGTCGAGCCCCGCCAAGGCGGAGATCCTCCGGTCCCTCGGCTGCGAAGCGATCATCGACCGGCGCGCCGCGGGCTACCGGTTCTGGAGCGACGAGCACACCCAGGACGAGGGCGAGTGGCGCCGCCTCGGCCAGGACGTGCGCGCCCTCATCGGCGAGGACCCCGCCATCGTCTTCGAGCACCCGGGCCGCCAGACCATGGGCGCATCGGTCTATGTGTGCGGCCGGGGTGGCACGATCGTCACCTGTGCCGCGACCAGCGGCTTCGACATCGGCTACGACAACCGCCACCTGTGGATGCGGCTCAAGACCATCAAGGGGTCGCACTTCGCCAACTACCGCGAGGCGTGGGATGCCAACCGGCTGGTGGCCAGGGGCCGGATCCAGCCCATCCTGTCGGCGACCTACCCGCTCGAGGAGACCGGCGAGGCTGCCTACCAGGTGCACCGCAACCTCCACGAGGGCAAGATCGCGCTTCGTTGCCTGGCGCCCGCCGACGGCCTGGGCATCGACGACCCCGAGCTGCGTGCAAAGGTGGGGGAGGACAAGATCACCCTGTTTCGGAGGGCGGGCGCATGAGCGATGCAGTGCTGACCGAGATCGACCACGTGGCGATCGCCGTGCGCGACCTCGACGCCGCCGTCGCCTGGTACCAGGAGATGTTCGGGGCCACCGTCGCCCATCGCGAGGTCGTCTCCCGCGACCAGGTCGAGGAGGCCCTGCTCCAGGTGGCCGACTCCTACGTGCAGCTGCTCACGCCGGTGTCGGAGACCTCGACCGTGGCCAAGTTCCTCGACACCAAGGGCGAGGGCATCCACCACGTCGGCTACCGGGTGGCGGACTGCGCCGCGGCGCTGGAGACCCTCAAGGCGCACGGGGCGCGCGTCCTCGACGAGCACCCCCGCCCCGGCTCGCGGGGCACGACGGTGGCCTTCGTGCACCCCAAGGCGTCGTTCGGGACCTTGATCGAGCTGGTCGAGGAGTAGGCCCATCCGACGCGTTCGGGCCGCGCGGCGGCCGGGCCGCCACGATTGTCTAACCCAGTAGACTGGCGGGCGACATGACCCCGATGATCAACACCGACGACCTCGTCGACGCCCAGGGTGTGGCCGCGCTGCTCGGCTTGCGCCACGCCAACAGCGTGCACACCTACCAGCGGCGGTACCCGGACATGCCGAGGCCGGTGCTCGATCTCGGCCCGGGTCGGCCCCGGCTGTGGCTGCGCCCGCATGTCGAGGGGTGGTTGGCCGGGCGCCGCGAGGAGGGGGCCCGGTGAGCCAGGTCCTGCTCAAGGCCAACGACCCGTGCTGGTGTGGCAGCGGCCGCAAGTACAAGCGCTGCCACAAAGGGGCCGAGGGGCGTCTCCAGCCCGGGCGGGTCAGCCCGATGCGGCCCGTGCCGGCGGGCATCGCGCGGCCCGACTACGCCGAGACGGGCCATCCGCGGCGCCGCCCCGAGCCCGCGGTCAAGACCCCCGAGATCATCGAGCGCATGCGCGTCGCCGGCCGCCTGGCGGCCGAGATCCTGGCCGAGACCGGGGCCGCGGTGCGGCCCGGGATCACCACCGACGAGCTCGACGTGATCTGCCACGAGGCGTGCATACGCCGGGGCGGCTACCCGAGCCCGCTCAACTACCACGGGTTCCCCAAGTCGGTGTGCACCTCGGTCAACGAGGTGATCTGCCACGGCATCCCCGACGACCGCGCCCTGGTCGAGGGCGACATCGTCAACCTCGACGTGACGATCTACATCGACGGCGTGCACGGCGACACCAACGGGACCTTCGCCGTCGGTGCCGTCGACACCGAGTCGGCCCGCCTGGTCCAGACCACGCGCGAGTGCCTCGAGCTGGCGATCGACGCCGTCGCTCCGGGCCGGCCGATCTCCGACATCGGCCGCGCCATCGAGGGCCACGCCACCCGCCAGCACCTCGGGGTGGTGCGGACCTTCGTCGGTCACGGCATCGGCGAGCAGTTCCACGGCGAGCCGAGCGTCCCGCACTTCTACACCCCGTCGGCGTCGACGATCCTGCAGCCGGGGATGGTCTTCACCATCGAGCCGATGATCACCCAGGGGGCGTGGCGGGAGCGGATCTGGGCGGACGGGTGGACGGCGGTCACCGCCGACGGGCGGCGCAGCGCGCAGTTCGAGCACACGCTGCTCGTCACCGATGCGGGCGTCGAGATCCTCACCCTGCAGGCCGACGGCTGCCCGGGGTGGGGCTGCTCGCCCGGTGGGTCGGCGCCCGCCCCCAACAGCTGAGGTCGCCCGCGATCGGGATCAGTCCGGGCGCCCGCCGAAGGGTTGCAGGTCCGGCCAGTAGATCGAGTCGTACTGGACGACGGCGCCGGTGTGGGGGGCGTCGATCATCTGCCCGCCGCCCACGTAGATCCCGACGTGGTGCAGGTCGGTCCCGAAGAACACCAGATCGCCCGGCTTCAGGTCCGCGATCGGCACGTGCGCGATCTCGGCGTACTGGGCCGCCGCGTAGTGGGGCAGCGACACCCCGGCCGCACCCCAGGCCCGCATGGTGAGTCCCGAGCAGTCGAAGGTGTCGGGGCCGGCGGCGCCCCACTCGTACTGCTTGCCCAGCTGGGCGACGGCAAAGGCGAGGGCCTGGGCGACCCGCCTGCTCACCGGCGCGTCGGGCGCGGGTGGGGCCGCGGGGCTGGTCGTCGGCGTGGTGGTCCGGCTCGACGCCGGGGGTGCGGTCACCAGCAGCGGCGCTCCCGTGGTGGCGGGCCGCGCCGGTGCCCGGGTGGTGCTGGCCGCGGTGTTGGAGGGCGCCGTCGACGCGCCGCTGGTCGGCGGGTGTGCCGCCGTCGTCGTCGGGCCGGCCGGGGCGGTGGTCGAGGGGGTCGCGCCCGTCGTCGGGCTCGAGGCGAGCAGGGCCCGTTCCTCCGCCTGGCGCTGGGCGTCGAGGGCCGCCTGCTGTTGGGCGACGAGCTGGACGAGCTGGCCCTGGACCTGGGCGAGGGTCGCCTTGGACGCGGCGTCGGCCTGCTCGACCGCGTGGCGGCGAGCGTCGAGGGCGGCGACGGCGGCCGCCGCGTTTTGCTGGTCGGTGAGCAGCACGGCCTGTTCGGCCCGCAGCGCGGCCTGGGCCTGGTGCAGGCGGTCGAGGGTCTGGGACTGCGCACCGGTGGCCAGCGCGAAGTAGTCGCGCTCCACGCCGAGATCGGTGCTCGCGGAGAGGCTGGTGCCGGCCGGGTCGCTGCCGTACCCACCGTGGACGTAGGCGGACACCGCCTCCTGGACCAGGGTGCGATGGGTGGCCTCGTAGCCGGCGGCGAGCGTGCCGAGCTGCTGGGTGGCGTCGGCGACCTTGCTGTCGACCTCGTCGGCGTGCACCCGCGCCCCGTCGTACTGCTCGGCGAGGATCTCCTCCTGGCGGCCCTGGTCGTCGATGCGGCGGGCCAGCGTGGCGGCCTCGGCCTGGGCGTTGGCGATGTCGTCGGCCGCCGCCCGCGCCGTCGCGGCGAGTGCCGGGGCCCCGACGATGGTGGCGGCGACGAGGGCGGCGAGTCCACGCCGGAGGCCGGGCGCCCGCCGCCACGCCACGCTCGCGCTCCGGGCCATGCTGGCAAACGGTAGGCATGTGGCTGATGCGAGTCAAGTGAGCCTTGTGACTGATGTGAAGACTTGAGTCGCCCTTGAATCGCCCTTATCACCCCCCGTCGCTAGGCCTCCGGGCGCCCCGGTCCACTCGCCACGGAGCGTGCCGGCACCGGGTCCTCTTCCCCGCCGTCGACCACCTCGGGCGGCGCCGGCGCCCCGGCGCCGACGAGGCGGCCGAGCACCCGGCGCAGCTCGATCGTCACCAGATCTGCCCGGGTGTGCACCTCCTCGGTGAGGTCGAGGGGCATCGCCGGCGGGAGGCGCACCTGCAGGGCCAGGTCCTCGTCGAGCACCCGCTGCTCGAAGGCCAGCGCGTCCGCCAGGGCGGCGTCGTCGGCGAGGTCGTTGCGGGAGATCACGGTGTAGAGCCGGCACGACCCCGGCCCCACCGGCTGCACGAAGAAACCGATGCTGTTGACCCCGCCCGCCTCCACGTACTCGATGCGCAACGTGACCGAGAACGGCGCCTCGTAGCGGTACGTCAGCCGCCGCCGCTGGACGAGCGGCCGGGCGCCGGTCGCGACCGCGGGATCCTCCCGGTTGGCGAAGGGGTGCTCGTAGCGGGCGGTGAAGTGCCACGGGCCGCTGTCGACGCGAACCTCTCCCATGCCCGTCGCCTCCACCGTGGCGAAGGTGCCCGCGTGCAGAAAGGGGAAGTGCGCGACGTCGAGGAAGTTGTCGATCATGAGGCCCGCCGACACCGCCGCGGGTGCCGGCTCGAGCCAGCCGGTGCGGAACCCCGCCGCCCCCACCTCCGCCAGCTCGGGGAGAGCACCGCGGGGTGTGCTGGGTGCCAGCCAGAGGACCCCGAGGTGCTCGCGCACCGCGGCCGCCGGGCGGAGCCGGGCCCGGCCCGGCAGTGTCGCGCCCGCCCCGAGCGCCGGGATCAGGGCGCAGGCCCCGCCCGGAGCGAAGCGCCAGCCGTGGTAGGCGCATTCGAGGGTCTCGTCGACGACCCGCCCGGCCGACAGCGGGGCCTGGCGATGGGGGCAGCGGTCCTCGAAGGCGACCGGCGCCCCGTCGAGGCGGGCGAGCACCCACCGCCGGCCGAGGAGCTCCACGGCCCGCGGCGTCGCCCCGAGCTCGTCGGCGCGGGCGACCGGGTGCCACCACCCGGCGAGCGCCGGGTCGTCGTTGGCGAGGGAGCGGGACGCCATCGGCCGAGCCTACGGCCGCGCCGCGCCGCCCGAGGTGAGCGCAACGCACCGCAACGGCTGGTGCGCTCAACTGTGGCAGGCGGGTGCGCGATCCGCCGGAGGAGGGTGCCGGATGGACACGTCGATCGGCGAGCTGCGGATGGCGACGGACCTGGGCGTGTTCGGTCCGGACCGCCTCGACGACCTGGACGCGTGGTTCCGCGCCAACGGCTTCGTCATCCTGCGGGGTCTGCTGTCGGCGGTCGAGGTCGACGCCCTCGAAGCCGAGTGCGCCCGGGCCCAGGTCGACCTGGTGGCGGGCCGCCTCCCGGGGCGCTTCGGCACCAGCATCCTCATCGAGGGCGATGCAGGGGAAAAGGCGACCCGGTTCGCCAACTACGTGACCCACATCACCGAGCTGTCGCCCACCGCCCGGGCGGCGGCATCGCACCCGCTCGTCGTCGGGCTGATGCAGCGCTGGCTCGGCGCCGGGTGCTGGCTGATGGATGACGTCCGCTTCGGCGTCGTGTACCAGGACGCCCGCCCTGGCCGGGAGAGCTCCTACACCCGCATCGGCTGGCACAGCGACTGGCAGAGCGGGCCGCACCTGCGGATCTTCCCCTCGGTGGCGTTCACGTTCCACATCGACGCCACCAGCCCCGACAACGGGTTCCTTCGGGTCGTGCCGGGCAGCCACCGCTGGGCGACCCCGGCGCCCTACGACAACATCAACGGCATCCCGGTGCCCGAGGGGGCCGATCCGGCCGGGGGCTGGGGCGACGAGGCGCCGCCGGTGCCGATGCCGCTCGCCTTCGGCAAGGTCCCCGGCGAGGTGGCTGTCTACACCGAGCGCGGGGACGTGATCTTCCACGACTCCTACCTGTGGCACTCCGCGGCCCGGGCCACCGACGACGGGGCCCGGCGCCGCCACGTGCGCGGCGCGTACCACACCGGCGAGCACCTCTCCGAGGACGGGTTCGAGACCTTCGTCAAGAACGCCGCCCGCTAGCGGCGATCGGCGGGGGTTGGGGGCGCGGCGGCGGGCGCCGCCAGGACCCTGGCCGATCGGCGAGACTGGCGGGCGTGGCGCGGCGCGAGCAGGCACGGGTGAGGTCCTGAGGTGCGGGTGTTCCTCGTGGACGGGACCTACGAGCTCTTTCGCCACTACTTCGGCGCCCCGTCGCACCGGACCGCGGAGGGTGCCGAGGTGGCGGCCACCCGGGGCGTGCTCGGCTCGATGCTGCAGCTCCTCGCCGACGGGGCCACCCACCTGGGCGTGGCGACCGACCACGTGATCGAGTCGTTCCGCAACGACCTGTGGCCCGGCTACAAGTCGGGCGCGGGCGTCGAGGCCGACCTGCGGGGGCAGTTCGGCCTGCTGGAGGTGGCGTTGACGGCGATGGGGCTGATGGTGTGGGCCATGGTCGAGTTGGAGGCCGATGACGCGCTGGCCTCCGCAGCGGCGGTCGCGGCCGACGACCCCGCGGTCGACCAGGTGGTCATCTGCACCCCGGACAAGGACCTCGGCCAGTGCGTGACCGGCGGTCGGATCGTGCAGCTGGACCGCCGCAAGCAGCTCGTGCTCGACGAGGCCGCGGTGACGGCCAAGTTCGGCGTGGCGCCGCGCTCGATCCCGGACTACCTGGCGCTAGTCGGCGACTCCTCCGACGGGTACCCGGGGCTGCCGGGCTGGGGGGCCAAGTCCGCCGCCGCGGTCCTGGCCCACTACGGCACGATCGAGCAGATCCCTGACGCGCCGGGCCAGTGGGAGGTCTCGGTTCGGGGCGGCCCCGCGCTCGCCGCCACGCTCGCGGCGCGGCGAGACGACGCCATGCTGTTCAAGGACCTCGCCACCCTGCGGGTCGATCGCCGCCTGCTGGGCGAGGTCGAGGAGCTGCGCTGGCTCGGGCCGACGCCCGAGTTCGAGGAGGTGTGCCGGCGCATCGACGCCGGGGGGTTGTGGTCCCGGGTGACCCGCCTGGCGGCGACCCGCACCTGAGCGGCGATCGGCGTGGGCGGTGGCGCCGCTCGGGGCCGGGCACCCTTCGCCCGCATCAGCCGCCGAACCTCGCCGGGAGGGGGCGGGCCAGCGCCTCCGCCAGCAACTCGTGGTAGCGGGCCCGGCTGACCTGCAGCGCGCCGAGGGTGGCGAGGTGCGGCGTGACCCACTGCACGTCGAGGAGGCTGGCGCCGCCGGCCGAGAGCATCTCGACGAGGGCCACGAGGGCGACCTTGGACGCATCGGTCTCCCGGTGGAACATGGACTCCCCGGCGAAGAGGCCCCCGATCGCCAGCCCGTAGAGGCCGCCGCCGAGCCGGCCGTCGGCCGTCCAGGCCTCGACGCTGTGCGCCCAGCCGAGCTCGTGCAGGCGGTGGTAGGCCCGCTTGAAGTCGCGGCTGATCCACGCCCCGGGCCGGTGCCGGTCGGCGCACGCCTCGATGACCTCGTCGAAGACGGTGTCAACCCGGATCTCGAAGCGGCGCGCCGCCTGGCGCAGCGAGCGGCTCACCCGCAGCCCGTCGAGGGGGATGATGCCTCTCGGCTCCGGCGACCACCAGCCGAGCAGGCCGCGCCGCAGCGGCATGGGGAACATCCCGCCGCGGTATGCGGCGAGGATCGTCCCCGGCTCCAGGTCGGCGCCCGAGCCGACCACCTCGCTGTCGCCGACGGCGCGGGCGATCTCGTCGGGACCGGCGGGGAAGCTCCACCTGCTGGCGGGGGGTTCGACGGGCACGCGCCCGCAGTCTGCCCGAGCGCGGATGGGCAGGCGGATGGCGCGGGTCGATAGCCTGACCCGCGATGTCCGACCACCCCATGCAGGCACGAATCGACGACCTCCGGGCCCGCAAGGAGCAGGCGCTGCACGCCGGGTCCCCGGCGTCGGTCGAGCGCCACCACTCCAAGGGCAAGATGACGGCGCGCGAGCGCATCGACCACCTGCTCGACGAGGGGTCGTTCCAAGAGCTCGACATGCTGGCCCGCCACCGCGCCCACGGCATGGGGATCGAGGACACCCGGCCCTACACCGACGGCGTGGTGACCGGCTTCGGGACCATCGACGGCCGCCGCGTCTGCATCTTCTCCCAGGACTTCACCGTCTTCGGCGGCGCCCTGGGGGAGGTCTTCGCCGAAAAGATCCACAAGATCATGGACCTGGCCGTCTCGATCGGTGTCCCGATGATCGGGCTCAACGACGGCGCCGGCGCCCGCATCCAGGAGGGCGTCGTCTCGCTCAACTCCTACGGCGGGATCTTCCACCGCAACGTCCTCGCGTCGGGCGTCATCCCTCAGATCTCGGTGGTGCTCGGCCCCTGTGCCGGTGGCGCGGTCTACTCGCCGGCCATGACCGACTTCATCTTCATGGTCCGCGAGAGCAGCCACATGTTCATCACGGGCCCCGACGTGGTCAAGACCGTCACCGGCGAGGACGTGACCCTGGAGCAGCTGGGCGGGGCCACGAGCCACGCCACCAAGTCGGGCGTGGCGACCTTCGTCTCCTCCGACGAAAAGGCGTGCCTCGACGAGGTGCGCTACCTGCTGTCGTTCCTGCCTGCCAACAACCTGGAGGAGCCGCCCCGCGACGAGTGCGGCGACGATCCCGAGCGGCTGACCCCCGAGCTGAGCGCGCTGATGCCGGCCAGCCCCAACCAGCCCTACGACATGAAGAAGATCGTCCACGCGGTGGTCGACGACGGTGACTTCTTCGAGTACTTCCCCTACTGGGCCATGAACATCGTCTGCGGCTTCGCCCGCATCGACGGGCACGTCGTGGGCGTGGTCGGCAACCAGCCCCAGGTCCTCGCCGGTGTCCTCGACATCGACAGCTCGGAGAAGGCGGCCCGCTTCGTGCGGACCTGTGACAGCTTCAACATCCCGCTCGTGACCTTCGTGGACGTGCCCGGGTTCATGCCCGGCACCGACCAGGAGTACGGCGGCATCATCCGCCACGGCGCCAAGCTGCTCTACGCGTACTGCGAGGCGACCGTGCCGCGCATCCAGATCATCACCCGCAAGGCCTACGGCGGCGCCTACGTGGTCATGAACTCCAAGTCCATCGGCTGCGATCTGGCGTTCGCCTGGCCGTCGGCCGAGTTGGCCGTGATGGGGCCGCAGGGCGCGGTGGAGATCCTCTACCGCCGGGAGCTGGCCCAGGCCGCCGATCCCGTCGCCCGCCGCAGCGAGCTGGTCGAGGAGTACACCGAGCGCTACGCCAACCCCTACCTGGCGGCCGAGCGGGGGTTCGTCGACGACGTGATCGACCCGGCCGAGACCCGGGTGGTGCTCTGCCGCAGCCTGGGGTTGCTGCGCTCCAAGCGCGAGGAGCTGCCCAAGCGCAAGCACGGGAACGTGCCGCTGTGAACCAGCAGGACCCCACACCCGAGGGGCTCGCGGCCATCGTCGCCGCGGTCGAGGCGCTGTGGCCGCAGCCGGTCGCGGTCGCCGTCGAGGTGGGGGAGCGCTCCGAACCGTGGCGCTTCTCCGGTCGGTGGTGGGTGCGGCCGATCCCGCACCGCCGGGAGCGTCCCTGGATCGGGTAGGAATGCACGTGTGGCCCTCGAGCTGACCACCGTCGCCGAGGATGCCGCCGTGTTCTTCGACGGGCCGAGGGTGGTGCGCCTGGACGGGCTCGATCCAGACACCGCCTACGAGCACGAAGGCGTCGCTTTTCGCACCCTCGCCCGACCGCCGGGGGAGCGCCTGGCGACGGTGGCCACGGTCAACGACGTCCACTTCGGCGAGACCGTGTGCGGGGAGATCGAGGGACTCGACATCGGCCCCGTCCTGCGCTCCCCCGAGGGGGCGACGCCCTACCCCCAGATGATGAACGGCGCGGCGGTGGCCGAGATCGCCGAGATCCGCCCCGACGCGGTGGTGGCCAAGGGCGATCTCACCGCGGCCGGCACGCCCGGGGAGTACGCCGCGTTCGTCGACTGCTACGTCGGGGCGTTCGGGTCCCGGATGCACTGGATCCGGGGCAACCACGACGGTGAGCACGGCGCAGGCCCGCCCCGGGAGGTGACCCTCGACGGCGTCATCCTGGCGCTGATCGACACCGTGGTCGTCGGCACGCCGTTTGGTCAGGTGACCGCCGACCAGCTCGAGTGGCTCGACGAGCTCGGGGCCCGAGCCGATCGTCCGGTCCTGGTCTTCGGTCACCATCACGCGTTTGACCCGGGATCTCACAATCGACCGAGCACCTATTTCGGGATCGACCCAGATGGCTCCGACCGCCTCGTCGACGTCGTGGCCCGCCGCCCCCGCCTGATCGGCTACTTCGCCGGGCACACCCACCGCAACCGGGTGCGGCGCTTCGCCCGGACCGGCGACGTCCCCTGGGTCGAGGTGGCCTGCGTCAAGGACTTCCCCGGATCCTGGGCGGAGTACCGGGTCTTCGACGGCGGGGTCTTGCAGGTGCACCATCGTCTCAGCAGCGTGGACGCCCTGGCATGGAGCGAGTCGTGCCGGGCGATGCTGGCCGGCCTCTACCCGGCCTACGCGATGGGGCAGATAGCGGACCGCTGCCTCGAGATCAAACCGCGCGCGCAGAGTTGACACAAACGAGTTATCCCGTGCTTGTGGACAAGTCTGTGGACGAGGGGCACTTCCCCGAGTGAGGCCTGTGGACGTTTCTCGCGCTACGCGAAAGGCGCCTCTCTCGGCTTTCTCTCGGTATGGAACCCGACGCACCCCTCCACCACCTGATCGACGGACCGGCCGACCCCGCCCCTGGCCGTGAGGAGCTGGCCGCCATCGTGCGCCGCAGCGGCCGGCGCCGGACCCAGGTGCTCGTGACGGGTGTCACCGTCGCCCTCCTCGTCGGGGTCGCCGGCGGGTGGGCGGTGGGTCGTTCGGGGTCGGGCTCCTCGAGCCACCCGGTGGCGGTCGGCGCCGGCGCCGGAGCCAGGACGTCGTCTGGCCCGGCCTCCGCTGGCCCGGCCGTCGCGCCCGCGCCCGGCGTCGCGGTCGCGGGTGCCACCGGCGGTGGTTCCAGCAGCGCGGTCGTGAGCGTCGGCAAGCTCGGTGGCTCGATGACGAAGGAGTTCGTACGCACGACCGCGGACGGCGTCAGTATTCGCGCCTACAGCATCAGCATCCCCAAGTCGATGTCGGCGGACGGGCAAGTGGTCTGCGCGCCCGTGTTCCCGTCGTTGAACAACGAGGTCTCGACCACCGCCGTGGTGGGCGACACCTATGGCGTCCAGACGTCCCCCTCCGGGGCCCTGACCGATGCCACCACCGGCGTCGTCGGCCTCGGTGAGGGCTCGCCCGTGTGGGTGGTCACCGCCCGGGCCGGCGCCGGTGTCGCCCAGGTCAGGATGACGTTCGCGGACGGCAAGACCGACGGGATGGCGCCCGTCGGGGGATGGGTCACGCTCGCCCACATCGCCCCGCCGGGCTCCACCAGCCAGCCCGTCGTGAGCTCGGACCTCGGGGTCACCGGGACGCTCCAGGCGCTCGACCCCTCGGGCAAGGTGCTCGGCACCGTCACCCTCACGGACAAGACCGTCGAGCCGCTCACCCCCAAGTGCCTGCCGTCGCCGCCCGCGTCGGTGCCGGGTGGGACCGGGACGGTCACCCCCCAGACGGTCACCTCGGGCGGTGCCGTGATCGGCAGCGCCTCCGGATCCGGGTTCTCGACCTCGGGCGGCGCCCTCATCGGCGGAGCCTCCGGCTCGGGGTCGGTGTCCACCGGCGGCGCGGTCGACGTTCCCGCCACCTCGGCGGCGCCTTCGACCGGCCCGGCGGCGCCTTGAGCGCCCCGCCGGATGGCACCATGGCGGCTCTGACCCTCGACCCGCCGCCATCCGCGCCGGCCCTGCCCGCGGTCAGCTCCGACGACTTCGTCGAGTGCTACCGCGCCCACTACCGCCGGCTGGTCCGGGCGCTGACGCTGGCCGGCGCCACGCCCGCTGTGGCCGAGGACGTGACCCAGGAGGCCTTCGCCCGGGCGCTCGCCCGCTGGCGGCGGGTCCGCACGGGCACCAACCCGCCCGGGTACGTCTACCGCACCGCGTTCCGCCTCCTCGGCCGCAGCACCAGGGACGGCCGCGGCGGCGCCGACGGCCAGGGCGGGGCGGCGCCCGGTGCCGGCGTGGCCGAACCGGGCCCGGAGGGCCTCGCCACCAGCCAGGTCAGCGTGCATCGAGCCCTCGCGGCCATGCCGCCGCGGCGCCGGGCGTGCGCGGTGATGTGCCTGGTGGCGGGCATGCCGGTGCGCGACGTGGCCGAGGCGCTCGGCATCGCCGAGGGCACGGTGCGCAAGCACCTCGAAGAGGCGCGGGCCGCGCTGCACCTGGAGCTGTCCGATCATGGGGGGACGCCGGCGCGATAAGCCCCGGGCCGGGTGGCCGACCCTTTCCCCTATGTGGTGGCCCGGGCCGCGACGAGGTCGGCGACCTCTCCCATGATCCGGGTCAGCTCGAAGTCCTTGGGCGTGTACACCGCGGCGACCCCGGCCCGGCGCAGCACCTCGGCGTCGTCGTCGGGGATGATCCCGCCCACGATCACGGGAGCATCCACGCCGAGGGCCCGCAGCCGCCGCAGCACGTCGGGCACCACCTCGAGGTGCGACCCCGACAGGATCGACAGGCCGACCACGTCGACGTCCTCGTCGCGCGCCGCCGCTGCGATCTGCGCCGGGGTCGAGCGGATGCCCTGGTAGACGACCTCGAAGCCGGCGTCGCGGGCGGCCACGGCGACCTGCTCCGCGCCGTTGGAGTGACCGTCGAGCCCCGGCTTGGCCACCAGGAACTTCGGCGGCGCGCCCCGGGCGTCGGCCAGCACCCGGACCCGGGCGTTGACCGCGGCCATGTCCTGGAGCCGCAACCCCGCCGCCCCGCCGACGCCGGTCGGGGCCCGGAACTCGCCGAACACCTCGCGCAGCACCCCCGCCCACTCACCGGTGGTGCCGCCGGCGAGGGCGAGCGTGATGGTCGCCGGCATGATGTTGGCGTCCCCCGCCGCCGCCCGCCGCAGCTCGTCGACCCCCGCGGCGACCGCCGACGCGTCGCGCCCGGCGCGCCACGCCCGCACGTCGGCGATCAGGGCCGCCTCGACGGCGGGGTCGACCCGCAGGATCGCCTCCTGGCCGCCGAGGGGGGAGTCCTCGGTGGTGGTGAAGGTGTTGACGCCGACGACGGGCAGCTCCCCCGACTCGATCCGACGGGTCCGCTCCACCTCGCTGCGCACCAGCCGGCCCTTGAGCTCGTCGAGGGCCTCGAACACCCCACCGAGGGCCAGCACCTCGCCCAGCTCCTCCCACGCCTGCTCCATGAGGGTGGTGGTCAGGCGCTCGACCACGTGCGAGCCGTCGAGGAGGTCGGGGTACTCGAGCAGGTCGGTCTCGTAGGCGAGGACCTGTTGCATGCGCAGCGACCACTGCTGGTCCCAGGGTCGGGGGAGGCCGAGCGCTTCGTTCCAGGCCGGGAGCTGGACGGCGCGCGCCCGGGCGTCGCGCGAGAGGGTCGCGCCGAGCATCTCGAGCATGATGCGGGGGACGTTGTTTTCCGGTTGGGCCTCGGTGAGGCCGAGGCTGTTGACCTGGACCCCGTAGCGGAACCGGCGCAGCCTGGGGTCGGCGACGCCGTAGCGCTCGGCGCAGATGCGGTCCCACAGGCGGGTGAAGGCGCGCAGCTTGCAGGTCTCCTCGACGAAGCGGATCCCACTGTTGACGAAGAACGAGATCCGCCCGACCACGGTCGGGAAGTCGTCGTCGTCGACCTGCCCCGAGTCGCGCACCGCGTCGAGCACGCCGATGGCGGTGGCGAGGGCGTAGGCCAGCTCCTGCTCGGGGGTCGCGCCCGCCTCCTGGAGGTGGTAGCTGCACACGTTGACGGGGTTCCAGCGGGGCGTGTGCCGGGCGGTCCAGGCGATGGTGTCGACGACCAGGCGCCGGCTGGGCTCGGGCGGGAAGATGTAGGTCCCTCGGGAGAGGTACTCCTTGACGATGTCGTTCTGCGTCGTGCCCCCGAGGGTGCCGAGCGCGGTCCCCGTCGTCTGCGCGTGGGCCACATAGAGCCCGAGGAGCCACGCCGCGGTGGCGTTGATGGTCATCGAGGTGTTCATCTCCCCGATGGGGATCCCGTCGAAGAGCTGGTGCATGTGGCCGAGGTGCACCACGGGGACGCCCACCTTGCCCACCTCGCCGGCGGCCTCGGGGGCGTCGGGGTCGTAGCCGATCTGGGTGGGGAGGTCGAAGGCGATCGACAGGCCGGTCTGGCCCTTGGCCAGGTTGGTGCGGTACAGCTCGTTGGAGGCGGTCGCCGAGCTGTGGCCCGAGTAGGTGCGCATCACCCAGGGCCGGTCCGGTCGGGGCAGGCGCGCGGCGTCGGTCATGCTCCATCATCCACCGTGTCGGCCACGGCCGGCCATCCGGTCCGGTCGCGGCCGCGATCGGCCAAATGCCGGTAAAGGAGTGGCAAGGCGACCGCCAGGAGGCGCAGCGCCGCGCCACACTGGCGCGGTGGTGCACCTGTTGCTCGTGGAGGACGACGACGGCATCGCCGACCCGATGGCCGGCGGCCTCACCCGGGCCGGGTTCGAGGTGACCCGGGTGGCGACGGGCCAGGCCGCGCTCGATGCGGTCGCCGGCCACGTGCCGCCGATCGACATGGTCCTGCTCGACCTGGGCCTGCCGGACATGGACGGCTACGACGTGTGCCGCAGCCTCCGGGCCCGCTCCAAGGTGCCCATCGTGGTGGTCACCGCCCGCGGCGACGAGGTCGACCGGGTCATCGGCCTCGAGCTCGGTGCCGATGACTACCTGGTCAAGCCCTTCGGCTTCCGCGAGCTCGTGGCCCGGATCCGGGCGGTCAGCCGCCGCACCGTGGGCGATCCCGACGGCGGACCACAGCAGCTCGGGCGCCTCGGCCTCGACCGCCGGTCCCGCCGGGTGTTCGTCGACGCCCAGGAGGTCGCGCTCTCGCCCAAGGAGTACGACCTGCTGGCGCTGCTGGCCGAGGACCCGGGCGCGGTCGTCACCCGCCAGGACATCCTCGAACAGGTCTGGGACCCCCACTGGTACGGCCCGACCAAGACCCTCGATGTCCACGTCGCGTCCCTGCGGCGCAAGCTCGGGCACCCCGAGTGGATCGAGACGGTCCGCGGCGTGGGGTTGCGCCTCGGCCCGACCGCCGCCG
>Ga0209698_10002309_pt1 | contig 21736 bp, 21 predicted proteins | sample LitLauG_LLR_2012_FD_187203 | JGI IMG/M metagenome (GOLD analysis project Ga0209698, IMG submission 187203) | Freshwater sediment microbial communities from Pennsylvania, USA - Little Laurel Run_MetaG_LLR_2012 (SPAdes) (version 2) | ecosystem: Environmental > Aquatic > Freshwater > Creek >...
GAAATGACGCCGGGACGCGTGGAACACGGGCCGGCGGTGATCCATCAGCTCGACACCACAACGGTGATCGGCCCAGGCTGCACCTGCCGCGCCGATGGCGAAGGCAACCTGATCATGACGATTGGCGGCGCACGATGATCATCGACCCAGCCGCAGGTTCGAAGATCGGCTGGCATTGCGCTGCGGATCCATCCTATGCGGGCAGCAGCGGCGCGGCGCGCAGGTCCGCCCTCATGGAACACACCTTGTGTGCCTTCACGACGCTTTAGGTGTAATCTCTGCACATACTCTGAGGAGCTGTCATGCGTCTACGAGCGACTTTCGAAGTTATTCTGCTTACCACGGCCGCCCTCACGGCGGCTGCGCAGCAGGCACCTCCGGGCACCCGCATCGCCGGCACCGTGAAGTCTTTGACCCCAGACGACCTCATCCTTGCGACACAGACAGGTGACATGGATATCGCCATTACGCCTCAGACCCGGGTCCTGGTCCGCAAGCCGGCAAATGTCACTGATATCAAACCGGGTGCCTATCTTGGTACGTCCAATCAAGACGGCGCCGATGGTCATTCAGGCACGGCCACGGAGGTTCACCTCATGGCCAACGGACCCAATGTGAATTATCCGATGAACCAATCCGGGCTCACGATGACCAACGGGCACGTCAAGACCGTCAACCACACAGCCAAGGGCCAGGAGATGGACATCGACTATGGTCAAGCCACGACGCGCCATGTGGTGGTCACCACGGAGACTGCCGTTACCGCGATGGATGATGTGGGTATAGCGGGCCTGAAACCGGGCCTCGAAGTCAACGCCATGACGACCATGGGCGCGAACGGCAAGCCGACCGCGACCTTCATTGCTGTCAGCTCTCCCGCCGCCAAATCCAACCCGTAGGGGTTCGCGCCGACAGCCGCAACGGGATTGTCGAGGTGCCTGACATGGCTCTCCGGCGGCGATGCAACCGCATCGGCAGGAGCGTGTCGCGTGACAGGATTGCACCGGAATGGAAGTTCGATCAAGGCGAGAAAGCATTCCCTGCCAACATGACTCATCAAATCCGGAGACATCAATGAGCGCAGACTTTTCCGACTGGGTCGCCATCTGCGAGACAAAGGCGCGCTACTGCCGCTGCCTGGACACCAAGGATTGGGCTGGTTATGCCGACTGCTTCACCGACGACATCGTACTTGAGACTCCGCCGGCGCGTACCATCACGAGCGGCCGCGATGAGGTGGTGAAGATGGTACGTCGAGCTGTCGAAACATCCATAACGACGCACCATGTCCACAATCCGGAAATCCGCTTTGACGCCAACGGACGCGGTGCCGACGTCATTTGGGCCATGCAGGACCGCAACACCTGGAGCGAGGAGCGGCGTGCACAAGCTGGCAATGCCGGCCACACCGGCTTTGGCCATTATCGTGAGCGCTACATCAAATGCGAAGATGGCAAATGGCGCATCAAGTCGCAGGTTCTTTCCTATCTTCAAATGGACATTTACGGCCTCGGCGATTCCAAATAGCTTGCCTGGGCGGGAATGCGCAGCCCCCGGCCGCGGGTGCGCCCTGGCGCCAATAGCGGCGTCATTGGTGTGCGAGGATTAGAATGACCACAGACTATTTCAACCTGACCGGTCGACTGGCCATCGTGACCGGCGGAGCCAGTGGCATTGGCGCCGGTATTGCAGAGGTCCTCGCCCGTGCCGGCGCTGGAATCGTGATTGCCGACATTGATGACGCCGCGGCTCGCGAGCGCGTGGCGGTCATGGCCGACGCCGGCCTGACGGCGGGGTCGGTGCATCTCGATCTGGCCAATGAAGCGTCGATCGTGAATGCCTGTGCTGACGTCATCGAGCGCTTCGGGACACCCTGGCTCCTGGTCAATAACGCCGGCCTCGTGGACCGCGAATTGCTCCTCGACGGCACCACGGACGTCTGGGACCGCGTGATGGCCGTGAATGCACGTGGCCCGTTCCTCATGTCGCGCGAAATTGGCCGAGCCATGGCTGCCTCTGGCGCGGGTGGTCGGATCGTCAATATCGCATCGGCCGCGGTAATAGGCGCCTTATGCAGAGGCCACGCCGCCTATGCGAGCTCCAAATCCGCGCTGGAGGGCCTGACGCGCGCCAGTGCGCTTGATCTGGTGGAACACAACATTACCGTCAATACGGTCCTGCCCGGTGGGGTTGCGACACCGGGATCCATGGTGCCCCAGAAGGTGACGCCGCAGGGGCCGGGGTGCCGAACTCCGCCACTCGGCAGGTGCGAGCCGAGCGATATTGGCGGAGCCGTCCTCTATTTCGCCTCAGCCCTTGCGGCCCGGGTGAGCAACCAGACTCTGGCAGTGGACGGAGGATGGTCCATCAGCTAGAGATGCAGGTCCCCACCTGCAGCGGCGGCACGTTGGCACCTTCCACACACCTTGAACGGTGCCTCAACCCGTTGCTCCAATCCGGGCCGTCGCCGCGCGCGGCGTACAAATCCCGGACCCGCCTTGCCACTCGAAACCGCACCTGTCTGCACGTTTCGGTAGACTGCCCTTGGTGCAGGCCACGGCGGTGGATGCAGAAGATCACCGGGAACTTGTGCGTACCTCGCATTGATGGCAGGGGTCTTGAGGAGCAGTTGCGTGAAAAAAATCAGGCAATCCGCAAAACGTGGCGGCAAGACGGTTTCGATACGGCGCGTTCACGCAAAGTCCATTGAACGGCGCCAGCGTATCCTCGATGCGGCCGCAAAGGCGCTCGCGGAACACGGCTATGCCGAGGCCAAGCTGTCGGATATCGCGAGGGAGGCGGGCACGCATGCCGGAAGCCTCTACTATTATTTCGCTTCTCGAGACGAACTCGTCAAGGAAGTCCTGCATGTGGCCATCGACAGAATGTACAAGTACGGCCAGTTCATCGACGCCGAACTGAACCGCTACCCTCCCCTCGAAGGCGTCCTCGCCTATGTGCGTCTGATGCTGGCACGAAGTTCCGAATCGAATGACTTCTATTACCGCGCTTTCATGCGCAATGCCGATCAACTCCCGCAGCATATTCTCAACGAGATCAGGAACCACCGCCACCGGATGCGCCTTACCATAGCCCGCCTGCTCCTGGCCGCACAGGCCGCCGGACAGGTCTCTGCGCGAATCGATCCGGATGTCACGGCGCAGTTCATCATCGGCGCCGCAACCTGGGCCCTTTCATGGTACAAGCCGTCTGGACGCTACAATGTGAACGAGATTTCGGAGTTGTTCATCGGTTTGATACGCAGCGGCATTGACGGAGGAACGGCAAAGGCCGCATAACGGCGCGAACAGCGCATCACACCGGCGATACTGACCCGCTGTGGGGAGTACTGTCGGCGCCGGGAGGCCGGCAGACCGCCAGGCCGGCGTGCAGCAGTGGTGCATCGATGGAATTCGCAGCGGATTACGCCTCGAATAGCCGACGCAGGGCACCCCGATCGATCTTGAACGAGGGATTCTTCGGCAATTCGTCCACGATGCGCCATGCCACCGGGATGTGATTCGCCAGCACGTGCTTGCGCAGATGATGTTCTAATTCGGCGATGGCAGGATGCTTGGCGCCAGGCCTGATCTGAACTGCTGCAGCGGGCACCTGCCCCAAACGCTTGTCCGGAATGCCGACCACAGCCGCAGCGGAAATTGCCTCGTGCAGGTGCAGCGCGCGTTCGATGATTTCGGGCAGAACTTTGAAGCCGCCGCGCATGATTGCCCCGTCTGCTCGGCCACGGTGGAACACAAAGCCGTCCTCGTCGATCAGCACAATGTCGGCCGTGCGTATCCAATCGGGACCCACTCGCGGGACGATTGCTTCGAGGATACCCACACTTCCCGGCGGCAGCGCAGCGCCGGAATCCGGGTCGACCACGCGAAGCTCAATCCCAGGCAGCGGTCGGCCCATGGAACCGAACTTCCTGTCTCCCCATTCCCGGTAGAGCTCCATGGTCATCGATGTCGCCGCGCCGGCAAATTCGGTCGCGCCGTATGAGGACAATATCGGGAGACCATAGCGCATCTCGAATGCCCGCTGCACTTCGGGATCGAGCGGCGCCGCACCGGTCACGATCCAGGAAACGGCCGCGAAATCAGCAGGCGGCATGTCGGCATCGAGGACCATCTGAATGGCTGCGGGCGGCAGGTGGAAAATGTTCGGGTGGTGTTCGCGCAGGTAGTCAAGGCATCGCGCAAGGTTGAAGCGATCCAGAAGGATGAACGGTGTTCCGCGCAGCAGACACTGGATGGCCGAAGAAAGACCAGTGATATTTCCAATCGGGTAGAACAGGAGTGGCGGCGGCTGTTGCCCGCCCGTGCTCGCCTGCATTGAAGTGAGCGATCCTCCATTTACGATATGGTTCGAAATCAGTTCGAATGAAATCGCAAAATGCTTGGGCGGACCCGTGGTTCCGCTCGTCAGCAGCTGGATTTCCGGACCTGACTTCCGCTGTTCCCACGAGGCGGTGTCCCGCTCGCATCCGGGAACGAGGCTTGCACCTGCTTCGGCAAGGACAATCGCGGCCAAGCCCCGCTGGCGCAGCATGTCCCTCATCTCCTCGCTGTCGTCCTCCGCCATGAACAGGACGACACCTGGCTTCAGCTCGTCCAGCTGACTCGCGATGCCAACGCTCGACTGGAAGGCGTAAACCATCGTGATATGCCGTCCCTGCTCGATCAACGCAAGCAGCGTGGCGATGGCGGATGGACGATTACGGGCGATGAAGGCCGCGGGAGCGCGCGTATCAGTATTGATTTCCTCCAACAGGCGTTTCACTTGCCGCGCCATCATCTGCAAGTCGCCCCAATCGTACCAGCGCCGCTCAAACTCGAATGCGCGCCGCAACGGCTGACCTCCCAGCGCCTGGGCCACAACGTGCTGCAGACCGGTCATCGCGTCAATCCGGTCCCTTCAGTTCGTGATGGCGTGCCAGAAAGGACTTGGCCCGCTCCGCCAGGTGGGCGGGGGCAAGAGGATACTGCGCCTGCCCGTGCGCCAGTGACGGCAACCCCACCGTGGCGGTCGCCTCCATCGTGACCTCGCCTCGCTGACTGGTAAAACGGACCTTTACATCGACCGTGGCGCCTCCGTTCCCGAGCTGCTTGTCTACAACCTCGCCGGTAATGGTCTGGGTGTCGCCGTGGAAGTTGAACATCCGCATCTGTCCTGCCATACGCAGTACGATCCCATCATCGCCGCACCAGTCACCCAGGTAATGGTAAAGCCACAGTTCCCGCTGAAATCCGTAGTCATAGGCCATGGGACTGCCGATTTCACGTGCCCAGTCATCATCCCAGTGCATCCGCATGGTGATGTCGGGGATGCCGAGCTTGGTCTTCGTATAGGCACGCGGCATTTTCTGGCGGCGCTGGTACCGTATCCGACCGCTGGAAGGGCCAAAATCCACCATGCCGAACCCTCCGGCATGGAGCGCGATGATGTCACTCAATGTCAGCGGCCCTTTGGCCATGACGCCCAGCGGGTCCCCGACCGCCACCTCCTCCCACAGGCGCGGCTCGGCGCCGCGGACTTGTTCAGCCGCATAGATGGCGTCAATTCTTCCAAGATCCTCGTCCGTATAGAATGCCCGCTCGATATTCCTGTACTTGCCGCGTTTCGCCGCGGTGCTTCGCTCGCTCAAGACTATCAGCGGTCGATAGATGCAGACGATCTCCCCATGCTGGTTCATTACAATATCGCGCTGGACGCGGATGACCGACCTGCCGGCAAATTCCGACTTCTTGACCTCCAGGCTTTCCTGGCCGCCAAATCGGTACAAGCGATCGCCGGGTCTGATGGGGCGATACCATTCCCATTGATTGCCTGAATGAAGCTGATGAATGCCCTGAAACAGGTGCCTTTTCGCACGGGCGATGTGGTCCGGGCGCGGATCACCGCGTAGAGGCGCCCCCATCGAGACCGCCATCGTTCCAGGGGCGACAAGACTGCCCCAGCGTGTGAGGAGCGCATAATCGGGATCGCAATAGAGGGGATTATCGCAGCCGAATGACATCGCGAATGCACGGATGCTGTCCTCGCTTGCCACCGTGATTTGCTGGCGCTGCGAGGAGGCTTCGTCGTAACCAATGAGCAGGCGCGCTCGCTCCAGATGATCGTCCGTGATTTTCGCGCTGGTGTCAGCGGACGGGTCCATGTTACCGGGATTTGTCATGATTCGTTCTTTGACAGCAGCCGCTCATGCAGTTCGTTTTCGATGTCCGAGCCCTCAAGCGGGGCGCCGAGTTCCCGCTCCGCGAGCATCGCTATAAATGGCTATAAATGCCACCTCTCTGCCGGAAATTGCGCGCTTCGCGTGGTCTCGCCGCAGCGGCTACGCGGTCACGGAAGCAGCGAATGCCTCCTCGGCCAGTCGGGCCGCGTCCGCAAAACTCCTTGGTGTATCGCAGGCGGCAAGATATTCGCGGCGCAGGCGAGAGCAAATCTGGGCAACCGGAGGGACGTCATCGATCAATTCGATGCCCTGCCCGGCACTCCAGAAATCCCGCCACGAGCGTATGCCGGCGGGATAGTGGTCGGTACCCCGAGGTGCAACGCGGTCGGGCAGACGGTCTGGGTCAAGGCCGAACTGGCGCAGGCTGTCCTTGAGCCAATTGGCCGGCACTCCCGTCGGATTTGCCGAGAAGAACAGGTCTGCGGCGCCCGATTTGACGATGAGCTGCTTGTAGGCGGCCTTGGCAAGTGATTCCTCGGACGCGATGAAGCGGGTTCCAAGATAGGCAAGATCGGCGCCAAGAATTTCCGCCGCGCGAATGGCTGCTCCGGTCGTCACCGCGCCCGCCATCACGATGACACCGTCGAACATACCGCGCAGACGCGGGATCAGCGCAAGGTGGCTGATCGTGCCCGAATGGCCGCCGCCGCCGGCGCCGATCGCAATCAGACCGTCGGCACCGGCCCGCAGGGCCTTTTCCGCGAAACGAATGCTCGTCACGTCGTGAAAGGCCAGCCCACCCCAGTCATGGACCCGCGCAATATGCTCGGTTGGATCTCCGAAGGCGCTGATCACGAGATTGACCCGTGCCCGCTTGCAGGCTTCGGAAAAGCGCTTACTGTCCTGCGACGACCTGAGTGAGGCATTCACCGCCAAGGGCGCAACCGAGCCGCCACTTGCTTCATGCGCGTCGAGGTCGCGGCGGACATCGATGAGCCATTGCTCGAACTCCTCCTCGCTCGCGGCATTATGCCGCGGGAAGGTTCCGACGATCCCCGCCTTGCAGCATTCCCGTGCAAGTTCCGGCCCCGAGACGAAGGACATCGGGGCGCAGATCGCGGGCAGGGACAGGCCGCGCTTGATACTTTCCGGAAGTGCCATTGATTCCCTCGGTATGATTGGGAGGATCGAGCGGATTCCCGTGTCGGGAGTCAGTCAGAAGCAGTGATCCGTCCGCGACCCTTCAGTCCTGCTTCAGAGTTGCGAGGCGCTGCTCTTTTTCGCCGGGCATGACACGCTTGGCCGCCTCCACGGTCTTCACGGACGCATAAACCACCGGAATCTCATCGTCGGCGAGTGGTCGCATGTACTGCTTTCTTTTCAACGCCGCCTCAATGTACGGCGAAAGTAGTTCGGCCTTGCGGGCCTCACGCTCTGCAACTCTGCTCTTGAATTCGTCCTGCACTTCATCGGCGAACAGCTGGAGCGATTCGCAGATATGCTCGTGCTTGGCGCGGCCGGCTTGCTGCATGAAGATAATCTGGTCAATGCCGCTTTGATCCAGCATTCTGATATAGGCCCTTAGCGCCTCTGGTGTGCCGATTCCCGGCGATGCATCGGCATTGACGGAGGTCGCCTTGACCGCATCATGACTCCTTTGGTGCGGCGGTGTGGAGCGCAGCGTCTGAAAATCCTCCCACAAATGACCTCTTCCGGGAACAGTGTCCCGGGTTACCAGGGCGCCGAGCGAGAATCCAAAGAAGTCAAAGTTCTCCTGTATGCGGCGCTTGGCCTCCAGCGGATCCTGATGAAGGGAAAAGGCCGAAACCATGGCAATATTGGCGTTGACCGCATGGCCTATCGGTACGCATTCCTTACTTCTGATGGTGTCGTAGTAGACGTTGCTCCAGGCCAGGGCCTCTTCCTGGTTGATGAATGAAAAGGCCAAGGCACCGATGCCGTTCCTGGCCGCAACCTGTATCGTTTCGCGGGACGTGCAGGCCATCCACAGCGGCGGGTGCGGCTTCTGGATGGGCTTTGGCACAACGTTGCGGCAAGGCATCGAGAAGGATTCTCCCTCGAAACCCGGATAGGGCTCCATCACCATCATGTTCGCGACCTGCTCTACCGCCTCCAGCGACCAGGCACGCTTCTTCTTTGCGGGAATGCCGAATCCACCCAGCTCGAGTCGGGTTGCCCCTTCGCCGATGCCGAGTTCGACGCGCCCCTTGGACACCAGATCAAGCATTGCTGCCGCCTCAGCTGTCCGTGAGGGGTGGTTGTATTTCGCGATCACCTGCCGAATGCCGAAGCCGATTCGGATCCGCCTGGTCCGGGCGGCGGCAGCGGCCAGGAAGACGTCCGATGCCGAACAGTGAGAGTATTCCTCGAGAAAATGATGCTCAACCGCCCACGCATGGTCCAAACCCAGGCGATCCGCCAGTTCGACTTGCTGCAGGGCCTCCTCGACGAGTTCGAGTTCGCTTTCATCCCCCCATGGCTTCGGGAGCTGAAGTTCCAGGAACACTCCAAATTTCATCGTTCTCGACCCCGCCACTTCGTGGCTTTCGGTGGCCCGCGGCCCTATCAAGCCCGGTCTTTGAAATGATGTCAATCAGAATATAATTTGATTTATAATTTTTCCCGCAGGACTTTGTTGCAGGGTACCCGGCCGCGATGCCATTGCCGTCGCTCGTCTCAAAGAGCGTCGCAGTTCTTCGATTGTTCGCAACGCCCCTGCGCTTCGGCAAATAATATACAATCCAAATTGCAATCTCCTTGACTCAGCAGATCGGGCGGGACATCAGCGGCCCGGGCATTCCGGGAGCAGGCGCGGCGGCCGGCGGTGCACCAGCAGGCGCTGATCGCCGCTGTTCAGACCCTTGACTCAACGTGGCAACGGGCAATCTTTGCAGCGTTCAAACTAAGGATGCTATGAAATCTACTCCCTCGATGCTGGAGGGTATTAGGGTCGCCGACATGACGTCGGTCATATTTGGCCCCTATTGCACTCAGATGCTGGCCGACATGGGCGCGGACGTCATCAAGGTGGAGCATCCCAGCGGCGACAATGGCCGTCGCTTCGGGCGGCCGGAGAAAACGCCGGGCATGGGTGCTCTCCACATGACGATCAATCGCGGCAAGCGATCGGTGGCCTGGGACCTGAAGAGCGTTGACGGTCGCGAGAAGCTGCGCCGCCTGATCGCATCGAGCGATGTCTTCATCCACAGCATTCGTAACGAAGCCATTGAGCGACTGGGCTTCGACTATGCATCGGTGCGCACCTTCGCGCCTGAAATCATCTATGTGCATTGTGGCGGATTCGATTCAGACGGACCTGACGCTGCGCTTCCCGCTTATGACGATGTGATTCAGGGCGGCGCCGGTATCGCCTCCCTGCTCTCGCGGGCCGAGGTCTGCTCTCATCCGCGCTACGTCCCGATGGCGCTGGCAGACAAGGTCGCCGGCCTCCATGCGCTGGAGGCGACGCTGGCTGCCATCATCCACAAGCTCAGATCGGGCTGCGGTCAGTACGTTGAAATTCCCATGTTCGAGGCGCTGACCGCCTTTACCCTGCTTGAACATCTGGGAGGCGCGACCTTCCCGAGCCGGGGCGAGAAGATGGGTTATTCGCGTCAGCTCGCCGCCACGCGCCAGCCGAGCCCGACCGCCGACGGCTATATCTGCCTTACGCCGGACCTCGACGATCGCTGGACCCGCTTCTTCGAGGTGGTGGGCCGCGCGGAGGTGATCAAGGAGCAGCGCTTCTCCACGCCCATGTCGCGGCAGCGGCATCTGGGCGAACTTTACGCGATCATTGCGCAGATCACGCCGGAGAAGACGACCAGTGAATGGCTCCGCATCTTTCGGGACGCGGACATTCCTGCCAAGCAGGTGAATACGCTCGAGGACTTGCTCACGGATCCGCAGCTCGCGGCTGTGAAATTCTTCAGCGAGAGAGAGCACCCGACCGAGGGGCGATTCCGCCAGGTTCGTCACGCCGTTAAATTCGGCGCCCGACCCAATCCGGATATCGGCTTCGCTCCGCTGCTGGGCGGAAATAATGATGAAATCGAGGCCGAGCTTGGCATGGCCGCCGCCGTCGAGAAGAGCTGAACGTCACCGCTCGAATACAGGGAAGTCAAGGTACGTGGGACATGACTGATCCGTTGAAATTCGACGAGACGAGTTCCCGGCTTCCGCTATCCGCGATAAGGGTGGTGGAGATGGGCCGCATGCTGGCCGCGCCTCTGGTCGGACAGCTGCTTGGCGATCTCGGCGCCGAGGTGGTCAAGATAGAGCGCCCGCATGAGGGCGACGATTTCCGCCGCTACGGCCTGGTCCACATCGAGGACGCCGATGGTAATGCGACGCTGGAATCAGCTGCCTATACCTCGACCAACCGCAACAAGCGCTCGCTGACCGTGGATTTCGGGCGTCCCGATGGCGCCGAAATCGTCCGAGGCCTTGCACGCCAGTGCGACATCTTCATAGAGAACTTCAAGGTCGGCGGACTGGCCAAATACGGGCTCGATTATGCCTCGCAGCGGCAAGTCAACCCGGGCGTCATCTATCTGTCGCTCACCGGTTTCGGACAGGAGGGACCCTACGCACATCGGCCGGCGACGGATTCAGTGTTCCAGGCAATGAGCGGCCTCATGGACTTGACCGGCGAACCCGACGGCGAGCCGGTCAAGGTCGGCACCTATGCGGCCGACTACACCGCGGGACTCTATGGCGCGCTGGCGATCATGGCGGCGCTCCGGCATCGCGACCGGACCGGTGAAGGCCAGCACATCGACCTCGCCCTGCTCGATTGCGCCATCGCGCTCGTGTCCCCCCGCTCGTGTGACTACCTGGTGTCGGGCAGCGTTCCGCACCGGATCGGCAACCGCACTCCGGGCACTGCGCCGGGTCAGCTGTTCCGCTGCAAGGATGGCCACCTGATGGTGCAGGCGGGCTCGGACCGGATGTTCGCGGCTCTCTGCCGGGTCCTCGAACGGCCCGACGTCGGTGCCGACCCGCGATTTGCCACGCCGCGAATGCGACTGCAGAACATCGACCTGCTCGCCGCGACGCTCGAAAGCACCTTCCTTACCAGGTGCAGCCGCGAATGGTTCGACCTGCTGAGCAAAACCCAGGTACTGACAGCGCCCATATACAACGTTGCCCAGTGTTTCAGCGATCCGCAGGTGCAGGCGCGCGAGCGGCGCGTCACCGCGCCGCACCCGATTGCGGGATCCCTCGACCTGGTTGCCAGTCCGATGCGCTTCTCGGCCACGCCCATCAGGACCTACGGATCCCCGCCGGTGCTGGGGGAAGTCGTCGACGACGTGTTGTCCAACTGGCTCGGCTACGACGCGGAAAGGATCGCGCAACTGCGCGCCGCGGGCGCAGTCTGAGCGGGGGAACCACACCATCAACGCCCCGGAATCCCCCATTCGCCGCGTGCAAACTCGGCGATCTTCTCGTGAATGAACCGATCCGGATCTTCGGCATGACGCAGCACCGTCGTCCAGACCTGATCATCCGTTGAAATCATGATGCGGCCATCGCGCATGCCATCGGCCAGCAGGGTGGCCGTCTGCTCCGCGCTCTTGACCGTGAATTGAGAGCCCGGCCCGGCCATGGGCGCATTCGCGGTCCATGCCTTCATGCCCTCCGCGACGCGAGTCATCACGGGACCCGGACACAGGCAGCTCACCTGTATGCCCTTGGGAACCAGATACAGCGCCAGAGATTCGGATAGAGCTACGACAGCCGCCTTCGCAGCAACGTAGGGCATGCGGGTGAATGCATAGGGATAGAGTCCCGCGAACGATGCCGTGTTGATGATGTAACCGCTACCGCGGGCGAGGAATTTTGGAAGGAACACCTCGAGGCTGCGGACCACCGACATCAAATTCAGCCCGAGAACTCTTTCCCACTCGGAAAGCGGTATGTCTTCAGGGAAGCCGCCGAGAATAACGCCGACATTATTCATCACCATATCCAGCTCGCCGAGCGCCGCTTCCGCCTGCTCAGCCGCGCCACGGACGGACTCGCTGCTCAGGACATCGCACTTCAGGCCAATCGCGCTGCCCCCCGATAGGACAATGTCCGCGGCCGTTGTCTGCGCGCCGGCGAGATCGATATCCGCGACGCCCACGTGCGCACCGCGCCGCGCGAACTCCAATGCCACCGCGCGCCCGATGCCGCGTGCCGCGCCGTAGATGATCGCCCGCCTGCCTGCAAAGGGCGGCGTTGCCTCAATGGCGTTCGCTGTTGAATTCACCTCTTCCACCACACCCACCCCGCTTCGAGCGCCCTGCCGCCCTAGCCCTTCGATATGATATTGGTCGCCGAGGTGATCTGCCCACCCGTGGCTGCCAACGATACGCCGGTCAGCCAGCGTGCCTCGTCCGATGCCAGGAAGGCAACGACGTCGGCGATATCCTCGGGCACGCCGACCCGACGCAGCGCCGTCCACCGGGCAACCTTTTCCGCCACCTCGGGCGGTACCGCGCGGCTCGCCGTCAACCCCGGCCGCACCGAATTGAGCGTGATGCCCCGCACGCCCAGCTCCTGCGCCGCACAGCGGATAAATGCCTCGGCACCCGCCTTGGTCGCTGAATAGAGCGCAGCCCCTTCGACAGGATGCCCGGCCGAAGCCGACGAAATCAGTACGACCCGACCGTACCGGCTGCGCGTGAGCCTGGCGAATTCCACGGTTGCCAGCATGACGGCCCGCAGGTTGAGCGCAATATTCCGGTCGATCTTCGCACCGTCCAATTCGACGATGGGCCCCGAAACGGGCCCGCCGGCATTGCAGACCAGGATATCCAGTGCGCCATGCACGGCGAAAGCGTCACGAACGACCCGGCTGGCGCCGTCGCTTAAGGTCAGATCGCCCGTCACGACATCAGCAGCCGCCCCCGCCATGCGGATGCCTTCGGCGACTTCCTGTACGGCCTTGCCACCCTGGCTCGAATGAAGCACCAGCTTCGCGCCTTCCGCAGCGAGCCGCTTCGCGATCGCCGCGCCGATGCCGCGCGAGGATCCGGTAACCAGGGCTATTCGATCGGCAAGGCGCATCGGCATCTCCCAGGGTCTGTCGCTGGCCGGACAGGCGCGATCATAACGTCATCCGCGGCGCAATGTGCCCCCCCGCGGAGCGACACCGGCAGCCGGCCAACGCGGCACGGAAGCCGGGCCCATAGCGACGCGTTGCTATTTCCTGCGAATTCGCCGCGCCGCGCGCCGTCCCCCAAGGGGCAGCCTGGCTGCCGCTGACTTATCTCCTGCCGAACGCTGCTGCTGCTGAATGCTTGCTTCGATGTCCGCGATCGTTCGATCAATGAACTTGACGATCTCGGCATGGTCCTCCCAGAGGCCCAGATTCCTCTGGGTGATCAACGAGCGGGAAACGAAACTGAAGAGCTGGACCAGCACAACCGGCGAGAAATCCTTCGGCCTGATCATGTGCCGCTCAAACAGTTCGCTGATGGCCGCCACCTGCATGTTGAGAATCCGCCTGGTGGACTGCGCCACCAATTCCCGGATCGGCTTGCGATGGTTCGCGAGTGCAATGAATTCATGCCTCAGGGTAGTCGTTTCCGGATCAATGCTGCGTTCCCACAGCGCCTTGAGGGGGCGTTCTGAGGCCAGCACGCGCGCCTGATTCTCGAGAAATCGATCATCATAGCGCCGCCATACGGCTGCAAACAGATCGTCCATGGTCCTGAAATAATAATGAACGAGCTGCGACTTCAGCCCCGCTCGACGTTCCACTTTTCTCGAACTCACTGCAGCGTAGCCGGCCTCCTTGATGATCTCCTCGGTAGCGTCCAGGATCGCGGCTTTTACCTTCGCGCTCTTTTCCGAATCCGCTCCAGCCGGTCTCATGGCAATTCCTTTTCGACCATCACTGTCTTCTGGGACTTCCAGCTCGCGGTCGGTTGGCAACATACCATGGAAGATTCCCGGCCTGATCTCATTGACAAGCCGGCGCCATCCTGTTAAACAGGTGTTTGATTCAGGCGCATGTTTAAAACGAACGCAGACACTGCCGGGTGGGCCGTGAGTCGGCCCCCGCCACACAGTGTTCTCGCGCTGACTGGAGGCGGGGTTGAAGAACACCATGTACCGGGCCCGGACTGCCGAGGCCTGCGCGGACCTGCCGCAGGTCATTGCCCGACTGGGCTGAGAGGAACGCAACATCATGTCCAGCAATGCCAGCGTGGAGCGCGACTTCTTCACCGACCAGTCGGTGCTGCTTGACCCCTATTCCTGGCTCGATGAGAGTCGGGCGAAGGGGCGCGTGCGCAGACTCGACGGCCGCGACGTGCTCATGGTGACGGGTTTCGACGAGGCCGTCGCGGTGCTGCGTAACCGCGACGCTTTTTCCTCAGCCATTGCCGCCGCGGGTCCAACCGCCCCGCTGCCGTTTGAGCCCCAGGGCAGCGACATCAGCGAGCAGATCACGGAGCATCATCGGAAATTCGTCGGCTCCGAGCAGTTCATTTCCTACGATGGTCTGCGGCATTCGGCGTCACGATCGCTGCTCACGAGCCTGTTCGTTCCCTCGCGCCTGCGCGCCAACCAGGAATACATGCGCGCGCTTGCCGACCGCATGGTGATTGCCGCAGTGAGCAAGGGCAAAAGCGAAATCATCAGCGAGTTGGCCACGCCCTACGTCACCCTGGTGATCGCCGATCTGCTCGGCATCCCTGAAGAGGATCGCAGTATTCTGTTCGAGGCGGTCACCTCCGGCCCGCAACCGGGCAGCATTGATGACGCCGACGCGGGCTCTTCGCTCCTGCACATTGCGCAGCACATTGGCAAGCTGTTCTTCGCCTATGTCGAGGATCGGCGCGCGAACCCGCGCAGCGATGTGCTGACCGAGCTGGCAACCGCGAAGTACCCGAACGGGTCCATCCCCTCGACCCAGGACATCGTGATGCTGGCCATTTTCCTGTTCGCCGCCGGACAGGACACCAGCGCGAAGCTGCTGGGGAACGCGGTCCGCAATCTGGCCGAGAACACGGCCATGCAGACCAGGCTGCGCGGCGATCCTGCCAAGATTCCTGCCTTCATCGAAGAAATGCTGCGCCTCGAGGGATCCACCAAGGTCACGTTCCGCCTGCCGCGCAAGGACACCCGCATCGGCGAGGTGGCGGTCCCGGCCGGCACGCGCGTCGTCGCCTCTCTGGCCGGTGCGAACCGCGATCCAGTACGCTGGGAGGATCCGCACGCGTTCGTGCTGGATCGCCCTAAGATCACGGAACATCTTGCCTTCGGCCGGGGGGCGCATACGTGCATCGGGGCACCCCTGGCGCGCGCCGAGGTGCGCGTAATCCTCGAACGGCTGCTGGCCCGGACATCGCACATTGCGCTTTCCGAAGCCCACCATGGGCGGCCTGGCCAGCGCGAGCTGCATTACGAGCCCAGCTACATCATTCGGGGGCTGGAATCGCTTCACGTCGAACTGACGGGGAAGTGAGGCTCTGCAGCGCGTGCCCAGCGGCCGGAATCATCGCGTAGTGTCGGCAGAAACAGGAGCATCGAGATATGTCAGGACTTTCAGGCAAGCGGGTGCTGGTTACCGGGGCCAGCGGGGTGGTCGCGTTTCCCGTTGTGGTGGAGCTCGCCAGGAACAACGAGGTCTATGCGGTGGCGCGTTATTCGGACCCGAAGCAGAAGAAGATGATCGAAGCCGCGGGCGCGCGCGCGATTGCCTTCGACGTCGCCCAGGAGGATCTTTCGCCGCTGCCGAAGGCGGTTGACGTCGTGATCAACTATGCGGTGCTGCCGCCGTCGTACAAAAACCTCGCCTATGAAGTCAACACGGCCGCCACCGGCCGGCTGGCACGGCGCTATCGTGATTGCCAGGCGTTCGTGCACGGCAGCACGGGTTCGCTCTACGAATATCAGGGCGAGCGGCCGCTACGCGAAGACGATCCCTACGGCCTGCACAGTGCCGGCGAGAATTATGCGGCCAGCAAGATCGCGGCTGAATACCTGCTCAAGCATCTGAGCATCGATTATCAGCTGCCGGTGACGATGGTGCGCATCTTCTCATTCTATGGGCCGCGCGGCGGCGGCGTGACGCAGCGTGTCGATCAGGTCGCGCGCGGCGAGCCGGTCAGCGTCTATCCCGGGGTGCGCAATGTGCATACGCCCCTCTACCAGGACGACTATGTCGAAAAGACCATCGCAGCGGCAGGGATTGCCAAGATCGGCGCCGAGATCATCAACGTCGGAGGCTCGGAGGCGGTAACGACCCAGGAATACTGCGAAATGGCCGGAGAGATGCTCGGCAGGAAGCCGATTTTCGTCGAAAGCGGCAAATCGTGGCCGATTTGGGCCGACACCACGAAGATGGAGCGGCTCCTTGGCCCGAGTAAAGTCTCCGTGCGCGAGGGCATCCGGCGGCTCATAGCGTCCGCCGATCAGCGGCTGCCGAACGTGCATCACGTGCTCGGCGACCCCTCGCGAAAATGATCACACTCAGCGCCCGGCAAGGAGATGTGCCATGAGCACCGGCGACGGCATGAGCGACATGGAGCGCTTGATCGAGCTTCAGGCCATCTACGATCTTAAGGGCCGGCGGGACCACGCCGTGGACCAGAAGGATTGGGACACCTACGCGAGGCTGCACACCGACGACTACGTCGCCATGTCGATCGGCGCCAGTCCGGTCGTCGGCGGCCGGGCAGCCGCCGACGCGCTCACGGTCCAGCTGGCGAATGTCACCACCGTCCATCATTGCCACACGCCGGTGATCGAGTTTCAGGATCGCAATCATGCGACCGGCGTCTGGGCGATGGAGGACAACCTGTTCTGGACACGCAACGGCGTCAAGCAATGGCTGCGCGGCTTCGGCTTTTACCAGGAAACCTATGTCAAGGGGACGGATGGGCGCTGGCGCTTCAGCTACCGCAAATTGCATCGCACCCACGCCGAGACTTCACCGGGCGCCTCCTCCATCGCGGCGGATTTCTCGGGCGAAAATGGGATCGTGGGCACCTAGCAATTCCCGAGGCGCCCGCTGCCCCGCACGGCGAGCCCGGGGCGCGAGCCTCGAGCGCGATGAGGCGCGATCATGGCGGGAAAGCGGACAATGACGGTCCATCCGCGAATTTCGCTCCACCAGGTGGCCTTTGTCGGGGACGGGACGCCGGCATTCGTCGATTTCTGCCGCAGTCATTCCGTACCCCATATGACAGTCGTCACCTTGTTGATGACCGGGCGGGACGATCTCGAGATCGTGAAGGCGGCCGCCGCTGCGGGCGGGCCGAAGGCCGCCACGGTCAATCATCCTTTCGCCACCTACCCCAACCTTCCCGAGGACTCCGGACAGGCAGCGCGGAAACTCCTGGAGGCGATCGCCGCCACGGCATCAATCGGAGCGGGGGCGATCTACATGCAGACGGGCGGCCGGGGAAAGCTCGACTGGGAACAGGCCGCTGGCCGGTTCACGGAGCTGCTCGCGCCCTGCAAGGCGGTCGCCCGCGATGCGGGCATCGCTCTGATGATCGAGAATGCCTCGCCCTTCAATATCGACATGCACATCGCCCACACGCTGGCCGATACGATCCTGCTCGCCGATATGGCGGGCATCGGCGTGTGCATCGACCTCCAGCCCTGCTGGGGTGAGGCAGGCCTGCCCGCGCTGTTCCGGCGCGCCATGCCGATCACGAGGCTGGTTCAGGTCAGCGACTACGTGCTGGGTGATCGGTCCGCACCCTGCCGTGCCGTCCCCGGCGATGGTGCGATGCCATTGGAGCGCCTCATCACTGACCTGCTCGATGCCGGCTACCAGGGTCTTTTTGATCTGGAGCTGGTAGGGCCTCGGATCAACAAGGAGGGCGCTGCGGCCGCATCGCTCCGGGCCATCGAGTGGCTGTCCGAGCATCTCGACAAACTTGGAGCATGATCAGAGAAATCGGAGAGTAAGATGCCCGTCCACGGCTTCAATCACCTGAACGTCCGCACGCCGGAATTCAAGCGGACTGTGGAATTCCTGACAGGCGCACTGGGCATGGGTCTCTCGCCAGTGCCGGGGCTCGCCTCGACGGAGAAGGCGGCGTGGATACTGGATCACAGTGGAACCGCGGTGCTGCATCTGGCCAGCGCCGACGTGCCCTATTCGAGGGACGAGGTACTCCCGGAGCCGCCGCCTCGCGGCAGCGGCGCGATTCACCACATCGCGCTGACATGCACCGACATCGGGGCCATGCGCGCCAGACTGTGCGGCCTCAATGTCGAATTCCGCGAGAATATTCCGGAACAGGGGGTCAGTCAGATCTTCGTGAAGGACCCGACCGGCATCCTGTTCGAGCTCAATTTCCGCGAGGCCTGAGCCGCGGCAGGATTCATGAGCTTCACTCATTCATGGCAATCCCGCCTGAAAATGCCTATCATTCGCGGAACGACACGAATGAGATGCGCCTATGGCCCTGCACAGCCCGCACACCGATCTTCTGCCGCGCCATCCGCTCATCATCGGCGACAGGAGACTTGAAGGCGGTAGCGGCCAATCGTGGGCGCACGTCTATCCCGGTACCGGTACCGTCACGCGCGAACTGAAGCTGGCCGGCGCAAGCGACGTCGACGCGGCTGTCTCGGCGGCGCGCGCAGCCTTCCCCGCGTGGCGCGCGCTTCCCGGCGACAGGCGCCGCGACCTCATGTTCAAGCTCGCGGCCCTGTTCGAACGTGACGCTCTGCTGCTGACGCAGCTCGCCACGATCGAGACGGGCAACGCGATCATGGTCACTTCATTCCTATCCCATGACGCGGCACAGAAGTTTCGCTATTTCGGTGGCTGGGCCGACAAGATACAAGGCCAGGTCATTGCGACCTGGACCGGACCCGCGCACGACTACGTCGCTCACGAGCCCTATGGCGTCGTCGGCGCCATCATTCCGTGGAATGGCCCCTTGTTTGCCGCAACGATGGTCATGGCGCCCGCGCTCGCCGCGGGCAACTGCATCGTCGTGAAGTCGCCGGAGCTCGCACCCTACACCGTCATGAAGCTCGGCGAACTGTGCCTCGAGGCGGGGTTCCCGCCGGGCGTCGTGAATGTCGTCACCGGCGGTCCGGATGTCGGCGAGGCGATCGTCGCCCACCCGGGTGTCGACAAGATCCAATTCGTCGGCAGCGGCCCGACAGCCAAGAAGGTGTTGAAGAGCGCGGCCGACACGCTCAAACCCTGTGGCCTGGAACTGGGCGGCAAGTCGGCTGTCATTGTGTTCGCGGATGCGGATCTTCAGGAGGCAGCGCGACGGGGTCTGTCCGGAGCGATCAGCGCAAATGGCCAGGGCTGCGTGAACGGTACGCGTTTATTGGTGGAACGGCCCATCTATGACCAGTACCTCGGCATGCTCGGCGCCATGGCGCCTCATATCAAGGTCGGCGATCCCTACGACAAGTCCACGGTCCTCGGCCCCGTCATCTCGGACACCGCCCTGAAGCGGATCCTTGGCATGGTCGATACCGCCGTCCAGAAGGAAGGCGGTCGACTGGTTGCCGGCGGGAAGCGCCTCGGCGATGAACTTGCCCAGGGCTACTTCCTGCCGATCACCATTGTTGCCAATGTGGACCAGCACAGCAGCATCGCGCAGCATGAAGTCTTTGGGCCGGTGCTGGCGGTCACACCGTTCGACGGCGAAGATGAAGCCATCGCGCTCGCCAACGGCACGGCCTACGGGCTGGGTGGCTATATCCACACGCAGAATCTGCGGCGCGCGCACTACGTATCCAGCCAGCTCGATGCAGGCATGATCCATGTCAACGCCTCCGGCGAAGGCATGACGCCGTGCGCACCCTTTGGCGGCATGAAGCAAAGCGGCTACGGCCGCCTCGGCGGCCAGGCGGGTCTGCACGAGTTTCTGCGCATCAAGAACGTGTATGTGAACCTCGTCAAGCCGGCGGTGAAGCCGTGAACTTTCGGGACCCGGCCGAGCGCATCGAGACCGGTCGCGCGAAGCAGGCCGAGATCCTCCATGGACCGGCTGCCGAACCCGCGACGCCCTATGAGGCGGCGTGGCGGGACTTCATATTTGCCGAGGTCTGGACGCGTCCGGGCCTCGATGTGCGCTCGCGTTTTCTCATTTCCGCGGCTGGGGCTTCCACTGCGGATGCATCGGCGCAGATTCTCGAGGGCTACATCAAAGGGGCCCTGTCGCAGCAGGCGGTAAGCCTCGCCGAATGGCGGGAAGCGGCGCTGCATTTCGCCGTGTATGGCGGCTGGTCGCGCGGCGCGATCCTCGACGCCGCCGTCACGCGAGCCGCCCAGTCGCTCGGCCTGGCGCCCGCCGCCTTTCCGGCCATCCGCGGTGCACCCTGGGATCCGGCCGCCCGCATGGCCGTGGGGGAGAGGAATTTTGCCGAGGTCATGACCTTCGGAGGTCCGAAGGCGCCCGGTACGGCCTATACCGGCGGCGGGATCCTCAACTTCGTATTCGGCGAGATGTGGCGCCGCCCCGGCCTCGATGAGCGCGCGCGGCGCTGGCTCACCCTGGTCGGCGTCTCGGACTCCTCCTCGGAGACGCCCATCAAGACGCACGTGTACGCCGCGATGAAGAGCGGGAACGCCACCGTGGACGAGATGAACGAATTCGTCCTGCAGTACGCCGTACACGCCGGCTGGCCGCGCGCCTCAACCATCCAGAGCGCGGTCTGGGAGCAGGCGCAACGCATCAAGGACGGCAAGCCGCCCGTTTGAGACCCGGCCATGAGGGTGACGACCGCCTGCCCTAATTCTTCACGATGACCGGCAGGCTGATCCAGCCTCTCTGGAAATAGCCGGCATTCTGACCGGCTTCCTCGAGGAGAAATTCAACGGAATCGACCTGATTCAGAAACTCGTAAACGAGCGTACGCACCTCGAGCAACGCCAGGTGCTTGCCGATGCAGTGATGCTGGCCCAGTCCAAAGGAAATGACGCGGGGTATCGGCCGGTTCCAGATGAACTCGTCGGGATGCTCGAATTCACGCTCGTCGCGGGAAGCCGAATACAGCATGGAGGCCACCCTCTGACCGGCCCTGACGTGCCGACCCGCGACCCTGACGTCCTTGTGCGCGGTCCTGAAGGTATATTGAGCCGGCGCACAATAGCGGACCATCTCCTCGACGGCTGCGGGCAGGTTCGTCGCGAGATCGGCGCGAACCGCCCTGAGCTGGTCCGGTCTCCGCCATAACTCCATGATGCCGCGAGCGGTCACCTTGGGTACGGCCTCCATGCCGCCAACCATCGCACAGACGAGTTGATCGGCGATTTCTTCGTCATTGAGCGCCCGCTGCTCTTCCCTGGTGCGGTAATTGATCAATCCGTCCAGGAGACCATGGTGCCCATCGGCGCCAGCGGCGCGCCTCGCCCGGACGAGCGGCACAATATAGGGCTTCATCTCCCGGAAGAAAGCCGACAGGTCGACGCTCTTCCTGCCCTCCTTCGCCGGATCGGATCTGCCGATGGCCCCGACCTTCCGCAGCACTTCATCCGCCGTCGTCAGCGGCAGCTGAAACAGATGGCACACCATCCTGGCGGCAACGATGGCCGCATAGTCCACGGAC
>Ga0209698_10002310_pt1 | contig 21728 bp, 17 predicted proteins | sample LitLauG_LLR_2012_FD_187203 | JGI IMG/M metagenome (GOLD analysis project Ga0209698, IMG submission 187203) | Freshwater sediment microbial communities from Pennsylvania, USA - Little Laurel Run_MetaG_LLR_2012 (SPAdes) (version 2) | ecosystem: Environmental > Aquatic > Freshwater > Creek >...
AGCAGAATTTTTGACTACTGCGGGTGGGAGTTGGACAGGACTTATCCTGAACATTTCAAAGCAAAAACAATCGAAATTTCTTAGCGGTTGCGCTGGGCTCGTTGCGGCCCGGGACGGTGGTGATCTCGCCGCGGTAAATCGGGCAAGCGGAACTGTTGGAAACTGACTGCGGCGGACAAGCCGCTGCACTCAGCAGCGCTCCGCCGGGCTGGCTCGCAAGGCGAGTCCAGCTAACGCCGTCCGGCGAGGAATAGAAGCCGTGATAGCGCACGGCCGCGAAAAACTTGCCGGCTCCGTCGTTGTAGACTACCGAAGTCGCCGATGTCGGGTCGGTCGCTCCTCCCGGATCAGACAAGGCGTCATACGTCCAACTTTGCCCCGCGTCGAGAGAGGTATAGAGCCCTCGTTTCGTCACGCCCGTAAGGGCGCCATCAACAAATCCTTCGGAACTTGCAGCCATGGCCGCCACGGCCGTGCTGATCTGACCATTGGCGGTGCTGAAAGCCACGCGGGTTCCCCCAAGGCCCGTGAATGAGAGCGCGCCGCTGTTGGCTGTAGAAATCAGGGTCCAGGTATTGCCACCGTCGGCGGACCGCAATATGCCGAGCCCGAAGTAAGAATCGCCCGCGTTATTCGCCTCGCCCGTTGCCGCAAGAATCAGAGTCTTTGTCGGATCGTTGTTGCCCGGCTGAATCGCGAGCGCCCCAATCGAGAGCGTCGCCTGATTATCGGTGATCGGCGTCCAGGTCACGTTGTTCGCCACAGGACTCGTCGCATTCGCCGACTTCCAGATCCCGCTTTGTGCGCCGCCGACGTAGACGGTATTGCCGGAGGGATCCGCGGGATCGATGGCGACGGCCGTCGCACGGCCTGCGATCTGGTGATAGTCCTGGGTGCCGTTGCCGCTAGCATCCGACGCCAAAGGCACCGGGCCGAGTGGTAGCCATGATCCCAGGGAAAACGAAACCGGCGTGTTGGCGCGCGGCAGCGCTGTCGCCCGCCGCACGCGCAGCTGAAGTTTCGCTTGATAGGCGCGCCGTCTCAACTCCGCGGAGGGCAGACCGCGCACCACGCGCCCTCGGTAGAACCATTCATTGCGTTCCCTGACGCGGTCAGCATCGGGATCGGAAACCGACGACTCAGCAGCAGTCTGCTTTGCGCCCTGGCCTTGCACTGTAGAGAGGAGAATGAAACAGCTCGCCGCCAGTGCAAGAACGCGCAACGGAAGAAGGCCCCATCGGCTTGACCTGATACTCTTACGCACTTGCCAGTATCAGAAGGAACGCTGGGCAAAGCAACGTAAAACCGCAGTTCGGCGGCGATGTTGGCCCACTTTGGGAATGGGCGCTCGTGCTGTAATGGGAAGGTAGAAGGTTCATCTCGATGACGCGATTCTATGTTGCGGTCGCTGTTTGTGTCGCTCTGTTACCCATCTCCTCGTGGACGCAGGAAAAGAGATCAGCACCCGAGTTGCTGGTGGCGGCTGCTGCCGACCTGAATCCTGCCCTCGATGACATCGCCCAGCAGTTCGAGAAGAAGGCTGGCGTGCGCGTGAAGCTTTCCTTCGGAGCATCCGGAGCCCTCACACAGCAAATTCAAAATGGAGCACCCTTCGATCTGTTTTTCTCGGCGGATATGGATTATCCCAAGCGCCTGATCAGTGCTGGGCAGGCCGACGCCGCCAGCCTCTACCAATACTCCCTGGGTAAGCTCGTCCTCTGGGTTCCGGCCAGTTCGCCCCTCGATGTTGAACATAAGGGCATGGCGGCTCTCCTTGACAGCTCGGTAAAGAAGATTGCGATCGCGAATCCACAACATGCGCCCTACGGCCGTGCCGCGGTCGCGGCCTTGAAGCATGCCGGACTTTACGACCGTCTGGCAGATCGATTCGTCATGGGCGAGAATGTCTCGCAGACCGCTCAGTTTGCCGAGTCAGGAAATGCGCAGGCTGGATTTGTCGCCCTGGCGCACGCTTTGTCACCCGCAGTAAAGAGAATGGGGAAGTTCTGGGTGATTCCAGCGGATAACTATCCCCCGCTGGAACAGGGCGTGGTGGTTCTCAACAGGTCACATCATAAGAAGGAAGCTGCGGACTTCCTGGAGTACCTAAGGACGAAGGAAGCGTCTGACGTGCTACGAGATTACGGATTTACGATTCCCCACAACTAAGGGTGCCGGAACATCAGCGCGAACCGATCCGAGCAGCCTTCGCCATCGCTGCGATGCGGTGCTGCTGACAGGTGCCGTGAGGCTGACGCGGTGTTCCTCGAAGGTGACTTCGGGATCGCTAGCAACTCGATCCGCGTAGGAGGCGAGCGCTTGCAGGAAAGTTTGCATTTCCACGCGTACCTGTTCGTTGCCCGACATGCTATGGCCCCTCCCTCGTTGAGACTCTCTTCCCTTCATTACTGCTCACCTGCCCACCGGAACTACCGTGGCACTTCGTGCGTCTGAGGTCGTCTATGCGCGACTCTTAGAGCACTTTCGGCTCAAATTGGTTGTTCGAAGGGGGGAACACTCAACGTACTCCAGAAGCCTGTGCACGGTAAATGGCACATTCAGGCCAGGAAAAACACTTAGAAACTCTGGGGTCAGGACCGCCCGCCTTGCAAGGTAATGGAGGTTTGCAGCAGTTCTGCGGTAAGACCCTTATTCGTGATATGGGCGGCAACCAGCTTCCGAGTTCTCCACACCGAGCTGCGCGGATCGAAGAACACCAGTACCGAGGGTCCCGCTCCACTCAGCGCCGCTCCAAGGATCCCAGCCTTCCCTTTCAACTCCTGCAAGCATGGCAGCAACGGGCACAGGGCTGCCCGATAGGGCTGGTGGATGCGATCATCAAGCGCAGCGCTGAGCAGATCGCGGCGGCCCAGCGTGAAGGCGGCAAGTAACAGCATCGAGTTCTGCACGTTGGTCACGGCGTCTGCCCGCGAATACTGGGCCGGAAGAACCCGTCGGGCTTCCTCGGTGGAGAGCGGGTAATCCGGAATGGCCAGCAATAGAGGCCACTTCCCTTTCGGCCGGATGACCGCGACCTGCGCCTCGGCCTCTCCGGACATCCGCGCAACCGTCAGCCCACCCATCCAGCATGCCGACGCGTTGTCGGGATGGTGCTCACGCCGCGAGGCCTCGCCGACAATCTGTGCGTCGGTCCACTTAAGCCGCCCGAAACGCACCGCAAGGGCAATTCCCGCTAGCCGAGCAGCGGCGGAAGACCCGCATCCTTTCCCGATCGGAATGTCGTTGTCAATACGAAGCGACAAAGACGTGATCTCGCGACCGTTCGCAGACAGCACTTCGCGGTAGGTATTCAGGATGAGATGATTTTCCACTTTGCCGCAGATCGCCTGATCGCGTCCCTTGGCCACGATGGAGAAATCAGCGGCGGGGCGGGCCTCAATCCTGAGGTAGAAATCCATCGCCAGGGCGGCAGCATCAAACGCCGGCCCAAGGTTGGCCGAAGTGGCAGGCAGAGCAATTCGGAAGTTGGATTCTCGCAATTTCTTCGCAGGCATAGAATCGTAGCGCCGGCGTCCCGCCGGCTGTCGCGAGCGCATCTTGCGCTCGCAGCATGGGGCGAGCAACTCCCCGCCCGCGTTTTTAAACTTAGTTGAATCGTTCCAGCGTGCGCATCACCGCATCCAGCGAAGCATCGAGAACGATCGGCGGATGGCGCAACGGATCCAATGCCGAAGCCTCCTGCCCACCGCCCAACATGTCGCCGCGATGGAAATCGATGGTGAAATCCGGATCCTTCAGCAAATTCCCCGTAAGCACCAGCACCACCGTATCGTCCGGCTTCACGAAGCCTTGGTTCACCAATTTCTTTAGCCCGGCCAAAGTAACGGCTGATGCTGGCTCACACCCGATGCCCTCCGCGCCGATCTCCGCCTTGGCCTGCGCGATCTCGACTTCACTGACCTGTTCGCACGCGCCCCCAGTGGCGTCGAGCACGTGCGCAGCCTTCTTCCACGAAGCAGGGTTGCCGATGCGGATCGCCGTCGCTCTCGTTTCCGGGGCAACAGTGATCAGGCGCTTGCCTCCAGCTTCCCGAAGCGTACGGACCAATGCATTCGCGCCCTCGGCCTGAATGACGGACAGCTTTGGCATGCGCGCAATCAATCCCAGATCAGACATTTCCAGCAGTGCTTTGCCGATAGCAGAACTGTTCCCCAGGTTGCCGCCAGGAACGATGATGTGATCGGGCACCTGCCACTCGAGTTGCTCGAGCAGTTCAAGCGCGAGTGTCTTCTGCCCTTCCAGACGAAACGGATTAATCGAATTCAGTTGATAGACGGGCGCCTTCCGAACTAATTCTTGCAGCAGCCGCAGGCAGCCGTCGAAATCGGTGCGTAACTGGCAAGTCACGGCTCCATAGTCGAGCGCTTGCGAAAGCTTGCTCCAGGAAATCTTTCCCTCCGGAACCAGCACCAGGCTGCGCATTCCTCCACGCGCCGCATAAGCCGCCATCGATGCTGACGTGTTCCCCGTCGATGCGCACGCCACCCAGCGGAAGCCCGCGCACCGGGCAAACGTCGCCGCAACGGTCATCCCGGCATCTTTAAACGATGCCGTCGGGTTCATTCCCTGATGCTTGGCGAACAGCCGTGGCACACCCGTGAGGCGCGCGCACTGCGGTAGCTCGTAAAGCGGAGTATTGCCTTCCCTGAGCGTGATGACCTGTTGCTCGTCGTCGAGTGCAGGTAACAAATCGCGATACCGCCAAACGCCGCTCAGATCGATTGGGCGCGACGACAGGCGCCGCTCCCGCCACGTCGACTTCAGCGTCGCCGCATCAGGTTTCGTTTTCTGCCAGGTGGGATAGGTGATTTCGAGCAGGTCACCACATTGGCCGCAGCGAAAGTCTTGGCTCGCGGCATCACTGAGATGAGCGCAGGCAATGCAGCGGAACTGGAAGTTTTCCGGACGCACACCTGGAGTGGAAGCGGGGACCGATGACATGGGTGCGATCTACTTCTCTCCCCGCAGGTATTGGTCGGTCTTGTTGATCCAGTCGGCGCGCGGAGGAGTGAATACGTCGAGATCTACCGTATCTTCCATCGCCTCTGCCTTATGCGGCAGGCTCGACGGAATGCACAGCACTTCTCCGGCATGAACCACAATTTCTTTGCCGTCGATGTAAAACTTGAGCGCGCCCTCGACGATGTACGTCAATTGCTCGTTGTGATGGCTGTGCTCGGGGACGATGCATCCTTTCCTTAGGAGGATGCGTGCCAGCATGATCTCTTGCCCGACAACGAATTGCCTCTGAAGTAGAGGATTGAGATCCTCGAGCGGCACCGTATGCCACGGAATGTGTTGCGGCGCGGCGGGAGCGGGTGCCGTTTTACTGGCGGCGCGCTCGGCGGCAGGTGGCTTCGTCTTCGAGCCCGGTTTCGCTTTGGATTTGGGTTTCGATTCTGGCATAAGCTTTTGTACGGCGCTCAACACTCGACAGCTCTCAACTGCCCTCCAGGATACGGATATCCCGTTCGGCGGCGCCTTTGAGTACCTTCAGGGCCGCCTGGTACCCAGGACTTTCATAAGTAGCGACGGCGCTCTGCACGCTGTCGAATTCGATAACCACGGTCCGCTGGTCCAGTCCCGCTTCATACGTTCGGTATGGAGTACCGCGTGCGATGAAGCGTCCGCCTCCGGACTGAATCGCTGGAGTCGCCAGTCTGGCATATTCGGCCAGCGCGGCCGGATTCGAAACCGAACGGTAGAAAGCGATCCAGTATCCCTTCGCCATATTGAAGTCCCATCAGTGGACTCGTCCGTTGTACAGCTTCACCGCTGTGTCATGCAGGTAAGCGTGGGCCAATTCCAACGCCCGCGGCTCGGTGATTTCTCCTTCGGAAATCATCTCCGCTAAGGCCGCAGCCAATCCTGTTCGCGACGAATACGCGCCCAGCCAATAACTCTCTTCCGCGCCCAACACCTGATTGTACGGGAAAGAGTCGGTGCCAAAGGTGATCTTGTCGGGAAAAGTTTCCAGCCACATCTTCAACGTGTTCTTGAACGCCGAGGGATACTGCGCGAGTTCCCCGAACGAAGAATCCAGATAGACGTTCTTCATCGCCGCCAGCCATATCGCCTCGCGCTCCAGCGGATATCCCCCGTGAATCATGACGAATGTCGTCGACGCATAGCGCGGATCGCGCAGCACGCTTTCCAGAGTCATGATGTTGCTCTGGGAAAGATTGAAATAGTCGCCGATGCCGACGGCCGTGTGAATATGCACCGGCAAGTGCAGCCGACCGCCTTCCTGAATCAGGTAGCGGAAGATGTAGTCTTGAAACGTGCGGTACTCCCTCTCCGTCGGAATTCCACCCGTAATGTACCGGCGATAGATGTCCTCAGCCTGCGAGCTGGTCGGATCGCTGAATGACATAGAACGGAAGTATGCCACTTCGAACTTCATGGCAATGCCGCCCCGCCGGGAATTGTCCTCGAGCACCCGGCTGATGAAGGTCAGGTAATCCGCGAATGACGCCGGGAGCTTCGTGACGTTCACCTGCTTCATCCAGCGGTGAAGCATCTTCTCCTGCAGGGGAATGAAGACTCCCTCATCAGGATTGCGCCCGGTTTCGCGCTCATTATCGAACGGCCACATGAACGAATCGGCGAAGAATACCCAGGGAAAACGCTTTGAATCGAGATAATCGGGCATCATGGCGCGGTTCGCCACCGATGATTCGATGTTGATCTTGTCGAGGATCGAGTTGAAGTATGCTGTGCCAGAAAACTGTTTCTTCAACTCGGTCTTCTTATTCAGCAACCATTTCGCGTGATCCGGGGAGAGATCGTTGTAGGGATATCCAAATAACGCTTTGGCTGCTGCTGCCAGCTCAGGATTGTCATCCCGCGTGCGGAGCGCCTCGCTCGCGTTCGGAGGGGCGGCCATGGCGTCGACATCCGGATCGTCAGCGTAACCCGGATGGGCGTGATGATCGAAGGCCGCAATCTTTTCAATCTGGGGAAGCAGGCGTTGATAGATCTGCTGCACATCTCCACCCGGAAAGGGACGAGCCTGCGCGGCACATAAGCCAGTTAACAATAAGATGAGAAGTAGCAATCGAATTCCATCTCGCATGGGATGCCTTCGAACCGAGCTTTCAATCTAGCACTGTTCAATTATCGGACTGCCGTTGCCTGCCACTGCGGCGGTACCTTCTTAGCGAGCTACGAGCTTCGAGCAACAACCTCAACCTTTTCGCCACAGATTTGCACAGATTCTCACGGATAAAACTGCCACTGGAAATATTCCGAAGACTTATCGGTGAAAATCCGTGTAATCCGTGGCCCATGTTAGCTCGTAGCTCGTGGCTCGAAGCTCTTCACAATCCTCTATACATTCCACCGTCGACCAACACCGTTTGCCCTGTGATGTACGAGGCACGCTCTGATGCCAGCCAGACGATGGTCTCCGCGACTTCGCGAGGATCGGCCAGACGCTTCACCGGAGCATCGGCGGCCCAGGCGTCAAGGAATTCCTGCTCTGGCTTGCCGGTCGCGGCGGCCCGGGCTTTCGCGAGTTCCTTCAATCGATCCGTCGCGGTGAATCCCGGGCCAACGTTGTTGACGAGAATGCCGTCTCTTCCGAACTCGTTCGCCAGGCTCTTCACCAGACCGACCACGGCAGCGCGAACGGCATTTGAAAGAACCAGATCGTTAACCGGCTGTTTGGTCGTGATTGACGTGATAGTGATAATGCGTCCCCACTTCTGGCGCTGCATGTGGGGGATCACTTCCTGGGCGAAATATACGTTGCTGAGAAAGTTGGCGTCGATCGCTTTCTGCCAGTCTTCGAGCGATGCGGAAAGAAATCCCTTGGCCGGCGGACCACCGGCATTGGTCACGCAGATGTCGACGCTGCCAAACTTGCTTGCCACGCCCGTGACGAAGCGGCCCACGGCTGCAGCGTTGGTCACGTTGAGAGCTTCGGCGAAGACTTCCGCGCCGTGTTTCTGGCGGATTTTTTCCGCGGCGGCCTGCAGCGTCCGATCAGTGCGCGCGCACATCGCCACGCGGCAGCCTTGGGCGGCAAACGCTTCGGCAGTAGCCAGTCCGATTCCCTGACTGGACGCGGCCACTAAGGCGACACGACCTTTGATGCCGAGATCCATGGTGGTTTGAATCTCGGCATTATAAACGGTCGCTCGGAAATAGGGATGCGAGCCAAGCGCGCGATTATTGCGTCGCAAAGAACGCGACGCTTCGCGCAGCTCGCCCAGGTCCTTCGGGGCGCAAAAGGCGCGCGCCTCAGGATGACAAAACTGTTTTGCTTGCGGCATCAGAATCGCGCCTTTAATCTGGATGGGTGGGGGAGTCATGAAACAGCGCAAACGACGTCCGGAAACTGCTGCCGTTCGCGGCGGGTCGGATCTAGGGAAGAAGAACGGACCGGTCGCGCCGGAGATCTATCAGACTTCGACCTTTGAAGTCACCGACAACGAAGAACAGATCCGGGTGACCACGACCGACCGCTACTACACGCGGTGGGGAAATCCGACGATCACACTCGCCGAGCAGACGGTCGCGGCACTCGAGGGCACCGAAGCAGCGCTAGTGTTCGCCTCTGGGATGGGGGCGATCACAACCACGATTCTGTCGCTGCTCAAAGCTGGCGACCACATCGTCGCGCAGCGCGACCTCTATGGTGGGGTGACGAAGTTCTTCTCCGAATGGCTGCCGAGGCTGGGTATCGAGACCACGCTGGTCGAGACGACCGAGTACGAGCAGCATGCGCGAGCCATTCGTAAGAGCACGAAGCTGTTGTATCTGGAGTCGCCGACCAATCCAGCCTTGCGCATCGTTGACATGAAGAAGATGACGGCGCTCGCCAAGCAGCACGGGCTGATCAGCATGATCGACAGCACCTTCGGCACGCCAATCAACCAGCATCCGGCGGAGTACGGAATCGATCTGGTTATGCATTCGGGGACGAAGTATCTGAGCGGGCATGCGGACCTGACTTGTGGCGTGATCAGCGGTCGGCGGGTCTTGATCGAGCAGATCGGCGAGACTCGCAAAACGCTGGGCAACTGCATGGACCCGCACGCGGCGTGGTTATTGATCCGCGGATTAAAGACGCTGGCGGTGCGCGTGGCGCGGCAGAACGAGAACGCTCTGCGCGTGGCCGAGTTTCTGGAGCAGCACGCGAAAGTGCGGCGCGTGCATTATCCGTTCCTGAAGAGCCATCCGCAGTACGCGATTGCTCGCGAGCAGATGTCGGGCGGCAGCGGCATGGTCACGTTCGAGGTCGAGGGCACGGGCGACGACGCGCGGCGGGTGAGCGAGGCGATGCGGATATTCACGCTGGCAACGAGTTTAGGAGGAGTCGAGTCGCTGGTATCGATCCCGGTGCTGACCTCGCACGCGATGATCTCGGCCGAGCAGCGGGCGAAGATGGGCGTGACAGAACAAATGGTGCGACTGTCGGTGGGCATCGAAAGCGTGGAAGATCAGCTCGAGGACCTGGAGCGGGCACTGGAGGCGGTAGTGGGGACGAGGCAGTCGGTCTCGATGGGATAGGAAGAGTAAAATAGACCGCAAATTCGCCCTTCGATCCGGAGGCACACCATGATCAGACCTGCGATTCTCTCCACTGTGCTGCTCGTCTGCGTGCTCCCCGTCCGCGCTCAGATTAAGGACGCGTATATTCCTGGAGTTCCCCCTCCGCCCGCCTCCATGGACCGGGATCACGGGAAGACGACTCCGGACGAAGCGAAGTTGCCGCAGCATCATGTCGATCTCGTGAAACTGCAGCAGGAAGCCGACGACTTGGCCCGTAGTGCGCAAACCATCCCTGCGGATATGGCCGCTGTCCGTCAAGGCACACTGCCAAAAGACATCATTGAGAAACTTAAGCGGATCGAGAAGCTGTCGAAGCGGCTGAGGAGCGAACTGAACCCCTAAGAAAGGGTCATCTCTTTTGGCGCCCTGCTAGCGAAGGCGCTTTCAATCGTCGATCACACAAAAAAACCGGCCTCTTGCGAGGCCGGATTTCGGTACGTCTGGCTGTGATTGATCTAGAAGAGGAATTTCAAGCTGAACTGCAGGATACGCGCGAGGTGAGCGCTGCCGATTTGCCCAAACGTGGAGCCGCCGGACCCGAGGCAACTCGAGTCGCCAGCCGAGTTATTGGCGCCGCCACTGCAGGTCATGGAAGCGGTGCCTCCGTTGTTGTTGGTCAGGTAGAACTGGGTGTGGTTGAAGATGTTGAACGCCTCCGCCCGGAATTCAAGCGCCGTTTTTTCCTTGATCGCAAAGTGTTTGAAGATTCCCATATCGAAGCTCAAACGATGCGGATTGCGAACGATGTTCCTGCCAGGGCCACCGAACGTCAGGCCCTGTGGCAGAGCAAATGCACCCGGATTGAGGGCGAACTTGGCCTGGCTCGGGGATGAAACGTCACCCGCCGACGGAAGGTTCGAGTTTGGATCGCCGATCAACGCCGGGAACGACCCGGTTCCCGTAGCATTGCCGACGCCGGCGTTATCGCCGTATGTCGTTCCATTGGTCACGGTTACAGGGATGCCTGTCGAGAACGACTCAATCCCTGACCATTGCCAGCCACCCATCAGCGAGTGCGTCAAACCAGTCCCCTTGAAGAAGGGGAGGTCGTATACCCACGAAGTATTCAGGATGTGGCGCTCATCAAAGTTTGAACTGGCTCGGGTAAGACTGGGGTTGTAGGAGTTGACGAATGTTCCGTCGTACCGGTCTGACGAGTCGTCGATGGCGTGGCTGTAGGTATAAGCCGCCGTCAGGTTTAGTGCGCCGATGCTCTTGCGTCCCGACATCTGTAGCGCGTGGTACGTAGAATTGGCTCCGTTCTCCAGACGTGTAATCGTGTGCACGCCGAGGAACGGCCGGTAGTAGTCGGCGGTATTGCCGCAGGCAACAGCTAGATTGTTGGCCCAGCCTCCAGTTTGGCTTGTGGTAAAGGTTGTTCCTGTGCCGTTGGCAGCCGTTGCGACGCCAGTCAGCGCGTTGAAGGTAAGCGCGTTGCAATCCGCCGCTGTAATCGGTTGCCCAGGCCCGTACGGGTTCTGCGACGGACCGACCGGAAACATTTGATTCAAGTCGCGCTGCAGCCCGAGATGCGTTCCTTTGCTTCCGACGTAAGAAACAGTGACTACGCTATGGCCTCTCAGTTCGCGCTGAATATCCAAGTGCCACTGCTGCATGTACGGCCAGATCGCCTTGTTCGGGATGGAGTAGAAGCTTAGCGGAAAGATCGGAGCCGTGCCTCCCGCCGACGCTCCGATGTTGGCATAACCCTGAACGTTGTTCTGGGTTGCAGTTTGGATCAGAGGCGAAGTCTGACTTTCCATGCCCTCAGTGTCGGCTTCGTTTCCATTGGCGTGCTCATAAAAAATGCCGTAGCCTCCGCGGAGAGCGGTCTTGCCGTCGCCGAACAGGTCGTATGCGAAGCCGATGCGCGGAGCAGGATTGAACAGATGTCCTTGCAGACAACCAGCGTTTTTGTTTCCGCCGACGACTGAGTTCGGGATTCCGTCAAACGTATAGCTTCCGCCGGGCCCACCACACTGCACCAAACCTAACAGCGGATTGCCACCTGTCAGAGCCCCAGCCGTACAGGTGGGATCATTCGGCCCACACAGAGTGGGAGCAGTGGCAATACCGGCATTGTAGACAGCAGGATCCCAATTGTAAGCGTGCTGATAACGATCTCGGTACGTTCCGAACAAGCTTAGTCGCAATCCGAGGTTCAGAGTGAGGCGATCGGTTACGCGCCAGTCATCTTGAAAATAGGGTTCAACGATCTTGTAGCGATTGTAAAACTTCAGCTGATTGCTGCCTTGGGAGAAGGTCGCGATGTTGCCCATCAGAAAATCGGCGAAGGCGTTACCGGTACCCAAGGTCTGGCCCGTATTGCCTGCGGTCACCCCCTTCGAGGCCTTATCGAACGTCAGAGAGCCATTCACCTGAACGCTGCTCAGTTCGTTCTTCTGCGCCGTGACTACATAGGCTCCGAACGTCAGATTGTGCCGCCCGATAATCTTCGTTATGTTGTCGCGGTAGGTGTAGGTGGGGTTCGAGTTGTAAGGTCCCTCAGGCCAGACACCTTGGGGATCCTGACCGAAACCGCCTCCGTACACGTTCACGCCAGAGCCGATGTTGATTGCCGGAAGCTTGCCTCCGGCACCATTGTTGTACAGATAACCCTGGGTGTAACCCGAAGGAAGTTTCCAGTACCCGACCGAATGAAACCCGATGTGGTCGGTGGTGTAGCTCGCGACAAATTCATTGAGCAGAGTGGGGGAGATATTGCTCGTTAAGCGGGCCACGACGCTGACGCCCGGACCATTGAAAAATGTTTGCGAAGTCGGGAAGCTGGCCGTGTCCCAGATCGAACCCGGTTCGAGAGTGGTCCAGGAATCATGGATGTAGCGGAAGGTGGCGCGGTTCTTCTCGTTGATGTTGTGATCGACCCGGACGAGTTCTTCGCGCCAGGTCGTGGGCAGTGTCGTATTCGTATTGTAGATAGCTGCACCAGGGTTATCCGCGGTGCCCACAGGAATCAATGGCAAAAGAGCCTGAGCCTGCGACGTTACCGGAACCATGTTGCCCGGGAAAGGTTGGTTGTTTACGGGATTGATCGGGCAGTCCGCCATCGAGTTCTTCGCGGCCACGTTGGGACAGACATCGGTGAAGTTCCCCGAACGCTCCGCGCTGTACGGGACGGGCAGGTTGAACGTGGATGGGAGCCGATCGTGGCGCCATTCTTGCGACCAGAAGAAGAAGGTTTTCTCTTTATTCTTGTTGTATGCGCCCGGGATGTAAACGGGGCCGCCGACCGTGTATCCGTAATCGTTCTTCTTGTAGGGCGGAGCCACGCCGGTCCCTCCGGCCAGACTGCTGTTGAAGTAGTTCTGCGCGTTGAAGAAGTCGTTGCGCACGAATTCGTAAGCATCTCCGTGGAATGCTTTCGTTCCGCCCTTGGTCTCCACTTCCACTGTGCCGGAGCCGTTGCGCCCGTATTGCGCCCCGTAATTCGAAGTCAATACCTTGAACTCTGAAATCGCGTCAACACTGGGATACACGTTCAGAGTGCCGTTGCTGCCGTTGTCCATGTTGTCGCCGCCGTCGAGTTCCCAATTGTTGTACTCGGTGCGGCCACCGTTCATGCTGAAGGCAACGCTTCCGTTGATGCCGACCTGGGGCTCATCCATTCCGGTCTGATTGCTCACACCGGGAACGAGGCTCACGAGAGTAGTGAAGTTACGGCCGTTGAGTTCAAGCTGCGTGATCTCCTTGCCGGTCACGGTGCCCGCGAGTTCCGAGGACTGAGTTTCGACTTGGGCGACATTCTGACCCTCGACGATGACCTCGGTGGTAGCCGCGCCGACCTGCATGGTGACGTCGACGCGGGCTTTCTGGGCGACGTCGAGAACTACGCTCTTGGCTTGAAATTTCTTGAAGCCGGCGGCGGTCACGGTGATGTCATAAGTTCCCTGAGGCAGGCCGGACTGGTTGTAATCACCGGTGGAGTTGGTGGCCATCTCGCGGTTGATGCCGCGTTCCGGGCTGGCGACGACAACGGTTGCTCCGGCAATCGCGGCCCCAGACGAGTCTTTCACTGTTCCCGTGATGGACCCAGTCTGGGCCCAACCGGCTGCGCAGAACATCAGGACCAGCGACATCCCTAACAGAACACGAGAAGATTTCATAGTGAATGCTCCCCATTTTGCGCAGGCTTGCGCTGCGCCAAGTTCGATCGGCTTTGCCGTGCTTTCGAGCTCCATGGCTCGGTTCGCTTGTGCGGACACTGATTCCCGTGCGGATTGAGACCCGGGACGGGGTTATTAAAACGTATGAATAGTGCGTTTATATGAGGGCTACTGTCAAGAAAAAAACATCACGCGAAGGTGTGAAAAGGGGGAATCCACGTTCGAGAACGTTTCCGGTCAGGATTCCTGCGAAAAATATCCAGACACTTTGAGTCTCGCAGGGTGCGGAGGCGCGACGCCTCCGCCACAGCCGGCGGGACGCCGGCGCTACGTATGGGTCCGGTGCGCTATGACAGGCTCCGAGTCGATTCGCGCACGACCAACTCGGGAGCGACCTTGCGGTGGCTGGGGGTCACCTCGCGCTTTTCGAGCACGGCGTTAATGCCATCGAGCACCACGCCTACGGCGGAGGTGCCCATGGTTTCCATCGGCTGGCGGACCGTCGTTAGTGAGGGCGTGTAGATAGCCGAGGTGGCAACGTCATCGAAGCCGATCACCGAACATTGGTCGGGCACGCGAAGCCCGGCGCGGCTGAGAGCGCGAATGGCGCCGAAGGCGCTCATGTCGTCGAAAGCCAACAAGGCTGTAAAGGGACGCTTCTGGCGGAGGAGGTCTTCGGTGAGCTTGTATCCCAATTCAAAGCTGGACAGCGGATCGCGGGATTCGGGCATGTCGACAATCAGGCGGGAATCGAGTTCGAGGCCGGAATCTTTGGCAAAGTTGCGAATGCCGCGCCAGCGCGGAGAGCTGTCAGTAAGCGCCTTGGGACCGCGAATGATGGCTATTTTGCGATGTCCCAGGGAATGTAGATGCTCGAGCGCGAGATGACCGCCGACTTCGTTATCCACGATGACCGAACTGATGGAATCGGTCTTCAGTTCGCAGCCGATCATCGCAGTGGGGATGCTGCTCTTTTCGAGATCGGCGAGCAGGTTGATGTCGAGGAACACCCAGTTGGCGATGACGATCAGGGCTTCGATGCGGCGGTCGAGCAGCATTTCGAGATAACGCTCGAAGCGGCTGCCTTCGTTGTGCACGTCCGTGAGAATGGGAAGATAGGACGCCTGGTAGAGAGTGTTCTCGATGCCGCGCAGGATCAGCGTACAGAACGGGTCGGTCATGTCGAAGACCATGACGCCGACGGTGTGGCTGCGCTTGCTGCGCAACGAGCGGGCGAACTGGTTGGGACGGTATCCGAGCTTCTCCGCGGCCCGCTCGATCTTTTTCTTGGTCGCAGCGGGGATATAGCGGGCCAGCGGCGCGTTGTTCAGAACAATGGAAACCGTGGTCGAGGAAAATCCGCTTTCTTTCGCCACGTCACGAATCGTCACCATGACTCAGGACTTCACAGTATTACGTTTCAGAGTTTCGCTCGGGGCTGCTGGTGCTCGCGACTCCGGCCCCCACATAGCGTTTCATTCGCTATGGGCTGAGTGCGTCGCTTGAATTTCGAGCGATCGCTGGCGGACACTACAGCAGAGAGTCATGCGAGTGTCAAGCGCACGGATCACATCGATCGCTGGCGTTTTCCTTCTGGTGCTGGCCGGCAGGATGGGGTATGCCACGTCCCAGGCTCCATCCGGAGGTGCGGGGACGGCGCGAACTGCAGACACTAAAAAGGCAGATCCCGCTGCACTTTTCCAGCGCGGGGAACAAGCTCTCAAGGAAAACAGGTTGCAAGAAGCCGAGAGCGATTTCCGCCAGGTGCTGCAGGTGGATCCGCAGGCCGGCCCCGCGTATGCAAATCTGGGGGTCGTTTACATGCGGCGCAAACAATGGGCCAAGGCGCTGCAGACACTGAACAAGGCGAGAGAGCTAATGCCGAATGTGCCGGGCATCCGGCTGAATATCGGACTCACGTACTACCGGCGGAATGAATTTCTGAAAGCGATCCCTCCGTTCGAATCGGTTGTGCGGGAGCAACCGGAGGCGCTGCAACCGAGGTACCTACTGGGGCTGTGTTACTTTTTCGCCGAGCGCTGGGCCGACGCAGCTGCCACCTTGGAACCTTTATGGCCGCAGGAATCGGATAAATTGCCCTACCTGTACGTCCTGGCAAATGCGGCCCATCGGGCAGGCCAAACGGAGTGGGACGACCGCGCGTCAGCGCAACTGCTGAAAATCGGGGGGGACTCGCCCGAATACCATCTCTTCGCCGGGAAATACCATCTCAATCGCGCGGAGTATGACATGGCGATTGGCGAGTTTGCGGCCGCGGCGAAAACCAACCCCGCGTTGCCATTCGTCCACTTCAACTTAGGGCTGGCATATTTGAGAAAACAAGAGTACTCCCAGGCGCGAGACGAACTTTTGAAAGATATTGTCATCGAACCGGACTTGGCGTTGAACTACGACCAACTGGGGGAAGTTTATTGGCAGATGCAAGACGACGCGAATGCGGAGAAAAGTTATCGGGAAGCCCTACGACGGGATCCCCGGCTGGTAGGTTCGCATCTTGGGTTGGCGAAGATTTATCAACGGCAGCAAAACTATGCCGCGGCGCTGGCCGAAACCGATAGAGCGGTGAAACTGGACCCGGAACGGCCGGAGGCGCACTATATGCGTGGGCAGGCTCTGCTCCGACTCGGGCGAAGAGACGAGGCGAAGAAGGAAATGGCGGTGGCCGCCAATCCGAGGAAAGAAGCGGCCGTGCCCTCTCCCGAACTGATGCAGGACTCACAGTGATACACTTTCTTGGCCGCTCGAACTTCCTTCAATTGCGCTTGCTACCGCCGTTCCGGCAGGAGGTAAGAACTCATGAAACGATTCCTGAAAATTGTCGCGATCGTCATCGCGCTTCTCGTTGTCATCGCTATCGCACTTCCCTTCGTCATTGACGCGAACACCTTCCGCCCGAAACTGGAATCGGAACTGACCGAGGCTTTGGGGAGGGAAGTTAAGGTCGGCAACTTGTCGCTGTCGCTGCTGTCAGGTGGCGTGACGGCGGACAACATTTCGATCGCCGACGATCCACAGTTCGGCAAGAGTCCCTTTGTGCAGGCGAAGTCGTTCAACGTTGGGGTCGAAATGATCCCGTTGATTTTTTCAAAGGCGCTGAATGTGACGAATCTCACACTGGATCAGCCGCAGATCAGCCTGGTGAAATCGGAGAACGGGGAGAAGTGGAACTTCTCCAGCCTGGGCGGGAAGAATCCGTCGGCGCCGAAGACTTCTTCAAAAACATCTGCGGAAGAAGGCGCTGGCAGCGGCAATCCGAATCTGTCGGTAGCCAAGCTGAACGTGAACAGCGGGAGGCTTACGGTCTCGAGAGCTGGCTCGAACGAGCCTCCGCGCGTGTACGATAAGGTTAATATTGAAATAACAAACTTCTCTTTCAACTCATCGTTTCCATTCTCGATGTCGGCAGAGCTTCCCTCTGGAGGAACGATGAAACTGTCGGGCAGCGCCGGGCCCATCAACCCGACCGACGCAGCGCTCTCACCTCTGAACGCGAAGATCTCCGTGCAGAAGATGAATCTGGCCTCGTCGGGATTTATCGATCCGGCGGCAGGAATTGCGGGCATTGCCGATCTTGACGGGACCGTCGTTTCCGACGGCCATGTGGCAAAGGTAGACGCCGACCTGAAAGCCACGAATTTAGTGGTTGTGAAGAAGGGATTGCCGGCAGGACGGCCAGTGAATGTGAAGTTTGCCGTCGAGCACCACCTGGAGCGGGAGACCGGAAACATCACTCAGGGCGACATCTCCATGGGGCAGGCGGTCGCGCGTCTGACTGGGTCCTACGATGCGCACGGCAAGGTCACCTCGGTCAATCTGAAACTCGTTGGCGACAAGATGCCGGTGGATGATCTGGAAGCCATGCTGCCCGCGGTGGGAGTGGTGTTACCTCCGAAGGCAACTTTGAAGGGTGGAGACTTGAACGTGGACGTCGCCAGCTCGGGACCAGTTGACAAATTGGTGAGCACCGGGTCGGTAAAGATGGAAAACACGCAGTTGGCGAACTTCAACCTCGGCGCGAAAATGGCGGCCATCGCGGCCTTGGCCGGCAAGAACACCGGCAACGACACTACGATTCAGAATTTCAGCTCCGATGTGAAAATGTCGCCCGCCGGCACTGAGGCGAACAATGTCAATCTCACCGTTCCCGCGATTGGCGTACTCACAGGAGCGGGCACCGTGAGCCCCTCGAATGAACTTGCCTTCAAGATGAAGGCTGACGTGGGTGGGATGGGGATTCCCTTTGGAATCGGGGGAACCGCTTCGGATCCGAAGTTCACTCCCGACGTAAAAGGAATCGCCACAGGTTTGCTTCAGGGAGTACTCGGAGGACAGGGCAAGGACAACACTCAGCAGCAGCAGAATCCGATCAACAGCGTGATGGGGCTGTTTAAGAAGAAACAGCAGCCGAAATAGGGCAGGACTTCTCGACCTATGTTGGCGGCACGCTCGACGAGTCGGGAACTGGGATCGCTCTTGACCGATTGAACGATCTCTAAGTGACAGGCGGAACGACTTCGTCCGACTTTCCGGTAGCGGTCAGGAATTCCAGAGTCTCCACGGACAGAAAGACGCGTTCGCAGCCGACCGCCGCCTTCGTCCGCGGAGGCGGCCGTTCTGACTGCCCCGAAGGCAGAAATCCAACCGTCGTGATGGTAGTATGGGAATTCGCGGTTTCAGGGTTCAAAGTCTCAAGGCGATCGGATGAGGGAGCATCCCTGCCCGATTGGCGGCTGGAGCTCAGACCTGGAAAACTGATTCTTCTTCAGGAAATCCGCCCTGCGGGGCGGGCAGCTTTTTTGCAGTCCCAGGAATCGAAGCTAGGTGAGCCAGAACCTGTTCATGTTGAGATCCAAGTCGTTTGAATCCAGAATGAGATCCATGGCTGGGCATGGACTTGCCCTTGTGTGCCTGCTGGCCGTCTCCCTTATCTTTGGGTCGGCTTTGACCCCGGCGGCAGTGGCGCAGGGGGGGACATCGGAATTCACGCTCCAAGCCGGTTCGTTTGACCCGGATGCGGTCGCACCGAGCGGTGTTTCGTCATCACTGATTGAAGTCGGATCCGTGAACGGATTCAGCGGCACCGTCAATCTGAGCTGCCAGGTGACTTCACAGCAGGCAGCGACGAATCCCCCGGTGTGCACGGTGAGTCCCGCGTCGGTCACGGTTCCGGCTAGTGCGACTGCGACGTTGACCACCCAGAGCACCACCAGCACACAGCCGTATAGCATTACGATCACGGGCACGGGCCCGACCACCACCTTCACCACGCCGCCGGTTCCTCTCACCGTTCTCGCGGTGAGCCCGCAGTTCACCATCAGTGTGACCGGCGCGGTGGCACCCACCAGCGTGCCTGCCGGCAGTGGTGCCCAGGGCGTGGTGACGGTGAATCCGGTTTACGGGTATGTCACTCCGAGTTGCCCGCAGGGCATCGCCTGCGGCATTACGCTTTCGTGCGCATCCATGACTCCGCTGGTGACGATCGCTCCTGTATGCTCATTCACCTATCCCGGCAACGGACCCAGCCTGAAGATTAGCGGGACGACACCCGCCAGCGCCACGCTCACCATCGGCACGTTTGGCCCGATACCAACCGTCGCCAGTCGTGCGCGCAACGTTCTCGGCCTTTGGTTTTCGTTGCCCCTGCTGGGACTCGTCGGCTTTGGTGCTGCAGTGAGCGGAAAACGTTCGAGAAGAGCTTGGGGGGTGATGGCACTTTTTGTACTCTGCGGAGCCTTCATTCTGACTCCTGGATGCGGGAGCAACACCCCGTCCACAACGACGCCGAACGGTGTAACTCCGGCCAACACGTATACGTTCACGATTGTTGGCGTGGATTCCAACGGAGTCGTTTCGAGCAACACCAGCACCACCACAAGCGGTCCTACCGTCAGCCTGACGGTCACCGCGCCCCCCGCAACGCCGTGAGCCATGAACCGATCCACGCCTCATGGGCTCAAGCCCTGGTCTTTTGGGAGCCTAAGCGGCACGGCTAACGCCGTCGACCCAAGACCAAATACGAGACGGTTTCTGAATGTGCTGGCGCTGATGATCGCGGTCAGTGCCCTGCTGTCCCATTCGGCATCTGCTCCCAATAAAGACAAGAACAAAATTCCCGCGGTTCGCTGGGACGAAGGCCATCCCGGCTGCACCCTCACGCGTGGCGACGACGGGAAGTATCGCTACGGGCTCTGGTCGGACGAGGCCGGGATCGTGATGGCAGTCGACTCGCAGGAACTCGAGAAAGTGCACCGGCGGCATCAGCCGTTCTTCTCCGTCCTGCTGACGGTGCGTTACCGCGGGCAGACGTCGCTCGAGGTTGCCACCGAGAATATCTCGCTGCAGTTCATGAACCATTTTCAGGTGATGCAGACCGCGCTCGATCCGGATGACTTCTCCGACAAAGTGCAGAATGATGCCGACGCCTTGAACAATGAGACCGCGCGGCAGGTGGAGAAGCATCCGGAGCAAAAGGAGCAAAAGGAGCAAAAAGAAGCGTACGTGCGGGCGTTCCTCAAAGACTCGGCGGAATTGCAGGAATTCGTTGGCAAGAATAGCCTGCGGCCGACGCAGCTGAGTCAGGGGAAAACCGAGACCAGCGGATGGGTTCTGTTCAGCACCGAGAGCAAGTGGATCAGCCGGTGGAAGAAGCAGGAGGAGTTCGTCCTGCGCGTGCCTCTGGCGGGGAAGGTTTTTGAGTTCCCGTTCCGGCTGCCGCCCAAGCCGGGGGAAACGATATTGCGGAAGAGAGAGTGAGGAAAGCGGCGTCAGGCGTCGGACCTCAGACTTCGGGCTCCGCAAACCGCTCTTCAAAGTAAGCTCGATTGTCGCTGGGTGGAATCCTGAGGCTGAGGGCTAAGGTCCGACGCCTGAGGTCCGCTTTTACGATGCCGCTCGTCTGGTCTGCTTTTCGATCTCTGCCGCCTGGTGCATCAGAACATCCCGCAGAGAAACCAGTCCCTTCAATTCCTTGCCATCGACGATGGGCAGGTGACGGAATCCGAATTCGCGCATGATAAACAGGCACTCCTCTATGCTTTCATCGGCGGCGACGGCGCGCGGGTTTGCGGTCATGACTTCGGAAACAGCGGTGGTGCCGGGAGTGCGTCCGACGGCGACCACGCGGTTCATGATGTCGCGTTCGGAGAGAATACCGGTGAGATTTCCGTCGCGGAGAACGGGCACTGCGCCGACGTTGTGCTCCATCATGTAGCGCGCGGCCTCGAGCACGGTGCGGTTGGCGTCGACGGAATAAAGTCTGCGGTCTTTTACAAGTTCGCGTAGAGTCGTCATCGGTTGGCTCCTTCGGCGAAGGCGGATCTCAGGACGTAGCCGGCTCCCACGGCCGACTCAAGTGAGTGGGCAATACTCTACCACAGGCGCAGGGCCCTTGAATCGTGAGTTTTCGGCCCAGTGCGTTAGGAAAAAGGACAAGGACGCCGCCGCGTCGCGCTAGAATCTATGGACCAGAACAGTGAACTGCGCGCCTTCCTTCAGGGGCTAGGCCGCCGGGAAGTGCCCCCCAAAGTGCTCCACACGCCATTGATCCCGGGTCGGTTTTCTTCAGGACTACATAGTTGTGTGGTGGGCCAGTGAGTGCAATCGGGTATTACGTCAGTCAGAGCCGCTCTCTCAAATGTTTGTGCGGCGGAGGCCGGTCATGGTTTCGGATGATCTGCGGTGTAGGGATGGCAGCAGGGATCCTTAGCGGGCGTGAATTCCATGACTTCGACGCGGGTGCCGTCTGGATCGTAGACATCGATGCTCCACTTGCCGTCGCGCCCAATTTCCGGTCCGTCCAGTTTTTCCAAGCCGCTCTGGTGCAGTTGGCTTACGGCGGATTGAATTTTGTCCACGCCCAGCGAGAAATGATTCTGCACACCGCGCTCCTTGGCGTCTGCCTTGGCTGGAATGTTGAGCATGTACTCGATCCAGTCGGTGCCGTCGGGGACCTGAATTTCCCACCAGTCGTCGCCGGCGTCCTTGAAACCACCATGCCAGTACATG
>Ga0209698_10002312_pt1 | contig 21727 bp, 16 predicted proteins | sample LitLauG_LLR_2012_FD_187203 | JGI IMG/M metagenome (GOLD analysis project Ga0209698, IMG submission 187203) | Freshwater sediment microbial communities from Pennsylvania, USA - Little Laurel Run_MetaG_LLR_2012 (SPAdes) (version 2) | ecosystem: Environmental > Aquatic > Freshwater > Creek >...
GTACAAGAAGATCGGGGCGCATCCGGGTACGCGCAACCTGTACGCGCAAAAGCTGCTCACGCAGGGCACCGTCAGCCCGGAAGAGCCCGACGCGATGGTGCGCGCCTACCGCCAGATCCTGGACCAGGGCCGGCAGACGGTCGATCCGGTGCTGACCAATTTCAAGAGCCAGTACGCGGTGGACTGGTCCGCGTACCTGAATCGCAAATGGACGGACAACGCGGACACGGCGATTCCGGTCGCCGAGCTCAAACGGCTGGCCCAGCGAATCACGACAGTGCCGGACAACTTCAAGCTGCATCCGCTGGTCGAAAAAGTCATCGCGGACCGGCGCAGCATGGGCGAGGGCAAGATTCCGGTCGATTGGGGCATGGCCGAGCACCTGGCGTTTGCGTCGCTGGTCGCCAGCGGGTTCCCCGTGCGCATCACGGGGCAGGACTCGGGGCGCGGCACCTTTTCGCATCGGCACGCGGTGCTGCACGACCAGAATCGTGAGAAGTGGGACGTGGGGACCTACGTGCCGCTGCAGAACGTGATCGACAAGCAGGCCCCGTTCACCGTGATCGATTCGGTGCTTTCCGAGGAGGCCGTGCTGGGCTTCGAGTACGGCTTCTCGAGCGCAGCGCCCAACGCGCTGGTGATCTGGGAGGCTCAGTTCGGCGATTTCGTCAATGGCGCCCAGGTGCTGATCGACCAGTTCATCGCATCGGGCGAAGTCAAGTGGGGACGGCAGTCCGGCCTGACGCTGATGCTGCCGCACGGGTACGAGGGGCAGGGGCCGGAGCATTCATCGGCGCGAATCGAGCGCTTCCTGCAGCTGGCGGCCGACAACAGCATGCAGGTGGTGCAGCCGACCAACGCGTCGCAGATCTTCCACCTGCTGCGGCGCCAGATGATCCGGATGTTCCGCAAGCCCCTGGTGATCATGACGCCGAAGTCCCTGCTGCGCCACAAGGATGCCGCGTCCGACCTGGTGGACCTGGCGCGCGGCGAGTTCCACACGGTGATTGCCGACGGCACGGTGAGCGAAGCGCCCAAGGTGCGCCGCACGATCCTGTGCTCCGGCAAGATCTACTACGACCTCAAGGCCGAGCGCGAGGAGCGCAAGGCCGACGACGTGGCCCTGATCCGGATCGAGCAGTTGTATCCGTTCCCGCACAAGGCGCTGTCGAACGAATTCAAGCGCTACCCCAACCTGACCGACATCGTGTGGTGTCAGGACGAGCCGCAGAACATGGGGGGCTGGTTCTACGTGCAGCATCATCTGCTCGAGCAGATGACGGACGCCCAGAAGCTTGGCTACGCCGGGCGCGCGCCGTCGGCCTCCCCGGCGGTCGGCTACTACGCAAAGCACATCGAACAGCAGAAGGCGCTGATCGACGCGGCGTTCGCCAAGCTCAAGGGCCTGGTGCTGCACCGTTGAATCGAGCGCGCGCCCGCAGGGCGCGCAACGCTCGACCGGCCACCTTTTCTCGTATACAGGAAGCCCGATGTCAATGGTCGAAGTGAAGGTTCCTCAGCTTTCCGAGTCGGTCGCCGAGGCGACCCTGCTGCAGTGGAAGAAGGCCGCAGGCGAGGCGATCGAACTGGACGAAATCCTGATCGAGGTCGAAACCGACAAGGTGGTGCTGGAAGTCCCGGCCCCGTCGGCCGGTACGCTGGCGCAGATCGTCAAGCCCGGTGGCAGCACGGTGACCTCGGGCGAAGTGATCGCGACGATCGATGCGCAAGGCAAGGCGGTGGCGGGCGCCGCGGCGCCTGCCGCGGTTTCAGCGGCCAAGCCCGCAGTTGCGACGGCTCCCGCGGCCCTGGCCTCGGCAGCCGCGGCGAAGGAGGCGATCGCGATGCCGGCCGCGGCCAAGCGGATGGCCGACGCGGGCTTGTCGAGCTCGCAGGTCGTCGGCACCGGGCGCGACGGGCGAATCACCAAGGGCGACGTGCTGTCGGCGCTGCAGGCGCCGCCGGCGGCCCTGTCCGCCGAAGCCGCGGCGAAGGCGGCCGCGCCAGCTCCTGCGGCACCGCCCGCTACGGTGCGGCCGGCGCTGCCCGACGTCAGGGCTCCGATCGACGCCTCGTTGCTGAGCGGGCGGCCGGAGCAGCGGGTGCCGATGTCGCGCCTGCGCCAGCGGGTGGCCGAGCGCCTGGTGCAGTCCCAATCGACCGCGGCGATCCTGACCACGTTCAATGAAGTGAACATGCAGCCCCTGATCGAGCTGCGCACGCGCTACAAGGACCGGTTTGAAAAGGAACACGGCGTCAAGCTCGGCTTCATGTCGTTTTTCGTCAAGGCAGCCGTGTCGGCCCTGAAGAAATTCCCGATGGTCAACGCTTCGGTGGACGGTTCCGACATCGTCTATCACGGCTACTTCGACATCGGCATCGCGGTCGGGTCGCCGCGCGGACTGGTCGTTCCCATCCTGCGCGACGCCGACCAGTTGAGCTTCGCCGAGATCGAGCGGCGCATCGCCGATTACGGCACGCGGGCGACCCAGGGGAAGCTGGCGATCGATGAGCTGACCGGGGGGACGTTTTCGATTTCCAACGGCGGCGTGTTCGGTTCGATGCTGTCGACGCCGATCATCAACCCGCCGCAATCGGCCATTCTGGGCGTGCACGCGACCCGGGATCGACCGGTGGTGGAGGACGGGCAGATCGTGATCCGCCCGATCAATTACCTGGCCCTTTCATACGACCATCGAATCATCGACGGCCGCGAGGCCGTGCTGTCCCTGGTCGCCATCAAGGAGGCCCTGGAGGACCCATCCCGCCTGTTGCTGGAAGTCTGAGCGAGCCGACCGATGGCGTCCGACAGCGTATTCGACGTGATCGTGATCGGGGCCGGCCCGGGCGGCTATACCGGCGCGATCCGCGCCGCCCAGCTGGGCCTGCGTGTGGCGTGCGTGGACGCCTGGAGCAACGAGAAGGGCGCGCCTGCGCCGGGAGGCACCTGCACCAACATCGGCTGCATTCCGTCCAAGGCGCTGCTGCAGTCGTCGGAGAACTTCGAGCAGGCCAGGCTGCACTTCGGCGACCACGGCATCCGCATCGAGGGCATCGCGATCGATGTCGCCAAGATGCTTGCGCGCAAGTCGGCGGTGGTGCGCCAGAACAACGAGGGGATCCTGTACCTGTTCAAGAAGAACAAGGTGACCTTCCTGCACGGAATCGCCCGCTTCGAGGGACGCGACGCCGACGGCTACCGGATCGCGGTGTCCGGCGCGGACCGCACGCTCTCGGCGTCGAACGTGGTGATCGCGACCGGATCGGTCGCGCGCCCGCTCGCGGGGTTGGCTTTCGACGAGCAGCGCGTGCTGTCGAACGACGGCGCGCTTTCGATCAAGGAAGTGCCGCGGCGCCTGGGCGTGATCGGCGCCGGCGTGGTCGGGCTCGAGTTGGGTTCGGTGTGGCGGCGCCTTGGCGCCGAGGTGACCTTGCTGGAGGCGCTGCCTGCGTTTCTGCCGGTGGCCGACGAGCAGATCGCGCGCGAGGCGCTCAAGCTGCTGACCCGGCAGGGTCTGAAGTTCGAGCTCGGCGTCAGCGTCGATGGCGTCGATGCCGGCTCGGATGCGATCAAGGTGCGCTACCGCGACTCGGCCCAGGCGGCCAAGACCCTGGAGTGCGACCGTTTGATCGTCTCGGTCGGGCGTCTGCCGTACACCGAGGGCCTGAACGGACAGGCGGTCGGACTGAAGCTGGATGAACGCGGATTCATCGAGGTCGACGAGCACTGCCGCACCGGGCTGCCGGGGGTCTGGGCGATCGGCGACGTCGTGCGCGGGCCCATGCTCGCGCACAAGGCCGAGGAGGAAGCCGTGGCCGTGGCGGAGACGATCGCCGGGCAGCATGGACACGTCGACCTGGACCTCGTTCCCTGGGTGATCTACACGGCGCCCGAGATCGCCTGGGTCGGCCGCACCGAAAAGCAGCTGAAGGCATCGGGGCAGCCCTACCGTTCCGGCACATTTCCGTTCATGGCCAACGGGCGCGCGCGCGCGATGGGCGACACCAGCGGCCTGGTCAAATGCCTGGCCGACGCGCAGACCGACCGCGTGCTGGGCGTGCACATCGTCGGTCCGATGGCCTCGGAACTGATCGCGGAAGCGGCGCTGGCAATGGCGTTTCAGGCTTCGTCCGAGGACATCGCGCGGGTTTGCCACGCCCATCCGACGCTGTCGGAAGCGACGCGCGAGGCGGCGTTGGCGGTCGACGGCCGGGCTCTTAATTATTAGAACGACCCGCGTCACCGAGGCGTTCGAGCGCGCGCTGGCCGCGCGCGGCTTCCAGGCGGACCCGGCACAGCAGCAGGCGGCGCTGCGCCTGGAGCAGCTCAATCAGGAATGGATCGATTACAAGGCGCACCGGTCCAACCCGGTGACGCGCCTGCTGGTGCGCCCGCCGATACCGCGCGGCGTCTACCTGTGGGGCGGGGTGGGGCGCGGCAAGAGCTTCCTGATGGACTGTTTTTTCAGTGCGGTGCCGCTGCTGCGCAAGACGCGCGTGCATTTCCACGAATTCATGCGCGACGTGCATCGGCAACTGCAGGAGGTCAAGGGCACGACCGACCCGCTCGATCAGGTCGGGCTCAGGCTGGCGCGCCGCAGCCGCTTGATCTGCTTCGACGAGTTTCACGTATCCGATATCGCCGATGCGATGATCCTGCACCGCTTGCTGGCGCGCCTGTTCGCGCTGCGGGTCGGTTTCGTGATGACGTCCAACGATGCGCCCGATCGGCTGTATCAGGACGGATTGCATCGGGACCGTTTGCTGCCCGCGATCGATCTGCTGAAGCAGAACCTGGATGTGATCCGGATCGATGCCGGCGTCGACTACCGGCTGCGCGCAATGCAGGCGCTCGACCTCTATGTCACTCCGCTCGGCGATTCGGCCGACCGGATCCTCGATGCCGCCTTCACCCGGATCGCCGAGATCGCCGACGAGGAACCCTTGCTGTGCATCGAGGCGCGCACGATCCCGGCCCGCCGGCGCGCCGGGGGGGTCGTCTGGTTCGATTTCGATCAGCTGTGCGGGGGGCCGCGCTCGCACAACGATTACCTGGAAATCGCCTCGCAGTTCCACACGGTCCTGCTGTCCAACCTGCCTCGCCTGTCGGCGGCCCAGTCGTCCGAGGCGCGCCGCCTGACCTGGCTGGTGGATATCCTGTACGACCGCGGCGTCCAACTGATCGTTTCGGCGCAGGCACCGCCGGACCAGCTGTGCCGCAGCGGGCTGCTGCACAACGAGTTCCAACGCACCGCTTCTCGACTGATCGAAATGCAGTCCAGGGAGTACAGTGTGACCGCCCGGCGCCAGGCACAGCGCGGGGTCGACTCGGCAATCAAAGCGACGTGAGAACCGGACTTAGACAACCCAACTTCGAGTGGGTGGCCCTGCTGGGGTGGGTCGTGGCGAGCGCGGCGTGGGCCGTGCCGCCGGGCCCGGACCTGGATCAGCGCTACCCGAAGGGCAGCATCACGACGTCGTCCGCAGCGGAGCAGGCTCTGGCCGATGCTGCGGCGGCGGCGAAGGCGAGCGATGCCCAGTACGCGGCGGAAAGCGCGCGCTGCGCGCACGTGATTCTGAAGACCGAGTGCCAGAACAATGCGAAGCGCGAGCACACGCTCGCCCAGAACAAGGTGCACCGGGTCGAGCTGGAAGCGCACGACCTGCAACGCGCGCTGGCTGCGCAGCAGCGAGCCGCGCAGCGGCAGGCGGAGCAGGCGCAGCGACAGAAGGAAGAAGCCGAACGACCCGAAAAGGAGCGCCAGGCGCACCTGGCGGCGCAGAAGCGCTCCGACGACAGCCAGCAGCGCGCGCAGGACGCCTTGCGCCAGCAGGCGCAGGCTCCAACCAATCGCGAGCGCTACGAGCAGCGCAATGCACAGCACGACCGCGACGAGGCCGATCGCGCCAGCGCGCAGCAGCGCAATGTCGCGGAAAACGAGCGCCGCTTCCAGGACAAGCAGGAGCACGCCAAGGCCTACGCGGCCAGCCGGGCCCATGAGCGCGAGCAAAGCGAGAAGGCGCGCGCCGAACGCGAGCGCAAGCGGGCCGAGCAATTGACCCAGGGCAACGGCGACGCGCCGGCCGCCGCCCCGGCTAGCGGTCCGGCAGTTCCGGAACGGTGAACGCGGGCACCTCCAGCGGCGCCTCCAGTTTCACGATCGCGAGCGACAGGTTGTCGCCACGACCCTCGGCGCGCTCGCGGGCCAGCTTGATCATCAGCTTGGACGCCTCGCGCGGCGACAACCGGTCCAGCATCGAGGCGATCTCCACGTCCTCGAAATAAGCCCACAAACCGTCGCTCGCCAGCAAGAAGGCGTCGCCCACCCGCAGGTCGCGCGTGTCCTCGATATCGACCCTCAATTCGTTGCGGATTCCCAGCGCGCTGAACAGCACGTTCTTGTAGTGCTGCGCCGCAACTTCGGCCTCCGCATGGCGGCCTTCGGCGGTCAGCTGCGAAGCAACCGTGTGGTCGGCCGTGCGGCGGATCACGCGCCCGCCGCGACACCAGTACAGGCGGCTGTCGCCGGCATGCCCCCAGATCGCCAGGTCGCGCTTGACGACGAGCGCCACGATCGTGCTGTGCGGTTCCTTTTCGCTGGATAAGGCGGTCAGGCGGATCACCGTATGCGCCTCGGAGGCGATCTGCCGCAGCAACTCGTTCAGCGTCGTATCGCGCTCGGACAGCTCCTGAAACAGATTGGTCGCGGTGCTGATGACCTGATCGGACGCCAGGCGACCGCCGGTGCGCCCGCCCATGCCGTCCGCAACCACGGCCAGCAGCGTTCCCGGGTTCCGCTCGCTGGTAACGATCGCCACCCGATCCTGCTGCTCGGACCGGTCGCCCACATGTTCGGCGATCGCCGCGCTGACCTTGAACTGAGGCTGAGCCACACGCGCATGGTAGGGCGTAACCGCGTTCAGTTTATCAGTGAGAATCGGGTGGGCTCGCATCCCTTTTCCGGCGTCCTGCTAGCATTTCGGTATTGGCGCCTCAGGGCTCTGGCGTTCACCATGGATGAGGACGAGATCAAACGCAGGATCGTGGAGCTGCAAACGGAGCACCGCGATCTGGATGACGCGATCGAGCGCCTGTCGCTGCAGCCTGGGGTGGATGAATTGAGACTGCGGCGGATGAAGAAGCGCCGGCTGATGTTGCGCGATTGCATCGCGAGGTTGCAAATGGAGCTCGTTCCCGACATCCCGGCCTGATGGCTTTGATGCGGGACGATTCGAAGCTGGAGCCGCTCGAAGCACGCCGGCGGCAGGTGGCGGACGCGTTCGCGCCGGGCGGCGCGCTTGCCAGGGCGGTGGCCGGCTTCGTGCCCAGGTCGTCGCAGCGGGACATGGCGCTGGCCGTTTTCGACGCGATCGTCGAGCGCGGCACGCTGGTCGCGGAAGCCGGCACCGGCACCGGCAAGACGTTCGCCTACCTGGTGCCCAGTCTGCTGGCCGGCGGCCGGGTGCTGGTGTCGGTCGGCACCAAGACGCTGCAGGACCAGATCTTCGACAAGGATCTGCGCATCGTCAGCGGCGCGCTGGGGACACGGACCGACGCGGTCCTGCTCAAGGGGCGGCAGAACTACATCTGCCTGCACCGCCTGGAGCGCGCCGCAGGCGACGGGCTGCATGAGACGCGCGAGGCGGCCGCGCAGCTGCGCCACATCGAGCGCTTCGCCCGCACCAGCGTCAGCGGCGACCGTGCCGAGGTGTCGTCGGTTCCGGAAACCGCCGGGATCTGGCACGCGGTGACTTCGACGCAGGACAACTGCCTGGGCGCCGACTGCCCGCGCTTCGAGCCGTGCTTCGTGTACCGGGCGCGGCGTCGTGCGCTCGCTGCGCAAGTCGTGGTGGTCAATCACCACCTGTTTCTGGCCGATATGGCGCTGCGCGACGAGCACTTTGCTGAATTGCTGCCCACGGTCGACACGGTGGTGCTGGACGAGGCGCACCATTTGCCACGGATCGGCAATGAGTTTTTCGGCGAGGGCTGGTCGCTCGCGCAGGTCGCCGAACTGGCCGCGGATGCGCTGGCCACCGGCCTTCACGCGGCCCGCGACGGCGCGCCCTGGATCGACCTGACGCGCTCGCTCGAGCACGCAGCTCGCGAAGTCCGGGTCAGCCTGGCGCAGGCGGGTCTGGCCGCCGGTTCGAAACTCGCGCTGGATCGACTGTCCGAGCCCGCCGCCGTCGCGGATGCATTGGCGGGTCTGCAGCAAAGGGCCGAACAGCTGAACGCGGCGCTCGAACAGAACGCCGGCCGGGATCCGGAGCTCGATCTGCTGGCTCCGCGCGTCGAGCGCTTGCGCGCGCAGGTTCTGGACTGGCGGCAAGCGACCGCTGCCTCGGCCGGCGCAGCGCATGGCCAGACCGCGAAGCCGGCACCGGCTTCAGCCGACGCCGCGGGCGATGCCGTGGTGCGCTGGATCTCGGCCTCCGTGTCCGGCGCGCAGTTCCGGGCCACGCCGCTTTCGGTGAGCGACTCGTTCGTGCGTGCGCGCCAGCGCGTCGCCCAGGCATGGATCCTGACGTCGGCGACGCTCACCGTGGCCTCGCGGTTCGACGCCTTCCTGGGCGAAATCGGGCTCGAGGCGACGACGCGCCGCTGGGACAGCCCATTCGACTTCCGCCAGCAGGCGCTGCTGTACCTGCCCGATCCGATGCCATCGCCGAATTCCGAGCATTTCGCCGAGGACGTCGCCGATGCCGCCTGGCCGGTCATTTGCTCCAGCGGCGGGCGGGCGTTCGTCCTGTGTGCCACCCTGAAGGCCGTCGCACGGGTCGCCGCGCGGCTGGAGCAGCACATGGAGCAGTCCGGCACCCGGTTTCCGCTCCTGATCCAGGGCAAGGGCACCCGGCGCAACCTGTTGCAGACCTACCGCAACGCAAGCGGCGCGGTTCTGGTCGGATCGATCAGCTTCTGGGAGGGCATCGATGTTCGGGGCGAGGCCCTGTCGCTGGTGGTCATCGACAAGTTGCCGTTCGCGCCGCCCGATGATCCGCTGGTCGAGGCGCGCGTGCGGGCGCTGCGCAGCCAGGGTCGCAATCCGTTTATCGAGTACCAGCTGCCGCAAGCCGTCACGCTGCTCAAGCAGGGCGCGGGCCGGCTGATTCGCGACGAACACGACCGCGGCGTGCTGATGATCCTGGACGGCCGCCTGCTGAGCAAATCGTACGGCAGGACGGTGATCGACAGCCTACCGCCGTTCGCGTTGACCCGCGACGAGTCGGTCGCGCGCCGGTTCTTCAGGGGGTCTTGACGGCGACGGGGTTCTTGACGGCGTAGTTCAGGCGAAGCACGCGCTGGGCGTCGGTTTGCAGTTGCGTCAGCCCGAGCGCTTCATAGGACCATGCCATCAGGAGCAGCGCCTCCTTCTGCGAGGCCGCACCGGGGTAGTCACTGAGCGCTCCCTGGGCCCGTCCGAGCGCTGCCAGGTAGGCGCCGCGCCGGTAGTAGTAATCGGCCACCCGCACCTCGTGGTCGGCCAGGTTGTTCAGAAGGTACGCGACACGCAATCTGGAGTCCGGTGCATAGCGGCTGTTGGGAAACCGGGTCAGCAGCTCCTTGAAGGCTTCGAGCGAGTCGCGCATCGCCTTCGGGTCGCGCTCGCTGACCTTGTAATTGACCAGGCGACCGATGAACGCCGGCGGCTCAATGAAATTGATCAGGCCACGCAGGTAATAGACGTAGTCGACGTACGGATGACTGGGGTTCTGCTTCAGGAAGCGATCGGTCGCGTCCAGCGCATCGGCGGTCTCGCCTTCCTTGTAATAGGAGTAGGCGATTTCGATCTGCCCCTGCTGGGCGTACCGACCGAACGGATAGCGGCTGACGAGCTTTTCGAAAAGCTCGCGGGCGTGGGTCCAGTTGCCGTTCACCAGCTCCGCGTGGCCTTCCTTGTACAGGCGCTGGGCATCCCACTTCGCGGTAGCATCCTTGTCGGTCGATCCGCAGGCGGTGAGCGCGAGCAGGCCCGCCAGCGCAAGCGCGCGTCCGAGCATCCGGATCGATCGGGCCGGGCGCGGCGGATCGAGGAAGAAGCGGCAGTGGGTGGCCATGAGACGCGCTCATTATATCGGTACGTGCGAATTCGATCCGGATTCCGATGCCGGCGTCGATGCGTCCGGTCGGCCCGATGGCGCGGTCGAGGATCCGCCGCAGGACGATTCGGACCCGCAGGATCCCGCGCCCGGGGCGGCGCATTTCACGATTGAACCCGGGCACGACGGATGGCGCTTGGACCGCGCGCTTGCGGCCGCCCTGCCGTCGGTGTCCCGCACCCGCATTCAAGGCTGGATCGAACAGGGGGGCGCTCGAATCAACGCGCGCCCCGCGCGTGCGCGCGACCGGGTGAGCGCGGGGGACCGGATCGACATCGACGTTCAGCAGCCCGCGCAGTCTTCGGCATTCGCGCCGGAACCGATCGCGTTGCCGATCGTGTACGAGGACGAGTGGCTGCTCGTGATCGACAAACCGGCCGGCCTGGTGGTTCACCCGGGCGCCGGAAACTGGAGCGGCACCCTTCTGAACGGATTGCTCGCGCACCAGCCGTCGCTTTCGATGGTGCCCAGGGCCGGAATCGTGCATCGCCTCGACGCGGGCACGTCGGGATTGATGGTGGTTGCCAAGAGCGTGTCGGCGCAGGTCGATCTGGTGCGGCAGCTGCAGCAGCGCCAGGTCGTGCGCGAGTACTGGGCGCTCGCAGCCGGCGTCGCACCGGGTGCAGGGACCATCGACGCCGCGCTGTCGCGCGATCCGCGCAATCGCCTGCGCTTCAAGGTGAGCGCATCGGCGAATGCGCGCGATGCGCGCACGCATTTCCGCCGCATTGCCGTTTCCGAACCCGCCGCCGGCCAGGTCGGCGTCGCCTTGAGCTGGCTCGCCTGCCGCCTCGAGACAGGCCGCACCCACCAGATCCGGGTGCACCTGGAATCGATCGGCCACCCGCTGCTGGGCGATCCGCTGTACTCGAGGCGCCGGCCTGCCGTCGCAGGCGTGGCGCAGCGCCTGAAACGGCAGGCGCTGCACGCTTGCCGCCTGTCGCTGCGGCATCCGGGCCGGGCGAGCACGATGACCTGGTTTCGCCCGCCGCCCGAGGACATGCGGGAGGTGATGCGGCAGGTCGGGTTCGCGCCCGATCGGCCGGTGGACGTGTTCGATGCGGGTGCGGCACGATGAGCGAGGCAGCGCGCGCCATGGTCGCGCCGCCGGCTCCGATCCCGACCGACTGGATCGTGCCCGAGTGGCCCGCCCCGGACGCGGTGCGGGCGTTCGTCACCACACGGGCGGGAGGAGTCTCGCAAGGCCCGTGGGGCGCGGCCGGACAAGGCGGCATGAACCTGGGTCTGGCCAGCGGGGACGCGCTCGAGCGGGTCGAACGCAATCGCGCGCTGCTCAACACCTATCTTCCCGCGCCGCCTCGCTGGCTGTGGCTGCAGCACGGAGCGCAGGTGGTGCGGGCCGAACAGATCGGATCGCAACCGCTGGCTGCCGATGCGGCAACTTCCTGCACGCCGGGCGTGGTCTGCTGCGTGACGGTAGCCGATTGCCTTCCCGTGCTGCTGGCGGATCGCACCGGATCGGTGGTCGCGGCAGCGCACGCCGGATGGAGGGGACTGGCCGCCGGCATCCTGCAGGCGACGGTTGAAGCGATGCGTCGTCGCGCAGGCGCGTCGGTGGGGCAGATCGACGCTTTCTTCGGGCCTTCGATCGGACCGCAGGCGTACGAGGTGGGTGCCGAAGTGCTCGGCGCGATGCGTCGAACCCTGCCCGACGCGGAGGCTGCCTTCGCGCCGGCCGCGAGCGGAACGTTCCTGGCCGATTTGCGCCGATTGGCCCGACAGGCGCTGGACCAGGTCGGGGTCAGGTCGGTGTATGGCGGAACCTGGTGTACTGCCAGCGATAAGGACCGCTTCTACAGCTATCGCCGCGATCGGGTCACAGGGCGGCATGCGGCAGTGATCTGGTTGCAGGCACAATCCGGTCCGCGCTGAACGGTCCGCGCTGAATTCCGTACCTGACATTTTGCAGGAGCCCCGGGTCGGCCGGCCGGTAGGTCGTGCTGGCGGTTTGACATCGGTGCACCGGCGTCGCCACAATGGGATCACTGGAGACAGAGGCTCGGTCGCGTCCGGCGCGCGGGCTCGCAAACAATCATGAATGATGCCCGCGCGAATCAACCGACCGGGGGCGCGCAAGCGCCGACCGCAGAAGTTCCTGTGCTGGCGGACGATGTCTTCGGGCTGTCGTCCTGGCTGCGCTGGTGGATGCCACAGGCGGTGCCGGCGCCTGCCGTGCCCGGGCTGACGATCTCGCCCAGCCGGCTGGCCGAGCTGCAAGGCAGTTACCTGAAGGCGATGACGGCGCTGTGGAACGATTTTGTCGAGCACCCCGATCGCACCGCGGCCCCGATCCGGGACACGCGCTTTTCGGATCCGGCCTGGCAGGAGAACTCGCTCGCGTCCTTCGCTGCGCGCACGTACCTGCTGAACGCGGAATTCATGAACCAGCTGGCCGCCAGCATCGAGGCGGACCCGAAGCTGCAAGCGCGGGTCCGCTTCGCGGTGTCCCAATGGCTCGACGCCGCGGCGCCGTCGAATTTTCTTGCATTCAATCCGAAGGCGCAGAAGCGGCTGCTTGAAACGAAGGGGGACAGCCTCGCGCTGGGGCTGCAGAATCTGCTGAGCGACGTGGCCAAGGGCAAGATCTCGCACACCGACGAGACGGCCTTCGAAATCGGGCGCAACGTGGCAACCAGCGAGGGCGCGGTCGTCTTCGAGAACGACTTGATCCAGCTGATCCAGTACAAGCCGTTGACGCCCCGGGTGCGGTCCCGGCCTTTCCTGATCGTTCCGCCCTGCATCAACAAGTTTTACATCCTGGACCTGCAGCCCGAGAACTCCTTCGTCCGATTCTGCGTCGAGCAGGGCAACACGGTGTTTCTGGTTTCCTGGCGCAATCCCGGCCGCGGCCAGGAGCGGTTGACCTGGGATGACTACGTGGAGCGCGGTCCGATCGCGGCGCTGAACGAGGTGCGGCAGATCACGGGCGCCGGCAGGATCAACGCGCTGGGTTTCTGCGTCGGAGGCACGCTGCTGGCGACCGCGCTGGCCGTGCTGCGCGCGCGGGGCGACGATCCGGTCGCGAGCCTGACCCTGCTCACCTCGCTGCTGGATTTTACCGATGGCGGGATCCTGGATATCTTCATCGACGAAACGCATGTGCGGATGCGCGAGCAGTCGCTCGGCAAGGGTGGGCTGATGCCGGGGCGCGACCTGGCCAATACGTTCTCGAGCCTGCGCGCGAACGACCTGGTCTGGAACTACGTCGTGAACAATTATCTGGAGGGCCGAACGCCGCCCGCGTTCGACCTGCTTTACTGGAACGGCGACAGCACCAATTTGCCCGGACCGATGTACGCCTGGTACCTGCGCAACACCTACCTGGAGAACAGCCTGATCGTGCCGAACAAGGTTCGGACCGGCGGCGTCCCGGTCGACCTGGGCCGGATCGAAGTGCCGGCGTACGTCTTTGCGGCGCGCGAGGACCATATCGTTCCATGGAAAGGCGCCTATGCCTCGGCGCGCGCCTTGACCGGCGTGAGCGCGGGCCAGCTTCGATTTGTGCTCGGGGCGAGCGGGCATATCGCCGGCACGGTCAATCCGGCATCGAAGAATCGCCGCAGCTACTGGGTGGGCCGGGATGACGACGCGGCATTGCCGGAGCAGCCCGAGCAGTGGTTTGATTCTGCGCAGGAGCTGCCCGGAAGCTGGTGGCTACACTGGGATCGCTGGCTTGCCGGTTTTGCCGACGGCGAGGTGGATGCGCCGGCCGGTTACGGAAACGCGAATCACCCACCCATAGAACCGGCGCCGGGCAGGTACGTTCGTGAGAAGGCCCAGAGTGTGAGCGCAGGAGGCTGAACGATGCAACAGAAGCGGCGGGACGCCCGGCGCGGCCTTGCCTCGCTGTGTATCGGCGGGGGCATGGGAGTGGCTCTGGCGGTAGAACGCGGCTAGGCCCGCGCCGCAGTGGCCCCGAGCGGGAGCCCCTGGAACCACGGGATACGGAACCATAGAGGAGACGGAAAATGCCAAGGATCGCCTACGTGACGGGCGGAATGGGCGGCATAGGTACCGCCATCTGCCACAAGTTCCATGACATGGGTTATCAGGTGATTGCCGGCTGTGGCCCGACCCGGGACCACGCCAAGTGGCTGGCCGAGCAGGCCGCGGCCGGCTACAAGTTCGTTGCCTCGGTCGGGAACGTGGCCGACTGGGAATCGACCAAGGCCGCATTCGATCGGGTCAAGGCCGAGTACGGGCCGGTCGATATCCTGGTGAACAACGCCGGCATCACGCGCGACGGCGTGTTCCGCAAGATGAGCCTGGCCGACTGGCGAGCGGTCATCGACACCAACCTGAACAGCCTGTTCAACGTCACCAAGCAGGTGATCGACGGGATGCTCGACCGCAACTGGGGCCGAATCGTCAACATCTCTTCGGTCAACGGCGAAAAGGGCCAGTTCGGCCAGAGCAACTACTCGGCGGCCAAGGCCGGAATGCACGGCTTCACGATGGCCTTGGCCCAGGAGGTTGCCAACAAGGGCGTCACGGTCAATACGGTGTCGCCTGGATACATCGGCACCGACATGGTCATGGCGGTGCGCGAGGACGTTCGGGAAAAGATCATCCAGACGATCCCGGTCAAGCGGCTGGGCAAGGCGGAGGAGATCGGCTCCATCGTCGGTTGGCTGACCACCGAGGACGCCGGCTTCACGACCGGCGCCGACTTCTCGTGCAACGGCGGACTCCACATGGGGTGAAATTGCCATCAGGCCGTCATCGCTACAAGACGGTACAATTCTTCGGGGATAGACGGTATTGCGGCGCCGCACTCTGTGGCGCCGCACCATTATGCCCATTGGACCCGAGGAAACATGGCAAGTGCTCGCTTGATCAAGAAGTACCCGAATCGGCGGCTGTACGACACGCAAACCAGTACCTACATCACGCTGGCCGACGTCAAGCAACTGGTGATTGACCAGGAGGAGTTCCAGGTCGTCGACGCCAAGTCGAGCGAGGACCTGACGCGCCAGATCCTGCTGCAGATCATCCTGGAAGAAGAGCAGGCCGGGATGCCGATGTTCACCTCCCCGGTCCTGTCGCAGATCATCCGCTTCTATGGCAACGCGATGCAGGGGATCATGGGTTCGTACCTGGAAAAGAACATCCAGGCCTTCATCGACATCCAGCGCAAGCTTCAGGAGCAGAGCCGCGCGTTCTACGACACCAACAAGATCGGGCCCGAAGCCTGGACGCAGTTCGTCAACATGCAGGCGCCGATGATCCAGTCGATGATGACCAACTACATCGAGCAGAGCAAGAACCTGTTTGTGCAGATGCAGGAAAACATGCAGAACCAGACCCGCTCGATGTTCTCGACCTTCCCGTTCGCCGCCCCGGCTCCGACCGACAACAAGAAGAACGGGTGAACGTCGCCGAGGCGCGGCGGCCGCGCAAGCGGCCGGTCGGCTCGCCCAAGGTCGGGGCGGCTGTTGCGCGCGCCCGGGCCAAGACCGCGCGAAACCCCGCCGTGGGGTTCGTCTCGCTGGGCTGTCCCAAGGCCCTGGTTGATTCCGAGCGGATCCTTACGCAGTTGCGGGCCGAGGGCTACGCGATCAGTCCGACCTACCGGGATGCGGACCTGGTCGTGGTCAATACCTGCGGATTCATCGATGCGGCGGTCGAGGAATCCCTGCAGGCCATCGGCGAGGCATTGACGCAAAACGGTCGCGTGATCGTGACCGGTTGCCTGGGTGCGCGCACGGAACCCGACGGCGAGCGCCTGGTGCGTCGCATCCACCCCAGCGTCCTGGCGGTCACCGGGCCTCAGGCCACCGAGGAGGTGCTGGCGGCAGTGCACGCGCACCTGCCGCGGCCGCACGAACCGTTCGTGGACCTGGTGCCGCCGGCCGGCCTGAAGCTGACGCCCCGTCACTATGCCTACCTGAAGATCGCCGAAGGCTGCAACCAGAGCTGCACGTTCTGCGTGATCCCGTCGATGCGTGGCAAGCTGGTATCCAGGCCGATCGGGGAAGTGGTCGGCGAAGCCGGGCGGCTGGTGCGGCAGGGTGTTCGGGAGCTGCTGATCGTGTCGCAGGACACCGGCGCGTACGGGGTGGACCTGCGCCACAGGACGGGCTTCGTCGACGGCCGGCCGGTGCGAAGCGACGTGAAACACCTGGCGGCCGAGCTGGGCCGGCTCGGCGCGTGGGTACGGCTGCATTACGTCTACCCGTACCCGCACATCGATGAGCTGATTCCTCTGATGGCGGAAGGCCGCATCCTGCCGTACCTGGACGTGCCGTTCCAGCACGCGCACCCGCGCATCCTGGGCCTGATGCGGCGTCCGGCCAATGCGGAGCGCAACATCGACCGCATCCGCGCCTGGCGCGCGGCCTGCCCGCAGGTCTCGGTCCGCAGCACCTTCATCGCCGGCTTTCCCGGCGAGACCGATTCGGAATTCGAAACCCTGCTGGAGTTCATCCGGCAGGCGCAACTGGATCGGGTCGGCTGCTTCGCCTATTCGCCGGTTCAGGGTGCCGCGGCCAACGCGTTGCCGGATCCCGTCCCGGAAGCGGTGCGCGAGGAGCGCAGGGCGCGGCTGATGCAGGTCCAGGCGGATGTATCGCGCGCGCGGCTCGCCGCGCGCATCGGCTCGGTCGAGGCGGTGCTGATCGACGAAGCCGGGCCGGATGGCGGTGTCGGTCGAACCCGGTTCGAAGCGCCCGAGATCGACGGCGTGGTGCGCGTGAGCGCGGGCCGGCCGCTGCAGGCGGGCGAGCTGTACGACGTGCGCATCGTCGGCGCCGACGAGCACGACCTGTCGGCCATGCTCATCGACGCGGCGTCAGATTGACTGCGCGTCGCTGAACCACTCGAGCACGCCGTCCAGGCCGCTGTAGTCCAGGCGGTACGCGGCTTGCTCGCGCACGTGCGGCTTGGCGTGATAGGCCACGCCCATGCCGGCCAGTTTCAGCATCGCCAGATCGTTGGCGCCGTCTCCGAGCGCGATCGCCTGCCGGGTCGGGCAGCCGGCTTCGGCGCAGGCCTGGCTCAACGCCTCGGCTTTGCCTTGTGCGTCGATCAGGCGATCGGGTGAGGCGCCGGGCCCATGCACGATCCCGGTCAGCCGGTCGGCTTCGAGCTGCACTTCGTTGGCCCGCACCGCGTCGATGCCGAGCTGCTGCTGCAGGATCCGCGCGAAGAACCCGAACCCTCCGGTCACCAGCAAGGTCCGAAGCCCGGCGCGTCGCGCGGCTTGCAGCAGGCGCTCGGCCCCAGGCGTCAAGGGCATCCGTTGCTGCGCGACCGTCTGCAGCAGTGACGCATCGAGCCCGGCCAGCAGCGCGACGCGCCTGCGCAGGCTGTCCGCGTAGTCGGCGATCTGTCCGCGCATCGCGGCATCGGTGATGGCCGCCACTTCGGCTCCGAAACCGGCCAGTTGCGCCAGCTCGTCGATGCACTCGACCCGGACCAGGGTCGAGTCCATGTCCAGCGCGAGGACGCGAAAATCGCACAGGCGCAGGTGCGGCGCAACCACGGTGGCGTCGCAACGCCAGCGATGCGCCAGCTCGGCTGCCGGGGCGGCCGCCGCGACGGCCCGGCCCACAGCGGCCAGCCGGACCGAGGCGGGTTGACGGCGCAGCGCGGCTTGCGGGAAGCGCCGCTGGAAATCCCGGATCGCTTCGGGCGACAGATCCGGGCCCTGGATCACGAGGTCCGCCGGCGCATCCGGCGCGTGCTCCGACCCGGCGCCGCTCACCCCAGTTCCTTGAGCAAACCGTGCAGCGCCTGCAGCCTGTTCTCGACCTGGGGCGCAGCCACGTTCAGGCGCAGCCGGTCGGGCGCCGCCAGCCGCAGCCGCTTGTCGCGCTGCATCAGCTGGATCACGCGGGACGGTTCGACCGGGGTCTCGACATTGAACTGCAGCCCGATCGACTCGGCCGAAGCGTCGATCTTGCGGATTCCAAGCCGCTCCGCGATCAGCCGCAGGCTGTGCGTTTCCAGCAGCGCGCGCGCTGCCGTCGGCAAGCGGCCGAAGCGGTCGACCAGTTCCTCGCGCAGCGCCGCCAGGGCGGCATCGTCTTCGCAGGACGCGAGTTTCTTGTACAGCGACAGCCTCTGGTGCACGTCGGCCACGTAGTCGGCCGGCAGCAGGGCTGGCGTGTGCAGGTTGATCTCGGCCACCGCGGACAGCGGCTGCAGCAGGTCCGGTTCGCGGCCGTTGCGCAGCGCGCGCACCGCGGCGTTGAGCATCTGCGTGTACAGGTCGAACCCGACCTCCTGCAGGTTGCCCGACTGCGATTCGCCCAGCACTTCGCCGGCGCCGCGGATCTCCAGGTCGTGCATGGCCAGGTAAAAGCCGCTGCCCAGCTCCTGCAGATTCTGGATCGCCTCCAGCCGTTTTTCAGCGCCGCGCGTCAATCCATCCTCCGAGTGCACCATCAGGTAGGCATAGGCTTGGTGGTGCGACCGGCCGACCCGCCCGCGCAGCTGGTGCAGTTGCGCCAGCCCGAAGCGATCGGCTCGATGAATCAGGATCGTGTTGGCGGTCGGCACGTCGATGCCGGTTTCGATGATCGTCGTGCACAGCAGCAGGTTGAAGCGTTGCTGGTAGAAGTCGCGCATCGCGTGCTCGAGTTCCCGCTCGGGCATCTGCCCGTGCGCGATCTCGATGCGCGCCTCCGGCACCAGTTCGCTCAGCATCTGGCGGCGATTGCCGATCGTCTCGACCGCGTTGTGCAGGAAGTAGATCTGCCCGCCGCGCTTGAGTTCGCGCAGACAGGCCTCGCGGATCAGGCTGCGGCTTTCCGGAGTCACGAAGGTCTTGATCGCCAGGCGCCGCTGCGGCGCGGTGGCGATCACCGAGAAGTCGCGGATTCCCTCGAGCGACATGGCCAGCGTGCGGGGGATGGGCGTGGCGGTCAGGGTCAGCACGTCGACCTCGGCCCGCAGCGCCTTCAGGCGCTCCTTCTGGCGCACGCCGAACCGGTGCTCCTCGTCGATGATGACCAGGCCCAGCCGGGCGAACCGCACCTCGCTCGACAGCAGTCGATGGGTTCCGATCGCGATGTCGACGCGCCCGTCGGCCAGACCTTCCAGGATCTGGGCGACTTCACGGGTCGAGCGAAAGCGCGACAGCTCGGCGATATTCACCGGCCACTGCGAAAAACGGTCGCGGAACGTCTGCAGGTGCTGCTCGGCCAGCAGGGTCGTAGGACAGAGCACCACCACCTGGCAGCCGCCGGCAACGGCGGCAAACGCGGCGCGCAAGGCCACCTCCGTCTTGCCGAAGCCGACATCGCCGCACACCAGCCGATCCATCGGAAAGCCGGCCCGCATGTCCTTCAGAACCGCTTCGATGGCGGCGCGCTGGTCGGGCGTTTCCTCGAATCCGAATCCTTCCGCGAATGCCTGGTAATCGCGTTCCGAGAAATCGAAGGCGTGGCCCTTGCGGGCGGCCCGCGTCGCGTACAGGTTCAGCAGTTCGGCCGCGGTGTCGCGCACCTGGCGCGCCGTGCGCCGGCGCGCCCGGTCCCACTCACCCGAGCCGAGCGCGTGCAGCGGCGCGGCATCGGGATCGGCGCCGATGTAGCGCCCGATCAGATGCAGCTGGGCCACCGGGACGTACAGCTTGGCGTCGTTCGCGTATTGCAGGCGCAGGAACTCGGTCGGCCCCTCGCCCAGGTCCAGCGTCTCCAGGCCCAGGTAGCGCCCGATGCCATGCTCGATGTGCACGACCGGATCGCCGGCGCGAAGCTCGGCCAGATCGCGCACGATCGCATCGACATTGGTGGTCCGATCGCGCTGCGTGCGCCGCTGGCGGCGCGGGCTTGCCGCGTACAGCTCCGCCTCGGTGACGACGGCCATCCGCTCGGCCGGGCAGGCGAAGCCCTGGTGCAGCGGCGCCGTTGCCAGCATCAACGCCGCGTCGGAGCCGGCGAAGTCCTCGAAGCGCTCGCAGTCCGCGAATGGCAGCTGCGAATCGGACAGCAGCTGCGCCATCGTGTCGCGGCGCCCGGCCGAATCGGCGACCAGCAGGACCCGGCCCGCGAACTGCTCGCGCCAGTGGCGCAGCCGCTCCAGCGGGTCGGCGCTCTTGCGGTCGACCGCAAGCGCCGGCAACGCTTCGAAGTCCGGTTGGTCCGAGTCGGTCAGAGCCAGGCGCGCCAGCGGCTTGAGCAGCGAGAAGAGCTCCTCGGCCGTGAGGTACAACTGCCCCGGCGGCAGGCAAGGACGCTCGGTATCGTGCGAAAGAAACGAAAAACGCTCGCTGGTCTCGTTCCAGAAGCGCCGCGCCGATGCCTCCACCGCGCCATGCAGTACGACCCTGGAATGCGCCGGCAGGTAGTCGACCAGTGTGGCGGTCCGATCGAAGAACAGCGGCAGGTAGTACTCGATGCCGGCCGCCGCGATGCCGTTGCCGACGTCGCGGTACAGCGTCGCCCGGCTCGGATCGCCCTCGAAGGCGTCCCTCCAGCGGCCGCGGAACGCGGTGCGCGCCGCCTCTTCGAACGGAAATTCGCGCCCCGGCAGCAGGCGCACCTCGGGCACCGGGTAGACGCTGCGCTGGCTGTCCGGATCGAAGGCGCGGATCGTTTCGACGGCATCGTCCAGAAGGTCCAGGCGCAGCGGCAGCCTTGCGCCGGTCGGGAAGAAATCGATCAGCCCGCCGCGCAATGAAAACTCGCCCGGCCCGACCACCTGGCTGACTGCCTGGTAGCCGGCCAGCGCCAGCTGGGAGCGCAGCTGCTCGACGTCGATGCGTTGGCCCTGGCGCAGCCAGAACGTGCGCGCCGCCACGAACGACGGCGGGGCCAGCCGCTGCACGGCGGTGCTGGCGGCCACCAGCAGCACGTCGGTGCGCGCTGCGCTGCCGGCCGAATTGCGGCTCATCAGGTGATACAGGGTCTCGATCCGCTCGGACACGAGGTCCGGGTGCGGTGAAAGAATGTCGTAGGGAAGCGTCTCCCAGTCCGGAAATGCGCGCACCGCCAGCGCCGGTTCGAAATAGGGCAGCTCATCGGCGAGCCGATGCACGTCGAGCGCGTCGGCGCAGACGATCACGGTCAGCAGGCCCTGTTGCCGCTCGCGATTGGCGAGCCGGGCCAGCAGCAGCGAATCGGCCGACCCGGCCGGCCGGCCGATCGCGAAGCGCTCGGCCGGCTTGAATGCCGGCAGCGCGATTTCGGTCGCGCAGGTCGAAGGCGAAGCGCTCACGGCGTGCGAGAATTGATCCAACGGTGCCGCGCCCGCCGGACTTCGTGTCCGGCAAAGTGGCGGCACGCACGATAACACCGCGATTGAATCCTCCGTGGCGATCCGTTTCTTCGGTCTGATTCCAGCAGCCGGCCACGGTTCCCGGATGGGAGCCGATGTTCCCAAGCAGTATCTGCGCCTCGGATCGTGCACGCTGCTCGAGCATTCGGTGCGGGCGCTGATGTCGGACCCTCGCGTCGCCCGCGTGGCCGTGGTGGTGTCCCGGTCCGACCTGCGGGCCGCCCAGCTGGCGCTGCCCGACCAGGTCAGGCTGCTGCCGGTCGGCGGGTCCTCGCGCGCGCAGAGCGTCCTGCACGGACTGCGGGCGCTTTCAGACGAGGTCGAGGCGGACGACCGGGTGCTGGTGCATGACGCGGCGCGGCCCTGCCTGGAGGTTCAGGAC
>Ga0209698_10002313_pt1 | contig 21724 bp, 25 predicted proteins | sample LitLauG_LLR_2012_FD_187203 | JGI IMG/M metagenome (GOLD analysis project Ga0209698, IMG submission 187203) | Freshwater sediment microbial communities from Pennsylvania, USA - Little Laurel Run_MetaG_LLR_2012 (SPAdes) (version 2) | ecosystem: Environmental > Aquatic > Freshwater > Creek >...
CTGCAAGCTTCGGTCTGTAGCAGGTGTGAAAAAAACTGAGCCGCTTCTCTTCTTCAGGCCGGGATGGCGGAACTGGCAGACGCAGCGGACTCAAAATCCTACAAATAATCCACACAAAGCCTATATCTAACTGAAATAGATAAGTTTATTGACAAACTGCCAAAGTAGGCTTACCTTACACATCTATTACACATTTTCGGGTTCTCGCGCCGCTTCGAACGAGGAACGAAGATGCCGGAACAGCACACCATTCTTGGCGGCAAGGTTTACGTCTATAAGCGTCCAAACAGCAGCCTCTGGCAGTGCTCAAGCTATTTCGCGGGCAAGAATCGGCGGACTAGCACGAAGGAAGAGAGCCTCTCCAAGGCCAAGGAAATCGCCGAGGACTGGTACCTACAACTTCGCGGAAAACTCCGCGCTGGCGAGATCAAGAGCGAAAAGACCTTTCGTGAGGTGTCTGAGCAGTATCTCCACGAATACGACATCATCACGCAGGGACAACGCAACAAGCGGTATGTGGACGGCCAGCACTGGCGATCGAGCGTTCACTTGGTCCCCTTCTTCGGGAACCTGGGCATCTCAGAGATCACCGCGGGAAAGATCCAGGAATACCGAATTCACAGATACCAAGAAGCAATCAAGAAACGGGGCAAGCCACCCGGCCACAGCACCCTCCACCAGGAAATCGTTACGCTACGCCAGACCCTGAAAACAGGGCTGCGCCACGGTTGGCTCGACCGCCTCCCCGATTTCTCTGAACCGTACCGGTCATCCCCCAAAATCTCCCACCGGGCGTGGTTCTCACCAGAGGAATACAAAAAGCTATACGAAGCGACACGAAAGCGCGCGCAGGAGCCGAAGAAGAAGGGCTTCAACTGGGAAGCGGAACAGCTGCACGACTTTGTGCTATTCGCCGTCAATACCGGACTGCGGCCCGACGAGGCATGGCGCCTTGAGTTCAGGGATGTCACGATCGTTGATGACGAGGATTTGGGTAAGACGATCCTGGAGATTGAAGTGCGCGGCAAGCGCGGTGTCGGATACTGCAAGAGTATGCCCGGTGCAGTGAGGCCTTTTGAGCGACTTCGAAGCCGGCTCCGCCCGGCGCGCATTTATGGCGTGAACACGCCCACAGAAACTTCCGTGAACTCCAATGTCCTTAGGGAACAATGGCGTACGCCCGAACCCACCGATCTCATTTTTCCCAAGTGGCAGCGCGAGCTTTTCAAAACTATCCTCGACGAACAGAAGCTTCGTTTCGACCGCGAGGGCCGACCGCGAACTGCGTACAGCCTGCGGCATACATACATCTGCCTCCGCCTGATGGAGGGCGCCGACATCTACCAAATCGCCAAGAACTGCCGCACGAGTGTGGAGATGATCGAGAAATATTACGCGGCGCACATCAAGACCTCGCTCGACGCCGCTGCGATCAACGTCATGCGGCACAAGAAAAAAAAGAAAGGCAAGAAAGCCATCCAGAACACTCAGGCTTCGCCGCAAGCTCTAGGTGAGGAAACGGGTGTGTAAAATCCGGCAGCGTGCCAGTAAGACAGCTGGGCGTGGGCGTGGCGGCACGGCAGACGCAGCGGACCTGAGAGAAACTTGAGTGCTCCCTGTGATCCTTGTCTGACTTTGCGCTGCTCAAGAATTGCCGCTTGCTCCCGGCGGGAGGACATACACTCACAACATGCTCCGCGATGACGAGCGTACAGCCTGGAGCGGCTTCCTTGCCGCTGAGCCGCAATTCGTAGGGGAGGAACTTACAAGCGAAGGCCCCGGTCCTGATCCGCCAGATATTCTCTGTGTCGGCAAGTCTGGAAAGAAAATTGGCGTCGAACTGACGAAGTGGGTCGAGCATGAGCAGATCACTGACGGCAGCGCGCGGATGCTCTTAGAAGACAGCTATCTTGCAGTCATCAGAAGCGAAAATGAGCCCAAGCCGGATCGCATCGGCAGAGTAGTCCTGTATGACAAGTCGAAACGGCTGAAGCCGGAGGATCAGGCCCAATTCAGGCGTGAACTTTTCGCACTTGTTGTGAAGGAAAGCGCGACGCCGGACCCACCTGATGACCCGCAAAGGCCACCTGTCGCCGTGCCATCATGGAACACTCCTCAAGGTGGTCCCGTCAGAGATTTCACAGGTTTCCCAACACTCGCGAAGTATCTCGACCAGATATGGATTTACCCGCGAGAGAAGGTTGATTTTCCCGGCGAGCCCTGGGTGATGTTCGAGTTGGGTGGCGGCGCATATACGCCGGATTCGATGGTTCAAGCGGCAATCGACCGCATCCGAGACAAGATCAAAAAGTATGAACGTGCCAACCATCGGGCGAAACATTCTCTGGCGGAGTTCGATCTGCTCTGTTTTTTCTGCGATGAAGCACTCTCGCACAACACGCCTACTCACGGGGTCGATTTCGGCTTCCCGGAGTTGGCCGAGAAGGTTGCGCGAGCGCTGAAAGATGACCCCAAGGTGTTTGACCGAATCTTCCTTTTTCATCCTCACGAGAGCCAAAAGGCGTTTTGGCGTGTATCCCCTCTTCGGTGCCTGGGTATTACTGCGCCGCCTGCTCAGAACATTCGCACAGAGCTTCTTTGCCACGGTCCAAGCGAAGTGGATTGACTCGCTCGGGGCTGTGATCGCTATTGCATGGTTTTTTGTTACCAAGAATGTTTCTAGTTGGGAGAGATTTGCCTCTCTCCTCTGGGGGTGTGGGCTCCCATTTGCGCCGGACACTTGATAAGTGCGACGTGGAAAGTGTGGAAAGAGATTAGCCGCCCGCCAGCGCCCGCTTCACATCCCGGATCGAAGCTGAGCGTGTTGCTTCTTGTGTGCCTGCTTTTTTTGGCGCTTCTGTCCCTTGGGGTTCAGCGCGCAGAAGTCGCGAGTGCTCGTACTTTCATCTACCTCGCTCCCAGCACTGAGTTGATGGAATGTCAGAAGCGCGCGTTCTTTGTGAAGATCGTCGGGCCGCACGCTCTTTCGCGAGTCGAAGTAACGCTGAAGGACAACAAATCTGGGCACACCATCGTTCAGTCCTTCCCCGAGATCGATCCCGGTCCGCTGCGATCCGATCAGTACCTTTGGCTTACGCCATCGTCGCCGTGGGACGAAGACTACACCGTCACGGCCACTTCAAAAGAATCGCACTCGTCACAAAACTCGATCGTCCGAGGTACTCAGCATCAGATTCGGTACGCCACACAGGTCACCGTCGAGGACGAAGTATCTCCGGCTCTGAGTTGTCGCGACAGGCTGCTCCCCCCTCTTACACGCTCGCTGCGAAGGAAACGCGCTCATGCGCTGAGCCGATGAAGCTGCCGGCAGCTGTGACGAGCACGCTCGACGTGTACAGCTACCAGCATCCAGACGGTTCCGTTACGGTGCGAAAGGTGCGGACTTTGCCTTCGCCATCGGAGCTTGATGAGCAATCCGATCAACGTCACCTCACCGATTACCAGAAAGAGCAACTCCGTCCTGCGCTCAAGCAATACGCTGGTTCACAGCTGCGAGTGTTCTACTCAGGCGGACCCAATACCCTCGCTTATGCCGAGGAGCTGAAGCAGTTATTTGCGGAGAGGTGGAAGACAAACGAAGTTTCAGTGGTCCCGGTCGGAGATGAGCGGATCATCGACGTGCAGATCACTGTCGGCAACAAGGGGCAGGAGGTCCAAGCGCGGACGCTGCTTGACGCTTTCCAGAGCGCAGGAATAAAACACAAGAAGTTTTTCTCGGTCGATCCGGATGCGGGGAACGATGTGGTGCTTTGGGTCGGGCCGAAGAGTCCAAAGGACTCCAGTCCAGATCAATGCGGGTCACCGGAGCTAAACCCAAAACCGGGACAGGCTCACAATTGTGATTGGATCGCTCAAGCTGGAGGAGTTTGCCCATTCGTGCCACAGTGAAGATCGAATTTAGCTCCTTGCCCTCTTGCCTCTCCCGAATCTTCCTGCCGTGTGCTTCGCAACACTCCGCCTCCAAGGGTACACCGATTGCATCCTTTAGCCCACTCACTGCAATACGAACCGCTGGCAACACTTGATGCCGATGTAGCTCTTCCCAGGCGAATCAGAGTCGCCGGAGATGAAATTCACCAGCGGCTTGCTGCGAATGGATTTGAAACCGAGTTTCTAGGACATCACCGACCTCCCGCTGCCCACTATCGACTGACCGATCCTGGCATTCATTTCTACGCCGAATTTCTTACACCGCTGGTAGGTGGTGCCATGGGCAGGAGGGGGAAACAGAATGCAACACAGACAGAGGGTGGGCGGCGTTTCTTCGCAAAACCTGCGCTACATCGAAGTCCTTTTAGCCGCACCTTGGAGCGTTGCCCTATCAGCGGCCAATGGCTTCCCGTTCGCAAATGAAACCGGAGTGCAGATTGCAAATCCGGTCAGTTTCCTCGCACAAAAAACACTTATCCATCGGAGACGCAATCGCGATGAGCGCGCGAAGGACATTCTCTACATGCATGATACGATCAATACTTTCGCAATGAGAATCGATGATTTAAGCGCGGAATGGGTCAGGAACATTCGGCACGAGTTGCACGCGAACAGTGTTCGGACGGTGCAGAGCGCAGGCACCACGCTCTTCGGAGCGGTCACTGATCCGATTCGCGCCGCGTCCCGGATCGTCCAGGGCAGGATCTTGACTCCAGGTTCGATTCAGGAGACCTGCAACTTGGCACTCCGTCGGATTTTCAGAACAAGGGGACAATAGACATGAGCGAGGTGAGGATGGCTAGACCCTCGACGTTGGTGCACTCAATTCATTTCGAGGATTTCGATGGCGTTCAGTTCGAGCGTCTCGTGTTCGCGTATCACTGGCGAAGCGACGAATGGCGCTCCCTCGAATGGTACGGTCAGGTGGGAAGCGATCTCGGTCGTGACATCTGGGGAGTTCGGGACAACGGGACCACGGGCGGCGAGTCTGTCTGCATCCAGTGCGTTAATCGCAAGCAGCTGACGTTTGCCAAGGCAGAGAAAGATATCGCCAAGGTTCTGAAGGCACCTAACGGCGTACCACATCGCTTTCGCATCGCGGGGCAGTGTAAAATCTCCGCCACTCTGCGCGACAGAATCAAGGAACACGTCAAATCTCTCGGCGTGCAGGAGTGTGACACGTGGTCCGGCCCGGAATTTGAAGAGTTTCTTCGCAAGGATGCCGAGTCCCTGCTGAAGCGGTTTGTCGAGGGCGAGCCCTTCCCAGATGCTCCCGGCGATCTGAGAAAACTGGCTGAATCCACGCGACCGCTCAATGACGACGAGGTGCTCGCAGCATTTGCCAAGGTATTTGATCGTCCTGCCTTTTACACGCCGATCCACCAGGAAAGCAATCTTGGCGATTTCAAGCAAGCCATTACCGAAACCATCCAGGCCTTGGGCACCGGTATCTGGAAGGCCCGCGACGGGCATCTGATCGACCGCATTCCCTCCCGGCACCAGTTGAAGAGCGATGCACTGCGCACGAAGATTCAGACCGTAGAGAAGGCGCTTTCACGCCTGCGCGCAAAATACGACGAGATGATTAAATCTGGTGTTTTGCGGCGTTGTGCGTGTGACAATCCGAGATGCTCGGTGTACTTTTTCAATCCCTATGATGCCGCGCACGAGCTGGAGCGTCTCCGGCACGAAGTGCTAGTTGCGTTTCGTGAAGCGTATCCTGCATTCAGGCCTCCGTCATGGTGAGCCGAAGGACACAAATGGGGAACATGGAGAGGGGAGGGTAGATATGGGCTTGTATGTCCACTCGCTTGGTGAGATACCGACCGGCTCAGAGCGCGCATACTACGTGTATTTGCTAGATTACGGCTGGGAGGAATGGCTCGGCAACGCCGTTCGCGCGAATTTGCCAAAAATGGCCGACATGGCCTCCCATTCCAATGCCGTTGTTATCCACGGTCCTCGGGGAGTACATTTCGAGGATGAAGTGCTCTCCTGACTTCGGCAATCGTGTAGTTCTTGTGCTGACTGATGCGCGAGTCATACAGGCTGTGATGGTCCATGCACGGGTACGCCGGATTAGCTGCTGAGGCAAGTCTAATTTGAGGCACACCAAGGCTCAGGACGAAGATTTCCGAGAGTTCTTTCCGGGGAAAACATGAAACATCGAGCCTTCGCGCACATAGTACCGGTTTCCTCTGAGGCCGTGTGGTGTCTAAGAGAGGCATGAGGCAGACGATCCTTTACTTGTGGTTTTTGTTTTTTGCCATCTGCCTGTGGGGACAAACGTCGTCTGCGCGTAAAATGGAAAAGGCCGCTATTCAACGTGTGAAGAATGTGCGAGTGTCATTGTTAGATCGTAGCTTGCCGAAAGTGACCCTGGAATTCTTCTTGAAAAGTGAGGGTGAAGGTGCTCCGATTAGTTGGGAAGTAAACGACTGCGGCGAGCAAACTGGGAGCCCTGCCGTTGATCAGGAACGCGACTTCCCCAAGTGCGTCGTGGCTGATATGGAGCTCAGAGACCGATGCGCCGTGACCGTCCTCATCTCAGTCGGAACATTCAAGAGCGGACTTGTTGGAGTTCCGGCTTTGTTCAGTGTGACCGTCACCGACCCAAGCGGATTAATCCGCCCGGTGCGTCATCTCAGCGATTTACCCGCGGAATTGCATCGTCCCCAGCCTAAGTGGCGAGAGACTTGCCGGTTCCTGTGGGCACTCTATCGTCGCCCCATCATGGCGGTTCACCCGTTGACCCCAGATTAGGTGGAGAACAGAACAACTAAGTGCTTATTAGTTCCGGCGTGTCCATTTTTGTTCTCCAGCTTCGCGGACCACACTTGAGCACATGTCCGTGGTGGAGCAGACGGTCGAGCATGGCACTGACGGCGGCCGCGTCGCCCAGCAGTTGCTTGAACCGCGGCAGCTTTCCACGATGGAAAGAATCGCGGCAACCTTTGGACCCGCCTGTGCGCTGCCGATATGCAACCAATTCTTTCTATTATGAAAGTGCTTTACTAACCGTAAGACCTATTTGTTTGCTGGTTCCGATGCTGGAGGAGAACGGGCGGCTTCCATCTACAGCTTGATAGGTTCGGCCAAACTCAACGGCTTGGATCCGGAAGCCTATCTGCGCGAGGTGCTGTCGCGCATTGCCGACCAACCCATCAATCGCATCGAGGAGCTGCTGCCTTGGAACATCGCCGTAAGCGAGTCGCCGCAATCGAACCCGCAGCCTAGACAAGGGGACTGACGTAAGGTCTACTTTTCTCAGGATTTTCAGTTAGACTCAGCAAAACGGAGAAGGCTACGATGCAACGACGTCGCGTGTTCGTTTTACTTGCATCCGCCGCCGTCGGTGGCGCTAACGTCTTACAGGCAAGTCCGACGGGAGACCAAGGACAATCCTCCCAGGCTCACGTGGCTTGGGTCGCCGAAGTGATAGAGCGCATGGAGACGATCAAGCCCGGCATGACACGAAAGACCCTCCTTACGGTGTTCACGACCGAGGGTGGGTTATCAACGGGATTGCAGCGTACGTTCGTTAGCCGAGACTGTCCGTACTTCAAGATCGATGTCGAATTCCAAGCTGTCGGTCGGCCGAACCGAGACGAGAACGGGCGGGTGACGCTGGTCGAAGGCAATGAGGACATCATTCTCAAGGTCTCTACGCCGTATTTGCAGTTCAGTGTTATGGACTAAACCCGAAACAAGTCACGGCCAAGCCATCGACAACGCGCTCACCGAAGACAGTCCACACAGACGAAATCAACCCACCCCCTATCGGCACCTCTAAACTCGTAAGTGTCCGCATCATTCCTTCCTGGACACTCTGAATTCCCCATACACCTTGTCAACATGGCGTGTTCCGGAGTGCTCCGGACGCTTACGAAGAAGTTGCCTGGCGAGCACTGAACAACGGCAATTCTGACAAATAGGTGTAGCGCTCTTGCCCTTCCTCTACGACCGCACGAGCGGGTCTCCAGGCCGTCGTCAGGGGTGTGGCAGTTGTGCCGTCCCTTCCTCCCTCAACCGTTTGCGGGTATATGCGTATGTGATGTCGAGATGTACACACTCCGAGGTGTGGTGATTTCATGGGCAGAACATCCTTTGATTCAGCTCATTTCCGCCTGCTCTCTCCACTGACGCTCGTCCAGGCCTTTTACCAATAAATATCCCGTCAACGTGCCCTCCCCAATCAGAGCGACAACCACGTTATATGGCGAAATCGCATTAGCTAACCAAGGCCAACTGGTCGTGAGCCAGCAAACACCCGCGCACACCATGAGAACACCGACGAATGTTGGAAAAAAACGCGACCGCAGGATGAGGCACCCGATAAGGAGGCAATACACGCCAAAAAAGAGCGTAATGCTGGTGTGCTCCATCTTGTACCAAGACTCCGGCAACCAGTTGGCAACCAGACTGAAGGTTGCGATGCCTGTCGAGAGCACCTTATTCACTGGTCGTAACAGATCCCAAAACAGAACAATTACACCGGTATAAAAACTGGCCGCAGCCACGTTCGCCCAGTCACCTTGAGCATGCATCTTGCGACTGATGGAATATCCCCCTACTATGCCCAGCAGCATGCTGAACAGGTAAAGGGCACCTGCAAGTCGGGCCTCCAGACGTGGCGAAACTCCGAGGAGTGTTCTCATGTGGATAACTTCAGAGTGATGCGTGAATAAACCCGGTGATTTTGACAGGTTGCCAAATCTTGTGTGCGAAAGAAGCCGATAGGGTGGCGCGTAATTATTTCCTAAAGTGAGGTTGTGGTCAAGGGAGTTTGCCCTACGCAGTCCGTTGGTGGACCTTGGCTGTCGCAACATCCCGATTTCACTCACTTTCCAAGGAACCTCGAAACGTGCGTAAACGCCTGACGACAATGGTAGACTTGTGCGCCATGAAAGCCTTTACAGTTCGACTTCTGTTTGCAGTGTTATGGATGGCAGTCATCGCAACCGCGCAAAATGTCATTCCCCTTTATCCTGGCATCCCGCCCGGCTCGACGGAGGAGAACTACCCGGAGAAGCAATACTTCTCCAAAGTGTGGAAGGAAGACATCGTCGCGAACGTCACGCGGCCTACCCTAACGGTATTCAAGCCCTCTCCGAAGTTGAAAAATGGCGCGGCGGTAATCATCTATCCGGGTGGTGGATTCATGGCCCTTTCCGTCGCGACGGAAGGCATAGACGTGGCAAAATATCTGGCCGCAAGGGGCGTGACCGCGTTCGTGCTGCATTATAGGATTGCCCACACCGGCGAGGATGCTTCCGAGGAGTTCATGGAACTATTCGCGGTCAAGCCAAAGTACGACGAGATGATAAAGAATGTCCCACCCTTGGCTATCGCAGATGGGTTAGAGGCGGTTGCGTTCGTCCGGCAGCACGCATCTAAATGGGGGATATCTCCCGATCACGTCGGAATAATCGGATTCTCTGCGGGTGGATTTATCACAGCCGAAGTTGCTGTCCAACACACGTCCGAAAGCCGACCCGCATTTGTAGGGGTGATCTACGGCGGATTGAACGGTGATACTTCCGTGCCCACGGATGCGCCGCCAATGTTTATCGCTGCTGCAACCGACGACGATCTCGGCCTAGCGCCAGCAAGCATTGCGCTCTACCAAAAATGGACAGCTGCTCAAAAACCTGCTGAATTACACCTGTACACCAAGGGCGGGCACGGCTTCGGAATGCGACAGCAGAACCTTCCTACGGATCACTGGATCGACAGGTTTGCAGATTGCTTGCAACTGGAGGGTTTTCTGAACAAATAACGCGCATCTAAGGCATCGCAAGCGCATAGTTATCGATAGATCGCAATTTCACTCAATACCACTTCCTCGTCCTGATCACCGTAAGGCTATAATCCACTTGTTCCAAGCATCGGCAGTAATAGCCCCTGAACCGCTGCCAAGAACCCTAATAGCGAGCTTGGCATGTTAGGCCGAAAAGCACATCATCACTTCTCCAAAGGATTGGGTGGAAAACGAAGCCATGATCGAGCTAACCGACCATCGCGACGCGCCGTCCAGACGTTGGCCGTACGTGCTGCTAATGCTGATCGTGGTGGGCTTTGTCCTGCCGGCGGCCATCGCCTTCTCTACACCGTGGCCAGCTGTGCTCTTCATTCGACCACTAGTTAACGAGAAGTTACCAGTCACCCCACGGATTTCGACGGCGATGCAATCGGTGACGATCAGCGCACCGATGCGGTTCCCAGTGGACCAGGCGCCGCCTGGATCCCTGGTCTTCATCACGCCTAAGGCCACACCCTCGAGGTCTCGTCCAGTCATCCTTTGGATTCACGGTGGTGGTTTTGTTGCAGGGAGCGCCGACCAATTGATCGGCTACCTGAGCGTCCTCGCGTCCAACGGTTTCACGATCGCGAACCTCGAATACTCGCTCGCCCCGGAAAACCGCTATCCCGTCCCAATCCGTCAAGCGGTCACAGCCTTAACGGTTATTCGCGAGCATGCCCAAGACTATGGTGGGGATCCGAACCGGCTGATCATTGCCGGCGATTCGGCAGGGGCGCAGATGACAAGTCAACTCGCTGCCATGATCACGAACGACGAGCTGGCGCGCAAAGTTGGGATCCCAATTCAATTTTCTGCCCAGTCGCTACGTGGCGTGATGTTGAACTGCGGAGCCTACGACATGTACACGGCGCCAGGGACCGGCTTCCCCGCAATTGACACTCTCCACTGGGCGTACATCGGTCAGCGCAACTACCTGCGAACCCACGCAGCCGATGAGATGTCGACCGCCAAGCACGCGACATCTGCATTCCCCCCGACCTATATCAATGCTGGCGATGGTGACCCGTTTGAAAGTCAAGCGTATGAGCTTGAAGCAATTCTTCGTCGCCAAGGAGTGACGGTGACAAGCCGCTATTGGACTTGGAGTGGGCGGAAGCTCCCACACCTCTATCACTACGACGTCGAAACCGAGCCCGGGCAGCTGGTCCTCAAGGATATGATCGATTTTGTTCGCGGTAGAACGTCATGATTACCAGATCTCTTATCCGATCGTCCATCTTCTGGACGGCGTGGTCGATAGTCGCGCTTCTACTCGGTTTCGTCGTCTATGTTCTGCTAGTTTTCTTCAACGTTTGACGTCAAGTGCCTTCGGGTGAAGAGTTACTCGCACCGGACAGAGTCGTTTCCTAGAGTTTATTGGCATCACTAAGTAGGAAGAGGATTTCGCTCGGAACAGTGGGAAGAAGAACGGGTGGGTCTTCTAATGCAATGAAACCCGTGCCCATCAATGATCCGAGTCGGGGAAGTGTATTGCAGAAGTCTGAATAGCTGACTCAACTGTTGCAAAATCGCTATAGCACTCAAAATGCCCCAATTACGCGGAATGCTTCGTTCGTTTTCGTCTCCGCGCATACTCCTCGATGCGTCGTTCGTAATCGCGATTCGTGGAGGCTTTCACGAGTTCGCGACGGCTGATTTTTCAATGATGCGTCTGCCAAACCCCTGCCGAATTAGTTTCCGAATACCGATCTTCTTGACCAACTGGCTGAGGGAAAGACTCGGCTGCATCATCGGTTCACGAGGCGCGCGGCTCGCCTTACGCGTGTACTCGATGGGCGTCTGACGCATTGCATCCAGATCGTCACCCTCCTCCCAGCGCCGATCAACTTCCTTCCCGATGCGATGGTGCTTGCCTCCAATTACATGAGGCCTCAGCAGACGACCGCGTGTCGTCGGCTGGCATGGCTCGCCGTCGGGCCCAAGGCTCTTTGACTCCGGGTGAGAGAAATATCGGTGCAGTAGTTCCTCGAATATCTCGACTATCGGGCGCTCGCCAAAGTGGGGCGAATCAAAACGGGTTCCCAGCCTGTATTCCCGTGTGTCGTTGGGGTCGTCAATGTTGAAGCAAACCGAATCAATCCACCTGCTCTGATCGGGTTCAAACCGCGTGACGAGCATGTAACGCTGCGGGTCGACATTCGCCGGTTTCCCGCCGTTCGCTAGAACGGGAACAAAAAAGAGATCGAACGGGCGGACCCGTTTCAACTGATGTAGACGCTTCAACAGGCTGTGGGTCGTCACTGCCATACGCATCATTTGTGGGCGTTTGAACCATGCTGGCGGACGGTTTGGGGTTAGGCCGCACCCGCGTCTGACGAGCCATTCCCATGCTTCATAGACCCAACTCGCGATCTCGTGGTCGGCATCCAAGGGAGAATCGGCTGGAGGATACAGATACCCGAGTCCGTGCGCCTTGAGGTCGATGATGACGATCTTCTTGCCGTCTCGTTCATACGTCGTGTAGCGTTTCGCAGAGATGCAGAATGCGAGCAATTCCTTTACGGAACCCTTTCTCAGGGTCGGAGTCTATGTAATTACGATCGAGGAATCGCAGAATCGAGCCGCCTAAGTTGTATGGATTAAGTTCTGCAAAGCGGTCGATGATTTCCTGCACCTGTGACCGGGGCAGTATGCGGCGGGTTTCACATCCGGGCACGTGCCTTAGGATGCCCCCCTCGGCATTGCTCACTACTCCGAGCGCGTCCGTATCGGCCCAGGCATACGTTCCGCCCCAGCCCTCGACACATCTCTCAAGCATGCCGAGCAGCAACCTACCCCCGGCGGTGATGAGCGCACCGAGATAAGGTGCGTACCAGTTTCCCGGTCTCTCAACCTCTTGTTCGTGACGTAGGGCTTCTCTCCGGAATAGACGCGCACCCGTGCTGCTTTTCGCCTGGACAGGGTTTCAGGATTGAGCTCGATAAAGCATCCGTATATCGAATTCGCGAAGAGTTTCAGCCACTGATACAGTTCCTTCTCGTCCTTGTGCCGCCTCCGCTCCTCGATGATCTTGCGGAATATGTCGTCGTGAGCCGGATGAATGCGGACTGCACCTCGCAGACGCACCGGTTTCAGTCCTTTTTGTTTTCCATGGGGAACGACTCTGATCGCGCGAAGGACGCGCGGGACTTTATCGGTCTGGAGGACAGAATTGACGATATCCGGACCTGCGAACCAAATCGGCTTTTTATCGGTCAGATAGTCATTTCCGACGCTCTGGGTAAAGCCGCTGTGCATGGTGCGGACTGGAAAAACGTCGCCCTCCGGTTCGACGAGCGCAAAGAATCGGAACTCTCGCCACTGCCGCCGTTTGAAGCACCTATGGAGAGACATCGATTCGAGGAGGGTCTGTACTTCGCTTGTGGCATCTTCGAAAGTGAGTTTCCTGGCTCGAAGAATTTCCATCAAGTCCATGAGTGCGGCGACAGTCGGGTACTCCGACATGAAATCCACCGGCGCGACGGGCACCTCGGCATGGCGAATCTTCGTTTCTGCACGACCCGCACTGAACGATTCCATCGCATAGCCCAGAATTTCGTTCGGCACGTCGAACTTTTGCGCAGGTGGAATAAGGCCCATTGCGTCGAAGTATCCCTTCACGAAGGATGCGGGAGAAAACACGGTAGCCGCAGGACGAGTAATTGGATGTAAGTCGAACTCGTGCATCGCGGCATTGAGCAGGGCTGCCATGCAACGGACGGTACACCCGCAAATCTCCCATTAACAGAACCGGAGTGGTTGTGCTCTCCGGGTTTAGCATCAAAGTGCGAGTACATTCCGGGCATCTCGAACTCGAAGATGGGGTAGGCCTAGAACGTAGACAAATCAGGCTCGCGCGTGTCGGCCATGGGCTGAAGCGGCTTTGCTGCATCGGCTCTGATGGGTTTGTTTCACTTGCCGCCCTTCGATGGCTGGCCGATCAGGACGTCGCGTTTACGATGTTGGAACGGAGCGGCAAGGTGCTGTTCGTGACTGGACCTGTCCGCTCATCAGATGCAAAGCTTCGCCGCGGCTCAGGCTCTGGCGCATTCATCCGGAGCCGCACTGCAAATATCCCGTGAGTTAATCCGTCAGAAGCTTGTTGCTCAAGAGCAGGTTGCCCGGCTCAAGCTCCTTGATTCCAGAACCGCCGATGAGATTGCGCGATTCAAGGGCGAACTTCCACGGGCGGAGTCGATCAATTCGATTCGACTGATTGAGTCCCGAGCCGCCCGCTCCTACTGGTCAGCGTTCAGCACACTTCCAATCAATTTTCCGAAGAATCAATTGTCGCGTGTGCCTGCACACTGGTTGAGCTTCAGGATGCGGATCTCGCCTCTGACCGGATCACCCCGACTGGCATGCAATCCACCTAACTGTATTCTGAACTTTCTCTACGCGCTCCTCGAATGCGAGGCGCGGTTGAGTGCAGCTTGCCTCGGACTTGATCCCGGCCAGGGTGTTCTACATGTCGATACGACCGCACGCGATAGCTTAGCTTGTGACATCATGGAGCCGATCCGCGCACAAATTGACTCGTACCTGCTTGATCTGATCACGCGCGAGTACCTGAGCCGCAATTGGTTCATCGAGGAACCGGACGGAAATTGTCGACTTTCTGCCGAGTTCGTGTCACGACTGGCACAGACCGCCCCGATGTGGAGTCGTGCCGTCGCGCCTGTCGCTGAGTGGGTCGCGCGCGAATTCTGGAAAACGATACCCAGACCCGACGCTCCGTTCGCTACGAGGCTCACTCAGCGCAATAAGCGAGAAGCGAAAGGCGCTACGCCAGTACCGCCCCCGATTAAACCAACGCGCCGAGACAACCTCTGTCCCGAGTGCGGAAAGACTATCCGTCCCGAGAGCACGAAGTGCGCATCTTGTGCAGTGGACGATGCGACCAAGAATATGCTTGATGCCGCGCGGATCGGACGCCAGACCGCAAATGGACCTGAAGCTCAGGTAAAACGTTCGACGAAAGCGCGTAAGAATGCGCTAGCACAGCATTCGTGGAATGCGTCAGACCAACCGAAATGGCTCACACCCGAATTGTTCACGCAAACAATTCAGCCCTTACTCGCAAGCGCTCCCATGTCCGCCATTCGATCATCAATCGGAGTGTCCAAGTGGTATGCCAGTAAAATTCGGCAAGGCTACCGGCCGCATCCAAGGCACTGGCAGGCGCTGGCGGAGGTCGTCGGAGTTTCGACTCAGGATTAGTGCTGCGTAGTGTCCCTTCAGGTAAAAGTCTAGCCATTACTTCACCTTATTCTTCGTCAGGTCAGCATAGGGTACTGGATCTGGATTGCTTGATGCCGACCAAAACCAACCTTAACGTAGAGGGCGGGGGGAATCATTAGCGTAATGAGGCTCACTCGGCTCGGGCCGGGACCTTATGCCTTCGACACGATCAGAGTGCCACTCCCCATTTCATCTCAGATGCCGGTAGAAACGCGAAGACAGAGTCGGGACCCGAGCGAGTGGCGAGTTACTTATGAAAATCGTTACGCAGATAGGGATAATCACGAAAGAATTCGTCTCGTCCAATCCGGGCGTGAACAATGTCGACCATTGTCCTTGTTCTCTCCCCTTTTATCCGATCTAGGGTGTTCAGCAGTTCCAATTTGAGTTGTTGGTTCTGATGGTAAAGCTCATCGATCATCCATTCGGGTTCAATAACAATAGTGCACTTCCTAGCTCGAAATCCAGGCGCATCGTATTCGACCGGAGGGCCAGAGCGCCATTCATCATGCGCGTTCTTTCCGATCAGATCAATGTTATGCGCACTCTGTATTTCGTCAGAACTTACTTCCGCCTTCTTTGATTCTTCTCGAAAGAGCCGGCCAAAGCACGCCGCATCCTGTCCTCTAAACTTCCCAAGGGTCGCTGGAACTACGAGCTGATCTGCCGGAATTTGCCAATAGTGAACCTTGATCCGCTCTTCCCCAGTAAGCGCATGGTTGTACACATAGTACTCGGAAATCGCAGAGACACCGATAAGCGCGGTCTTGCATCCAAATCCGCGCCAATCAAACAAGGCTCGACTCCCTACCAAGGCCTCATCTTCGACATCATAGACACCTCCCGTTACAAAGGTGCGGATCGTCGGGTTCGCAAGAAACGTCCTTACTGCGCGGAGATTGTTGGTCAATACAGTAAAATTTCGTTTTTCTCCGTAGGCCATCTCCTCTGCAATGGCTCCATTTCCGCTCCCAGCATCCATGAAAATCGAATCTAGCTCTTCGAGAATGAAACGATAGATATGCATTGCCACGCTGCGCTTTGGCGCTCGATTAAGCTTTGCCCGTGAGGAGTAGAAACTGGATCTATGCTCTGCGGTGACGATCGGAGAGAGCAGCAATCCCCGGGTCGTCTCGGCGACAAGCGGAGCAACTGCGAACAGCGCCTTTTCCACCTCTTCATTCGTGGCTGATATTCCAAATCGCCCCTTCAGAAGAGAAGGAAGGTCTTGAGCATATAGGCGGTCGGTATCCGGAGCCTTCAAGAGCTCTAACACATATCCGACAAGTCTTAAATGCCCATCCATCTTTGTCACGTCAAGCCTCCGCCAATTGCGCCTCGTTCTTCAGAAATTCTCGGCAATATAAGTCATATAATTGATTGTATCGATCCTTGTCTCGTTCGCTTGGGACGAACTTCAATGAGTGTGATGCGAGAGTTTGGCTTGCGCTTTCTGGCGTGTCGAACCATTTCAACCCGGTGGCCCCGCATATTGCGCAGCCAAGGAGGCCAGCATTTGGATAATCAGTTACCAAAATGTCCCTGCCAGTTATATTGGCGAGCAACTGCATGAAATCCCAATTCTGTGAAGGTCCCCCACCAGCGAGTATTCTTCCAAGGCGAATGCGATACGCACGCTCAAAGCCTTCGATGATTAGTCGGATATGGTAGCCAATCGCTTCGAATACTGCGCGAACGAATTGCTTTCGCCTGGCATCATTAAAGCCTCGAATGATTGGCTCCCCGCCTATACGAGATCGCAAACCCCCATTAAAATAGGGAAGAACTGATACTCCATCGGAACCAGGTTGCGTCTCCTCCAAACAAGAAGAGATTCTCCTAAAGTAAGCATCATCATTTCCTCTTGGCCCCAAGGCCATCGCACAAGCTAGATCAATTGCGCTAGCGCAGGACCGCAACCCGTCATAAAGCAGTCCTTGGCCTTGAAAGGGTACATCAGGGAGCGGTCCATATTGTGTGTACATATTGTCCCCGCTATCACGGACCAGTGCAAATACCCCCATAGACGTGCCAAAGGAAACAGCGACTGCATTCTCCTCGTGCAATAGCCCGAGTCCGATGACCTGAGCGACCGTATCGTATGGCGAGGCAATGACACTTGTAAAAGGGGCCAAACCGTATATATCAACCGCTGAGGGAAGAATGTGCCCCAGGACGGTGCCGGTTTCAACGATAGCTTGTGGATGCATTAGCCCGAGACACCCACCCATTAGACCGTTCGCTGCTCGCACGAACTGATCGGGCCATCTCAATCTATTCGTGAAGCCCCACTTCCTCGATGCTATTGTGGAAGATAGTCCCAGTCTTCCCGTCCAGAATTGGCCAATCAGGTCAACTTGCTCGAGAATGACTAGGTCAGGTTGAAGCAGATCCTTAAACCGGGATGCAAGCCAAAGTGCCCGAGCAGGCGCTGAGTCGGCACTGACCTGCATCCACGGGCAAGCGTTGGACTCCCGCCGAAGATTCTCTAGCGTCGCGGCTTCGATTGAAGCGCGCTGGTCATCCCAGCGAATAGCGGGGATTTCAGGTACCAAAGTCCGTCCGCGAATCGCAACTGTACTGGTAGTCGTACCGGTGCAGCATATTCCACGAACAATGTACCCGAGTTTGTTGGCCTCGAGGCTCGCATCCAGAATGAGGCGGACCATTCGCTGCAAGAATTGTCGGGGGTTCCATTCACATCCGCCGTCCGCCAACGGTCGTTCGCTTTCACTGGGCTGAGTGGCTGCGCGATGAAGTGTGTGCTCTCCATTCCCGCTTTGAAGCAACAATGACCACTTTGTTTGAGTCGAACCAAAGTCGGCAAGAATTATTGCTGCATTTGGACTTCCGTCGTTCATGCTCAGCCCCAATGAGTATCCCCGCTGGGATTGACCAGTAGAGACAGCCCGTCGCGGTCGTAAATCCTATATGCCTTTTCGCGCGGCTTTTGAGTCGCGATGTGTATTTCTCAAGCTCCAATGTGCCGATTTTGCCCTACCCCACTTTTAACGGGAATTGTACCCCAATCCGTACTTCACTTCTTGAAGGGCTACAGGCGTACTCTTACTAACAGCTCGAATGCGAAATCTCTAAATCTCTGCAAGTTATTGATTTTGATGGTTATTTGATCGAGAGAAAGACTTCGGAAAAGCTTTTGGGAAGTGCATGATTGGCTATACTCGGTTCTCGCCCGGTAGCTGTCGGGCCCATCTGTCTGCGTTGTTCCGTCGGAATGTCCTCGTAGAACACTAGATTTAGCAGTGTCGTGCGGACTCGGTCTCTGACTGGCGGAAGCACGACGAGTCGTTCCATGCTTCCAGTCTACAGACGCTTAAGCCGCAGCGTTTACAAGTAATCAGTTAAAAAGAATCAACCACGGTATGAACCATGAAGAATCGGCGGCCTGCCGCGAAAGCTCTTGATTGGTTGCAAAATGCCTTATAGCGGTTCCGGATGATCGACCGGATGACAGCCTCCACCCGTAGACTGATCGACGAAATCGGGACCGATTTGAACTCTAGTGTCCAAAACAACACCGATGGTTTTCACCTTACTTCTCGCCTCCACCATCTCTTGCGCGAGCTGTATGTAAGTCCTTCGCCCTGTCCCGACTAAAAGACTTGACGACTTCGAAATGATTCTCGTAAATCCGAAACAGACTCGTTGTGTCTCCAGATTCACCACTAAATCGACCTATCTTCAGTACCGGGGCTTCACCGCCGCGACCGGCATCGTGGTAATTCTCCAAGAACATGTAGTCTTGAAAGATAACGAGGTAACATAGTGGTGCGGCCGCGTAGACCCTATAGACAAACTTGGCGTTGACTGCCGGCTCGCTCGGCGCATCGTACGGCGCTGATTCGCTTGCGATATTTACAACGTCACGATAATAACAGCGATCGGCTAAATCCTGCGCGAAATCAGTGGCGGTCTTGAGCTCGTTGTGACACCGTGTACTCTTAAAGGCAGTCCGCTGATCCTCGCCAGCGCGCAATCCGGCAGCGAATGAACGCGGCTCCTCAAGACGGGCACGATCCACGGCGGCTGCGCTCTCGATATCGAGAATCAGAGCGTCAATCGTGACGTCATCTCGTATAAGGAGTTTTCGGAAGGCACTATGGAGAGCTCCATGTGGACACAGAAAAGCGCCTAGTGAGATCCCAAGCATTTTCAACGTGGTGCCTGGTCCCATCTTGCTGATCTCTTCAGCCATCGCTCGATTAACCTCATCACGCGATGCGTATACTGCAGCGAGACCACTCTCCACGGCGCCACCAACAATTGAAACAGTGCGCTGCAAAGCCTCGACTGTAACGCCTAGGCGAATTATGTCGTCATGCAGTACTTTGTGGATCACGATCTCGTAAATGGCGTGCACGACAGCAACAACCATCAAGACCGCACCAGCTTCGCGCAGAAACAACGCCCACCACCGTTCACCGTAAACAGCCCGTGAGTAGACTCCGGCGGCTAGCAGAAGCGACCCAATGAACAAAATCACGAACAGGACTGGTGTGAAACGAAAAATGGAAAGTGGGCTTCGGGAATCTCGATACAATTGGAGCGCGTACGGCGGTTCACCTTCGCCCTGATCACGAGAACGTTTTGGGGGTGATCCGTACTCACCCTTAGTTCTCAGTTCCGGCGCGCGATCGGCCGATAAAATGGCCGAATCGTCTTGAGACTCTATCTCTTGATGCGCTATTACGTCTGCTGGATCGGTTGAAGTGTAAGATCGTTTGTCGTTGGGCGTCATTTGGTCGAGCCTTAACACTTTCCCTTAGACAACTCGTGAAATTGTACACGACACACTTCGTTTGAACTCAGTTTTGGGAGCCCTCGTCCCATCTGGCACGAACGTGATCCTCTGCAACCCCTCGCGGCGCTGGAAATGGGTGGTCCAGTAATACCGGTTAGTTCGCCGGGAACGTTGTCCCGAAGCCCTGATCAGTCTGCACCAGGTCGATCCCCTCATCCGCGAGTTCGTGGGGTACGGCGACCTCATCCACCAACGAACCCAAGGAGCTGGAACCATGAACCCGATTCGAACTTGCTCGTGCCCTCAACATTACTGGCGCATTCGCAGCGGCGCATCATGATCTCCAGCAGTTCTTCGACGGTGGTGATCGGCAGCTTGCGCATCCCGAGACCGTCGATGATGGGTAGCGGTGCGGTTTCCACGAATTCGATAGGGGCGAGCGATTCCCTTTTTTCTTTGCGCAGACGGGTCTCCAGCACAGCGGCCAACACCCCGCCCAGATACAGTTGTTTTGACTTCGAACCGTCGCATAGAAGACTGGGGCCAAGCATGCTGGACAACCGGCCCGCATGCTCGCACCTGTCTCGCCGCTCACCTCCACGCACACCCGCTACTGTCGCCCCTGCGCCCCGCCAGCAGGCAGAGGACACACCCGGATGCACGTGAGCTGAGTTGCAATGAGCTGATCTGACGATGATCAAAGGATGTTCTGCCCATGAAATCACCACACCTCGGAGTGTGTACATCTCGACATCACATACACATATACCCCCTCAACCGTTTGCCCTATTTTTCACTGCCTGTAAGACCGCGCCCTGCTCTTCCTGAGGAGGATGCAGTGTTGACGGCCACTGCGCAGGCCCAGAAAACTTGTACGGGCGAATGAGCTTATATTCCACATCCCTCGTGGCCTGAGAACACCGACCCTTTTCCATGCGGTGTTCCTAGCCGAAGGCTTCTCTCTTTTCATTTTTTCTCCACTCAACCCGCGCCTTTCAAAACCAGCGTTATTCCAGCGGTGCTCCCTGTCAAGGGTCTTCGATGAACGCCGACAAACCGCGCCCTTGACAGGTCCGCGCCGCTGAACGCCTTCAAAACCGTCGCGGGTTTTCGCGAAGAAAAAATTCGTTTTGAAGGAGAAGACAATGCAAAACACCACCGAAAGAAAAGACGTATACAGCCGCATCACCGCACAGATTGTGGAGTATCTGAAAAAAGGCGTCCGCCCGTGGACTCGTCCGTGGAATTCTGAGCACGCCGCCGGCCGGATTACCCGTCCTCTGCGTTTTAACGGCCAGGCCTATTCCGGAATCAACGTCTTGTCCCTGTGGATGTCCGCTCTGAGTCAGAATTTTGCGGCTCCCATCTGGATAACCTTCCGCCAGGCCGACGAATTGAATGCGCATGTCCGCAAGGGCGAGAAAGGCTCGCTTGTGGTCTACGCCAACGCTATCACTCGCACCGAGCATGACGACAAGACCGGGGAGGATGTCGAGCATGAAATCCCCTACATGAAGGGCTACACGGTTTTCAACGTCGAGCAGATCGAAGGCTTGCCCGAAATCTACTACGCCAAGGCCGTTCCGACGCACGATCCTGTGGCGCGGATAGATCATGCGGAGAAGTTTTTCGGCAGCCTGGGCACAACGATCAGACAGGGCGGGAATCGTGCTTACTACGCGCAGGAACTGGATTATGTACAGATGCCGCCCTTCGAGGCCTTCCGCGACGCCGAGAGCTACTACGCAACCCTCGCCCATGAACTGACCCACTGGACGAAACACCCGCAGCGCCTTAACCGTGACTTTGGCCGTAAGAGCTGGGGCGATGAAGGTTACAGCCGCGAAGAGCTGGTTGCCGAGTTGGGATCTGCTTTCCTCTGTGCCGATCTCGAACTGCACCAGGAGCGGCGGGAGGAAAACGCCGCATATATCGCGACGTGGCTGGAAGTTCTCAAGAATGACCAT
>Ga0209698_10002314_pt1 | contig 21721 bp, 20 predicted proteins | sample LitLauG_LLR_2012_FD_187203 | JGI IMG/M metagenome (GOLD analysis project Ga0209698, IMG submission 187203) | Freshwater sediment microbial communities from Pennsylvania, USA - Little Laurel Run_MetaG_LLR_2012 (SPAdes) (version 2) | ecosystem: Environmental > Aquatic > Freshwater > Creek >...
CGCGGTAGAGGACATGCGGGTCCATGGCCAGTACCGCCCGAAGCCGGCCCGTTCGATGTTTCGCGCGGTGATGGTGCGCGAACGGATCGGCGGGCGTCCGGCGGGGCGCCGGCCGGTCCTGGTCGATGACAACCTCGCCAACCTCAAGGCCGCCCGCTCGGTGGGCTACGCCACCGTGCTGGTCGTGCGCCCGGCCGGGCCCGGGCCGCGCCGGCTGGCCGGCGCCGGCTATGTCCAGGCGCGCGTGCGCTCGGTGAAGCAGCTGCCGGCCCTGGCGCCGCGCCTGCGCCTGGCTGCGGCGCCCGGGCCGGCGCGCGACGGCTGAGCCACGGCCGGCGGGCGACGCACCGGCCGGCCGCGCCCACCCGGCGGGTACGATGTGGCGCTCGGCGCACCGCTACGCAGATCTGGAGAGTGTCCCATGCCTGACCAACCGCCCGGTACCCCGCGCCGGCTGCTCGCCGGCTTCTGGAACGGCGTCGACGCCACGCGGCGCTTCGTCGTCAACGCGATCTTCCTGCTCATCGTGCTGCTGATTGTCGTCCTCTGGCTGGCCGGCGGCGGCGCGCGCACCAAGCTGCAGTCGGATACCGCGCTGGTCGTGGCGGTCCGCGGCAACGTGGTCGAGGAGTACACCGGCAGCGCGCGCGAGGCCGAGCTGGCCGAATCGCTCGGCGGCGAGGCGCGCGAGACGCAGTTGCGCGACCTGCTCGCGGTCATCGACGCCGCGGCCAAGGACGGCCGCATCGTGCGCATGGTGCTGATCCTCGATGACATGGGCCAGGCCGGCATGGCCAAGCTGCGCGAGCTGGCCCGGGCCATCGAGCGCTTCAAGGCGGCCGGCAAGCAGGTCGTGGCCTGGTCGTCCTCGATGGACCAGAAGCGCTATTTCCTGGCGGCGCATGCCTCCGAGGCCTACGTGCACCCGATGGGCGCGGTCGCCCTGGCCGGCTTCGGCGGCTACCGCAACTACTACCGCGATGCGCTGCAGCGCCTGGGCGTGACGATCAACGTGTTCCGGGCCGGCAAATTCAAGAGCTTCGTCGAGCCCTTCGTCGCCAACGGCCCGTCGCCCGAGGCGGCCGAGGCCGAGGCCTACTGGCTGCAGGACGCCTGGATCGGTTACACCCGGGAGGTCGAGGCGGCGCGCCATTTGCCGGAGGGGACCATCGAGCGCCTGATCGACGACGCGCCGGGGCGCCTGGCCGCCGCCGGCGGCGATCTGGCGCAGCTCGCCTTGCAGGCCAAGCTGATCGATGGCCTCAAGACGCGCGACGAGCTGCGCGCCCTGATGATCGAACGGGGCAAGCCGGATCCCGAGAACAAGACCTTCCGCCAGATCGGACTCGAGCAATACCGCGCCGAACTGACCGAGAGCGGCGACCGCGGCCGCCAGGTCGGCATCATCGTCGCCGCCGGCACCATCTCCGACGGCAACCAGCCGCAGGGCTCGATCGGCGGCCACTCGACCTCCGATCTGATCCGCAAGGCGCGCGAGGACGATGCCGTCAAGGCGCTGGTGCTGCGCGTCGATTCCGGCGGCGGCAGCTCCTTCGGATCCGAGCTCATCCGGCGCGAGCTCGAGCTCACCCGCAAGGCCGGCAAGCCGGTCATCGTGTCGATGAGCGACACGGCGGCGTCGGGCGGCTACTGGATCGCCACCGCGGCCGACCGCATCTATGCCGATCCGGCCAGCCTGACCGGCTCGATCGGCGTCTTCAGCCTGCTGCCGACGGTCGATCACAGCCTGGACAAGATCGGCATCCACACCGGCGGCTCGACGACGACCTGGCTCGCCGGCGAGCCCGATCCGCGCCGCCCGATCGATCCGCGCCTGGCAAGCATCTTCCAGGCGGCGACCGAGCACATCTACCGCGAGTTCCTGGCCCGCGTCGCGGCGGCGCGCCACTCGACGCCCGAAAAGATCGACGAAGTGGCCCAGGGCCGCGTCTGGACCGGCGCCCAGGCGCGCGACCGCGGCCTGGTCGACGAACTGGGCGGACTCGAAGCCGCGGTGCAGGCGGCGGCCGCCGTGGCAAAGCTCGAACCGGGCTACCGGATCAGCTACCTCGAGAGCGAACCCAAGGGCTGGGCGCGCATCATCGCTGCGCTGCCGGGCGCGCTGTCGCGCAGGATGGCCGCCGACCTGGGCGGGCGGATCCTCGCCGAAGGCCCGCCCCTGTTCGCCGGGGTGGCGAACGACCTGGCCTGGCTGGCCACGGCGGCGCAGGCGACGGCGGTGCCGCAGACCTTTGCCCATTGCCTGTGCGCCGCACCATGAATCGCGGATAGCAGGGATAAAGTCAACCCATTTCAGGGCCTCCAAGCGTAAGTGCATCCACACTTATTGAATGGATTCCGGTAGATTCGTGACCTCACTTTCGGGGCGGACCTATGGAATCGGGCGTGTCCAGCGAGGATAAGGGGGCGGGCGCCAAGGGTCGCCGCCGGCCGGGCGCGCGCAAGCTGCAGATCCTCCAGACGCTGGCCGCCATGCTCGAGGATCCGCGCGCCGAGAAAGTGACCACGGCGTCGCTCGCCGCCCGCCTCGAGGTCTCCGAGGCGGCGCTCTACCGGCACTTCGCCAGCAAGGCCCAGATGTTCGAGGGCCTGATCGAATTCATCGAGTCGACCGTTTTCACGCTGATCAACGACATCGTCACCAAGGAATCCTCCGGCTGCCAGCAGGTCCGGCGCATGCTGCGCATGCTGCTCGAGTTTGCGCAGACCAACCGCGGCATGACGCGGGTGCTGACCGGCGATGCCCTGGTGAACGAGAACGAACGGCTGCAGGAGCGCATGAACCAGCTGTTCGACCGGGTCGAGACCTCGCTGCGCCAGGCCTACCGGGTGGCGGTCTCGCAGGCCGAGCTGCCGGCCGATTTCGATGCCGCATCGCGCGCCTCCATGAGCGTGGCCTACGTCGTGGGCCGCTGGCACCGATATTCGAAGAGCGGTTTTCGCAAGGCCCCGGGCGAGGGGCTCGAGCAGCATCTGGCGCTACTGGTCGCCGCCTGAGCGCCCGGGCCATGCCGTTCAGCCGGCCACGGCCGGCGGCGGCGGGCGCTGCGCGCACACCGCGCAGTGCGGGTCGCGTGCGAATTGCAGCCGGTTGAACTCCATGTCGGCGCCGTCGATCGTCAGCAGGCGGCCGGTGGCCGGCCGCCCGAACGGGTGGATCAGGCGCAGCGTCTCGGCCGCCTGCAGCGCGCCGAGCACACCGGTGAGCGGCGCGAAGACACCCGTGGTGGCGCACGACTCGTCGCTGCCCGGCCCTTCCGGGAACAGGCAGGCGTAGCAGGGCGCGTCGGCCCGCCGCAGGTCGAAGACCGCGAGCTGGCCGGCCAGCGCGCTGGCTGCCCCGGAAACGAGCGGCCGGCCGGCGGCCACGCAGGCCCGGTTCAGCGCATAGCGCGTCGCCCGGTTGTCGGAGCAGTCGACGACCACGTCGGCCTCGGCGACCAGTGCACCGAGGTTCTGCGGCGTCGCGCGCTCGGCGCGCGCATCGATCCGCACGTCCGGATTGAGGGCGCGCAGGGCCAGCGCCGCCGACCCGGCCTTGGGCTGGCCGATGCGTTCGGTCGTGTGCAGCATCTGCCGCTGCAGGTTGGTCAGGTCGACCTTGTCGTGGTCGAGTAGGACCAGCCGGCCGATGCCCGCCGCGACCAGGTAGCTGGCGGCCGGCGAACCAAGGCCGCCGGCGCCGACGAGCAGCACGCTGGCCCGCCCGATACGCTCCTGGCCGGCAATGCCGATCTCTTCGAGCAGCAGGTGGCGCGAATAGCGCAGCAGCGTGGTGTCGTCCATGGATGGCGCGCCCCTGGGCCCGGCCGGCATGGCGCCGGGCCCGGCGGACCTACAGCTTACCCATTTGGTGCAGGATGCGCGCCAGCTCGCGCGGCTTGAGGTGCCCGATCGCCGGCGGAACGCGGTGCTTGAACTTCTTGAAGTAGTAGCGGATGGCGTCGACCGACAGGCCCAGGCGGCTGGCGATCTCGTCGTCGGCGGCGCCGCGCAGCCCGGCCCGCAGCACGTCGAGCTCGCGCGCCGTGAAGCGCATCGCCAGCAGTTCGGCGAGATAGGGGCGGTAGCGCAGCTCGAGCGTGACGGCCAGGCGCTGCGCGGCGTAGAACAGGGCGAAGACCGCGCTGTCGTGCGGGCGCTGGGCGTAGAAGGCGAACAGCGCGCCGCGCGACAGCCAGCCGCGCGCCGGGACGACCGCGAGGTATCCGGCGCCGTCGCCGGCCAGGCGGGTCAGCCAGCTGCGGATGACGTCGGCGTTGCGCGTGTTCTGGTCGAGCCAGGCGCAGTGCTCCTCGATCGAGCCGAGCAGCGTGCACCACTCCTGCGTGGCGCGCGTGAGCAGGGGATCGCGCTCGACGATCAGGCTGGCGTAGAGCCGCTGCAGGTCGGCCTGCATGCTGCCGTGCAGCCGTGGCGCCAGGGCCTCGAGGCCGGCGCAGCCGTGGTCGGTCAGGACGCACAGGCACTGCTGCAGCGGCGCGATGCGGCGCAGCCGGTCGCCCAGCTCGCTGTCCAGGCGCGCCGCGCCGATGGCGCGCAGCGGCAGGATCCACTCGTCGATCTTCTGGCGCAGCGTGTCGACCGCCGCCGGGTAGCCGCCGGGCGCTGCGCGATCGGAAACGGTGGCGGTCATGGCAAGGTCTCCGGTGCCGCGGGCAGGTCGAATTGGAAATGCGCGCCGTGCGGGCTGCGGTTGGCGCAGCGCAGGGTGCCGCCGTGCCCGCGCACGATGGCCTGGCTCAGCGTCAGGCCGAGCCCGGGCCGGCCGCTCGAACGGCGGGTCGAGAAGAAGGGCTCGAACATCCGCGCCATGGCCGCCGGCGGGATGCCATGGCCGTTGTCGCTGACCCGGACCGTCACGCGTTCGCCGTCGCGCCGGACGTCGATGCGGATGACCGCGGGCCGGCCGACCGCGGCGGTCGCCTGGGCGGCATTGCGCAGCAGGTGCACCAGCACGCGGGCGATCTGCGCCGGGCAGCCGATGACCGCGACCGGCCGCACGCGCTGCGCGACGATCGCGCGGGCCAGGGCCGGTGCGCACTCGGCCAGCGCCTGGGCCACCGTTGCCGCCAGATCAAAGACGGTGCGCGCCTCGACCGGCCAGGCGATCGGCGCCGGATTGAGCAGCGCTTGCAGGTCGGCGAACAGCGGCGCGCCGCGCGCCCATGACGGGTCGGACGGCGCGCTGGCAACGGGAGGCGTCTGGGCCTCCATCAGGTCCTGCCTCATGAGTTCCTCCTCCGGTATGGTTGCGCCGCGTGGCGCGCGGTGGTCGCGTTGCGCGGGTCGGCGGCGTCGCGATCGTCGGCCGCGTCGGTCGGCGAAAAGATAGGCCGGGTGCAACGCGCTGGCGAGGTTTGACGGGGCGATTGCGGAATATTCGGCAGGCAACGCAGGGCTGGCACGGCAGCCAGCGGCCGGCAGCTACCGCGGCTGGCCAGACGGCCACCGCGCAGCGCGGCAAGAATGGGCGATGCCGCATGACGCGCGATGACGGTGCCGCGCGGCCGGACTCGACCGCGGAGCGCGCCATGAAGGATTCACGCTTGCCGTTCCATGCCGGGCGCGCCGCGCCCGGCCGCTTCGGGGGCGCGCGTGCCGCCCTGGCCGCCGCGGCGCTCGTGCTCGGCACCGGCGCTCACGCCGTACCCGGGATCGCATCCTTGTTGCAGCAGCTCGCCGCCGATCCGGCCTGCGCCGAGATCCGCACGGTGGGTCCCTGCCTGTGCGGCCCGGTACCCTGCGGCGTGCGCGTCACGCAATTCGTCCCGGTTGCCTTCATCGAGACGACGCGCGCGCCGGGCGACACGCTCGTGGGGGCGGGCCTGCTGCCGGGCGGCCCCGCCGCCGGACCGCTCGGCGCGCTGGCCGGCACGGCGAGCTCTACGCTGTCGACCACCGACAACACCGCCGAAGCGCACGTCTGGATCATCCCGGACAACGCCTTGCCGCCACCGCTGTGCGCGGCCTGCAAACCGTCCGACGCCGCGCGGCCGGCGCCGCCCGTCGAAGCCGCATCGCCGCTGTGCGACGCGGCCGCAACGGCAACCCAATCCATCACCGGCGCGCTCGCCGACCTCGCCGGGCCCTGGGTACCGGTCCTGGCCTACGCCTCGGAGGCGGACATGCTCAACTGGCGCACCGGCTGTCGCGACCTGGCCGCAGTGGCGCTGCCCGCGCCGCCTTGCCTCGCGCTGCCCGGCGCCGCGGCCGCACTGGCCGAAGACAGCGCCTGCCTGGGGGCCTGGGGGCCGCTCAAGCCGCGCCAGATGCGCGACATCGGGCCGCCGCCGGTGCTGTACTCGGCCAAGACCGCGGTGCGGGCCATGAGCATCGCGCGCGCGCAGCTCGGTTCGCTGCCCTACCCGGTCGACACCAGCGGCAAATTGCAGCAGGTCTATCCCGCCGCCAGCGCCTGCTTTCGTGTCGGCTCGCTGCCGCTACCCGAGTTGCCGTGGTCGCTGCAGCCCACCGTGACCAGCCTCGATGGCCGCTACGGCTGGGTCTACTGGCGCCGCACGACCTGCTGCGTCCAGACCGGACGCCTGTCGCAATGCCTGCATGCCGGATCTCCCGGCCCATGACGCCGGGCGCGCATCCGGGCGAGGGTTCAGTTGTGCTGCTGCAAGCGCTTCATCATGGCCTCGCGCTCCGGAAAGCGCACGCATTCGATCCTCTTGGTGTCGAGCTCGGCCAGCCGCAGCGCCTGCACGTCGGCCCGCAGCGCGCTCTTTGAACTGCGCAGGCGCAGCTCCTTGTCTTCCGGGCGCCAGCGTGCACCGACCACCGCGTATCCGGGTTCATCGTGCTGGCCGCTGCACTGCACGCTGAGCGTTTCGCCTGCTGTCTCGTCGGCATAGATGCGTTCGTCCAGGACCTGGAAGCGCAGCCGCGAATTTTGCGCATTGACCACCCCGATCACCTGGCGCCTGAGCAGCCAGACGCGCGGCGCCTCGTCGCAGCTGGCAATCCAGATCTCGAACTCGCTGCCGGTGATCGGGGCCCGCCACGAGGGATCGACCTTGCAGCCGGGCGGCAACTGCAGCCCGGTCAATGGCTCGCTGTAGATCGGCCGGCCGACATAGCCTTCGGCCGGCGCCGCGCCGGCCTGCCCCGCCGTCCACAGCAGGGCGGCGCACAGCAAGCCGGCACGCAGCGGCACGCGCGCCTTGCGCGAAACGGGCGGAACCAGGGTTTGCAGTTCGGCGGGGCAGCCCGGCATGCAGGATTCCGGTGCGACGAAACGCCGCGGCGCAGCGTAATTCTGCGGGGAGTTTACCCAAGACTTCCCGCCCGCTGGGCCGGCGCGCTCAGCGGAAGAAGATGAAGTCGGCGGAGAATTCGACCCGCAGCACCTGGTTGAGTTGCGACGCGGCACAGCCCTCCGGCGGCATGCCGCCGATCGTATCGATGCGCTGCACGTAGGCCGTGCCCGCCAGCGCACCCTTGCCGTAGGAGCGCGTCTTCAGCAGCAGCCAGACCAGGGCGTTGTCGACCGGTGCCGGAACATGGTCGGCGACCTCGCCGACCAGCCGGCTGCCGTCGACATGTTCGAAGGTCTGGTTCGCGCCCAGGCGCACGACCACCTTGCCGGCGTCGTCCTGCAGCTCGGCCTCGGGCAGCTTGTTCAGCCAGCGCTGGCCGCCTTCGCGCGCCTCGCAGCGGAAGATCTGTACGCCCTTGCCGTGCAGCCGCAGGAATTCCTTGGCGTCGTCGGGCGTACGCAGCGGCCGGTGGAACAGGGAATAGATCGGGTTCGGTGCGGCCGAACCGCCCGCCGCCGGTGCCGCCGCTTCGCCCGCAGCCTGCTCCGGCACCGCTGTGGCGGGCGCGCCGCCATGCTGGGCGCAGCCGAAAAGCAAAATTGCCGGCAGCGCCCAGGCCGCTGCCGGCAATCCGTGCCATCGGTCGCGCAGGCGACCGAAGAGCGATGCTGCGATCAGTGCGATCCGGGGACCCATGAGCTGCTGCCTGGCAACGCCGCGGCGTCGGCAGCAGCGATTGTGCCAGCAGTGCTGCCCGGCGCGCCCAGGGCGACGACGACCGTCGTGTTGGGCGTGACCGCAGCGAAGAATCCGGCCAGGCTGGGCGTGCCGGCGGCGCCCCCGTAGTAGAGCTTGGTGGTCGCGGAGAGGTCGACCATGACCCCGCCCACCGTGACCGTCGCGGCGCTGCTCGAATCGGCGCTGGCGACGCCCTGGACACCGGCCGTCGGGCTGGCCGGCGTCGCGATCCGCTCGACCCGTGTCGCGACATTGCCGCCCGATCCCGTGTAGCCGCTGACGATCAACTGGTCCTTGGCCGCAAGCACCGTGGCGAAATTCGCCGCATTGAACGGCCGCACGCCCTGCGCCCAGTCGACGAAGCGGGTGGCGCTGTTCACGGCAAAAGTCTGGCCGAGCAGGGTCACCGTGCTGGCACTGGCGCTGGCGGCGTCGAGCGGCGCCTCGACCGAGAACTCGGCATGCCGCTCGAGCGTGACGGCGGTGGCCTGGATGCTGCCGTCGGCGTTCACCGTTCCGCTGACCTCGACCATGTCGCCGTTGGCCAGGGTGGCGAGCGTGGCGGTCAGGGTCGACGCGTTGATCGCGATGCCGCGCACGTCGAAGGTGCCGGCCGTCGCGTTCAGCGCGGCCACCGGCCCTTCGAGCGAGACCGTGCTGCCGCTCGCCAGCACCGGAGCCAGCGTGGTCGAGCGGATGTGATCCGCCGCCAGGGTCAGCGTGCCGGCGCTGGCGCTGGGCGCGGTGGCCGAGCGCACGGCGACGAACTGCCCGTTGGCCAGGGCGCACGGGCTGGGCGAACAGACTGTGGCCGAACTGCCGCTGCTGCTCAGGGTTACGGCCAGGCCGTTGAGCGTGAAAGCCTTGCCGGCGCTGTTGAGGTTCTGAACGTACCCTTCGGCGCGATACGCGCCGGCGCTGGGCGGCGCGTAGACCAGATTGGCGACGATGCTGTCGGCGGTGCAGGCGGCGCCGCTGCTGGTGCACTGCAGGAACCCGTACACGACGACGTAGTCACCGACCGCCAGGCTGCCCAGCTGGCTCACCGGCGTCGACGCGCCCGACACGGACTTCGTGCCGGCGAACGAGGTCGCGCTCGTGACCAGCACGGTCTGGCCCAGGACGGCGATCTTGCTGCCGGCCGTGTCGATCGCGTCGATCTCGCCGCGCACCGCGCTGCTGTACCGGATCCGGGTGGCGCCCGGGCTGCTCGCATTGCCGTCGCTGTCGACATCGACCGTCATGCCGACCTGCAAGGCGGCGAGCGCGGACGCCGCGTCGTCGGCGTCGCCGTCGACCACGCTGGTCTTGCTGCCGGTCGCGTATTCCCGGCCATTGACGAATACGCTGCCGAATGCGCTCAGCACGCCGCTGGCCGAGGCCGGAGCGGCCGTGGTGCCGGTCGGCGCGCTGCCGGAGCCGCTGCCGGAGCCGCCGCCGCAGGCGACCAGGATCGCCGTGCCGGCGAGGGCCGCCAGGGCGGCGCGAAATAGGGAATTCTTCTTCATGGCTTGTTCCTGTCGGATGACCTCGGGGGAGTTGCCGCGGCGCGGGCGCCTTGCCTCGACGCGCCGTGGCGCCGTCGGACGGCGCCACCGGCGATGCGGGGCCACGGCGCGGCGCCATGAATATGCCGCAAGCCGGCACGCCCCGCGGGGCCTGCCGCCACCCTTGATGGCTAATCCCGACGAGCGAGGCGCGACCCTACCGCGCCGGCGCCGTTCAGTCCCGGTTCAGAATGGGCCGCCGGACAGCCAGCGGTCCATCTGCGGCAGGCGGTCGTTGCCCCAGAACGGTTCTTCGTCGATGAAGAAGAACGGCGCACCGAAGACGCCGCGGCCGATCGCCGCTTCGACCGCAAGCTTGAGCTGCTCCTTGACCTCGGGCCGCCCGGCTTCCTCGAGCACCTGCGGCGCATCCGCGCCGGCTTCGGCAAGCACCGCATGGAGCACCGCGGTGTCGGCGATATTTCGCCCCTGCACGAAATAGGCGCGGAAGGCGCGCTGCACGAACTCGCGCGCCGTCTGCGGTGCCCGGGCCAGCAGCACGTGGCAGGCGCGCGCGGCCTGCACGGTCGAGATCGGGAAGGGATCGGGCATGGCAAACGGCAGCCCGGCGTAGCGTGCGCTGCGCGCGAAGTCGCGCCGGCTGTAGTCGCCCTTGACCGGGATCTCGGTCAGCGGCCGCTGGCCGGAGACGCGGAACACGGCGCCCAGCAAGGTCGGGCGATACGCCACCGCGCGCCCGTGGCGCGCCGCCAGCGCTTCGATCTGTTCGCAGGCGAGGTAGGAGTAGGGCGAGCTGAAATCGAAGAAGAATTCGATCGGCGCGGGCATGAGGATCTCCTTGGGAAAGCGCGGGCTGCGGCAACGGTCGGCGCGCGTGCCGGCGGGCTAGGTCGGGACAGGCGCGGGCGGGCCGCCGGGCGCGCCGCCGCGCGCGCTGCCGCCCGCGCTGTCGCCCATTTGAATCGCGCCGTACAGCACGCGGGTATCGAAATCCATGGTCACCCTGCCGTCGTGCGCCGTGGCGTCGAACAGGTCGCGCAGCGCCTGCATCATGGCAGCGTGCTCCGGCCGGTCGGGGCCGGGCATGTACGACGCGGAATTGAGCCGCGCCGCCAGCAGATCGAAGTCCAGCCGGTCGCAATGGGCCAGTTCGAGCGTGCTCCAGCTTGCGCTGCCGAAAAACGAGGCCAGGCGGTCGGCACGGCCATGGCGGTGGCGGATCTCGAGGTAATCGCGGCTGAAGCGGCGCAGCAGCGCTTCATAGCCTTCGGCGAATGGCGAACCGGTGGCGCGCCGGTCGTTCCAGATCAGGGCCGCGCAGGCCGGCCGGCGCAGCACGCGCAGGGCCTCGGCCTGCGCCGCCGGCACATCGAACCAGTGGAAGGCCTGCGCCGCGACGAGCAGGTCGGCGCTGCCGTCGGCCAGCCCGGTCGCCTCGGCGCGGCCGTCGCCGATGCGCAGCGCCGGCCAGTCCGCCGCCAGGGCCTGGGCGTGCCGGCGCATGCCTTCGTTGGGCTCGAGCCCGGTGACGCGCAGGCCGGCGCGCAGGAAAGGCAGGCAGGACAGGCCGGTGCCGCAGCCGATATCGACCACGTGGGCCCCCGGCGCAAGCGCCAGAAGACGCACGAGTTCGTCGGCCACGGCCTGCGGGTAGGCCGGTCGCGCCCGGGCATAGTCCTGGGCCCGCCGGGTGAAGCGCCGCGTCGCGTCGTCCGCCGCGGGGTCGACCGTTGCAGCAGCGGCTTCGACACGGGCGGGCGTCGCGGGGCCCATCGGGTCAGCTGAAGCCGTCTTCGCTGGTCGCGCCCGGTCCGCGCGGCGGCCGGATGATGAGCAGTCCGGTGATCAGTCCGGCGACCAGCGCCGCGGCCAGCATCGCACCGCCGCCGATCGCGGCCGTGCCCAGCATGACCGATCTCATGCAACTCAGTGCACCGGCCGGGCACCAGGCCCAGCCGATCAGGAACGAGACCGTCAGCCATTCGAGCAGGGCGATGAAGAGTCCGCGCGAGACCGCCTGGCTGATCCGGGTCACCTTGCGCACGGCGTTCTGGAAGACCAGCATGGCGAAGAACATGGACAGCAGCGCCGGCACGGCGACGAAGATCCATTCGTTCATGTTGGCATTGTTGGCGATCGCGCGCAGGAACGGCGAAAGCAGCGCCCCGGCGAGCAATCCGCAGGCGCCGAAGACCAGGGTGGCGATGATTGCCGGGCTAATCGTCATGAGCGCGCCAGGGCAGGTTCAGGTTCCGCTCCATCGTGGGCCGGGTCGGGACGGGCGCCGCGGGCGCCGCCGCGGCCTTCGGACGCCGGGCGCAGCTTACCCCGAGATCCCAAGGGCGCGTGCCGCGCGACCGGTGCCCGCCTACCATTCGAGCTGCTCGCCGTTGTAGTTGAGGAAGCGGCCGTTGTGCGACCGGTTGGCCGCGGCGATGACCCGCCGCAGCGAGGCCACGCTCTCGGATACGGCAAGGTCGGCGTCGGGTCCGCCCATGTCGGTGCGCACCCAGCCGGGGTGCACCGCCATGCAGACCACGCCGCAGGCACCCAGGTCGGCGCTGGCCGACTTGAGCACGCTGTTGAGCGCCGCCTTGCTGGCCCGGTACAGCCAGCGCGAGCCGTCGGTCGCGCTGCCCATCGAACCCATGCGGCTCGACAGCACGACGAGCTTGCCGCCGGTCGCGATCAGCCCTTCGGCGAGCGCCGGGATGGCCTGCATCGCGGCCAGCACGTTGGTATGCATGACCGCGTCGAATTCGTCCGGATCGGGTGCGGTCAGCCCGGCCGAACGCGGACCGACGATGCCCGCGGCGAGGATCGCCAGGTCGATGCGTTCGTCGCGCAGCGCGGCGAGCGCCGCCGTCCAGTCGGGCTGCAGCAGGTCGACCCGCAGCGTGCGCGCGCAGATCCGCGCCAGCGCCGGTGCATCGGCCGGATCGCGATAGCTGCCCAGCACGCGGTCGCCGTCGGCCGCGTACTGGCGCGCCAGTTCCAGTCCCAGGCCACGGCTGGCGCCGACGATCAGGCAGGTCGCCATGGGCCGTCAGGGCAACTCGATGGCAAGCGCGGTGGCCTCGCCGCCGCCGATGCACAGCGCGGCGACGCCGCGCCGCAGGCCGCGCCGGCGCAGCGCGCCCAGCAGCGTGACGACGATGCGCGCGCCGCTGGCGCCGATCGGATGGCCCAGGGCGCAGGCGCCGCCGTGCACGTTGATGCGCCCGTGCTCGATGGCGAACTCGCGCATCGCCGCCAGGGTGACCGCGGCGAAGGCCTCGTTGACCTCCCAGAGATCGACGTCGCGCGCCGTCCAGCCGGCCCGCGCGAGCACCTTGGCGATCGCGCCGACCGGTGCCGTGGTGAACCAGGCCGGCTCCTGGGCATGCACCGCATGCGCGCGGACGCGGGCCAGCGGCCGGCAGCCCAGCTCGGCGGCCGTCGCGGCGCGCGCCAGCACGAGCGCCGCCGCGCCGTCGGAGATCGGCGAGGAACTGGCGGCGGTGATCGTGCCGTCCTTGCGGAAGGCCGGCTTGAGGTGCGGCACCTTTTCCGGCCGGGCGCGGAAGGGCTGCTCGTCGCGCGCCACGACGGTCGCGGCGCCGTCCTTGCCGGCCAGGCGGACCGGCGCGATCTCCCATTCGAAGCCGCCGTCCTCGTTGGCCTGCACCGCGCGCTGCACCGAAGCGATGCCGAAGGCGTCCTGTTCGGCACGCGTGAAGCCGTAGCGCGCCACGCAGTCCTCGGCGAACACGCCCATGGCCTTGCCGCGCTCGTAGGCGTCCTCGAGGCCGTCCAGGGCCATGTGGTCGAGCAGCGCGGCATGGCCGTAGCGATAGCCCTGGCGCGCCCTGGCCAGCAGGTAGGGTGCATTGCTCATGCTTTCCATGCCGCCGGCGACCAGCAGCCGAGCCGAGCCCGCGCGCAGCATGTCATGGGCGAACATGATGGCCCGCATGCCGCTGCCGCACATCTTCGAGAGGGTCACGGCGCCGGCCGAGATCGGCAGCCCGGCGCCGAGCGCGGCCTGGCGCGCCGGTGCCTGGCCCTGCCCGGCCATCAGGCAGTTGCCCAGCAGCACCTCGTCGACCTGCGCGCCGTCCACGCCGGCGCGCTCGAGCGCCGCCCGCACGGCGACCGCGCCCAGCTGCGCCGCGCTCTGCTCGCCCAGCGCGCCCATCAGGCTGCCCATGGGCGTGCGTGCCGCCCCGACGATCACCACATCCTCGCCATGCTCGAGCGACCCCGCTGTGCTCATGTCGGCTCCTTGACGGTGTGCGCGGCCGGCCGCCGCCGCCAGGCGGCCGCGCGCGCGCCGAAGCGCGCACCCGGCGGGTAGGGGAACACGTCCTCCATCACGCCGGCGCGGATGCGCTCCTGGCGCTGCTGCCAGAACTCCGGCGTGAGCAGGTCGGCATGCTGGCGCAGGAAGGCCGCGCGGATGCGCGGATCGCCCAGCAGGAAGGGCTCGAACTGTTCCGGGAAGACGTCGCCGCGCTCGACGTGGTACCACGGCTCGCCGGACATTTCGGCCTCTTCGTTGGGCGCCGGCGGTATGCGCCGGAAGCGGCAGTCGACCATGTACTCGATCTCGTCGTAGTCGTAGAACACCACCCGGTTGAGCCGGGTCACGCCGAAGTTCTTGAACAGCATGTCGCCCGGGAAGATGTTCGCCGCGGTGAGGTCCTTGATGGCGTTGCCGTATTCACCGATGGCGTGCTCGACCTCGGCGTCGCTGGCGTGCTGCAGGTAGATGTTGAGCGGCGTCATGCGCCGCTCGATGTAGACGTGGCGCAGCAGCACCGAGCTGTCGTCGACCTCGACCACGCTGGGGCAGTAGGCCAGCAGCTCGCGCACGAGTTCCGGCGCGAAGCGCGCGCGCGGCAGGCGCACCTCCGAGTACTCCCAGGTGTCGGCCATGCGGCCGACCCGGTCGTGCAGCTTCACCAGACGGTACTTCTCCATGACCTGCCAGCGATCGGTCTCCTTGGGCCGCGCGATCACGTCCTTGATGATCTTGAACACGTAGGGATAGGACGGCAGGGTGAAGACGGTCATCACCAGCCCGCGGATGCCGGGCGCGACGACGAAGCGGTCGGTCGAATGGCGCAGGTGGTGCAGGAAATCGCGGTAGAACAGCGTCTTGCCCTGCTTCTGCAGGCCGACCATGGTGTACAGCTCGGATACCGGCTTGTGCGGCAGCACCGACTTGACGAACTCGGCGTAGGCCGACGGCGCCTCCATGTCGACCAGGAAATAGGCCCGCGTGAAGGAGAACAGCGTGGCGATCATGTCCGCCGCGAACAGCACGCAGTCGATGTAGATGCGCCCGGCCTCGTCGCGCAGGAAGGGCACCGCCACCGGCGTGGCCCGGGTGCCGTTGATGAAGCGGCCGATCAGGTAGGCCCCCTTGTTGCGGAAGAACAGGTTGGAGAGCACCTGCAGCTGGCAGTCGGGGTCGATGTGGAAGGGGCGCAGCAGCGCGTTGGGGGCGCCCTTGCGGTGCGCGGCGCAGATCGCCCGCAGCGCATAGCGCAGGTCGCGCTCGAGATCGACGAAGGGCGCGGCGAAATCCAGGTCGGCGACGACCCGGCGCAGCGTCGCGCGCAGCCCGGCGGTGGCCGGGTAGTAGCTGCGGATCGACGGCGGATCCGAATCCATGTAGTCGGTGGCGACGCCCGGCCGGACGAAGATGTAGGCGTTCTGGAAATACATCCGGTGCAGCAGCTTGGTGCACACCGAATTGAAGAAGGTCTCGGCGCACTCGGGCTGGCGGTGGTCGGCGAGCAGGGCGATGAACTGCTGCTTCACCGCCTGCCACAGCCGGTCGCGCTCGGCCTCGTCGAGGCAGGCCAGGTCGAAGCCGCGCTCGATCCGCTCGACCGCCTCGACGACGCGCTGGTCGTAGTAGTCGATGCGCTCGCGCGCCGAGTCGCGCATGCCCAGCCAGTCGCCGCGCTCGAAGCGCCCCTTGGCCTGCTGCGCCACCTCGCGGAAGCGCCGGTAGTGCAGGTTGAAGCCGTCCAGGATGGCCTGCGCCATGGCGCGCGGCTGCGGCATCGAATGGTCGAAGCGCGCCGCGCCGGCCGGCGGCGCGGCCAGGAGTCCGGGGTCGGGGGCATCCATGCGCGGGACGGATCGCCGGGCGCGCGCGCCTCAGGCGGTCTCCTCGAAAACTTCCCGGCCGATCAGCATGCGGCGGATCTCCGAGGTGCCGGCGCCGATCTCGTAGAGCTTGGCGTCGCGCCACAGCCGGCCGGCCGGATATTCGTTGATGTAGCCGTTGCCGCCGAGGATCTGGATGGCCTCGCCGGCCATCCAGGTGGCCTTCTCGGCCGCCAGCAGGATGGCGCCGGCGCAGTCCTTGCGCACCGCGCGCACGTGCTGCGCGCCGGCGCCGTCGGCGGCGCGCGCCAGCCGGTCGAGCTGCCGGCCGACGGCGTAGCTGTAGGCCCGGCAGGCCGACAGCGCGGTGTACATGTCGGCGATCTTGGCCTGGATGAGCTGGAACTGGCCGATCGGCTGGCCGAACTGGCGCCGCTCGTGGATATAGGGCGTGACCAGGTCGAGGCAGGCCTGCATGATGCCCAGCGGACCGGCCGACAGCACCGCACGTTCGTAGTCGAGGCCGCTCATGAGCACGCGCACGCCCTGGTTGAGGCCGCCCAGCAGGTGGTGCGCCGGCACTTCGCAGTCGCGGAACACCAGCTCGCCGGTATGCGAGCCGCGCATGCCCAGCTTGTCGAGCTTCTGCGCCACGCTGAAGCCGGGCATCGACTTCTCCACCAGGAAGGCGCTGATGCCCTGCGCGCCGCGCTGCGCATCGGTCTTGGCGTAGACCACCAGCACGTCGGCATCGGGCCCGTTGGTGATCCACATCTTGCTGCCGTTGAGCACGAACGCGTCGCCGCGCGCGTCGGCGCGCAGCGTCATCGAGACCACGTCAGACCCGGATCCGGCCTCGCTCATCGCCAGCGCGCCGACCTGCTCGCCGGCGATCAGCGGCGGCAGGTAGCGCCGCTTCTGCGCCTCGGTGCCGTTGCGCCGGATCTGGTTGACGCACAGGTTCGAGTGCGCGCCGTACGACAGGCCGACCGAGGCGCTGGCGCGCGAGATCTCCTCCATCGCGACGATGTGCGCCAGGTACCCCATGTCGGCGCCGCCGTAGGCTTCCGGCGCGGTCACGCCCAGGACGCCGAGCGCGCCCAGCTTGCGCCAGAGGTCGTCCGGGAAGCGGTCGCTGCGATCGATCTCCTGCGCCCGCGGCGCGATCTCGCGCAGCGCGAAATCGCGCACCGCGTCGCGCAAGGCGTCGATATCGGAGCCGAGATCGAAATCCAGCCCGGGCATCTGCATGATCTGCTCCTCGGCGAACCTGCCTGGCGGCGCCGGCGCCGCGACCGGCGGGCGGCCGGCGGACGTGGATCGCACACGGCCGATATTACTGCCGTACTACAATCGGCGGACCGTGCCCGGCCCGGCCGCCCTGGCCGGCCCGGCCCGGTGCGGCGCGCCGCGGCGCGCCGATCCGCGGAAAACCGATGCCGGGCCCCCTGAAGCCATCGACCTTGCTGACCACCCTCGGCCGCGACGCGCCGGTCCGCGACGACCCGCAGCGGCCGGGATTCGTCAATCCACCGCTGGTGCGCGGTTCGACGGTGCTGCATGCCGACGTCGCCGACCTGCGCCAGCGCGTGCAGCGCGGTGCCGCCGGTGACGACAGCGGCCCGGTCACCTACGGCATCCACGGCACGCCGACCCATGCGGCCTTCCTCGACGCCATCAACACGCTCGAAGGCGGCGCCCGGACCTGGGCCCTGCCCAGCGGCCTGACGGCCTGCACCGCGGCGATCCTGGCCTATGTCGGCCAGGGCGATCACGTGCTGGTCGCCGATTCGGCGTACGGTCCGACGCGCGATTTCTGTCTGACCACCCTGGCCCGCTACGGCATCAGCACCAGCTTCTACGATCCGCGCGTCGGCGCCGCGATCGAGGGCCACCTGCGGCCGACGACCCGCCTGGTGGTGCTCGAATCGCCCGGCTCGCTGACCTTCGAGGTGCAGGACGTGCCGGCCATCGCCGCGGTGGCGCGGCGCCACGGCGCCGTGACCTTCATCGACAACACCTGGGCCACGCCGCTGTACTTCCAGCCCCTGCGCCATGGCGTCCACGTCTCGGTGCACGCGGTGACCAAGTACATCGGCGGCCATGCCGACCTGCTCCTGGGCACGGTCACCACCGACGCCGAGCATGTCGCGCCGATGCGCGGCTTCATCCGCTCGCTGGGCCTGCAGGTCAGCCCCGACGACTGCTGGCTGGCGCTGCGCGGCCTGCGTTCGCTCGCCGCGCGCCTGGCGCGCCACCGCGAGACCGCCGAACGGCTGGTCGACTGGCTGCTGGGCCAGCCCGAGGTCGAGCGCGTCCTGTATCCGACCCGCGTCGAGGACCCCGGACACGCGCTCTGGCGGCGCGACTTCTCGGGCGCCAGCGGGGTGTTCGGCGTGGTCCTGCGGCCGCAGGTCGGTCGTGCCGGCTGCGCGGCGCTGCTCGACCAGACCCGCCTGTTCGGCCGCGGTTATTCCTGGGGCGGCTTCGAGAGCCTGATGATTCCCTGCTACCCGCAGCGCAGCGTCGCGCCGCTGCCGTTCGAGGGACCCTTGCTGCGCATTTCCGCCGGGCTGGAGGACGCCGACGACCTGATCGAGGATCTGCGCGACGGATTTGCGCGGCTGCGCGCCGCCGGCTAGGCCCGCCCGCACGGCCGCGCCGTGCCGCGCGCCGCGCGGGCAGGGCGCGGTCGCCATGACGAGAAAAACAAGGAGCCGACTTGTCGCAAACGGAACAGCAGGACGGAACGGCCGCCGGTACCCTGGCCGGCCTGAAGGTGGTCGACCTGTCGCGCGTGCTCGGCGGCCCCTATTGCACGATGATCCTCGCCGACCACGGCGCCGACGTGCTCAAGATCGAGCCGCCGCAAGGCGACGAGACGCGCCTCTGGGGCCCGCCTTTCGCCGAGCGCTCCGACGGCAGCCGCGACGCCAGCTACTACCTCGGCGTGAACCGCAACAAGCGCGCCATCTCGCTCGACATCGGCGGCGCCGACGGCCGTGCGGTGCTGCTGCGCCTGCTCGAGGATGCCGATGTCCTGGTGGAGAACTTCAAGACCGGATCGATGGAGCGCTGGGGCCTGGGCTACGAGCAGACGCTGGCGGCGCGTTTCCCGCGCCTGATCCACTGCCGCGTTTCGGGTTTCGGCGCCGACGGCCCGCTGGGTGGTCTGCCCGGCTACGACGCGGTCGTCCAGGCCATGAGCGGCCTCATGAGCATCAACGGCGAGGTCGGGCAGGGCAGCGTGCGCCTGGCCACACCGATGGTCGACATGGCCACCGGGATGTACTCGGCCATGGCCATCCTGATGGCCCTGCACGAGCGGGGGCGCAGCGGCCGCGGCCAGTTCCTCGACATGACGCTCTACGACTGCGCCACGGCGCTGCTGCACCCGCAGGCCGCCAACTACCTGCTCAGCGGCCGGCGGCCGGCGCCGCTGGGCAACGCGCACCCGAATGTCGCGCCGTACGACAAGTGGCCGACCCGCAACGGCGAGATCTTCATCGCGGTCGGCAACGATCGCCAGTTCCGGCTGATGGCGCAGACCATGGGCCAGCCGCACCTGGCGGCCGATCCGCGCTATGCCACCAACGCCGATCGCATGGCGCACCGCGCCCAGTTGCGCGAGGAGCTGGCCCAGGCCCTGGCGCTGGCCGATGGCCAGGCGCTCGCCGTCGAACTGCTGCGCGCCGGCGTGCCGGCCGGCGTGGTCCAGCCGATCGATCTCGCCCTGAACTCGGCCCACGCGTCGGCCCGCGGCCTGGTCGTGCAGACCGGCGACATCCGCGCGGTCGGCACGCCGATCAAGTTCTCGCGCACCCCGGCCCGCATGCGCTGCGCGCCGCCGCGCTTCGGCCAGGACAACGTCGAGGTGCTGCGCGAGCACGGCTACAGCGAGGACGAGATCGAGCGCCTGCTGCGCCTGGGCGTGGTCCATGCCACGCGCACCAGGCCGCCCGAATAGGCCCGTCGTCCCGCGGGCCGTGGCCGTGGCCGCGGCTCAGGCGCGGGTCGCCGACCCCAGCCGGCCGCCGCCCAGCACGAGCAGGTTCCCGGCCAGGCACAGGACCATGCCGCCGACGATCCAGGCGGTCCATCGCAGGTCCTCGAACCAGGTCGACAGCAGCATCGCGACGACCGGCGTCGCCACGCCGGAATAGCCGGCGCGATCGGCGCCGATCCGCCCGAGCAGCGTGAGGTAGGCCACGAAGGCGATCACCGAACCGAACAGCGCCAGGTAGAGCAGCGAGCCCAGGTAGGCCGCCGAGAAATCGAAGGAGAAGTGCTGCCCGCTCAGGACGGCGTAGGCCGCGACGAACACGGTCCCGTAGGACATGGCCCAGACATTGCCGGCGACCACCGGGATGCCGTGGCGATGGTTGCGCGTCGCCGCCATGTTGCCCAGCGAGGCCACCACGGTCGCCAGGACGGCGTACAGCAGGCCGCTGCGCCGATCGGCGGAGAGGCGGGTCTGCGTCAGCTCCGGCCAGAACAGCAGGGCCACCCCGGCGATGCCGAGCAGCGCCCCGGCCAGCGCGTGCGGTTTCATCGGCACGCCGTAGAACAGGCGCAGGAAGGCGATGTTGCACAGGACGATCAGCGAGAACGTCACGGCGACCAGGCCCGAGGTCAGCGCGCTTTCGGCGAGATACACCAGCACGTAGTTGATGCCGAACAGGAACAGGCCCTGCAGCGCGAGCCAGCCGTGGGTCGGTGCGTCGAAGCGCAGGCGCACGGCGCGGGCGCGCGCCAGCGCGTACAGGATCAGCGCCGCGGCGGCGAAGCGCCAGACCACCGACACCGTGGGCGCCACGTGGCCCAGCTGGAACTTGATGGCCAGCCAGGTCGAGCCCCAGATGAGCACGGTGCAGGCGTACAGGGCGAGGTTGTTCATGCGCACCGCGAGCGGTCGGCGAGCGGGCGCTCAGGCGGCGCCGGCCGGTGCGCGCGGCTTGCGCCCGCGCCGCGCCAGCGCGCGATCGAACGCCCAGTTGGGCAGGATGCGCAGCAGGCGCGCGACCCAGGCCATCTGCCAGGGGATGACGCGGTAGCTGTCGCCGCGTTCGATGGCGTCCACCGCCGCCCGCGCGAAGGCCTCGGCGTCCATGAGGAAAGGCATCGGATACGGATTGTCGGCGGTCAGCGGCGTGCGGATGAATCCCGGCGCGATCGTCACGACCGCGATGCCGCTGCCGTGCAGGCCGACGCGCAGGCTTTCGCAATAGCTGGTCAGCGCGGCCTTGGACGGGCAATAGGCCTCGGACCCGGGCAGGCCGCGCACCCCGGCGACGCTGGAGATCGCCGCCAGGGTGCCGCGCCGCCGCGCGCGCATCGGCCCGATGAAGGGGTGGAAGGTTCCGACCGCCGCCGTCAGGTTGGTCGCCAGGGTGCGGTCGAAGACCGCGAGGTCGGCGTAGTGCTCGGTCTGCACGCCGATGCCGATGCCGGCGTTGGCGACCACGACATCGGCGCCGCCGCAGCGCCGCTCGAAATCGACCGCTGCCGCGATCAGCGCGGCGCGATCGGTGACGTCGACCGCGTAGACCAGGCAGCGGCCGTCCAGCTCCGCCGCCAGCGCCTGCAGCGCGTCGGCGCGCCGCGCCACCAGCCCGAGATAGGCGCCGCGCCGGTGGTATTCGCGGGCCAGCGCCGCGCCGATGCCGCTCGAAGCGCCGGTGAGAAAGACGTTGCGGCTCATCGCCGCGCCGCCCGGTGCCTCACGACTTCTTGCCGGGCGCGCGCTCGCGTCGCACGCGATCGATCAGGTAATCGGCGGTCGCCAGGGTGGCGCGGTTGGCGTTGGCCTGGTTGCCGTTCATCGAGGGCGCGGTCAGGAAGCGGCCGTCGATACCCAGCATGGGCGTGCCGTCGACCCCGTAGTTCTGGAAGGTCAGGCGCTCGCGGTTGACCATGTTGGCCACCGAGAACGAGTTGTAGGTCGCCAGCCACTGGTCGCGGGCGATGCCGTTGGCCAGCATCAGGTTGGCTACCTCGTCCGGATCGACCAGTCGCTTGTGCTGGATGTGGTAGGCCTCGAACACCTTGACGTGCAGCTCCTCGACCTTGCCCAGGGCCTGCAAG
>Ga0209698_10002315_pt1 | contig 21719 bp, 17 predicted proteins | sample LitLauG_LLR_2012_FD_187203 | JGI IMG/M metagenome (GOLD analysis project Ga0209698, IMG submission 187203) | Freshwater sediment microbial communities from Pennsylvania, USA - Little Laurel Run_MetaG_LLR_2012 (SPAdes) (version 2) | ecosystem: Environmental > Aquatic > Freshwater > Creek >...
CCGGACAAACGTGTCGCCCAGAATGGCGTTGCGCAGGTGGCCAATATGAGCGGCCTTGTTGGGGTTGATACTGGTGTGTTCGACCAGAATCTTTCCAGGTGCTACATCCGCAGGGGGCTTGCGGTCGGCGGCCATCGCCTGAGCGAGCCAGGCACGATCGATCCTTACATTGAGGTAGCCGGGTGGGGTGACTTGCGTTTCGGCGATACCCTCGATGCGGCCAATGTCGGCTTTGATAGCCTCGGCGATCTTCAGAGGCGCCGAGCGGAGCGGCTTGGCGAAAGGAAACGTCGGGATGGCAAAGTCGCCGAGTTCGACTTTCGGTGGCTGCTCAATGGACGGGCGCGGCAGAGTGACGGCAGGGTGGCGCCGCTGGAGAGACTCCAGCAGACGCTGGGCGAGTCGGTGTTCGAGATAACGATACAAGAAGTCCTCTAAGCTGTTGAAGAAACGACGATTTTATCAGAGTGGACGGGGGCAAAGGTTTGACGGAGGCAGAAGGGTTCCCTATGATGAAAACTCGGTCCAAGACGTCTTCACCACGGAGACACAGAGACACGGAGAAAAACAAATTACTGGTTTTTCTCCGTGTCTCCGTGCCTCTGTGGTGGATTGGTTTCGTCTATGCGCATTGCTTACCTTGAGTGCTTTTCCGGGATCAGCGGCGACATGTTTCTTGGCGCGCTGGTAGATGCCGGAGTTCCGGCGCGAGTGCTGGAAGAAACCGTGGCGTCGCTTGGGGTCGGGGCCCGGTTGGAAATCTCGCGGGTGATGCGGAGCGGGATTTCGGCGAGCAAGGTGGACGTTTGGGTCGATGGGCAGAAGGATCTGCCTCGTGAGGAGTACTGGGCGAAACAAGGCGCCGCTCACTCACATGGGCACAGTCACGGCGGGGAATCTCACCACGGGCGTGAGCATCACGAGCATCGGCACTTGGAACGTGGTGAGAGTTCGCGGACAGGAGTCTCTGCGCCGCACGAGCATTCGCATGGGCGTGGGTTGACGGAGATTCGCGGGATCATTCAGGGAGCGGCAATCAGCGAGACAGCTAAGAATACGGCGATTCGGATCTTCGAGGCTTTGGGTGCGGCGGAAGCGAAGATTCACAATACTTCGGTCGAAGAGGTGCACTTTCACGAAGTGGGTGCGGTGGATGCCATGGTCGACATTGTTTGCGCGGCGGTGGGCGCCGAGGCGCTGGGTGTCGACGAGATTATCTGTTCGCCTTTGAACGTCGGTGGCGGATTGGTGCGATGCGCGCATGGAACGTTTCCCGTGCCGGCCCCGGCGACGGTCGAATTGCTGAAAGATGCTCCGGTGTATTCGTCGGGCGTGCAGGCGGAGTTGGTGACGCCGACAGGGGCCGCGATCGTGAAGACTCTCGTGAGCCGTTTTACTGCTTTCCCGGAGATGAAGATTGGAAGGTCGGGGTACGGCGCCGGATCGCGGGATTTTCCGGGGCATCCGAATGTGTTGCGATTGACGGTGGGTGAAGCTGATACCCAACTGGCAGCCAAAACATCGCTGGAAAAACTGACGGTGCTGGAAGCGAATCTGGACGATCTGAATCCGCAGGTGTTTGGTTACGTCATGGAGCGGTTGCTGGAGGAGGGTGCGCTGGATGCATTTGCGGTGCCGGTCCAGATGAAGAAGAACCGTCCCGGGACGCTGCTGACGGTCTTATGCCAGCCGGAGCGCGCCAGCGCTCTAACCGAGCTGCTTTTCAGCGAGACCACTACGCTGGGCGTGCGGCGGCGCGAAGAGGTGCGGCAGGCATTGGCGCGGCGATGGGAGAGTGTCCGGACGCAGTGGGGCGAGGTGCGGATCAAGATTGCGAGCATGAACGGAACGGTGACCAACTACGCCCCCGAATATGAAGACTGCCGGCGGCTGGCTGCGAAGCATCGCGTCCCGCTAAAGACCGTGATGCAGGAAGCGGCACGGGCTTATCGAGATCAGGAGAGGTAATCTGACTGTTTTGCGCGGGCGGGACGCCGCGGCGACAGCCGCCGGGACGGCGGCGCTACGAAGCAAATAATTATGACCAGGAAGTTTTATATTACGACGCCGATTTATTACGTGAACGCGCGGCCGCACATTGGGCATGCTTACACGACCATCGCTTGCGACACGATTGCGCGGCGACAGCGCATGCTGGGTGCGGACACGTTTTTTCTGACCGGCACCGACGAGCATGGGCAGAAGATCGAGCGCGCGGCGCAGGCTGCAGGCAAAACTCCGCAGCAATACGCCGATGAGATCTCTTCGGAGTTCCGGAAGCTGTGGCAGCGGATGGGGATCTCGAATGACGACTACATCCGCACCACTGAAGAGCGGCACAAGAAGCGAGTGCAGGAGTTGTTCCGGCGCATTCGAGACAACGGGTACATCTATAAGGGCACTTACACCGGGCAGTATTGCGTTTCGGATGAACTCTATGTGGATGGAGCGCAGCCGGGTGATCCGTGCCCGACTTGCGGGCGGATCACCGAGACGGTGCACGAAGAGAATTACTTCTTCAGGCTTTCGGTATTTCAAGACAAGTTGCTGGAACTGTACGCGAATCCAGAGTTCATTCGCCCGGAGACGCGGCGCAATGAAGTGATTTCGTTTGTGAAGTCGGGGCTGCGCGATCTCTCGATCAGCCGCTCCACGTTCTCCTGGGGCATCCCGGTTCCGGATGATCCCAAACACGTAATCTATGTCTGGCTGGATGCGCTGGCGAATTACATCACGGCAATCGGATATGGATCGTCGCATGCGGGCGCGCAGGAGGCATTCAAGAAATATTGGCCGGCGGATGTACAGATGATTGGCAAGGAAATTGTCCGATTTCATTGCGTGTACTGGCCTGCGTTTCTGATGGCGGCGGGATTGGCCGTGCCGAAGGCGATTGTTGCGCACGGATGGCTGCTGTTTGAAGAGAGCAAGATGTCGAAGTCGCGCGGCAACATCGTGCGCACGGAGACGATTCTCGATGTGCTCGGGGCCGACGCGCTGCGCTACTTCCTGCTGCGCGAAGTGGTGTTTGGGCAGGATGGATCGTTTTCATTCGATGCGCTGGTTCAGCGGTACAACTCTGATCTGGCAAATGGATTGGGCAATCTCGCGAGCCGGACGTTAACCATGATTAACCGGTACTTCAAGGGCGAAGTGCCGTATCCGTCGCACGCGGCGGCAAAGACTGCGGCCGATGAAGCGATTGCGGAAGCGGCGGGGAAGACGATCCGGGAATTTGGCGCTTTGTTCGATCAGTTCCAGTTCTCACGAGCGCTGGAAGTGGCTTGGGGTCTGGTCGCGGCGGTCGATAAATATATCGTCGAGAATGAGCCTTGGTCGCTGGGCGAGAGACAGGATGATGAGAGCCGGGCGCGTCTGGCCACTGTCCTTTATACATCGGCGGAGGCACTCCGGATCGCGACAGCTCTGGCGCATCCAGTGATTCCCGAGGCAACCACGAAGATTTGGGAACAGATGGGGCTGGGCGATATTAAGAAAGTTGCATTGTCCGATCTGGCGTGGGGGCAGTTACATCTGGGGACGAAGCTAGGCGAGGTGCGCCCGGTGTTTCCGCGAGCGGACAAGAGCGCGATTGAGAGGATGCAGCGAATGGAAGATCAGCAGAGAGGTCCCGTGGTGGAAGAAGCACCAGCAACCGAGGCACAGCCTGCGCCAGCCACGCCCAAAACCGCTGCGGCGGCGACCGCGAGCGCGCCGGTTAGTGACGGCAAGATCACGATCGACGATTTTGCCAAGGTTGAATTGCGGGTGGGCGTGGTGAAGGTGGCGGAGCGGGTGCCGAAATCGGACAAGCTTTTGCGCCTGGAAATTGATATCGCGACCGAGGTGCGGCAGGTGGTGGCGGGCATTGCGGAGGCCTATGCGCCGGAAACGCTGATCGGGCGAAAGGTGGTCATCGTCGCCAATCTTGCGCCTCGCAAACTGCGTGGCCTGGAGTCGAACGGCATGATTGTGGCCGCTTCGCTGGAAGGCGGGAAGCCGGTGCTTGCGAGTTTCCTTGAAGATGTTCCGGTGGGGGCACGGCTGAAATAACCAGACCACGGACCTAGGGCGTGGGACCTCGGACGTCAGGTCTCACACGAATGCAAGCGTGGCCGCCAAGGCGGCGAACAAGGTCGGGGCTGAGTCTGAGGTCCAAGGCCTGAGGTCCGATTTCTTGATGTTTGTTGATTCGCACGCTCATCTTGATGGCAAGCAATTCGACTCCGATCGCGAGCAGGTCGTCGCTCGCGCGCGCGAGGCCGGAGTGCAGACCATGGTGGCCATCGGCAACGGCGATGGGCCTCCGCACTTGGACGCCGGCATTCAACTCGCGGAAAAGTACTCGTTCATGTACGCGACCGTCGGAATCCATCCGCACGAGGCGAGTCTGGCGTCGGACCACGCACTGGGCGAACTGGAGCGACTGGCGCGGCATCCGAAGGTGATCGCCTGGGGTGAGATCGGGCTGGACTATTACTACGATCATTCACCACGGGAGACGCAGAGATCGGTATTTACCAAGCAGATGGAACTGGCCGGAGCCGCCAGGAAGCCAATCGTGATTCACTGCCGGCCTTCCGACAACAGCGAGAATGCGTGGGACGACTGCCTGGGACTCATCCAGGAGCAATGGGCGCCGAAGGGGATTGGCGGCATTCTGCACTGCTTTACGGGAAATTGGGCCCAAGCCAAACGCGCCCTCGACATGGGATTCATGATTTCGTTCGCGGGGAATCTCACTTTTCCCAAGGCGCAGCAGATCCGGGATGCGGCCCTGGAGGTTCCGCTCGATCGCATGCTGATCGAGACCGACTGTCCCTATCTCGCACCCATCCCGTACCGGGGCAAGCGCAACGAACCTGCGTACGTCAAGGAAACGGCGAGGAAGATCGGCGAACTGCGAAGGCTCTCGATGGAGGAAGTCGGCGAGCGGACCGCTCGCAATTTCTACAATTTTTTCAAAACCGCTGAAATCTCTGAAAGCAAAGTTCCTATCCTGTAATCCGCAGAGTCTGTTAGTCTCAGATCAGGATTCCATTCTTTCAGAAAGAATAGAAATATGCCCGAAAACACCTTCGACGTCGTGAGCAAAATCGATCCGCAGGAGGTCTCAAACGCTATCCAGCAGGCGCTGAAAGAGATCCATACGCGCTTCGATTTGAAGGACTCGAAGTCGAACATCGAACTGGAAAAAGACGCGATCGTGCTCCACTCGGCGGACGAATACAAGCTCAAAGCAGTGAATGACGTCTTGCAGCAGAAGCTGGTGAAGCGCGGCGTGCCGCTCAAGGGACTGACTTACGGCGCAGTCGAGCCGGCGGCGGGCGGGACCACCAAGCGGCGCATCACGATGCAGCAGGGCATCCCGATTGAAAAGGCTCGGGATATTGTGAAAGCGATTAAAGATTCGAAGAAGAAGGCGCAGGCATCGATCCAGGGGGATCTGGTGCGGGTTTCGAGCAAGGATCGCGATACGCTGCAGGAGATCATCGCACTGCTGCGGTCGAAAGATTTTGGGATTGATATGCAGTTTACGAACTATCGAACGAACTGAGATACGGACCTCAGACGGCAGACCTCGGACGTCAATGAACGGATAGCCGAGGTCTGAAGTCCGAGGTCGGGGGCCCCAATTCATTGAGCGCGCCAGCCACCACTAACGGGAAAGAAGTATTCGATCTTCTGCGGGACGACCTTGTCGCGCTGGAGGGCGAATTCGGGCGCGATACGGTGGCGGGCGTACAGGCCATCACTGAGATTGGCGAATACCTGCGAGCGGGCGGGGGTAAGCGAATCCGGCCCGCGCTTTTGCTGCTCTCAGCGAGGCTCCTCGATTATCAGGGACGTGGGGCCGTCCGGCTCGGCGCTGTAGTCGAGATCATTCACACGGCGACGCTGGTGCATGACGACATCATTGACGAGGCGAAGACGCGGCGTGGACGTCCTGCCGCCAACACGCAGTGGGGCAACTCCAAGTGCGTGCTGGCGGGCGACTGGCTTTACATGCAGGCGTTCAAGATCGCAGTGCAGGAACGCAATTTCCGTATCCTCGATACCCTGATTGAACTCACGCAGCAGATGGTTGAGGGCGAACTGCTGCAGATGGAAAAGCTCGGCAAGCTGATCACGCTGGATGAGCATTTCGACCTGATTTTCCGCAAGACTGCGTGCCTGTTCTCAGTTTGCATGAGGTTGGGAGCGATCCTCGGCGGCGCCCCCGCACAGCAGGAAGAAGCTTTGGGCAAATACGGTCATGACCTGGGCATGGCATTTCAGATTGTGGATGACGTGCTCGACCTGACGGCGTCCGAGGAAGTGCTAGGCAAGCCGGTCGCCAGCGACTTGCGTGAAGGCAAAGTCACGATGGCGGTGATCCATGCACTCGAGCGCTGCACTCCCGACGAGCGGGCGAAGATTGAGACTATTCTGCGCGACCGGGGGTTCAACGGAGTCACCCATGCCCAGATTCTGGAGATCCTGCAACGCTATGGATCGCTCGAAGCTGCCACGACCCGCGCGGCAGAATACGCCAAGTCCGCGCGCAAGGCGATCTGTACCTTCCCCGACTCTGAGATCAAGCGGGCTCTCCTCTGGGCCCCGGATTTTGTGGTGGCGCGGGAGAAGTGAAATTAAGGGGTCATGGGTCAGGGGCTAGGAGCTAGGGATTCGTGGTCACTGACATCTGGCCGATCGTCCGCAATTGTTAACAGTTTCTCGCCTCAAGTTCCGACTCCAAAGACGTGAGCAAGAGCACAAAAAGCCGGGTAACGCGGTCTTGACGGTCGTCACTCGGAAGAGTGATCGGGGCTACAGATTTTTGGGATCGACTCGCGGAAAATGACCTCGGTTGATGGGGTATCTGCCAGCGCGGAAGGCTAACGAGACGCACTGGCATGCGTGAGGCGCAGAAAATTGCGTCCTCAAACATCTCCCCTTGGCACCTGAGGAAAGGCAGGTCGCCGAGGGTCCTGTCCGCGGCGGACGAACCATTAACTCAAGGACGGCGGCTTCAGTCGAAGCTTTAGACGAAAGGCGCCTAGGTTTTTCGACGCGCCGGCCCGGACAGGGCCGGAGAGACTTCGAGTGCAAGCCGCCGTCGCGCTTCGCTTCTCACCCTGAACGGGGAAGTCCTCCTGAGAGACGCACCCCCGTGCAACGAAGCCGGACGTGAATCCTTCGGACCGCGTCCGGCTTTGTTTATACTGCTTGATGGACCCGAGATCGGGGGTTCAGGGGCCAGCCAAAATTTTTCAGCTTTTGGATCGATAGACCAAAAGCGATCTGCCAACTCCTTGAGCCTTAATCCCTACTCGTCTCATCCAATTGTGCATTTATGAACGACATGCTCTCCGCGATGGTGCGCCACGGATATGCGCTGACCTTCGCCCTTCTCTTGGCTGAGGCTGCCGGCCTTCCGTTCCCCGCTGCGATCGCCCTGGTGGCCGCTGGCGCCGCGGTTGCGTCGCACGCGCTGGCCGGCCCAGGCGTCCTGTTGGCGGCGATGACCGCTCTCATCATTGGCGACAGTGCGCAGTTCTGGCTCGGCCGTTACACCGGATGGGCTTTATTAGGATTTCTGTGCCGACTCTCGATGAATCCCGAGACCTGCATGCTGCGTTCGGCAGAGTCTTTCTACAAGCGCGGTAAGGTCACCCTGGTGATTGCGAAGTTCATCCCGGGAGTTAACACCATGGCGGCCCCGCTGGCAGGCAGCATGAAGATGCGCTTTAGCCAATTCTTGCGTCTCGACCTCGCAGGCGCGATGCTTTATTCGCTCACCTACCTGGGAGTGGGATTTCTCTCGCGCGATTTCCTGGCGGCAATACTGAATAGCATCCACACCGCAGGACGAGTGATGGAAGGCATCGTCATCATCGCGTTTATCGTCTACGCGGTCTATCGCATCGCGCAAGCTTTGAAGTACCGCACCTACCGCGTCGTCCCGCGGGTTCAGGCGGAGGAACTGGCGGCGCGCCTAGCCGCTGGAGAAGTCGATCGCGTGCTGATCGTCGACGTACGCAGCCACGGGTACTACGACAAAGGGGCTGAGCGCATTCTGGGCTCGATCCGCATCGAGCCCAACAATCTCGAAGAAGAGATGAAGAATCTCCCAAAGGACAAGGATATTTACCTGTACTGTACTTGAGCCCGCGAAGCCACGAGCGCCCGGGTGGCGCACATACTGCGGGAAAATGGATTCAACACGTTCGTGATCGTCGGAGGCCTCACCGCCTGGCGCAAAGCTGGCGGTCACTTCGAGTCCGTGCCGAAGGATGACCTGGTCAAACTCCCGACATTCGCCTAGGCGCGAGCCCAACTCTTTGCGGAACTCGGGTCCCCCAGTTAGTCACGCTCCGAACTGGCGCAAGTGATGATCGAGGTGCTTGTACATACCGCGAGCCCATTCATACGGAGTCAGCGACCCAAAGAACGGGTGCGGATAGCGTGTGCACTGTTCCTCACCGCCTTGATGAAACTGAACGATCTTTTCTTCCAGTTGCGCCCGTTCCCGGGCAAAATCCCGCTGGTCCGCAACGACCAGTTCCTTCGCGGTGGGATTGCTCTTTGAAAACGGCTTCTCATTGGTGAAAACTGGCTTAACGAAGGGCCCAATCAGCCTGCCGATGAACACGCGCGGCAGGTTCGATTTCCCGGAAGCCATGTCCAGGGCGCCCGAGCAGTGGGCCATCATTTGGGCGACATCCATCTTGCCCCATTGCCGCTGCGTAGCCGGTTGCAGCCTGTCGATGCGCGAGATTACTTCGTCAACGGCTTCTTTCTCGAAGAGATTCTTCATACACACCTCAGACGTTTCGGGTTTCGAAATGATACTAGCAGTGTACAATTGGGCGGTTTTGCCCGATGCCCATATCCGTCCGCGACGAGACCGCCCAAAACCCCACGGCTGCCGCGGCTCCCGCGGACCGCGGCATGAACCGCGTCGTGTTTCTGATGGCGCTTTCTGTACTGATCAACTACATCGACCGCAGTAATCTCTCGATCGCGGCACCGCTATTACAGGAAGAACTTCACATCTCGAACACACAATTGGGCACCCTACTGGCCGCGTTTTTCTGGACGTACGGCCTGATGCAGATCCCGGCAGGATGGCTGGTCGATCGTTTCGACGTGAAGTGGGTTTTCGGGATTGGATTCTTTGTGTGGTCGATGGCGACGGCAACGACGGGTATGCTGCGTGGATTCACCGCTCTGATCGTGGTGCGGGTCATTCTCGGGATTGGGGAGTCGGTCGCCTTCCCTTCGTATTCCAATGTCCTCGGCAGATACTTCAGCGAGGCTCGGCGCGGACTGCCGAATGCGCTGTTAACGACGGGTCTTTCGCTGGGGCCAGCCCTCGGAATTTTGATCGGGGGCAAGGCCGTAGGAGCATTCGGATGGCGTCCGTTCTTTATCGCCCTGGGCCTGGGAGGCCTGTTGTGGCTCGCACCCTGGATGGCGTGGATGCCCAAGCGACCAGCGAATCTGCACCGCGCTTCGTCGCAATCGATTGGAATTGTCCCTATCCTCCGCCGACGTTCCGCGTGGGGCGCATGCCTAGGACAGTTCGCGGTGAATTACTTTCTTTATTTCCTCCTGACCTGGCTGCCGAGCTACCTGAAACGCAGCCGCGGCTTCACCATGGATGAGGTCGCGAAGTATGGCGCGCTTCTCTTTCTGATGTCTGCCGTTTCAGCGGCCACCTGGGGCAAACTCGCCGACCATTGGATCAAGGCGGGAGCGACTCCAACCCTGGTGCGCAAGGGCGCGCTCCTCATTGGACATGTCGGCATTGGCGTCGCACTGGTCCTGACCGCCCTCACGCAGGGCCGCGTTTTCATTGGCATGCTCGCGCTCACGGGAGTGTTTCTGGGCATCGCTTGCTGCAGCACATGGGCCGTAGCGCAAACTTTGGCCGGCCCCCACGCCTGTGGCCGTTGGACAGGTGTACAGAACTTCATCGGCAACATGGCGGGATGGGTCGCGCCGGTGCTGACGGGCTTTATCGTGGACCGCACGGGGCGATTCGAATGGGCGTTCTTCATCACGGCTGGGGTGGCATGGTGTGGGGCAATCAGCTGGGGACTGATCGTAGGCCGCGTGGAGCCCGTAAACTGGGAACAATCCGCCTCGCACAGCACTATCATCGCGACTCCTGCCGCCAGCCCGTCTGTCCCGTAATACACTGCTTTCATGTCCCAGGAAGTCGAGATCAAATTTCGCGTGGCTGATCCGCGCGCGCTCGCACGCACGCTGCGCGCCTTGGGATTTCGCCTGGTCACGAAGCGCACACGTGAGATGAACACTCTGTATGACCTTCCGGGCGAAGTGTTGCGCAAGCGAAAGCAGTTGTTGCGCATTCGCAAGTATGGCTCGGAGTGGAGTTTGACATTCAAGAAGGGCACCACACGCGGGCGCCACAGCCGACGGGTGGAGTTGGAGACGAAAGTTGCCGACGGGAACAAGATGGGCGCAATCCTGCGCGCACTGGGGTATGCGCCGACGTTCCGTTACGAGAAATTTCGAGCGGAGTGGACTGACGGCAAAGGGCACGTGGTTGTCGATGAAACGCCCATCGGTAATTTTTGTGAGATTGAAGGTCCGGCTCGTTGGATCGATGCCACCGCGAAGAAATTGGGAGTGCGTGCGGAGGACTACATCACTAAGAACTACGCCACACTATTTGAGGAGTGGAAGCAGGCGACGCACAGTCGGGCACGGGAGATGACGTTCCACGCGGTGGGCACAAGAAGCTAGACCAACGGCTGGGCTTCGCCTTCGCCGGACAGCCGAGGCGGCTGTCTCCACATACACTTTGCCGCCTTAGGCGCCGTGGCACTTCTTGTACTTCTTGCCTGAGCCGCATGGACATGGGTCGTTGCGGCCGACTTTCTCCTGCCCCCGGACGACCTGCTGCACCTGCTGCGCCTCGCCGCCCCCGGCCATGCGGGCTTGCTCCAGTTCGCGGCGCTTGCGGCGCATGAAGGCTTCTTCCAGTTCGTCGGCGGAGGTAGACACCATGCGCGGAGCCCGGCGGCCGTTGCCATCTCCACCACGTTGCGCGGGAACTCCCGGCTCTGGTCCCTGTCCGGCCGGACTCGGAGGTGGCCCACCCGCGCCCGCATCAGGCGGCCGCTCCAGAATCTGCATCAGGTAGAGATAGCGCACCGTGTCTTCCTGGAATCGCTGCATCATCGCTTCGAACATATCGAAGGATTCTTTCTTGTATTCGACCAGGGGATCGTGCTGGCCGTAGCCGCGCAGGCCGATGCCTTCTTTCAGGTGATCCATGCTGAGGAGGTGATCTTTCCATTGCTGGTCAATCACGCTGAGCATGATCATGCGCTCGTGATGGCGCATGGCGTCGGGACCAATGAGCTTTTCCTTGGCTTCGTACCGCTGCCTGAGTTTGTCAAAGATGGCATCACCGAGTTCCTGGCGGTTCAGCGCTTCCGGCTTCACTCCTTCGGCGAGAAAATCTACGCCGAAGCGGGTAAATACGGCATCTTTCAGAGCTTTGATATCCCAATCATCAGCGTGGGACTTGGGCGGGCAATTCTGCTCGAGCAGGTCACCCAGAATGGCCGAGACGTAATCCTGAAGGATAAGATCCTTCTGATCCATACCTTCGAGTAGACGACGGCGCAAGCCGTAGACGGCCTCGCGCTGTTTGTTCATGACGTCGTCGTATTCGAGCAGGTGTTTGCGCGATTCGAAATGTTGACCTTCGACCGCTTTCTGCGCAGTCTCGATGCGGCGAGTGATCATCTTCGATTCGATCGGAACGCCTTCTTCCATGCCCAATTTCTGCAGCAGGGTCGAGACCCACTCCTTGGCGAAGATGCGCATCAGGTCGTCTTCGAGGGCGAGATAAAAGCGCGAAGAGCCCGGATCGCCCTGGCGTCCGGCACGTCCGCGAAGCTGGTTGTCAATGCGGCGTGACTCGTGACGCTCGGTGCCCAGAATGTGCAACCCGCCGACAGCGGTCACTTCATCGTGCTCAACATCGGTTTGCGCCTTGTAACGGGTGAGGGCTTCGGCCCACTTGTCGGTAGGAACGGTGTATTCGTTCCCGTTGTAGTAGAAGACAGAGGTCTGACTGTCTTCCTGCGGGCCTTCAATCTTGCCCTGCGCCACACGCAATTGCTGCGCGATTCCCTTCTTTACCAGCTCCTGTTTGGCCATGAACTCCGGATTGCCGCCAAGCAGGATGTCGGTACCGCGGCCAGCCATGTTCGTGGCAATCGTGATCATGCCTTTACGTCCAGCCTGCGCCACGATTTCCGCTTCGCGCTCGTGGAACTTGGCGTTGAGCACAACGTGTTTGATTCCCTTCTTCTTTAGCAAATCGGAGAGGCGCTCGGATTTTTCCACCGACGTCGTACCAACCAGCACCGGCTGGCCTTTGGCAGCGAGTTGCTGAATCTCGTCGGCCGCTGCGAAATATTTTTCCTTCTCCGTGCGGTAGACGACGTCGGCATTCTCGATGCGTCGCATCTCCTTGTTGGTCGGAATCACCGTCACTTCCAGCTTGTAGATCTTGTCGAATTCCGTGGCTTCCGTTTCGGCCGTTCCGGTCATGCCCGCAAGCTTTTTGAACATGCGGAAGTAATTCTGGAAGGTAATGGTCGCCAGCGTCTGGTTCTCGCGCTCGATCTTGACGCCTTCTTTGGCCTCGATCGCCTGGTGCAGGCCGTCGGACCAGCGGCGGCCGGGCATCATGCGCCCGGTGAATTCGTCGACGATGATGACTTCGCCATCTTTGATCACATATTCGACGTCCCTGCGATACAGCGCGTGCGCCTTGATCGCCGTCTCCACGTGATGCTTGAGGTCCCAGTTCTCCGGGTCGGCAATGTTGCCGATGCCAAGCAGTCCCTCGACCTTTTCCCAGCCCTCATCGGTCACGGTAATGTTGCGGTGCTTTTCGTCGACCACAAAATCGCCGGTGAGCTGCGCCGGTTCGCCGGGCGCAACTTCGAGTTCTTCGCCCTTTTCCAGCTTGGGGATGATGCGATTAACCTTGTAGTATTTGTCGGTCGATTCCTCACTCGCTCCAGAAATGATCAGCGGGGTGCGGGCTTCGTCGATCAGGATCGAGTCGACTTCATCGACGATGGCGAAGTTGTGTCCGCGCTGCACGCAATCCTTGATGTCGAACTTCATGTTGTCGCGCAGGTAGTCGAAACCGAATTCGTTGTTCGTGCCGTAGGTGACATCGGCAGCATAGGCGGCGCGGCGCTGTTCATCATCCAGATCGTGGACGATCACACCGACGGTCAGGCCGAGGAAGCGGTAGAGCTTGCCCATCCACTCGGAGTCGCGTTTGGCCAAGTAGTCGTTGACGGTGACCACATGAACGCCGCGCCCGCTGAGAGCATTGAGGTAAACCGGAAGGGTCGCGACCAGCGTTTTGCCTTCGCCGGTCTTCATTTCTGAGATCTTGCCGTCATGCAGCACCATGCCGCCGATCAACTGCACGTCGAAATGCCGCATGTTGAGGACGCGGCGTCCAGCCTCTCGCACCACCGCGAAGGCCTCGACTAAGATGTCGTTGAGCGCTTCCTGCAAGGCATCGTACTGTTCTTTCTCGATGCGTTTGATCCGGCCAAGATCGTCCTCATCCTCGGATTCAACACCGTTCTCGGAAGCAGGCGGCTCGTTTCCATTGCTGCCGCCGCCGTGGCTCAGGCGCGCTTGAATGCGCTTCCGGAACTCTTCGGTCTTGGCACGCAATTCGTCATCCGTGAGTTTCTGGATCTCAGGCTCAAGGGCATTGATGGCGTGCACGTTGGGCATGAGCGCCTTGATCACACGCTCGTTCTTGGTGCCAAATACCTTGCCTAACAGAGTATTGATCAACGAGAAGATCCTTCATGGGGCAGTACGCCCGATGCTATCCTTAAAAGCCTAGCACATTCGATGCGGCGGGGGCCGGGGACGAAACACACCGCCGCCTGCACCTTAAGTATAATGGCGGCATTCCTTGCTGGTCATGGAGGCTTCGATGCCGGCACGCCTCTCAGTCCTGGCCATTTTGGGCGCCTTGCTGGCGCTCCCTCTTCCGGCGAAAGACAAGACCAAGACTTCCCTGCCCGATTTCGTATTGAAAGCGACCACAGTCCTGGTGGTGGTGGATCCGGATGCGGGCGAACCGCTGGACCAGCCGAACGCCAACGCAATCGCGCGGGACAACGTGGAAAAAGCGCTAATGGAGTGGGGACGGCTGCGTCCGATGATGGACGGGTCCGAGACGGACCTGGTGATCGTGGTTCGAACGGGATCCGGCAGTTCCGTGAGGCCAACAATCAAAGGCGGTCCCATCGATCAACGGACGGGAGTCGGGCAGGGCACAGACAGCACGATTCGCATAGGCGGACAGCAGGGACATGCTCCGCCCTTGAGCCAGACAGGTCCGCAGAATACCGGACCACATATCAGCAACGAGGTTGGTGCCGCAGAAGATTCGTTTGCCGTATACCGTGGCGGCGGCCAGTATCCCCTCGACGCACCCGCCGTGTGGCGTTACGTGGCGAAAGATTGTCTCAAGCCGCCAAAAATGACGGCGGTTGAAGAGTTCCGCAAAGCCTTGGCAGAAGCCGAAAAGCCGCAGCAGCCGAACAAGAAGCCCTGACCACAAACCGCATTCGAGTGCTGGCAGAGCACCACCCGATACCCGTGCGGGCGCACTGCGTCCGACGCCGCTTTTCCTGTAAGATTCCCCTCGACCCATGCCGACTTTCTACGACCGCTTTGTGGAATGCGCCGAGCGCTGGCCCAACAACGTGGCGCTGGAACTGCAACGCCACGAGCAGATTGAGAGCTGCACCTACGCCGAACTTCGCCGGATGGCTGAGTCGGTCGGCCGCTGGATCAACGATAAAGGATTTGCTCACGGCTCTCGCCTCGCCATCTTCGCCGACAATCAGCCGCGCTGGGTCGCGGCCTATCTGGGAATCATCGCCTCGGGGTGCGCCGCCGTGCCACTCGACACTGCGCTCCACGACGATCAGGTCACAAAGCTGCTGAAGGATAGTGGCGCATCTGCTGTTTTCGTCGATGCCAAGCATCTGCCGGTCACCAAACCCGCTGCTTCGGAACTGAATCTCGGGCTCATCCTGATGGACTCCGACCGCATGACCAACCCGTCCATGGAAGGGCAATGGCTGGGCAATATGCCGGCGATTTTCAAGCCGGGCCCCGGCAAGTTCCGGCCCGCTCCCGCTAAGGACGACGATCTTGCTTCTCTCATCTACACCTCGGGAACCACAGCCGATCCCAAGGGTGTGATGCTGACGCACTCCAACTTCCTGGGAGAAGTGGAAGCGGTATTCAATTGGGTTGATCTCGGGCCCAGCGATGCCTTGCTGGGCGTGCTTCCCTTGTTTCACGTGCTCGCGCAAATGGCAAACCTGATGCTGCCGTTGATCAAGGGATCACGGGTGGTGTATCTCGAAACGCTCAACACAACCGAATTGATGCGGGCGCTTCAGGAACGCAACATCACCGCGTTTGCCGTGGTACCGCAGTTTTATTACTTGATCTACGAGCGCGTGTTTCAGGAAATTCAGAAGCGCGGCCCACTTACCAAGAAGATTTTTAACGCGTTAGTGGCGTTGAATCGAACGCTTCGTCGTGTCGGCATCAACGCCGGACCATTGCTATTTCGAAAAATCCACGTCAGCCTGGGGCCCAAGATGCGCTACTTGGCGACGGGAGGTTCGCGATTCGATCCCGAAATCGCGCGTGGCTTCCACGATCTCGGCATTGACGTGTTGCAATGCTACGGCCTCACCGAGACAACAGCCGCCGTCTACGTGAACTATCCCAACGACAACGTGATTGGTTCTGTAGGCCGCGCCATGAAGGGTGTGGAAGGAAAGATCGTGGACGCCCAACCGCAGGAAGAGGGCGGCCCGGCAATTGGCGAGGTCGCAATCCGCGGCGCGGTAGTAATGAAGGGCTACTGGAACCGTCCTGACGCAACCGCCGCCGTATCGCGCGACGGATGGTTCCACACCGGAGACCTCGGCTACTTCGACTCGCGCGGACACCTGTTTCTGACCGGGCGCAAAAAAGAAGTGATCGTGCTCAGCAACGGGAAAAACATTTATCCGGAAGAGATCGAAGCACATTACATGAAGTCTCCGTTTATTAAAGAGATGGCGGTGATGGGACTGGAAGGCAAGCCGGGTGAGGGTGGAGACCGGCTGCATGCGGTTATCGTTCCGAATTTCGATGTGCTGCGGCAAAAAAGGATCGTCAACACGAAAGAAGTCATTCGATTCGATATCGAAGGACTTTCGCAGAAGATTGCGTCGACGAAACGAATCAACAGCTACGAAATCTGGCAAGAAGACCTGCCGCGTACGACCACGCGGAAGATCAAACGCTTCGAAGTCGAAAAGCGAGTCAAGAGCGACCAGGCGAAAAAGGTCGATGACAATTTCGACCTTCCTGCCGAGAAACCTCTAACCGACGACGAGACTGCATGGCTGAACCAGCCAGATGTGCAACGCGGATTGAAGATCATCCGAGAGGCCGCGCGCAGTGCTCCCCAGAATTTGCGGCCAACCCACAACCTTGAACTCGATCTCGGCCTGGACTCTATGCAGCGGGTAGAGTTATTGAGTCACCTGGAAGAGGAACTCGGTGGCAATCTCGAAGAATCGCAACTGGCCGAGATCTACACGGTTCGCGACCTACTCGATGCCGTACTGCAGAGTGCGGCCAGCGGCTCATCCGGACCCCGCGCGGCTTTCGCTGGATGGAAGGCCATCTTAAAGGAAGAGCCGACCGATCCAGAGGTACTGGCGTTAAAAAATCCGCAGCCCACGTTCGGCTTGTTTTGGTATCCCGTGTCTCGCATCATTCAGATGGTCTCGCGCGATCTGTTTCACCTGCGCGTGTCAGGGCTGGAGAAACTGCCAAAGCAGGGACCATTCATTCTTTCGTCCAATCATCAGAGTTATTTGGATCCTGCCATTCTTGCGAGCGTGCTTCCCTGGGAGATCGCCGAGAACGCATTCGCGGTTGGAACCAGTGAGATCTTTGGCGAAGGATTCATGCGGCGTCTCGCAAGGTCGCTGCGGGTGATCGTAGTCGATCCCGACGCCAACCTTGTGCCTGCCATGCGGGCGGGAGCCTTCGGCTTGCGGAATGGCCGCGTGCTGGTTCTATATCCCGAAGGTGAGCGCTCGATCGACGGCACACCGCGGATTTTCAAGAAAGGCGCGGCGATTCTCTCCATCCACTTGCAAGTACCGATCGTTCCCATTGCCATTGAGGGCTTCTACGAAGCCTGGCCTCGGGGCGAGGGTTTCTTTCAAAAAGTGGCGCCGCTGCAGATCGAGTTCGGAGACCCGATTCTGCCGCCACCTGAGTCGAAAGCGTCGGAAGACACCTACGAGGAACACACCGCGTTGGTAAAGGCGCGCGTGGTTGCGATGTGGGAAAAACTTCGAGACGCGCGCTGACTGCTCGCGGCCCTTTGTAAAAGTACCTCTACATTTGTAAAGGAGGATGACACCGCCACTTCATCCCTCTGGCCTTCGCTAAGATAGTTCGATGACTCCAGCTTTTGCATCCAAGTACGTTTCGAGGGTGAATTTCCACCCGACCCCGCTGTTCAATTAGGTTGTAGGCACCAGGAGAAGACCATGTTTCTAACACTTCGGAACTCCTTTGTCCGGCTGTTTGCTTTCTATTCAGGAGCGATTCTTCTTACCGCTGTCGCGCCGTCTGCCTCGGCGCAACAAAGATCACCGGCGCAGTCCACGCCTCCGTCGGCACCGCAACCGGCTCAGCCGCAGGCGGTGCACCTAAAGGACTACTCCGTTCCACGCTCGGCCTTTCCGAACCCTCTCCGTCCCTACAGGTCGGAGAGCCTGTCGCAGCCGAATCTCGGCAATTCGCCGCGCATTGATTCCCTGATGCGCGACGGGAAGCTTTACCTGTCGATCGATGACGCGATCGCGCTAGCTCTCGAAAACAACCTCGACTTGGAGATTGCACGCTACAACCTGAATATCGCGGAAGCCGATCTGCTGCGCGCCAGGTCCGGTGCGAGCATTCTTGGCGTCAATACAGGAATTGTGCAGAACACGCCCGGCGGCGGCATCGGCGGTCTCGGTGGCAGCGTGGGTTCAGGCACCGGCGGAACGACCGTTGCGGCGGGCGGCGCAGGCACCGGCACGAACGGCTTGGTGAGTTCGACGTTAGGCATCGGGTCACCCATCACTAGCTTCGATCCGCAACTCACTGGTACGCTGCAACTCGACAAGAATCAGACGGAATCGGTGAGCGTCTTCAGTCCCGTCCCGGTTGTCGCGCAGAACACCTACACGGGCAATTTCGGCTATACGCAAGGATTTCAGTGGGGCTCAACGCTGACTGCTGCATTCAACAATACGCACCTCACCACCAACAACCCCACCAGCCTTCTAACGCCCCAACTGGGATCCAACTTCCAGTTCAGACTGACTCAGAATCTGCTGCAGGGTTTCGGAATCCTACCGAATACTCGCTTTATTCGCATCGCGAAGAACAATCGCGAAATTTCAGATGTCGCCTTCCGCCTGCAAATCATCACAACCGTGGATCAGATCGAGAACATGTACTGGGACCTGGTCTACGCGTACGAGAACGTGCGCGTGCAGCAGGAGTCTCTGACCTATTCGAGCAAGGCTCTCGAAGATGCCAAGCGCCAGGCGCAAGTCGGGACCATACCGCCGATTCAGGTAGTGAGCGCCCAGAGCACGGTCGCGACCGGACAGCAGAATCTGATCGTCGCGCAAAACAATTTGCAACTGCAGCAACTACTAATGAAGAACGCGCTCAGCCGCAGCATCGAGGACCCGGTGTTGGCTGAGGCTGACGTCATTCCAACATCGACCATGCAGGTTCCGCAGTCCGAACCCGTGGTGCCGATCCAGGATCTTATTAATGACGCTCTCCAGCATCGCGCAGAACTGGTGGAATCGCGGATTGACCTGAACTCCCGCGACATCAACGTAAAGGCGGTGCGCAATGCCATGTTGCCGACTCTCGACGCGTACGCCTATTACGGCGGGTCGGGAGTGGGCGGAGATGTGAACCCGGCCGTCCCTACTTGCACTAGCGGCGGCAGCAGCTTTTGTTTTAATCCAGCAAAGGCTCCACCCCCATTTCAGCACACCACATCGGTAGGCTACGGCGGGACTTTGAACCAGTTGGTGAATTCCACTGCGCCCGACAAAGGCGTGGGGCTTAGCTTGACCATACCCCTTCGTAACCGGCTGGCGCAATCGAACCAGGTGCGCGCCGAGTTGGAATTTCGGCAGGCCCTGGTACGCCAGCATCAACTGGAGAACCAGGTGCGGATCGAAGTGCGCAACGCTCAGTTTGATGTGCACCAGAATCGGGCCGCGGTGCAGGCGGCACAATCCGCCGTCGACTTGGCACGGCAAACCATTGACGCCGACCAACAGAAGTTGAAAGTAGGACTGACCACGCAAACCGCGATCCTGCAGGACGCGGCCACGCTGACAACCGCCGAGTCCAATCTCGTATCCGCGGAGGCGGCCTACGAGAAATCTCGCATTGAACTGGACCGCGCGACCGGATTGCTGCTGGATCATGAAGGCATCGACATAGCCGATGCCACGCGCGGCCAAGTGACACATTTGCCCAATGTGCCCTATGTCGCGCCGCGTCAGGACCCTTCGCCTGCGATTCAACCGGAAGTTCCGCCCGCGCCGGGAGCTCAGATGTAGAAGAATGTGGAGCCGTGTGTGAAGTGGCTTGATCAGGCCCGGGAGGCCCACTTCTTTCAAAGAAAGCGAGAAGTGGGGGCACACCACTTCCCGTGACCCTCGAGTTGCCGATACGGTATGAGACAATTTCGAGTTCGCGGACGCCAAATCGCGCTTGAAATCATGCAACTCTCTGTCGTCATCATCACGCTCAATGAGGAGGCCAACATCGGACGCACGCTGGAAAGCGTGAAGGCGCTGGTATCGGATGGGAAAGGAGAGGTCATTATTGTCGATTCGGGATCGACCGATCGCACGGTGGAGATCGCAAGCTCGTATGGGGCGAAGGTGTTCGTGGAGGAATGGAAGGGATTCGCGGTGCAGAAAAATTCGGCGATCGAGAAAGCGCAAGCTGATTGGATTTTGAGCCTGGACGCAGATGAGGAGTTAAGTCAGGAATTAGTGTCTCATCTCCATGAGGCACTTCAGGCGGTGGACCCAGCAGGCAGTCCCAAAATCTACCCGCCCGATCTGAACGGATTCCGATTCCGCCGGCGCAATTACTTCCTCGGGCGCTGGGTGAAGCACGGAGGATTTTGGCCTGACCCAAAGCTAAGGTTGTTTCGGCGTGGCAGCGCAGCCTTCGAGAATCGTGCTGTCCATGAAGATCTAAGAGTTCAAGGCACGGTTTGGAGGATGAACGGCGACCTCATCCATCACTCGTACCCCACAATCTCCGACTACATCGAGCACATGAACCGCTACTCTTCCCTCGGAGCAGAGATGGTGGTGGCGAGAGGGCCGGTGCGGTTCACGGTGATCAACATCACCCTGCGGCCGCTGCTGACGTTTCTCTACAACTACATCTTCCGTCTCGGATTTCTAGATGGAAAAGAAGGATTGCTGCTGCACCTCAACCACTCCGTCTATGTGGCGTGGAAGTATGTGAAGGCGTGGGAGCTTGCGCGCAGTCGCGATGAACCGCGTCCCTGATTGCTCGCCAGTGAGCAAAACGATCTATGCCAGATCCCGATCACAGCCGAGTGCAAAGCGAAGCGCGGCACAGATTTCATTCATCCGCTGGGAATGAAGTTGAGCGACACGCTTCCCGAGTCGTTGCTGCGATACCGTAACTGCATTGTGCAGGTTCACGACGCAGGCCGACTTCATGCCATCCTCTTCATTGAGAACTATTTCCGAGGGGACACCCCGGATGGTCGAGGTAACAGGCGCGACGGTGACGCTCGATAGGTAGGAAATCGCGCTATCGCGTGTGAGCACCACCACCCGCCGCTTTTTGTCCGGCGCGGCAAACTGGTAAAGCCGTACGTCTCCGCGGGCTATTCGGCTGGCCATGCCGCCTCCCCCTCCAGTTCGAGGAATTCCTTCCGCGCCTGGGGACGCCGCAAATAGCCCTCGCGGTCTCGCGCCTCCCGGACTTGTATTCTTAGCCGATGCAAGTGCTCCCGCAGGGCATCGCGTATCAACGCAGAACGGTTCTGCCGGGTGCGGCGTGCCGCTTGGTCCGCAGCCAGCAGAAGCTTCTTATCCATTACGACCTGGATTGTTTCCATGTGTTGACCTCGCTCCACAGTATACTCCACATGGGGCGGAACCCCTGTCGCCTGGGCTTGGCCGCTGCGGACCGACCGGTCGTTTCCCACCCACGGTCTATACCTTGCCCAACTACACGCGGCTTCCATATCATCGAAGAAGACCACCGGGGTTCGCATGGAAAAGAAGCCGTTGAAGCCGCAAGTGGCTGAGAGTCCGATCGCAGACGCTTTCGAGAGCCGCCATCCTTCCGACGGCGAGAAACAGTGGGCCGAGAAGACTCTGGCGCCTACGCTGGAGAAAGCTCCCGAGCGGCCCATCGGCTCGCCTTCAGGCGTGAACCTCGACGAGCACGGACACGCCCGCTTCACCACGATCTCAGGCGTCCCCATCCGCCGCCTCTATACCCAGGCTGATCTTCCAGAAAACTGG
>Ga0209698_10002316_pt1 | contig 21717 bp, 23 predicted proteins | sample LitLauG_LLR_2012_FD_187203 | JGI IMG/M metagenome (GOLD analysis project Ga0209698, IMG submission 187203) | Freshwater sediment microbial communities from Pennsylvania, USA - Little Laurel Run_MetaG_LLR_2012 (SPAdes) (version 2) | ecosystem: Environmental > Aquatic > Freshwater > Creek >...
CAGCCGTTTTTGGGTAGCCGGGATTTAGCGGAAATAGGTAGCCGGACGCGCTAGGCTCCTATTTTCAAGGGATTAGAAAATCTGGCGGAGAGAGTGGGATTCTATTACCGCCATTTCTGCTATCTGACTGTGGTGCCTACACTTCCACGATAATACCCTTATTTTTAGGTGGTTACAAGCGAATCCGATCTTCGGCTACAGTTTCTATAGTTTCTCCTATTCGCTACAGTTCCGCGGAAAACGGTATCAGGGGTATCAGCTCTGGCTGCGATCAATCTAAAGATTGGCGACTGAGGGTCATTTTACTGACGGTGTGCAGGCTTATCCGATGTCTGGAACTGACCGAATCCGATTGACCATTACGTGGTCCAAGGATACCGAATTGGCGTTGCGCTCCCATCTTGGCACTCTGGGACGCAAGAAAGGGGCGATCTCGAATTTCGTCGAGGATGCAGCCAAATGGCGGTCGTCGACCTAACAGTCAACCAGGCGCGTCAAGCCTTCGCCGACGTGCCTGCCGATGATGTCTCCAACATGATTGACGATGCACTCGCACACCAAAGCATCGAGTGCGCAAGTGCACTCTCAAAAATAACTGCGGCATTCCTTGTGGCGAAAGTTCAATCGTTCTCTAGCCATGGGCTTCGAGACTCTCTTTTTTAAGTGTCCACACCCTCGTCACGGCGGAATAGAAGCCCTCAAGGCTGCGCAGTCTTATGGCCTTGCGCAAGAACTGGCAGTTCCGTCGCAGGCGCATATAGTCCTGACTACCCATTCTCTCAGCGACATAGAAGTCCGAGATTCTGTCGAATGTCTTGCTAGCAAGGCACAGAAGAGTGATGTGTGCACGTTCTTCTGGTGCAGATGTGGCCAGCCAAAATGGTCCGGGAATAATGTCTGGGCCAGGTCGTTTGCCTGTCCGTTGCTTCGGTGGCTTACGACGAGGTTCCTCCTGGCGACAAAACAGAATCGAGACCATGAACGCGTCGTCTATCCTGAGCACCGAACGGGCGCCTCTCTTACTGAAGAAAAGATCCACATGATCCGGGAACAGTTTCTTGAGTTTTTCGCCCAGTTCCTTTCGAAGTTTTGCGGATCGACGCGCTTGCGCTGCTCGTTCAGCGTGAAAAGGATCGGGTGTGAACTTGAGCGCCGCATAAAGATGTGTGTATGAGCCGAAGTATCTACGAATAGTTCCCGAGCAAGGCATCCCGCTTGTTGTCACTATGAGTTCCTCAGTGAGTCTCCCCTTAGTCTTCAGGAAAGCTTGCACCTTTCTGACAACCTTCTGCGCGGACCAATGAGAATCTCGCATTCTTTTAATCGTGGCCTGAGCACGATCAAATGTTTGTTGATCTACGATCGGCGGAAAAACCTGCGGCTTTCCGATCCAGTCCTGTGGCTCGACGCGTCTTAGGCGTGTGTGTAAGCGGATCGTGCGTCGGTGCCAGACGTTTGCTCCCGTGTATTTTGGATTGCTCAAAATCTCTAGAACTGTTACATCGTTCCACTCTCTACCATGAATTAAAAGATGCTTTCGATTCAGAGCGCGAACGATATCGGTACAGTTTGCTCCTCTCGCAGCCATTGCAAATATTAGTTGTACACCTTCGACTTCTTTGCGTGGTCCCAGAGCAAGAGTGATCCTGTCGGTTCTAAGACCTTTTTGTTCGCCTGGTTTTAGGAATCTCCCCAGCTTTCCCTGCTCTGAGACGACTCTTCTTCGATAGCCATAGCCCGCAGGTCCCCCCATCCAGAATCCCATTCCTGCTAATCGGGCCTTGCCCCTAAACACCTTCTCTCCCAACTCTCTGCTAAATTCAGCGGCCATGCTCCGCTTCAGAGCTTTGAAGATAGAACTGGAAGCCGTTCCATCATTACTAAACTGTTCAGCGCAATAATGAAGTGGGATTCCGGCGTTTGCACAAAGGAATTCGTAATGAGCCGCTTCATCAGGATTCTGAAATCGGCCCCATCGGCTAACGTCGTAAACCAGAATCGCCTTGAACGTTGCCTCGCGACCAACGACGTCTTGAAGCAGTGCGCTCAAACCCCTGCGATATTTGAGGACTACCCCGCTCTTACCGGGATCTTCATACGTCTTTACGATGTCAAAGCCATGTTCTCTGGCGTACTTCTGAATCTGATCCCTCTGATTGACAATCGAGTATTGCTGGTCCTCTGTGGACATGCGGAGGTATTGAGCAACCGGAATAAGACGGTCGTTACGTAGCATAAGGCACCTTCTTTGAAGACAGTTTTCCATCGACCTTGAATCGAACAATCGAACGTTATGATGTCCGTCACATGAGATTCACGATACGCTCCACTGTTGCCGATATGTCGGCACTCTTGACGATTTCTCGGCAGCTAGCGCAATCGCCACGATTCCTATTTCCATTCGTACTCAACAACTTGTATGGGTGCTCTTCTTGGGCAAACGCGTGCTGTCATTAGTGGCGAGAGGCACCTTTTGGAACAAAGAATTGATATTCTTCGGCGCTACTCGGATGAACTGGCGGAGATTGCACGTTTGGATCATAGCTACTATCTCAACAAGACACCCTCCCGTGGCGAACGGGCTAGCTATGCCCTCCGTCAGGAGCGTCTAAAACGGGCTCGCAGCAATTTCAATGCAACGTTAAGCCTTTTGCAAAAACAGGAAAATATGCCAATGGAGACACTCCAGTTGCACTTCAAAGACAAAGCATGCGGAACAGAAGTGTCCAGTTCGCCCCAGTGCTTATTGGCCCACGATTTCAACAATCTCCTCGGCGTGGTACTGGGACGCTGCGAGTTGCTCGGTAGGTTCATGCATAACAACGAAGCTGCCGCAGATCATTTATCAAAGATTGTCGATGCAGCACAGAAAATGGCTGGGCGTATCCACGGCGGTGCCTGCAAGTTATTTTGCTTGCGAGACTTAGGTTAATCGTTCCTATCGCATCCCCGCGCCCTCCGGCGAATATGACAATCGAGCTTGACAGGTCCGAACGCCCTTGTTAAATTCGCGCCGCTCAAGAAGCGCTAAAAGGGGATCGTCATGCCGAGTCCCGGTCGTCTGAAGCCAGCCATCAGTACCCTTTATGAGGAAGTCTTTCAGTTCCGGTTCAATTACCCGCTAGCGATTGTGCCAGAGGCCGGGCCAAAGGACTCGCTTCATTACTACGTATTTAAGTACAGGAAGACACCGCCTTACCGACAGGTCTTACGGCTGGATCCGGACGGAATCGCTCAAGTATGGGGACGAACCACAGGAGTCGTGTACCGGCCAGGTTTTGTTGCGACGTACGCCCTCCACAACTTGGAGCAACACCTAAGAACCGGAGATCCGCACTGTCTTGGTCTCTTTCTTAAACAGGTCAAGTGGCTGGAAGCGCATGCCGTGCTGCGCAGAGACGGGGCCGTCGTTTGGGAGCACGATTTTGACATACAAGAGGGTCCGGTGCGATTACGGGCTCCGTGGGTGTCTGCTAACTCTCAGGGGCTGGCGATAAGCGCATTAGTTCGTGCCTGGCGCTTAACCGGACAACCTCATCTGATGGACTTGCTGGAACGCTCGATAAGGGTGTTCCAACTGGATTACGATTGCGGCGGCGTGCGAGTCCGAACTGGAAGCCACACGCTGTATGCAGAAATCCCTGGCCTCGCGAGCCCAGGCATCCTGGACGGATTTCTCAGATCACTGCTCGGTTTGTACGATCTTTACGAAGAAACAGACAACGACGTTGTGTGGAGTTTGTTTCAGGACGGTATTGAAGGCTTGCACCACTTCCTGCCCCAGTGGGACTACAGGAGGAAGTGGAGCATGTATTCGAATCGGTACTACCTATGTCCTTCGGGTTATCACTGCTTGAATCGTCTTCTGTTAATGGTTCTCGCCAGACTGACAGGTGACTCACGTCTGGCCGAATTTGCAGCGGCTTGGGATCAACGTCGCTTATCACTATTAGACCGCATCGAGGTCTATCTCGCGTTTCTGTGGACAAAGAATGCTTGCCGCATCAAACACAATGTGTGGAAACAAGCCAAAAAGGAAGAACGCCACGAACAAGAACCTTCCTCGATAAAGCTCCCTTCCCAATCGGTCGCCCCCTCACATACGCCGACGATTCGTGAGATTTGACTATCCCACCTGAACTGAACAAATTAAGCGTAATCGTTGTTGTCGCGTCCGAATCGTGCGAGGGTTGTTGTTGCATTTTCTGGGCAGTACCGTCACTGCTCACCCTCTCGCAGGTGAGTTGACTCCGTTGACTCGTCTGACAGAGGTCCGGAGCTCAAGGCGATTGGGGGACCATTCTCTCTGCGCGATATCAGCGAGCAGTGTCCTTGCAATCTGCACCCGATCCAAGTGCTCATCTGCTGAACGAGTCGCGCGAGTCTGATCCAAAGTCTTCGGTGCCCTTCTTTGCAAGCACCAATACAACCGCTTCTGAATTCGAGTCGCGCAAATGTGGCACATACCATTTGATCCGTACCTCCGCTTTTTGCTCCTACACACCAGACAGCCCCAATCGTCAAAATAAAAACGCATCTTGTGAACAAGGATTTCGGGCATCATTTTGCGTAATGCAGAGGCGCACCGATAGTCCAAGAACCAAGGCGGGAGGAGCAACTCTTCTGTCGAGAGAGATTGCGCTGGAGATTCGCTACCTGAGCGCTGCCGCTTTTTCATGGCCTAAGCTCCTCTTGGATGCAAGCGCCTGAATTGCTGAGCAACTCGTTTATTCGAGAGCTGAATATAAACTTGAGTTGAAGTTAGGCAACTGTGCCCCAACAATGCCTGTATCGTCGTCAGGTCGGCACCATTTTCGCAAAGATGAGTAGCGAAGGAATGCCGCAGCATTCTCGCGGGCAGAAAGAAGAGCCCGATTCTTCTTGCTGCCTCGGTCAAGATTTTCCATGCTGTCTGATTGCAGAGGGGCCTGTCCGGTACTGGTCGTGAGAGGTCAATATGTTTTATATGTTTCTCAAATCTTGCTTCTGCAGTGCTCTGCGGCGTATTGTGACGCATTCCCAGGTACTTGAAGTGCCTGACTCGTGTCCCGGTTTCGTATGTTGAATACTGGCCGGTCCAAGTGTCGCTTGTGGGATTCACATGCCCCGTTTGTCGGCGGTATTCGACTTGGAATAGATAGCCGTCCTTGCGATTTCCAAGGTACCGTCTCAGCGCCTTCTCAGCCTGTGATCCAAAATAAACAACTCTCTCCTTCCGTCTCCCTGTGACCCTCGCTGTTCGCCTATTAAGATCAACATGCTCAACGCGCAACGCAAGAACCTCCCTTTGTCGGCATCCCGTAGCGTAAAGAAATTCCAAGAACGCTCGATCTCGAATCTTTGTAGTTCTCTTCAGAAGCGTCTGTACTTGGGTTTTTGTGAGGACGCGCGGCAGTTTCGCAGTTACTCTGCGGGGGTGAATGAAGCGCGGAGGTACTGCATTTACGACTCCACCCATATAAAGAAAGTCATAAAATGTCCGAAGTGCCGCCAGTCGGCAGTTCACAACCGTGTCGGTCCAGTTGGGGAGAACATGCGAGCTGATGAAGTCGGATACATCAAGCGGGATCACGTGACGTAAGGATTTGCTTCCCATGAACGCACAAAAATCCTGGCACGTTGCGCAGTATTTATCGACTGTATTTGGTAGGTACTTCTGGGCGGTGAGCCACTGTCTGAAACGGCGCACCATTTCGAGGTTCTCTGGTCCGGCGGAGGGCGCAATCGGATGGTCCCGTCTCGCAATGTGCCTTCCTCGCGACATCTCCCCTAAATCTACCGCCAAAATGCAGTTCGATCTTAAGTATTAGTTTTCCACAGGACGATCTCCGCGATGTGCGACAGTCCCAATCGCATACTGATGCAACTCATCCGATTTTTGCGGACCCATCCCGGAGCGCTGACGGCACTGGCTTACGAGTTAGTGATCGGAACTCCCCAGCGCTTCCACTGCGGCAAGCAGCTGGCCAGCTATATCGGGCTGGTTCCGGAAGACTCCAGCAGAGATCGACGGCGACTGGGACACATCAGCAAGCAAGGCAATGTGCTGTGGCGGTTTCTGTTGGTCGAAGCAGCGCAGGTCACCACATCTTCCCCCAGTTGAGCCGCTTCAATACGATCTCTACCTTTCGCTGTTTCTTGTGCCTGACATCTGCATGTTGTGACCGTCGGGCCGAGTACGTTCCGTTGATCTCGCCCGTCGATCCCGCAAGATCCAGAGCGAGAGGCGAAGGTTCTGGCGCATTTCTCTCCTGAGGAAAGGTTCCAAAGATTGAACGATCTGCTCTTTGAAGATGTCGGCAGGCTCGATCCACAGTGGTACAGCGAATGAAGCGAAAGCGGGCTGTTCAATAAAGGAGGCTTATGCCTGTACCTGATGTGCAGTCTTTATTGCTACCAATTCTTCGGATTACTGGTGACAAGGCGGAACATACGAGTCTAGAGTTGCGAGAGCGCATAAAGGACGATTTCTGCATTTCGCTGCAGGATGCCCGTCGAGTGCACAAGAAAGGGCTCAATGTTTGGACAAATCAAGTCGCGTGGGCGCTAGCTCACTTGGTAATGGGGAAGTTGGTCCTGTCGACACGAAAGGGCCACTACTATATTACGGACAACGGTATTGCGATGCTAAACACCCACCCCTCGGACCTCACGATCAGGCAATTGCACTAGCTGTTCGTGACTACGGCCCCTAAAACGGCTACCCGACGGACTCAGCTCGCCACCAGTACCAAACTTGTCGATGATTTCTCGCGTCGCGTCGACAAGTGCAACCGAAACTACTAGTATTGGAAGTTCCAACGCCACCCACGAGTCGATTCAATGCGTTTGTATTCTGGAACAACCGCGACCCTTATTGGGGATACTACTCAAAATCGAATCGCGAGCAAGCTGAGCGACGCATTCTTTCATGAGTTCCGTTTCAAGCCCTCACCCAACGAAGTAAATTCGTGGCGCAACTCTCTTCGCGCCGTTGCGCAGGTTTTCGAAGAAGGCGATCTAGTCCACAATGGTGTAATTCTTGAATACCAGTTACCGCTCACATCTCGTCGACTAGATTGTCTCGTCACTGGTCGCAATGACTTGAGTCGAGAGAACGCTGTCATTATTGAGCTTAAGCAATGGGAGAGATGCGAAGAATGCGATGCAAGCAATGAACGAGCCACTTGGGTCGGAGGAGACATTCGTGACGTATTGCACCCGTCTGCTCAAGTCGGTCAATACAAGACTTACCTTGAGGACGCTCATACCGCCTTCGAGCCCGATACCGGCATTCAACTGAACGCGTGTTCCTACCTGCATAACTACGCGTATGAACCTTCAGACGTAATCTTTGCAGAGAAGTTCAAGGACCTGCTCGCATCCTTTCCGCTCTTCACTGGCGATGATGTCGACAAACTCATCCAATTCCTGAGGCCTCATGTTGCTAATGGCGATGACGGCGAGATCGTTAAGACAATCGAGCAAAGCAAGTACAAGGCCTCCCGGAGGCTGCTGGACCACGTCAGTGCTACCGTGAAGGGAAGGTCAGAATATGTCCTTCTCGACGAACAGTTGGTTGTGTACGACCGTGTGCTGCAGGCTGCCACAGGTGTTCTCAATACTAAAAAGAAGACGATCATTATTGTTAAGGGCGGACCAGGAACCGGAAAATCGGTCATTGCGATGAACTTGCTCGGAGACCTGTCCGGCAAGGGGCTCAATACGCACTACGTGACCGGCTCCAAAGCATTTACGACAACGGTCCGACAGATTGTCGGCAATCGTGCGGCCCAACAGATTAAGTACTTCAACGGCTACACAAGTGCGGGCTACAACGACATCGACGTCATGGTCTGCGATGAGGCGCACAGAATCAGAGAAAGCAGCAACAACCGCTTTACGGCTCGGGCGAAACGTAGCAGGGGACCGCAGGTTGAAGAGTTAATCAACGCTAGCAAGACCGCCGTATTTTTTATTGACGATGACCAAGTCGTAAGGCCAGGAGAGATCGGCTCTTCCGCATATATCCGCACGTTTGCAGGTCAGCACGGGTGCCACATCTTTGAATACGAGTTGGAAGCACAGTTCCGATGCGCCGGTTCAGATGCGTTCGTAAATTGGATCAACAGTTCGCTGCAAATCAAGAGAACGGCAAATGTACTCTGGAATGTTGACGACCCTGCGTTCGAGTTCACAATATTCGATTCTCCGCAAGCGCTGGAAACGACAATTCGAGAAAAGGCGGACCAGGGGTTTACGGCGCGGCTTACCGCTGGATTCTGTTGGAAATGGTCTGATCCGCGTCCGGATGGAACGCTTATCGACGACGTCGTGATTGGCGACTACAGAAGGCCCTGGAACGCGAAGTCAGACGGGGGACACCTGGCACCGGGAATCCCGAAAGAAAGCCTGTGGGCCTATCAGAAAGGCGGGATTAACCAAGTGGGGTGTATATACACGGCACAGGGATTCGAATTTGACTATGTGGGTGTGATTTTCGGAACGGATCTACTTTACGACGGCAACTCGGCAACGTGGAAAGCGGACGCAACCGCCTCCGCCGATACGGTCGTGCGCCGGTCGCAGCAGGACTTCTTGAGAAACGTGAAGAATACGTATCGTGTGTTGCTGAGCCGTGGGTTAAAGGGCTGCTACGTGCACTTCTTGGACAAAGCTACGGAGAACTTCTTCCGCAGTCGAATGGAATCTGTTGTCCAGTAAGCCGAGACTAACATATCTTCTTGTGTAGCCGGACTCACATGCAGCTGTGACCCACGTCACCGTCCGCTGAACAGAAGCTACATATCCTGCAGAGTTCAGTCCTTCCCCAAGTGGCGGTTTCGGCCCAGTTGCAATCTCGCGCTGCAGTTCACCCTCTCGGGGCGAAGCAGCATTGATCGCTAGGAAAATCACCATGAGACTTCTATTGACCGTGGCTCTAGGAGCGTTGGCCGTTGCATCGATTGCCCTCGGACAATCCGCGCCAAGCACTCGATCTCAAGAAGTAATCACTAATGACGCAATCACTGCGTTGACACAGGCCAACTTGGGAGACACGCTAATCGTCAGCAAGATTCGTTCCTCCAAGTGCGTGTTCGACACCTCAACGGGCGCATTGCTTAATCTCAAAAAGAACGGAGTATCGGATTCCGTAATACAAGCGATGATTGACGTGTCCACTCCAGACGCGAATGTTACAGGCACGAGAACCGGACCAGCAGACCCAAACGATCCCCAAGCGCCGCATGATGCGGGAATTTATGCTTACGACGGAAAGCGGATGACCCAATTGGAGCCGACCGTGTATTCGGGAACCCGAACAGGCGGTTTGTTCAAATCCGCAATGACGTACGGTATTGCAAGTGCAAAAATGAAGGCAAACATCAGAAACTCTCATTCGGCAATTCGTCTTGGGTCGAACACTGAATTCTATTTCTACTTTGAGCAGACATCGGCAGGACTGAGCAATACGACGGGTGTGGGTGCCTATCTGACTGGCGCCACGAGTCCCAATGAATTCGTCTTGCTGCGCATGGAGAGTAAGAAGAATGAACGTGAGGTCGTATTGATGTCGTTCGGTGCCTTCCGGATGTCCACTGGTACGCAGGGGAAAGATGCTTCGGCGTTCACTACCACCAAAATTGCGCCGGGAGTGTACAGAGTGTCAGCTCCAGCCTTGAAGCCCGGTGAATATTGCTTCTATTACGGCACAACTATGCAAATGCAGGGTAGGCTCTTTGATTTTGGCGTTGATCGGTAGCACTGCAAAGTCTTTCGGGGTCTGAGGTGTGGGATCGCAACACAGAAACGCAACCAAGTTGTAAGTTTTGAGCGAAACGCCCGCTCGATGAGGATCTGCCACAGATGCGGCGCCGGGTTTGAAGACCGGGGTAGGTTTTGCTCGCAATGCGGAACTCCCGTTGAGCCGGGCGTGGCACCCACCAGACGCGACAACGGACGTACCGTATCCCTTTCGGGCTTGCGTATGAGATGCACGGTTCGCAAGAATCAGCGTTGACAAGATAGCCCCCCACAGCTCGCCCACGCTGTTCGTTCGGCACATTCGAGGACATAGCATGGAGACCAAGAACTATCAATACGGCGGCGGTCACGGCCTTATCGAGAACCAGAAAGCGATTGAGGACCAGTTCTATGCACGACACCAACTGCGCAACGCACTGGTGGAACTTGACCGCGCGACTCGCTCCAAATTCAGCGAGTTAACGAACCAAGAGAATCCATTTCACGACCGAGTCGTTGCTATCAACCTGGAGATCGCATCCCTCCGTGCGGAAATTATGGCGCTACGGATTCCGAAGGCAGGCGAGAAGTCGGGAAGGTGGCGGAAGAGCCTGGGTAAAGACACGCCGCAGGGCGAACGAATCACTCTGCTTGAAGCGGAGCGCAAGGACATCAAGCCCATCGCGAAAGCGCGTCAGATCGAAAATTGCGAGAAGTTCGGCGAGCAGCTTGCGCAACTAGAGAAAGATCGACGGGCGCGAGTCAACGAACTCCGAAACCGCGCCGTTGCCGGATACATCGACGACCACGGCAAGCCTGTGCCCGCCCTTTTCTACCTGAACGCAGATGAAATCCGCTCAGAGCACGACGACGAGCGCAAGGCTGCGATGAAGAAACAGACAAGCCTCCAGTTCCATTCCTTTCGCGGGGTGCGCAAGAATCGAACGATGATTCGCTATCACGTCCCAAGCCTCACTCACGAGCAGCAACACACTTACGATGCATATCAAGACCAGGTAACGGCGCTACGGGCGACGCTCATTGCGACGAAGGACAAAGCCGAGCGGAAAACACTGAGTGACCGCATCAGATGCCTAAAGTCTGAACGCCTCGCGAAGATTGACCGTAAACAGGGCTGGAGTGAAGAAGAGCTGTTCGCTGGCACGACGGCGATACGTGTCGAACGGGTGAGCCTGACTCGCGATGCCGCAAATGCTAGCGTTTGGGACAAAACCATTTCTCGCGCAGAGCGTCGTCGCCGGATGGAGACTCGGGTTTACCTGCGCGTTGGTTCTGATGAGAACGGAAGGTCCGTCTGGGGTTCCATCCCGGTTGTGCTTCACCGTCCTCTGCCGGTGGGTGCGGTCGTAAAGGAAGCCGCTATCGGAAGAGAAAAAATTGGTGCTCACTATCGCTGGAGCCTGACTCTGACCGTCAAGTACGGGCAAGAAGGGCGGCAACACGACATCGGTAGCGGTATTGTCGCGGTCGATTTAGGTTGGGCGCAAGAGACTCTGAAAGATGCCGATGGGAGGATTCGTGTTGCGGGTGTTCGGGTTAAGTGTTCCGAGGGCGAGACTTTCGAGGAATTCTGCCTACCTGCGGAATATCAGAAGACTCTAGGCTATCTTGACGGCCTAAAGTCAACACTAGACAAGCACACGAACGAAGCGTTCCTAGCCATCGCAGACTGGCGTCAAAATAATGAAACGACAATGGAATTAAAGGACCAGCTTGACCGGGCCGAGGCGAGTCTGCGTGCGAGGAAGAGCTTGGGACGCACCCCTCCTACCGGACACCTTCGCGCACTGGTGTGGGCGCTACGAAAGAAGGTGATCGTTTGCGAGGGTCTCCGGCTGATTCTTGAAGAGTGGTATGAAAGGTTTATGCACCTATCGGAATGGATTGAAAACGGTCGCGACAACTTATTGGCGTGGAAGAAAGACTATTACCGGCGCTTCGCTTACAAGATCGCACTGGGAAACAGGACTCTTGTGCTCGATGCCGACGACTTCGCGAAGATGGCCCGGACTCCCACTCCGGAGTCCGGCAAGAAAAACATGAAAAATGAGTTGCGGCACCTCGCCGCGCCGTCGATGTTGCGTGATGCGCTAGAGCAGGCATTCGGCAAGGGCAACGTCTTCTATTCGTCGTTCGCAGCGACTTCGCGAACGTGCAATCGCTGCGGGTACGTCAACGAAGAACTGGGTGCTTCGCGATCATTTAGGTGCGTATCGTGCGGCCATGAGTGTGATCGAGAGGCGAACGCTACGGCGAATGTGTTGAGCCAGTTTGAGAAAGAGCCTGGAACGTTCTCATCAAAGCGCAGAGCGGCGGAGACTCTCGCGAACTTGAATGAAAAGGAAAGAGGCGTTACTGGAACTGACGCGAATAGCGCAAACGACGGTACTCTAGCAGCGGGCCATCGGGTTGCGTAAAAAACGAACCTCGAAAGCCCGACATGAGGAGTTGTCAGAATGAGTTGCGAAGCGGTGTCAATGCGAGTCAGAGCGCTTGGTACTCTGAAACTGGCGGACTCTCCCCCAGACCGGAGAACTGTTGTCAATGCGAGTCAGAGCGCTTCGTTCTCTGAAACAAGGAGAAAGCATGACGCGCGAATCGCTGGAAGCCGGTGTCAATGCGAGTCAGAGCGCTTTGTACTCTGAAACCAGCGCCGACTGCGCCACACTGGAAGAAAGTAGCAATGCCAGTCAGAGCGCCTGGTACTCTGAAACAGGAGGAAAAGTGGGCACCGAGCGCGTAATGACGTTGTAGCAATGCGAGTCAGAGCGCTTCGTTCTCTGAAACCTTGCAGTCTGGCCCTCGCGCGATTGGCGTATCGTGTTTCAATGCGAGTCAGAGCGCTTGGTACTCTGAAACTTGGCATCGTGGCTTCCTCCCTTACTCCGCTCCGACGTAGCTTATGCGAGTCAGAGCGCTTGGTACTCTGAAACGGTGAGCACTGAGAGAGCAGCCACGACACGAAATGGATAACGTGTAGCTATGCGGGTCAGAGCGCTTGGTACTCTGAAACGTCCGGAGCCAACCTGAAAGATGTGGAAGATGGCACGTAGTAGCGCGAGTCAGAGCGCCCAGTGAAAATCGCATGTGAGAACCGCGCTTGGGCGGCGTTTGTGATAAACCTTTGACGTACATCGAACTTCTCGCACACAGCTCAAACAAAGCAGGCAATCGCCAGACTCTTGCTGACCATCTCAATCATGTTGCAGCGCTTGCAGAGAAATTCGCTGCGCCCTTTAGTGAAGAGGCCACTGCACGATTCGTAGCGCTCACTCACGACCTCGGGAAGGCTAAGACGACGTGGCAGGAGCGCCTGCTGCAACTTGAAGCGGGATTGAACCCAGCGTTCGACCAAATTAAGTCTGATCACAAGATGGCTGGGGCCGCGTATGCCTATAGATTTTCAGCCTCAGCCGCGCTTGCTGTTGCGGGACATCATGGCGGAGTTCCGAATCTCTCAGCGCTCAGACAGGAGATGGCGACCGCGAAGTGGCAGCCATCGCTGGATGAAGCAGTGCGTAATCTGCTGCAGGCGGGTCTCAAAACGCCGGAGTTGTTGCAGGAGATCGAGGACGAGTATTTCCGCGTTCTTATGCTTTTCTCCTGCCTCGTTGATGCCGATTCCATTGACACATCAAGCCACTTTCTCTTGCGGCTGGAGGTGCCGCAGTTCGACGGCATGAGCGTTCTGAGTGAAAAGATGCACGCGGCGAGGCCCGGTCGTATGAACGCGAGCGCGGAAGTTACCGCAATGCGTCAAGTTGTTAGGAAGTCGTGTATAGGCTCTGCGACAAAGGCCAAGGGTTTTTTCAGTCTCCACGCTCCCACGGGTTCCGGCAAGACCATCAGCAGCGCGTTATTCGCGTTGAATCACGCCACGCACCATGGAATGAGCCGCTTCATCTATGTCGCCCCTTATCGCACGATCATCGACCAAACAGCGAGCGTTTATGAGTCGATTCTGGGTGAACAGAACGTTCTCGCTCATCATTCGACATCCGACTTTTGGACGGGGTCTGGACAGGAGGACCGAGTCCAGCGTCAGATAGCCGAGAACTGGGACGTTCCAGTTGTCGTTACCACGGCAGAGCAATTCTTCGAGAGTCTCTATTCGGGCCGCCCAGGCGCGAGTCGCAAGCTCCACAACATTGCCAACTCGGTCATCGTGATTGACGAACCTCAAGCGCTTCCCGTCAGTCTATTGACCCCATGCTTCGCCGCATTAAAGGCGCTGGTTCGCGAATACGGGTGCACTGTGGTGCTGGCGACTGCGACGATGTTGCCGCTGGAGCACGAGGGGCTACTGGGTCAAGCGGTCACCTGCATCCTCGACAGCGAGATCGAGTTCGTCCGCGTTGCGGTCGATCTCGACAGATTCAGACGCTCGATATGGTCTGGCATCGCGGCATTCATGAGTGAGCAGAGACAGGTGTTGGCTATCTCGAACACGAAGGCTGGAGCGTTACGGATTTACGAGTCATTGCCAAGAGAGTCGAGAGTCTTCATCTCGACGTGGCTCTCTCCTGTCCATCGACAAGAGCTTATTCAGCGGGTGAGAACAGCACTCAACGAGAATGAACCCTGCCACGTCTCATCGACACAGGTCGTGGAAGCGGGAGTTGACTTTGATTTCCCCGATGTAATGCTGCGCGAGAAGGCACCGCTCGATTCGATCCTGCAAGCTTTCGGTCGGTGCAATCGTAACGGTTTAGGACATGGTCTCGGTTACGTTTTCGCTCCCGCTGAGGGAAATCGGTTGCCTGACTATCGCTTAGGCATCTCGTGCGTGAATGAATTGCTTTACGAGCAACGCCGGGACCCATACGACGCCCAGACGCTTCGGGACTACTACACGATGTTGTATTCCCACAAGAACCTCGATGCGAATGATGTCATGCAAAAGGTGGAGGAACTGGCTTTCGAGACTATTCGGGACGGAGAGGATGGCTTCAGGCTGATAAAGACGCCGCAGGAGCATCTCGTGGTCTCATACGGGCGTGAGGAGGAATTGGCCGATCTCCGAGAGGCGGTCGCAGCGATTCAAGCGGCGACAAAGGCTGACGACGTTATGCCGCGATGGGCGACTCGCCGTCTCCAAAAGCATGTCGTCAGCGTGTATCCGCAGACGCTCGCTAAGCTCGAAGAGGCGTACCCGTTGGCTGTCACTCATCTCGTTCTCAACTATCACCTCTGGACAGGCGCTTACAGCGCAACTACGGGCCTCGGGAATGTGATCGCGAGTCTGAGCAATGATGAAGAGGTTTGAGCTTATTACCTTCGCGGCGCAGCCGGTCGTTTCCCTGAACGCTCCCCCACAACTCCAAACACCACTCAACCGGCGGACATCCCCGAGGATGGCTGAGTTTTACCGCCCAGCATATAGCTATCCCCCTCTGTAGTTTGACCCTCCTGCTGGCCGCCTTTAGACTGCCGCCATGAAAATCCGCTCACTCATGATCTTTACATTGCGGCGTGCAGTGTTCCCCGGCAGGCGCAGTCGTCACAGCGGGCAGTCTGGCCGTCCATCAATGGCGCACCGGGCACGAGACTGAAATTCTTCAGCAATTCACAACACTACTCTCAATGCCGAACGTCGCCACTGATCACGAGACGTCCGGCGCAACGCCGACCTGCCAATTTGCAAGAGAGGTGATCACAGGGTAGTGGCTGAAGTTGAGTTGTGAAAGGCCCGGACTGGCATCCAGGCTTTTCTATTTCACCTGTTCGAACTTGCCCAGCCTTATTTGAAATCCCTCACAACCGCACAACTGTACCTCTTCCGGCGTATCGGGGGCGGCTTTTGGATGCTTTGGTATTCGATCCGTATGCAGACAGCCATTTTCCGCGTGTTCCGACTTAGGATGGTCACACCGCAAACACAGTCGGTCATCATCTCCGTTGGCCATGCATGCAATTCTCGCTCCACCCCAAAGATCAGAGCAAGCAAATTCAGCCACTACCGATCGCTGCGGTTGAGAGTGCGCGAGGGAAGGTTGTGAAGTGGCCCACCATGGGATGCAGTGTCCTCTCAGAGCGATGGAACGGGCCGCGAATACCCATACGATCACGGTTCCGATTGCCAACCACGATAACAACCAGCACTCTTCAAACGAGAACATCCGATTACAGAATCTCTGGGATGGGATCGAAACTATGGCGGCGGTGATGGAGATGGAATGAAGTCCGCCAATCTCCGACCCAGTAGGTTCTTTGAAGCGTCCCTACGGGACTCTGCACGTCGCACTTTGCTGAGATGGTGGCAACGGCGATAAATTCCGCGATTTCGGAGTTGGAGCACCAGCCAAGTGCGGCTTACGACTTTTTAGGGCCCGCAGTCCATTTCAGACCTTCCCAGTAGCCCTCGGGTTCCGTACTAGGATCGAAATCATCGGGTTCTTCAGGACATGCCTCTTCGAACTCGCGAAGTCCTGTTGAGTAGATCTGAATTTCTTGGCCTTTTTCCGACCGATCTCTGTAACGCAGGGCAATATCGATGTATCCGTTCCGCCAATTCTCATAGAACTCTTCTGGAGTTCCCCAATCTGCTGGGAATCGAGGCAGGTCCGCATCGGGAGGGGCATCCATAATCCGGTCCCGCAATTCCTTGAGATCACGGCGTTGCTGTCGTGAGTTGCTGCGTCGGCACAGCAGGATGCATGCGATCATTTTCAGAAATCCGGCCGAGCGTTTCCATTCTTCACTCGGTTCGTGTTCGAGATCACCGTACTTTGCAACTGCTCCACCCTCGGTCTTTCGGTGTATCCCGTTCACCTTGATAAGACCTGTGTGGAGAGCACCAGCGAACGCCGCAAGGTCCATTCTGCGACCGTTCTCGGGATTGGAAGGGAGTTGGGCCTCGTTCAAATCGGCTGCCGGTGGAAGTTCGGCTGGCATTCCAAAAGTTCGCAAATATGCCTCATAGTCGCCACTTACGCGCAACTTGGCAAGAACCGGATCCTTCTTATGACGAGCCACCCCACGATCGTGTACCCATTGTTCTTTGTAGTCAAGCAGATGCGGGTCTTTTGCCTATTAATAGAGGAGTAGAGTCCGAGTAGCAAGTGTCTATCGCTTCGCTAGATTCTACGTTCTCCAAAGCAAAACCGGCATGCTTTCGAGTCTGCGTGCCTATGCCAGCAAGCCGAGCATAGCGGCGAAAGCCGAACCAATAAAAGACCGACTCGACGTGAATCCTTTGACTCACCGGGAGACGCCCCAGCACGGCGCCCTCACAAAGGAGAAAAGGAATCACGTCAAATGTCAAATACACCGTCCGTTCAAGAGCAAGAAAAAACCAGCATAAACCTTCCATATGCAGCTAAACTGCCGTGCCTCCTACGCGGCAGCTTCTACCGTTTCCGCAAGTGTCCGCCGTCTTTCTACGCTGTTGGCAAGATTACTAAGAACGGTTGGCGCGAGCCGTTTCTGTCCGGGTATGACATGCCCAACAATTGGACCGAGTATCTCGGCGCAACCCCCAGAGCAACCGTCCTGGACTTCGATTACATGGGACCTTTCTTCGTCCGCTGTGACCACGGTTGCTCTCATCTTTCTCTAGATGGCGAAGGGACATCGCACGGCACCGCGAGTTGTACAAATGGTTTCGAGTTTCGACCCGCCCGCGTGTTTCGGCAAAGTGAAAGCCAGATTCAGCGGTCTGGATTTCTCTTTGTGTGGGCCGGAATTGGTGAGGGCGCGCTAGACACGGCTTACGGCTCATTAGTTGAGATAGGTATCGCTCACGCATCGCGCATACCGATTCTGATTGCTCACCATCCACACGCAGACCTCCGGCCTTTTTGGTTTGCCGTTGAAACTGCGTCCGCAGTGGTGTGCGCTAAAAAGCCACTTCAAGCCTTGGAAATGTTGCACAATGCCCGGAGGTGTGGCCGATGAGCCGGTTCCTGGACATCGCACTCCGCAACGCGGCCCGTGGTTTCCGCGTCCATCCGCTCCGGGGTAAGGACGCATTCATCAAAGATTGGCCCAACGTTGCCACTACAGACCAAGAGCGGATACGGGCATGGGCGGCAAAATTCCCGGACTACAACGTTGGTGTAGCCGGTGGGCCGGACGTTGCCATTGTGGATTCTGACCGCGTAAGTCGGTTGAGAGAGTTGGCCGGTGATCATGCGGCGGAGTGGTTTAACACATTTTCAGTCACAAGCGGACGGCCTGACCGCGCACACTTCTATTACCGAATGACCGATGAAGTGCGCGAGTTTGGGAATAAGAAGTGGGCGGAGTCGGGTATTGCGGGCAACGTCTTTGAGGTCAAGGTCCACGGAGGCCAAGTAGTCGCTGAAGGCTCCGTCCATCCTGGCACCGGCCAGGAGTACCGCATCACTCAGGACGTGCCGCCCATTCCGTTTCCTGCCGGGCTGATGGCCTTGATACGCGAGTATTACGGCAAGGACAATGCCGGACCACGCGAGCGCGTACCACGGGAAAAGATCTCTGAGGGTGGACGCCATGACGCGCTAGTCAAGGAAGCCGGGCGTGTCTTGCGTGTGACCGAGATGTCCAAGCCCGTGCTAACGGCGCACCTCGAGGACTTCAATGAACGATGGCTTGAGCCGCCGCTAGACGCTGAGGAAGTGGAGCGTGTTGCCCTAAGCTGTAATTGGCAGCCGGAGCCGCCACAGCCGCAAGTCTTCATCGGCGGTAGCGGGGTCAATGAGGTGCAGCCGGAGGCCGCCAAGCTGCCGGAGCGAGTGCGGCCCGTGTATCCCATCGCAGCTTGGGAGGGGACGGTTGTGGCGGAGTTTGCCAAGGTATGCGCGAGTGATAACAACATTCCGCAAAAACTGTACGCGGAGGCGTTTCGCTGTGCGCTCGGGGCTGTAGTGGGTGACCGCATTCAATGTCCCGAAGTGGAAGGCGGGTTGCCTCGGTCTTACACGGTCATAGTGGCACCTAAGGGCAAGGGCAAAGGGACAGCAATTCGGCTTGCCGTTCGTTTCTTCAGTCAAACGTGGAACGGAATGACATCGGTGACGCCTGGTTTGCTCTCCGGTGCGCGGGACTTTCTCTGGAAGCCAAAAGGAATCGGAGCGTGGATTGCCGCTGCATCTAGCGTGCCGGGCATGTCCAGACTGACCAAAGATCTGGAGTCCACCATCAAAACCAAGCCGCACATGACATGGGGCAATACACTACCGCGCATCCTCAGTGTGCATGAGGAAATGAAAACCTTTCTTAGCACGCTGTTTATTGAGGGCGGAGTTGGCAGCGGCATGGAGGGCGTGGTATGCCAACTTTGGGATGATGTCAGCTTTCACGGAACAGCCACGGGAACGAGAGATGCGGTTTACGGCGAGATGATGTTTTCAATGCTGTGCGGTGTGACCGAGCAGGATTGGTTTGACCTCTTGAGCCGTGGTGATGCCGTGGGCGGTGGTTTGATGTCCCGCTTCAACATCATTGGCACGGAGGGCGGATACGAGAATGTAGCCAAGATAAAGCCCAAGGACTTCACGGCCCTGCAGAACGCGTTCCTGCCGCGTGTCGCACGGCTAGAAGATGCTCACGTCAACGTGCGTCTCACCGAAGCGGCAGAACGAATCATCAGCGAGTGGGTAGACAACTTGCCCGAAGGCTCCGAGCGCATGAACATCCACGCATGGCGCAACGCGTTACTGATTGCGTGGTTACGGCATGAGGATGCCATAACAGCTAAGACAGCAGAGGACGCGGTGAGTTTGGGTGAGTATCAGATTGCGTCCCATGATTACTACCGCACAAAGTCCGCTGATACACCGAATGCCCGAGTGCAGGCAAAGATATTGCGCGTATTGGAACTCAGAGGCCCGCAATCGAAACGTCAGCTACAACAGCTAACCAACGCTCACCGGGACGGCACGGACCTGTGGAGCCGTGCGCTAGATGGCCTGTGGAGGGACAAGGCCGTTGGCAAAGAAGAGGACGGCAGGTATTACCTAGCCGAGTAGGCCGTAGTCAGTAGTCAGGGGTGCCTATGTCCTTAACGAAGTTGTTTATTTATGTATGTATAAGAAAACATTGGTACAAGCAAAATGAGGCACACAGGGACCCCTGACTACATGACGACATTGACTACACCCCAGAGTGGTCTGAGCTAGGGCGGAAAATCTTGAGCACTAAGCCGCTGTAGCCCGCAGTCGCTCCTGAATTTACATAAACGGACAATTCCGAAAATGTGGCTCGATATCAATAGTTTTCGGCAAAGTGCACAGTCGCGGCGATGGAGCGCCTGTATTCGGGACGTTGTCCCCCCCGGGGGGGCGGTCAAAATGTCAAAAGGCGTCTCGTCCAGAGGCCCGCTGTTTGGCAAATTTACACAAGCAAGAATTATTTGAAATCGAGCGTTCCTTCGTACAAAAGGACTTAACCACAACCCTCAACAGGGGCCATCGCAACGGGCGACCCGGCCAGTTATCGGCTACAGAGAAACGTGCGACGTGTCCACCCGGACACTGAGGCACCGGCAGCACCGGCGTCCTCCGGGAATTTATTCACCCGGAGTCGTTCATGTCCGACGCCATTTCTCTCCCAGACCAGATCGAGCGAATCCCTCATGCTCTCAAAGCCGCTGAACTCGCCGAACTACTCGCTGTATCGCGCATCACCGTATTCAAACTGGCGAAGGCTGGTCGCATCCCGTGTTTCAGGATCGGCACGTGCGTTCGGTTCGATCCCCGAGCTGTTGCGACCTGGTTGCGCCGCATGTAAAGACTCGCCATGGCGTAACGGACAAGGCTTCTTCCCGGTTAACGGGCTGTACACTCGATCGAGTCATGCTAAAGAGAACACGGCATAGAGGGAACCGGCAATGCGCAGCTGCAATTCACGATTGGAGGTCTTATCGATGGCTTTTCCTAGCTTTGATCTCAGCGGCCAAGTGGCCCTGGTAACCGGCGCTGCACGGGGCTTAGGCAATGCGATTTCACTAGCGTTGGCGAATGCCGGAGCCGACGTAGCACTTGGTCTGCGCGACGTGAACGCACACGGAGACTTGGCCGATCAGATCAGAGCCATGGGTAGACAGGCCCTGCCGTTACAGATGGACGTTCGACAACTTGATCAGATATTCCAGGCGGTTGATAACACTGTCCTAAATCTCGGAAGGCTCGACATCCTGGTGAACAATGCGGGACTTGCTCCAGATAATCTCGCGGAGAACGTGCGCGAAGAGGACTTCGATCTGACGCTTGCGGTTAATTTGAAGGGGACATTTTTTGCCAGCCAAGCGGCTGGACGTGTGATGATCCGGCAAGGAAGGGGGCGCATTATCAACATGAGTTCACAAGCTGGCTTCGTGGCGCTACCGACCGAGTCGGTGTACTGCATGACCAAGGCTGCCATTGCGCACCTCACTAAATGCCTTGCCGTGGAGTGGGGGAAGTACAACATCACGGTAAATGCGGTCGCGCCAACATTTATTCGCACTCCGGGAACGGAAGGTGCCCTCGCAAGCCCCGGGTTCCGCTCAGACGTGCTTGAGCGCATTGCTGCGTTGCACCGCATTGGTGAGCCGATGGATGTGGCGGGTGCAGTCGTATTCCTTGCCTCCAGCGCAGCGTCTCTTATTACTGGGGATACGATTCTCATCGATGGCGGATGGACGGCGAGATAGCTGGTTTCAGGAAGGACACGACTCAGACTTCTCAGTTCGGCGATCGCGCGTTGGCTGCGGGAGCGTGGTGGCTAGCGCCGTGGCTCGCTTTGCGAGTGGCCCGTAGTCCGCCGGAATCGATGTCATGTGCGGAGAGCACTTCCTCGAATCCGACTTCTGGCCAGCGTCCTTGGGCGTAACTTCCGGGATTGTCTGTGATCCGGCGCCACCTGATCCGACAGGTACTACAATCGGTCAGCAACCTTGCGCCTCGCTGCTTAGGAGGTGATCAAGCCGCTGCGCTCGGGTCGCGTTCCAATTCGCTCGAAGAGGAGCGTCATTGATGTTGCGCATCGTGAATGTAGGTTTTCTCAGTCTGA
>Ga0209698_10002317_pt1 | contig 21711 bp, 17 predicted proteins | sample LitLauG_LLR_2012_FD_187203 | JGI IMG/M metagenome (GOLD analysis project Ga0209698, IMG submission 187203) | Freshwater sediment microbial communities from Pennsylvania, USA - Little Laurel Run_MetaG_LLR_2012 (SPAdes) (version 2) | ecosystem: Environmental > Aquatic > Freshwater > Creek >...
CCTGCTGGTGCCCGGCGAGCATGTCCTTTGGAGTGAAGTAGCCGATGGCACGGTTCAGGCGAACGTTGTGGTAATGCTCCACGGATATGGTCACTTTTCTGACGGTGTGCTTGATGCTCGCGGTCGTTGCGCTGCTGGCGTGTTATATACCGGCGCGACGCGCAACTCGCGTAGATCCAATGGTCGCGCTTCGGGACGAGTAGCCGGATTGCCACACGTGGGATCGGAATGCACGAAATTGGCGTCTACGAGATTCAGAATTGATCCCTTTACAGCTTTTCGGCTGTACGGATTCAGGGACGAGAACCTTCCCGCGATTTCTGTTGTTTCCGCCCAGGTAAGGATTCTGGAACCTTCACTGCCTGGGATATTCAGCGCTCCGCCTTTTTTTGGGACTCGTCAGAAGAATTCATGGGTAAGCACCGGCTGGGGTAGTTTGCCAAGTGAGTGATAGAGCGCGAGTTCCAGGATGCGGAAGGTGCGAAAACCATAGGATCTTCTCATGGTTACTTTGGCCTTGTTGTTGAGCCCCTCGATCACACCGCTGGAAAACTGCTTCCTGGCCTTGAAATAGTTGAGCAGCAAGGTACGGTGAGCGCGCAAGGTGCGGGCGATTTTCTTCATTGGCTCGATACGGGATCGCATGGTTTGATAGCACCAGAAATCCAAGAACATGCCGGCCCAGGTAGGCGAGGTGTATTCCCAGAATTGCTGAAAATCTTCTTTGAGGAGATAGGCACGGACGGTCTGGAGGTTGTAGCGGAGTAGATCTCGCAGACGGAACCTCTGCTGAGAGGTGAGATTCTGTTTGCGCTTGAGGACGCACCAACGCGACTTCTTCAGCAGCGGTGGGTAGCCCTCCTGGGCCATCTTGCCCGACTCGGGGGCGCGGACCTCATCCAGCGCCTTATTCATCTTGGCGACGATGTGGAAGCAGTCGAGGATGTGTAGTGCCTGGGAGCATTTCTGGCGTATCACGTCACTGCCACATGTCCGAGCACACAAACTCGATCTGCGCCGCGAGTTGCTCCCCGATGACATTGAAGAAACCTCGGAAGGACTCGATGGTGCGTTCCTTGCCGACCCAAAGCAAGCGGGTGAGCCCCTGGTCGATCTGGTAGACCAGGGCCAGGTATTTGTGGCCTTTGGCGTACTGAATTTCATCCACACCAATGGCGCAGATCGACCGCAGGGTGCTATGTTCCAGGCCCCAGCCGACCACATACTCGACGGCGTCGCACACCTGGTCCCAGGAAGTGTGGAACGCCTCAGACGTTTCTTTCCAGGAGAGCTTCCGCGCCCAGCGGGCCAGAAACAGCATATAGGCTCGAGTCAACTGGTGCTTGCCATCGCCCCAGGGAACCTGCTCGACCACCACGCCACAATTCCGGCAATCGACGCGGCGCATGCGGTACAGCAGGAAAACCAGAAAGCCCCACAGCGGAATGAACTCGAAGCACCGCTCGGGGAGATGATCGTAACCTGGTGCCGGCTGGTGGCACCCCGAACAGACCGCCGCCGAGCCCTCCCGCGGCCGGACGTCCACTTCGATGCTTTTCTTGCCGGGACCGAAGCGCGTGTGTTGGTAGACGAATCCGCGATGGCGATGGCAGTGGTTTAGAATCGTGAGCAATTCCATGGTGCGGACGATTTTCAAGGCGAAGACTGCCAGAGTAAACCGCGCTGCTACCTCGGCGCCGTCCTCCGATGCTTCCGCCTACTGCCGTGATCTGGACAGCTGGCCGCGCTCCTGGATGGGGCTGGAAAAGGACCTGCCGCCAGGGGAAGAACTGGTGGCTTCCTTCCGCCCCTTCATCGAGCATCTGGTCTCCTCGAGTCTTTCCCCGAAGAGCATTCGCCGGCACGTGGACAACCTCTGGATGCTGGGTGGAGAAATCATCCGCGACCTGAACTACGACCCTTCTCTAAGAAAGATGGCTGCTGACCGACTTCTCCGCAACGTGATCCACAAGGACGGCGGCCCGCTGATCCACAACTGCTCCGAGGAGGAGCAGCGCTCCCTCGATTCAACCTGCCGCAAACTCCACCGCTTTCTCAGCCACCCTCAGCACTAAGCCCGCCAGTTACCCACAAATTCCCCGGACGAGGCTTTTTTTGAGCTTACGATTGCCAGCGAATCGGTATCGCAAAAAAGATATGTTCCTTCTTTCCCCTCCACGCACGCCTCAGTCATCGCCAACAGTAGCCTTCCAAGATGTGATGAGAGCGGCGAGCGATGCGAAGAACCATTTCCCGGAAAACGCTGGATTTTGAAGTGTGACGATCCCAAAGCCCTGGCGCAAATCGACGCCGTATTCGTGACTGTCGAACCCGACGGCGGCAGCCACAAGCCCAGCAGTAAGCCTCTTCTTTTCGCCTACCTCAAAGTGAACCCCAATCATCCCAAAGAAGTGCCTGGGTTGGAGATAGAGATAACGGAATGACACATCGATGTTCATTCGATGATAAGTACGTGGGACGGATCTGGATCTGGGGCGCTGTGGGTCGGTCCGGTCGGTCCGCTCCGAGCGCATAGTAAGTTCAAGGGCAGGAGACTCGAGGGGAAAACGAGCATTGGGGGTGGTGTATACGGACGGCAAAATGCCCTTCGGTTTTTGACCTGGGGAGCTGTCGCAAGGTTGGATATCCAACCCTCTCGGGGGGAAGGGCACTGGCTATAATGACCGCGTGTCCCAAAACAGTTTGCATCATGGGGCCATGGCGACCAAATAAGTGAGCTATGGAACGAATACCATCACTGGACGGTTTGCGCGCGATCTCGATCACGCTGGTCATCCTGAGTCATCTCGTAAAGTGGAAGCATGTTTCTCTCGAAGTGCTCGGGACCTATGGCGCTCTCGGCGTCCACGTCTTTTTCGTACTTTCTGGATACCTGATTACGAACCTTCTACTCCTGGAACATGAGCGGAGTTCAACAATTCAATTGGGCGATTTTTATGTTCGACGAGCCTATCGAATTTTCCCGGCAGCGTTTGTGTTCCTTGCGGTCGTCGTCGTCCTCTATTGGCCGCAGATGCGTTGGTACCACACAGTTGCGGCCGTGTTCTATCTCGCGAACATGGACATCACCCGGCCATGGATTTTCGGGCACCTCTGGTCCCTGGGTATCGAGGAACAGTTCTACCTGCTTTGGCCCTTCGCACTCAAGAAATGGCAGAGTCACAAGACCGCTATGCTGCTATGCGTCCTGCTTGCGACGCCAATATTTTGGGCTAGTCTCTATGCCCTTAAGGTGCGAAACGGGCTTTTCGGCAGTTTGCCGGCATACGCCGATCAACTCGCCATCGGCTGTCTGCTGGCGATCTTTGCACCACATATTCCTAAGATCAGAGGTTGGTTGGCCTTGGTACTGCTGATCGCGACTTCCTTGATTCCATGGTTTCCCGCGAACAGCCCTTCGCGAACATTGTTCATGCTCTTCGTTCTTCGCCCCATGCTCAACCTTTCCGTCGCTGGTCTTGTGTTGCACGTGATCCAGGTTCCCTATTGGGCACTCAACTGGTCCCCAGTTGCGTGGTTGGGCAAGATCAGCTACAGCCTATACCTGTGGCAGGAACTGTTCTGCTCGAACGCCTCGCTCCATTTCGGATATTTTCTTGTGATACCGGCGCTGGCTTGCGCATGCCTCTCGTATTACTGCGTTGAGCAACCCATGCTGCATCTTCGAGACAAGCGCAGCCGGTCCCGGCAGCGCGAGCAGCGCCCCACTCTTGCCCCGGAAGGCACCGCTCTGGATGCTCCAGCGGAAACATAGTTTTGCAAATCGGCTGCCTGCCCCCGATCCCAGATTGTCGAATAGTCGCTCTCGCCCTTCCTTTAGGCGCCCCGCCGAGATGTAGACACCACGTTGCAGAAATCCTTCAAGTCATTCACTCGCTCGCCACGCAACAATCATGGATCATTTTCTGTGAGATGAAATCTCTTGTATCGATCGAAACGAGGCAGAACGTAGAAGTCGAAGAACGATTCGTTGTTGGCGTCCAGTCGTGCTATCAACGTGATGTTGTCGATTTCACGTGGGACTGGCACACGTAGCCATCTAGCTAGATCTAGCTAGCTAGGGCCGCTCTGGAAAGGTCCAATCGAGCGAACGGTGAGTACCGAAACTAGGTGGCCAGGCTCGACCACCAATTGTGACGCCATTTTCCGTTTGTTTTGACGATCGACGATTCCCGCGGAAACAAGTCGACAAGGCTTGCGATGAGCTCGGCGCGAGGAGCCTGTATCCGACGACGGAAATCAATGGGCCCAAAGGTTTTGGAATTCCCATAGCGGATTCGTTGGTAGGCTTTTTGCAAACTGCCCAACCGGGCTACATACGTGGAAGGCGATTGAAGATCCGGAGCTTCAGCGATGACCCGGCAGATGTGATGAGACCCGCCGCCGACGCGAACATGCCCCCGGCCTAAGTCAAAGTCGGGGGACCGGGCCGCAAGGAGGGTCCATTTTGCGGTCTGGATATACCTACCCGGAAAACGAGCATTTCGGCGGCCGCCCGGACGCCCTGCGTCTCCCGCACTCTCCTAAAGCGTTCTTTGTCCTTGACGAAAATTCCGAATAGCGCATCGGCGGGTATCAGTCCTCCAAGAAGAACCCGATCGGTTGGAACAGCTCGCTTGAGTGCGCTCACCAGAAACGCGAATCGCCTTAAGAAGGTCCTTCCTTTAATTATTGCTTTCGTGTCCGTATCCCGTACAGATGCGCGCGTGAGCTTCGCTCAGCCGTCCTAAAATGAGGACTAACTGATACCCGAGCGGATCATCCTGCGAATCAATGGAGGAGTGGTTAGAAATCCGTTGCTCGCTGGAGAGACCACATGCGCTTCCCCCGTTTTGTTCCGCTGTACGTTTTCTTGACGCTGAGCACGCTTCACCTGCTCGCGCAGTCCCCCGACGGGAACATCAACGGTCTGGTCTCAGATCCTTCCAGTGCAGCGGTCGTCGGGGCAGAGATCGTCGCGATCAACGATGTCACTGGCGTGCAGTACACCAGCAAAACCAACAGCGAAGGCATTTACGTGCTTTCCAATCTTCCTCCCGGCCCCTACCGTCTGCAAATCTCCAAAGTAGGCTTCAAGACGATTATCAAACCCGACATTGTCCTGAACGTCCAGGATGCCTTATCGATCAATTTCACCCTCCCCATCGGAGCGGCGTACGAAGTCTTGACGGTCGAAGGTGGAGCAGAGTTGGTGAATGCAGAATCGGCAGCTGTGAGCACGGTCGTCGATCAGACTTATGTCAAAAACATGCCCTTGAATGGGCGCAGTTTCCAGGACCTTATCCTGCTCACCCCCGGGGTCGTTACGAACACGACTCAAAGCCAGGGAACGGGTGCCGAATTCAGTGTGAATGGCCAGCGGACAGAATCGAATGTTTATACCGTGGATGGAGTAAGTGCCAACATTGGCATCAACGCACTTGGAGCAGCCGTTCCGCAGACTACGGGATCCGTGGCTGGGTCGACGGCTCTGGGCACCACGCAGAGCTTGGTGTCGATTGATGCTCTACAGGAATTCCGAGTCCAGAGTTCAACCTATTCCGCCGAGTATGGCCGAAATCCTGGTGGACAGTTCTCTTTTGTTTCGCGATCGGGAACGAACCAACTGCAAGGCACCGCCTTCGACTATTTGCGCAACAACGTCTTCGATGCCAATGACTGGTTCAATGGGTACTTTGGGGTTCCGAAACCGCCCTTGCGGCAGAATGACTTTGGCGGAACGCTTGGTGGCCCTTTTCGTCTCCCTTTTGTCTATGATGGGAAAGACAAAACGTTCTTCTTCCTGTCCTACGAAGGGCTCCGCCTGCTTCAGCCGCAGGCCGCTGGAGTGAGCATAGTACCAACATCCAGCTTGCGGGAATTGGCACCCTCCGCTCTCCAGCCTGTTCTAAACGCGTTTCCAGTCCCAAACTGTCCGCCGGGCAGCGCAATTTGCACGAATGATCTGGGAAATGGTCTCGGCCAGTTTCTGGGTTCGTGGTCCGACCCCAGCCACATTGACTCGCTCGGAATTCGTCTGGATCATGCCGTGGGAAATGCTCTACGGCTATTTTTCCGTTTTAGCAGCACATCCTCGAGTGAGGATGCGCAGAACCAGTTCATGCCCTCCCGTCGGGACTCGACGGCCCTTACGACAAGAACCTACACCTGGGGTGTGACCAGTTCCTTCTCCCCGGGCCTTACGAATGAGTTCCGGATGAACTACAGTTCGAACGAAAACACTTTTTTCGGTTCGTTAACCAATTTTGGCGGCGCTACCGCAGCGAATCTTTTTGAGTTGCAGGGCTTAGGCGGAAGCGCTAGCGCTCCGCGCTCCGTGGCAGTTGACCTGCTATTCGGTTCCTACATTGCCAGCATCATGCAATTTGGCAATTTTGGCGAGCAGAGACAGTGGAACATCGTCGATTCCCTCGGTCTATCGGTGGGACGCCACCAGCTGAGAATTGGCTTTGATTTTCGCCGGCTCGCACCCGAGATAGTCACCTCGAACCCTTCCCTGGAATACGATTACTTCAGCTCGCCATCGGTCCAGTCGAATAGCGTCGATTATGGCGACGCGATATCGAGTGCTGCTGCTTTTCCGGTTTACACGAACTTCTCAGCCTTTGTTCAAGACGAGTGGAGACCTCGGCCACAGCTCACGCTGTCCATGGGGTTGCGCTGGGAAGTCAACCCAGCGCCGAGCGCAGCAAAAGGGAATCTGCCCTACACAACGCGGGGAGAGGATCTGAGCACTCTGACACTGGCGCCGCAAGGGACCCCACTGTGGAACACCACTTGGTACAATCTCGCTCCCAGGCTGGGCTTGGCATACGTGGCGCGACCTATCCAGAAATGGGAAACAGTCGTACGGGGTGGCGCGGGCATTTTCTTCGATACCGGTCAGCAGTTGGGTTCCTATGGCTATCAGGGTCCGGGATTCTCGGCGACGAACTACTTTGGCACGGCTAATCAAGCACCGGCGAGTTTTCCGCTTCCGATCGCTCAAGCCAGTCCGACGATCGTGAATCCACCGGTTTCTCCCTACCCGAACAGCACGGTCTATTCTTTTCCGGCCCATCTTCAGTTGCCCTACACGCTGCAATGGAACGCGAGCATCGAGCAGGCCCTGGGCAGGTCGCAAGCCCTTACGGTCTCCTACGTCGGTGCAAACGGACGAAGATTGCTTGAGCAGCGCGAGGTTTTTGCCGCCTCCTCCAACCCGGATTTCTTTCTTGTTTTCTTCACCAAGAACGGCCTGACCTCTGACAACAACGCCTTGCAGGTGCAGTTCCAACGCAGGCTTACACAGGGCTTGCAAGCCTTGGCATCGTACAGCTGGGCGCACAGCTTAGACTATGGCTCTCAGAATGCAAGCCTGCCACTGATTCGCGGCAATTCGGATTACGATATCCGGAATAACTTCAATACTGCCTTGTCGTACGATCTGTCCGGTGCTTTCGCGAACCGGTTCGAGCGCGTCGTTCTCGAAGACTCCGGCCTAGACGTACGGCTCACAGCTCGCACCGGTTTTCCACTCACCCTCTTCGGCAGCAACTTCATCGACCCGGCTACGGGGAACATCTTTCATGGCGGATTGGACGTAGTACCGGGTATGCCCATCTATCTCTATGGATCGCAATGTGTCCAGATGCCGCCGGAAGGGTTGGGGCAGCAATGTCCCGGCGGGCGAGCGGTAAATCCCAACGCTTTTAGCCTTCCAGCGGGAACCAGTAACGGGGACGCTCCGCGAAATTTCGTTCGCGGTTTTGGAGCCTGGCAGATGGACATGGCCTTGCGACATGAGTTTGGTTTTCGGGAGAAATTCAAACTGCAGTTTCGAGCGGAGGCTTTCAATCTCTTCAACCATCCCAATTTCGGATACATCAACCCATTTTTTGGCCAGGCCGGATTTGGATTGGCCCAGAAGTCGCTGGCCGATAGCCTGGGCACGCTAAGTCCGCTGTATCAAACCGGCGGACCGCGCTCCATGCAGTTGGCGCTGAAATTGATTCTCTGAGACGGCCGACCAGACCTACCAGGCCAGTTTCCAAAGGGGCAATGGATGTTTGCAGAGGCTAGCCTGCGGCAGAGAACGCTTTTGTTGTCGGTTGCCGCCATGATGCTTCCAGCGGTCACGGCAGTCCGCGCGCCAGCGCTCCCATTCTCTGCAAAGGCCCCGGTCACCGTCGCAGACGCGATTGCAATGACCAGATTGGGAGCGAACGAATATTTTGCGGGACTCCCATCCAAAGGCTTGGTTGCCCAGTTTTCTCCGGATGGTAATTTGTTCGTTATCGTCCTGAGGAAAGGCAATCTGAGGCGAAATACGAACGACTTTTCTGTTCTTCTATATCACACCGACGATGTCTTCGGTTCACCAAAGCCTGATTTGTTGGTCAAGATGTCTTCGTCGTCGAATCGAGACGCCATCGCACAACTCCGCTGGCTCAGTTCCCGGACAATCGAGTTTCTTGGAGAGACTCGGGGAAAACTTCCGCAGGTGTTCACGTTTGATGTCATAACGCACGTGCTGCAAAGGTTGACCAATCACCAAACATTGATCACGACTTACGATGTTTCCCCCGACAGCCGCGAAGTCGTTTTTGCCGCCGAGCCTGAAAGACAGGCAGCAAAGGGCAAGGAGCAGGGGAAGGGGGAAATCGTTGTTGAAAGCCAGTCCCTCTCCGACCTGTTGCGAGGAGAGCAACCAGAAAACTCGTACCTGTTCATCCAGCGCAGAGGCCGTGCTGCGATTCAGATTCGTCTCAGCGGGCTACTCAACTCGAATGGCCTAATATCAATTTCCCCAAACCGGCGGTATGTCCTGCTTGGTTACTGGTGGCGGGAGGTTCCCCAAGAATGGATGGGTTACGCGGAGGCGTACATCCAGACGGCAGTGGTTTCACACAAGAAGGGCCAACTGACCGACCTGAGTAACCTGATGCTGCTCGACACCACCACCCTGGAATTGGTTCCCCTGATCAATGCGCCGAATCCACGGGAAGGAGGATTCTTCCCCCGTTTTTCGTGGGCCCCGGACAGCCAAGCACTGTTTTTAAAGTCGTATTTGCCATTGGACGTAGCAGATGCGATGGAGAAGGAGGAAAGGTCGCGAACTCCAATGTCGGTCGTGGTAAAGCTCCCGGGCCGAAAACTGGTCCGGATCGGCGATGACGACCTGCGCAGGCGCCTGGACGTCGGTTTGAAAAAGGACGCAGATGTCGACGTGGCATTAGAGGAAGATATGAATACGCCCCCGAAAATCTATGTCACAAACACGAAAACAAATGAGAAGGCGCTACTTTGTGACTTGAATCCTCGATTTGAGTCTTTGGATTTTGGCCAGGTGGTGAGCGTAAGTTGGAAGGCCACAGATGGCCAGGATCGAACGGGTGGTCTGTTTTTCCCCCCGGGTTACAAATCTGGCGGCCGTTATCCACTCATCATTCAGACCCATGGATTCTGGAAGGACCGATTTTCCATGGATGGCAGCCCGGAATGGAGCAGCGCTTTTGCTGCCCGAGTGCTTGCGGCGCGAGGGTTTATCGTGCTTCAGGCAGGAGGAATTCCGATCAGTGGTGGCCCTGACGAGGGGCCGAGCTTTCAGGCAACGATCGAAGGCGCCATTGACGATCTCGAACGAAAAGGACTGATCGACCGGAACCGGGTAGGCATCGCCGGCTTCAGCCGCACAGTCTATGAAGTCGGATATGTATTGACTCATTCGAACTTTCGATTCGGCGCGGCCGTGCTGGCAGACGGTATCACCGGGGGTTACTTCGATTACCTGGCATGGCGTGATAATGAGGAAGCCAGCCTGAACGGCGGCTTGCCTTTCGGGGATCACTTAAACCAGTGGCTTCAGCACTCCCCGGGTTTTAACCTAGACAAGGTTAACCTTCCGGTGCGCATAGTCGCCCTTGGGCCCGATGCACTTCTGGAAATGTGGGAGTGGTTTGCCGGACTCAAGCTTCAGAACAAACCGGTGGATTTCACCGTGCTTCCTGACGCGGTTCACCTGCTCGAAAGACCACGCGATCGGCAGATTGCCATGCAAAGCCTGGTCGACTGGTTCAGCTTCTGGCTTTTGCATGACGAGACTCATGACGCGTCTGAGGAGGAACAATATGCTCGTTGGGAACAGCTCCGCTCGGAGGTGACGCGATAGGCTTCTTCTTTTCTGTAGATTAAAGAATTAAAGACCCACAGGGATCCTCTGTGGGTCCGCTCATCTCTTACTCGTCGGCTTCATAGGCAGTCGGCGTCAACTTGGCTGGGTAACCCGACTGACCCACGTGGTTGTCCGTGACACTGCCGTGGATCTTGCTTTGCTGAAATTGAATTGAGTTGATTGGGTTGGGCAGCTTGGCGATGTTGGGTTTTGTGTACGTCATGTGATTAATCTCCTCTTGTTGTGAACTAGCGAACATTCAACCCTCGCGAGTTGAATCTCTTGGTGCCAACCGGCCGCGCGTCGGCTCAGACATCCGAAACTGATCCCGATCCTCCCTGTGAGGGGTCTCGCCTTCCTCTCCACCGACAAACCGGCCTTACCTTCGGAGCGAGTTAGACCACGGCGTATTCCAGAGTCTGCTGGACTTGGAGAAGTGGGCGCTGTCAGAAATCCATCTGCCCGAAGAGTCCGAAGCCACAACTCGACGCCTAACGTGCGTGTCAAACCGGCAATTGCAGCGCTCCCGCTGCGGCTAACCTTCCGGAGAGATTCAAGCAGAATGTCTGGATCAACGATTCCCCACGAACTGACCATGAAGTCTTTTGTGCTTGTAAACTGGGCTGCGGCGTTCGTGAGGTCCAGGAGGTCCGCCCGGACTACGTACGCTTTCCTCTTCCTGAAAAGGATCTCCTCTGGAACGATTCCCCTAAGCGCCCGCCGCATAAGCGAGCGCGTCTGACCCGGACGTACCAGTTGGGCGCGGGGGACGGCGAAGACGAACTCCAGCAAATCACGGTCAAGATACGGATAGCGCCGCTCATAGGTCGGCGAACAGGGTAAGGTCACACAGCCCAATTGTCCCCGCAGGATTTCGAGCGTGCTGAGATTCTCTTGAAAGCTGGGTAGAGGGCCGAAAAGCCTTAGTCTTCTTTGATAACAAGTTAGGGCTCGACGATTTCGCTCGACAAAGTGTGGGTGCATCCACGGCGCGCAGGGGTTGCGATTGTCGGGACCCAGCAAGGCTGGCGGGAGAAACCTCCTCATGGCACTAGCAAACAAATGAATCCATGGCTTTCTCTGACTCAGCGCCCAGGTCCTTAATTGACGCGCGAGCACTCCAAACTGCGCTCTTGCGATCAGATCCTCGAGTTCAGGAAGTGGAGTTGGTACTCCGCCCGTGACTTCGTCTCCGCCAATGCCGGAGAGCATGACGCGATGTCCGTGCGAAGCCATGTATGAGGCGAGTTCGGCGGCGGGCGTGCTGTCCTGTTCTTCCCGCTGGGTGATGCCGATAGGGCGTTCATTATCGAACTGAAAGTCGAATGGGCGTTCCCGTCCCATGTCGATGTGACAACCGGTCCGGCCGCGCTGTGCCTCGATGGTTGCGAAGTATGGCCGTTCGTTCCAGTGGGGCTCCAAGTCGTCGTAGTACGAGACTGTGTCGAGCCTGGGGGCGCCATTTGGTTCGTCGTGGGCGATCTTGTCTGCCATGCACACGATGGAGGAAGAATCAATTCCTCCACTCAACTCTGCCAGGACGGATGAGTCCGAACGAAGACGTCTCCGCACCGACTCGGCGAAAACGGTTCGAAACTGCTCTTCGTATTCACCGTCCGTGCGATAACGAATGGTCTTCGCCGGGTCAAAGTCCCAGTACGTATTGATTGATTGATTTCCCTGGGTGAGACGGACGAAAGTGGAGGGAGGCACCGAATGGATACCTTTGTAGGGAGTCAAGTGGGCGGCCGGGAAACCGGTCAACCACCCGGCCACGCATTCTTCCTGGAGTTCGAGAGGATGCCCCGCGAACAAGGCCAGTGGCTCTAACGTCGAGCTCCATGCGACCTTATCTCCTTCGACAAAATAGTAGAGATGTCGAATCCCCGCAAAATCCCGTGATAGTACGAGGGTGCGATTCTTAGGGGTCCATACCGACAGGGCCCAATCACCGACAAGACCCGCCAAAGACCTGGTATCCCAGCGCTGGTAGGATGCGGCAACGATTTCCAGGTCGGTGATTGCGCACGAAAGACTGCCGGTTAATTTTTCAATCAGTTCGCGGCGATTGTCCAGTCGGCCATCCCAAGTAATCACAACTCCCGATGGGCAAACATGAGGTTGAACTTCCTGGTGCGACTCCCTCGTAGTGTGAAATCCCCGGTAGAGAATTGCGAAGTTGTCTCTGCATATGAACCCCTCCCCATCAGGGCCCAAAGGAGCGAGAACCGGCCGAACTACATCAAGATCTTCCGGATTTACGGGTTTGCCATCGAGATTGCATGTCCCAAACTGAACGCTCATCGACTGATTGCCTCCTCAAAGATCTGACATTGCGTTCACCACCGATCGAGCACGGCGTAGATTTCCGCCATGGACGGCCTGTCATTGACGACTCGACCACCCACTTCGACCCATGCGTGGGCCTTGAAAGGCATCTGCTGCGTACCGATGACCATTTCAGCCGGGATCCCGGAAGCCCTCAGCAGGCATGTCGTCGCGGCCGATCTCTGAAGACAAAGCACTTCTTTCCAATACCAAATGCAGGCCACATCAACTGCTGCACAAACCCTCTCGCCCGCATCGGGCGATTCGTCGGTTCGACCGACCGGACAGCTTCGAATCTCCTGATAGAGTTCAGCGAAGTCTCTTCTTGCCAAGAACAAGTCGAAATAGATCAGCTTGCAGTAGGCTCGGAAGACAAGGGACGACATAAAAGCCACCTGTGGCTAAATGGTTAGGCCAAGTTGATCGCACAAGAACGCCATGCGGTCGGTGAGTGCGTCGATCCGTGTGCTCAGGGGCAGAACGGGCGAATGTCCGCGCTGTCGGCTGTAGGTCAGCAAGATGGGGTTCTGCGAGATATTGGCGGCTTGCAGGCGCGCGGTCATTTTTCGAGCATGAAACGGATTGCAGTTCTGATCACGATCTCCAGAGACGAACATGGTTGCGGGATATGCCGTACCATCGCGAACCCTGTGGTATGGGGAGTACCGGTAGAGCACAGCAAAGTCATGAGGATCAGCAGCTGTGCCGAACTCACTATTCCAGATATGCGCGTTGTCGACGAGGTGATAGCGCAGCATGTCGAGTATCGGAACCATGCAGATCACGGCCCGGAACAGATCTGGGCGTTGCGTCATCGCAGCTCCAACCAGCAATCCCGAATTCGAGCCGCCGAAAATCGCTAGTTTATGTGGCTCGGTGTGCCCGTTCTGAATCAGCCACTCTGCAGCAGAGAGGAAATCATCATAAGCAACCTGCCGCTTTTGGCGCTTAGCGGCGTCGTGCCATGCCCTGCCAAACTCCGAACCACCCCGGATGCCTGGCAATGCAAACCGGCAACCGTGCTCCATTAGGAAAGCCACGAATACGCTGAATTGTGGCGTCATCGAGATGCCATAGCCACCATAGGAGGTCATGATGGTGGGGCGACTGCCACATTCGAGAACATCGCGACGAGCCACCAAGTACATCGGGATGCAGCTTTTATCTTTCGCTGTGAACCAAACCTGCGTCTGGTCAAAATTCGCGGAATCGAAAGGAAGGGTTCGGTCGGCCCATGGTCGAATCTCCCGGCTGTGAGGCGAGTACGTGAGGATCTGGAGGGGGCTGGTAAACGATTCCTCCTCGATCAGCAGTTCGTCTCCCTTGTCATCACATCCTGCGATACGAACCGTATCCGACATTCCGGTCGGAACCTGGCCGAGGGGCACGCCGGAAAGATCAAAGATGTCGATTGCCGATTTGAGGTCCCGAATGTAGGAGACATAGATCCTATTACCGCTCACCGCCCAGTTCTGAATCATGCTCCCGCTTGTAGGAACCACGTCGACGAACTCCGCGTTTCCACCGGAGTGCGGGCGAACTTCCACGATACGGGCGTTTGGTGCCTCGAGGTCTGTGAACGCCAGGATCCTGCCGTCATCGAGCAACACCGGACTGAACAGATATTCAGCACCCCGCACAACCGATTCGGGTGTTCGCTGGCTGCCCAATGGCCAAACATAAAAGTCGGTGCTTATGTGGTCGAGAAAGTGAAGTACGAGAAAACCAAGTTCTTTTTTTCCGGAGACGATGACGATCCTCACATTGTCGCCGTCAGCAAAGAAGATTTGCTGGTCACTGTTGACAGGTGCGCCAAGGATGTGACGACACACTGTACGGGGATTCGTTTTGGAAGATACCGACTCGTGCACATAATAGAAGCCGCTGTTGTCGGAAGCGAATACGAAGCCTCGCAGGTAGCCCCTTGGCAACACATCGGGAAGCACTCTCCGACGATCCACATCCACGATTTCAAATCTTCCGGTTCTCTCTCCTCCTTCCTTTACTTCGTAGAGCAAAAGCTGTCCGTTTGGGGAAACCTGCAGCGGCCTTACCGCCGTGTGTGTCCCAGAGCCGCGCTCAGCGGGATCGATCAAAAGCTCGTCTGATCCATCGACGCCCTCTCGAAAGCAGATGCAGGGTTGTTCCTGCCCGGGACGCCGTTTTCTGAAGAAGTATCTTTTCCCGACTTTCTGGACCGAGTCGTAGGTTTCAACGTCAAGTAGTTCGCGAACTCGCTCCCGAATGCGATCTCGGCCGGGAATGGAATCAAGATACGATCGCGCATACTGCTCTTGTGCCTGAAGCCAATCCCGGGTGCGCGGGGATTCCTGGTCTTCGAGCCACCGGTACGGGTCTGTGACAGAAACGCCATGTAAGACTTCGGTCACGGCTTCGATTGGGGTGTATGGCGGAGCGGTCATCAGCTTATGCATAGACCCTCCGATCAACAATCCGGGTCGCCTCACGGTTCATTCGCCGCGCCAGACTTCGTAGATAGCCCGCAATCTTTGAATCTCGAAGGCGCCCAAGGTCTTTCCACACATCGCTGCCGACGGCGTGGGCTAAAACTGCAACGAGAGGTGCGTGCAGCCTGGCCTCGGCAATTACGCTGGACGGTACAAGTCGCTCCCATGGCGCGCAGTAGGACGCGACCAGTCGGGACTCGAGCGCGGCGTCTCGACCTCGTTCACGCCGGAAGTGTTCCAGCAAGTACTCGAAGCTGAAAAACGGATGGCCGACGCAGGCTTCAGCCCAATCCAGGAACACACATCCGTCTGCCGAAGTGATGACGTTTCCGGGATTCAGATCCAAATGCCCCAGAGTGTCCGGAATTTCCAGTTCATCGAGCAGAGCGAGTGAGTCCTGAATTCGTATGCCCAGCAAGGCCAGTTCTTCCTTGGTCACGATCGGTGGAGGAACCTTGGTCTGCCGCTCCATGAGCTGTCCTAGGACATCGAGGAGGGCCTCGACGAAGAGGGCCAGGGTTGCGACTCTCACGTCGTGCCCGCCGGCGTCAACGATCGGAACAATCTTGGGTATCGACTCAATCTGCAATCTCGCCAAAGCCGCTGCCGCGGAAGTCCAATCGGTGATTTCCTTTGTTTCGCCCAATTTTCTGCCGGTAGCTTCGAGCGCGAGCCAGCCATTCCATGCCGGTTGCTTGCCGATGATTTGTGGGAGGTAGTCAGGAAACAACTGGGCCAGCTTAAGAGTGATCGGAAATTCCCGCTGGTTGGGTTCACCGACGGCCTTGAACCAGACTGCCGGCCCATCGGTTTCAAAGCGGATGAGACTAAACGACGGACTGGCGTTGAACTGATGGAAGGCACCGGTGAGGTGAAGGGCTGTAGAATCGATCGCTTCCGTAATCCACCTGCGCAATTCGGCGAACCATCCACGTCTGGCGAAAGGGGACGCCGGATCGGTTTCATAGGAACTGGCTTCCGTATGGAGTTGTTGGATTGCTTGGTAATCAGCTTCGTCTTGGAGGGAATCTCGCCTCAGGGAGTGGATGGATTTCCACGCAGTACTGTCGGCGTGTTCTTTACCGTTGCACACGCACTCCATGGCTTGGTAGTGCGGTCCGTTAGAGTTATCGCAAAGGGCATTTGTCTCCGACCCGAACAGAGAAATTGCCGCGCAGCCATATTTGCTCCTGGTTGCGGCAGTCAGATGTTCAGCGACGCGTTGCCAGCGAGGAATCTCCACACACGGAAGCAGGAGGCCAGCTTCCTCGCGCGCCAGCAGGACGTCGCTCCGGTCCTGACCAAAGAGGACGAGGCGATGGGTTTCGCAATCGGGTTGTTGTCCAGACTCCACGATGCTGCTCATCTTTCAGTGTTGAACATTTGCTCCCAGATCTTGCACAAGGTCGTGTTGTTTCAGAGCGTCGATGAATTCCCGCACGTCGTTTTCTGCGGTGTCGCGGCCGACGTGGAACTCTTGGCTGATTTCCTCAACCATCGCCGATTCGGTGAAACCCTGCTTAAGGAGTTCGAGAATTCGCGATCCGACGAAGTTGAGGTTGAACATCTGACCTAGTCGGATATCAAGGACGATTGCGCCGTCCTGTCCGTGTGTGCTGCGCACTGTGTCGGAGACTCGGTACATCTGTAGCTCCCCTTAATTGATGCCCGGGCGCAATGTGACACTCTTGAGTGGTTGAAGACCAGAAGAAAATGGAATCTTTCGGTAAAGCGACATCACGGAAGGAATGTTACGAGGGATCAACAGGATGCTTCAGTGGCTGGCGGTTCAGCAATACTTCAGTGTGTTCGTTTTTCGGTCGTAACTCTGCAAGTCTTCATCCTCCTAATTAGCCTTTTGCGATCGCCCGAGCAATGACTTCGTAATCTCGTTCCATTCTTCTGTCAGCGACTTTCGCGAAGAGATTTGCCGGCCCTCTGGTACCAGTACGCGGCGTTCGACGAATCTCCTTCCTTGCGGTGGAGATAAGCGTGTACCCATGCACCTGCCGGACCTTCGTCCTGTTGCGCTGATTCGTGAGCCTTGATCCAGTCACCCTTGGCGTCCCACCACAGCCCAGTCAATCCCAGACTCAGGTCGCCCGACGGCTCATTTTGCTGCAGCGAATCGCGGAACTCTTCGAAGGTCATATCCGATAGATTAGCTCGCCGCACATCGACCACGCATCTCTCAGCGGAACTCGCAAAGTCCCTTTCTGCCAGAAAAGTTGAGGGGTCGCGGGCATCGTCAGATCCACCGATTTCCCGAAGCCCGTTCCTGGATGACCTCCGGATTGCCGATTATCCATGTCCTTTCGCTCCAGGACAGTCACTATAAACTGTCACGTCAATACGATAGGCGAGGGCACCCTTGGCTAACCGCCTTTTTCCGATGCTGGCATTGGTGAGTACTCCTTGTTTACCCTTGCCGAGTCGCGCTGGTGCGGCGGTCGTCCGCCGCACCTTTCGCGCGCCTGGGAAGGAAGAGAACGGCGTTTACAGAGGCAGGTCGCGGGAATCGGCGATATGGGAAACAGCAACCGTCGCGTCGGCATTCTGCAGGCGCATGATCACATCAGGCCGGCAGTCGTTGACGATCCGCCCGCCCGACAGAATGAGAATTCTCTCGAATGCCACGAATGTTGAAAGCCGATGGGAAACCACTAAAAGCGTGGACGCCCTGAGGTCTCGCCGAATATTTTCAAGAACCAGGGCCTCGGCCGGGGGATCGAGACAGGAAGTCGCTTCGTCCAGAATGAGGACGCGAGGGCGCTGCAAAAGGGCCCTTGCGAGGGCAAGCCGTTGCCGTTGTCCCCCGGAGAGCTGGCAACCTCCGGGTCCGATTCGTTGCCGCAGCCCATCCGGGAGGGTTCGAACAAAAGACGACAATCCAACATTCCGAATTGCTTCGTCCAGGTCGTGCTCAGTGGCCGACGACCGCACCAGGCGAAGATTGGAAGCGATCGTTCCATCAAACAAGACCGGTTCGCGGGACAGATAGCAGATGTGCCGGCGCAGACTTTCCAATCGAATCTTCCGTATGTCTTCGCCTGCCAGGCGGATCGACCCACGAACGGGATCATAGAGCCTCACCATCAGTTTTCCGAACGTACTCTTGCCGGCTCCGTTCTCGCCCGCCATGGCCACGTGTTCGCCCGCATTGATCCGAAGTGCAGGAACGTGAAGCAAGGCTTTTTGTCGCGGGTAGCTAAACTCGACTGCGGCAAATTCGATCTTCGGAGCATGATCATCGGGAAGATGGAAGGAGCCGGGCGCATTTTCTACCCTCGGGCGCAGCGTCAAGGCAGACTGTACCTGCCGCACGCTGGCGAAAGTTTTCTGACTTCTCGCGTACAGTTCAGCAGCGCCGCTGAGCGGTTCAAACAGTTGCGTGACGAATCCGTAGAAGGCCACCAGACTCCCGATGCTCAGCGTACCGGCCAGAACCCTCGCACCGCCGTAGCCAATGACCGCGCACAGTGCCAGCGCAACCGCCAGAGAACCGGATAGGGTGAACCAGGCACCCGTGGCAAACAGAGTGTGCTCCGACCGCAAAGCACGAGCCAAGAGCCGGAAGGCCCTGCGTTCCTGGCGTTTTTCCTGGCCTAGGAGCTGTATTGGAATTACCGACGAAAGGTGCTCCTCGAGGAAACTGCTCCAGCCGAGGCGATCACTCTGGAGCTGATCGGCATCAGCTCCAAGCCGCTTCCGAAAGCGCTGGCGCGTTACGAGGAACGCCGCTATCAGAGGAGCAACGGCCAGGGTCAATATCGGACTGAGCCAGAACATAGTCGCCAGCGTGCATCCGGTGGTCAGGACCAGGCGCAGCACCGCAGGCAAGAGGTCGGACCCGAAATACGAGACTTCGTCGATCGGTTCCTTCAGCGGATACATCACGCTGCCCACCGATGTGTTCTCGTAGTATTCGGCGGAAAGCATATCGAGGTGCCGCAGCAGGTCGATGCGTAACGTGAGGCTCATCTTCTGGGCTGCGCTCAACATCAGAAAGTTGCCCAGGCTCGTGAGCACCGTTCGGCCCTGATAGCCAAGGAAAATCATCAAAATCGAAAATAGAAGAAGCTCCGTATTTCTTTGTGGAATAACCCGATCAATGAGCCACTTCAGGACGAGTGGAGTGAGAAGCGCCAAAACGCTGCCAGCCATGATGCACAGAAAGCTGGCCGCGTGCCAGTGTACAAGCGGGCGGACGTGTTTAGCGAGCCAGCGGAGTTCGCTCGGAAACGAACACCACCAGCGGCTTTTCTGCTGTCGGAAAACGAACACCTCGCCACCAGTGAGCGAGAGTATGTAATCGGCACGCGTCTGTAAAGAAAATGCACGAGTTGTTCGGCTTTCGATCAACTCGGAGGAGTTCCCCGGAAATTCGCTGGGCGCCTGAATCGGCGCTGCTGCTCACTTCGTCCGGAATTTCGACAACTTATACGAGCCTGCTTGCGATCATGACGATTTGCCCGACCACGTCAACGTCCTGGCGGTAACGGAACACGTCCGCACGATGGAAATCCTTGGAGTAGGGATGGACGACCAGCGTTCCATTCTCAATGCCGCAACAGGCGCACAGATACGTGCCGTCCCGCTTGAGAAGGACGTACACCGGTTGCTGGCATAATGGCTTGGATGCGAAGTGCACTGGCCTCCTCCGGCGGCGATTCACCAGGGCCACCAGTCCATTTTCGAGGTAAGGGTGCAAAACATCCTGTTTGCCGCCGACCCAGAAAAAGTCATCGAGGGAAACGTGGCCAAGTCCAGAGAGTGGCTCCATCGACTGCCGCAGAAAGAACGGTACTTCCTCCCACCGTTCGAGCAGGTGCGACAGGAATCCTCCACCATCAATGGACTCATCGAGCTTTTCAAAGGAGCCGACCGGCGGAACTCTGAATACAAACTGGTCCGGCATGGGCTCGGTGCCCATATTTTCGAGGTTAATCCTCATTGCCTCGAGCAGGGTTCGTAGCTGCAAGCCATTGAGCGAGCACAGAGTAATGGCGGTTTGGATACGGCGTGGCACGGTGTTACGAAGTTCATAATCACAGAGCGAACTGGGGGAGATATGGTATCCGTCATCCTTCAGAATATTGGCGATCCTGCGGCTCGTTTCTGATGCTTCTCGCAGCGAAAGACGCATGGTGACGCGGGCGTTGCGCAGCAGTGCACCCACCCTGACCTCTCGGGATAATGGGAGCGGCTTCCATTGACGCGCTAGCTCAGCCGGAACCTCGGGTGGGTCGAATCCGAGCGCGGGCCGGATCGCGAGGTCCACAACGCCAACCAGCCTTGTGTCCTGAGGTCGCTGCAACTCAACTTGTCCATAACAGAGTTTCGTGCTCACGGGCACGAGGACGGCGTTTCCGACGGCGCGCAGGCGGCAACAAAACAGGCCTTTCGAGTGCTCAATGAGGAAGTATCGGCTGGATGCACGGCTTGCCCGCGGGGCAATGCCGTCCGGAATGTTGGGGTTCACGCGTACGATGGTTCCGGGAACAAGCACCGGATAGGCGAGTGCGTCCTGCTGCCCGATCTTGGCATACAGAAACCTTGGATCGCTTGCACCTGGGAAAGAACGGATTTGTCTGGGGCCAGATAATCTCAGCAATTGTCCGAGAGGCGCTACCGGAGGTACAGGAGTCGTACCCCCTCTGTTCTCGAACCATGGAATCCAGGCATATGGGTCGACCAGCGAAGAACTAAGCAGGATGGTGCGGCGCGATGGGAGCGCGACCTGGAATCGGACGATGTTTTCGAGATCCGCCCCGAACACGCGCAGCCAATCCGACAGGCGATAGCCGGTTATGCGGCTCAGTGCAACGAACTGGTGAATGCTTGGGCTGAAGTTCCCCCCTCGGAGGTCGTAGTAGAAATTGTGGGGAACAAAATATGGCGAAGAGCGGCCATACAATGCTTCCGTTCGCTGAGATGCCTGGGACAAAGTAAGACCTTTACGAGCCAGGATGAACTTGACCCTCTCCCCGATATCCGTGTTGGGTTGCGACATCTGGCTGCGTCTAGGTGACACGTTCTCCCGCTGCTCTTACCTGCGAGAGTTTTCCTGGTTTGCGCCGATCATCCGGCGGACTCGCTCATACCAGCCAAGCAATACGCCCGGAAGTCGAACCGTTTGCTCGATCCGGACTCCCGGACCTTTGCTCGCAGAGACTCAAACTCTATAGGCAGGTTGGTCGGCATTTACCACAACTATGAGTGAGCTGTCCGAAGCTGCGACCGGGAGACCGGCGTTCCATAACAACATTGGTGAGATAGGCAGTTCTGATTCACAACGGGGGTTCAGGTCGGCGGTCGCAATCCCGAACACTGATAACGCGCAAGCTATCTCGGCTTGTTCGGGTTTTGGTAACCAATCCATTCTGTTTGTGGGTAACAGGACAATTTGCGGTAACATGGCGAAATTCCGTCGAGATAGGCAGTACGATGTCGGCCTCGTCATCCAGCCTGGAGTTTGGGAAGCGGCTGAGAGCTGAACGGGAAGTCTTGCGCCTGTCCCTTCGGCAGGTGCAGGAGTTGAGTCGCGGAATTGCCGCCCAGCGGAAGAACTCGGAGTACTATATCGCCCATTCTTCTCTGGCGGACTTCGAGAGTGGCAAACAGATTCCGAACATTTACAAGCTCTACAGCCTGAGCGTGATCTACGGGCACGAGTACGAGAAACTGGCGAGCATTTTCGACGTCCCGGTGGGCGAGGCGGAAAAAGACCACAAGGCACTG
>Ga0209698_10002318_pt1 | contig 21702 bp, 12 predicted proteins | sample LitLauG_LLR_2012_FD_187203 | JGI IMG/M metagenome (GOLD analysis project Ga0209698, IMG submission 187203) | Freshwater sediment microbial communities from Pennsylvania, USA - Little Laurel Run_MetaG_LLR_2012 (SPAdes) (version 2) | ecosystem: Environmental > Aquatic > Freshwater > Creek >...
CGGGGCTTATGACTACATTTTGAAGCCCTTTGAAAAGGATCAACTTTTCTTGGGAGTTGGGCGAGCGCTGCAACACCGGCGTTTGGTGATTGAAAACCGTAGTTATCAACTAGGACTGGAACAGCAGGTGGAAGAGCGGACGGCTCAACTGCAAGGCGCGCTGGCACAACTGGAACAGTCCTACGACGATACGCTGGAGGCCCTGGGAAGTGCGCTGGACTTAAAAGATGCTGAAACTGAGGGCCATTGTCAGCGAGTCACCGCGTTTTGTATTTCGATAGCGAAAGCGGTGCCGGTTTCGGCGCAGTACCTGCCGATTCTGGCGCGCGCGGCGTTTCTACACGATATTGGCAAGATGGCGATTCCAGACGGGGTCTTGCGAAAACCAGGTCCACTCGATGAGGATGAAAAGCAGTTGATGAGAAAGCACTGCGAAATCGGCTACAACATGCTGATTCGGATTCCGTTTCTGCGAGATGCGGCAGAAATCGTGCTGGCACATCAGGAATTCTACGATGGAACGGGATATCCGCGGGGATTGAAGGGCGAGCAGATTCCGATCGGATCGCGAATATTTACCATTGCGGATTCGCTGGACGCCATGATCAGCGACCGGCCGTACCGGCGAGCGCTGCCAATGTCCCATGCAATCGAAGAGATTAAACGCTGCGCGGGGACGCAGTTCGATCCGAAAGTGGTGGAGGTATTTTTGTCGATCCCCGAAAGCCACTGGAGCGAGCTAAGGGAAAATCTGGGGTCGCCCTTCCGGCTGGCGCATTTGAGGAATTTGTAAGGAACTTCGGATTCAGGATGTCGCTCCAACCTCTTACGGGGAATTGTAAGATCGCTGCGGCAAACTACTTCCAATGATTCGGAAAAACCACCGCACCATCAATTGGAAAAGGGTCGGGCAGGTTCGGTTTCCGGGGGCGGCACGTTCTTGGGGGCATTGATTTTGTCATTCGTGTCCACCGAGAAAAGATTGAAATTTGATAGCGTGTGGCTGTGATGATACCGCTTGCCGTGTAGTTCCAAGTACATATCTGCGTACCAAGGAAGCCAGAGTTCTGTTTTGCCATTCTGAAAGCTCACCGGGCCATAATCGATGGCCAAATGATCACGCATCAGTTCGAGCTCCTTGATCGGTTCGCGAAGATCCGATTCGACGTGCAAAACATTATAACTGCTTGCAGCAACCCAGACGCGCCCCTTCAAGGGGATTTCTACAGTTTTAGTTTTTGTCTGCCATAGGCGGAGGAATGATTTTGAGTCGGGCCGTTGCTCAAAATAAATGATCCAGGCTGCTTTGCCGCGCCACTGGCCGAGACCTTCGCACTTGAAATTAAGCGCTTTAGCGAAGCCGGGATGAAAAACATCGACTCCCAGGCTGACCAGCCCCACCGTCGCCAAGGAGGTCGGGAACGAGTCAACGCCGGTCCCGCCGTCGCGGTCTTCCTTGAGAAAGACCAATCCATCCTTAGCGTGGTCAATGAATACCATGTAGGAAAAACTCTTATCCCGGACTTGAGTCACTTCGCCACGGGAATTAATTTCCGCGTGCTGAATATGTTCCGTAGCAAGGAATTTTTCGAGGTTTTCGAGCTGGCGGATGGTATTGAGGCTTGTACGCTGCACGACATCATCTGCTGAGCAGGAGACATCCTGAACGACCCCAGGGATAGTGGTATCAACGCTCGGAGGAGCCCAAGCCCTGATGCTCGACGCGGACATGGTGGGCAACATTCCAGCGCCTGAGGGAACAAGTGCGCTGGCGGTGGATGACATCGAGTCGGCGGAACTACCTTCCAAAGTGGGCTTGGAAAGATTCTGCAAGCCCTGTTTGGCCACGGCCGCGCTGGTAGCGCTTGGGAAGTCACGCAGGACGGCTTCAAATTCCAGCTTGGCGCCTTCGCGATTTCCTTCCGCAGCAAGGATTTCGGCCAGCAAGGTTCGCGCCGGTGCGGCATTTTCCGAACCGAATTCCTCAGCGCGCTGTGCATGTTCCTTGGCCTTCGGATAATTCCGAGATTGCGCATAGGCATTTGCGAGCAGCAGGTGCGCCCGTGAGGAAGACGAATTGATCTGCAGAGCCTTCTCAAGCGTTTGTATGGCGGGACTCCACTGGCTGGTCTGGACTTGGACATATCCGAGTTCCAGCAATGCACGCTCATGAGACGGCGCGTAGCTCACAGCCGTTTGAAAGTGCTCGCCTGCAGCAGAAAGATCTTTGCTGTTCAGCGCCAGAACGCCTAGGAGATACGCGACGTCGGGATTGGCCGGCGCGAGTTGTGACGCTTTGGTGAGGTGTTTCAGGGCATCGGCGTCGTGTTTGTTCTGCATGGCCGCCATGCCTTTGTCGATTTCCTTGAGAGCTTTGACGGGCACGAGCGCTGGTCGCGCGCTAGCGGCAGGTTCGGCCTCTGGATGGAGGTAGACGTAGACATATTGAATCCTGTTGGTGACTGACTGAACCACTTCGGTGTGCTCGGTGGCCGCCTTGTAACCGGGCGCGCTTACTTCGACTTTGCAGTCACCTGCGGGGACATGAACAAACTGAGCGACTGGACCGCCATCTTTAGCGGGGCGGCTGAGGTACACTCCAGCAAGCGGGCAAGCGAGCTTCACGATGGGGGGTTGCAAAAGTGGGATCCCCGAGGCTTCCCGAACGCCGACAAAGACGCTGGACCCGGCAGAGGACAGCGAGACCAGTCCGGAAGAGACTCCCATGTTGGGGTCCACGAGCTGGGTAGGCCTCTCGCTGTCATCGCCCTGGGCATATGTTAAGTGCATGAAGAAGAGTGAGAAAAGGCATAAGCCAGCAAGTCGCAGAATTTGGTATTTACCAAGTGTGGTTGAGCGCATAATACACTCTTTTCAGGAGGGTAGACTTACCGAGCGCCTTGCTAAGGGAGCGGCCACTCGGACAATTACCATTCTACTTCCGAATGGCCTTTAAAACATCATAATCTGCCCCTGCATGTTTGATCGCTCGCCACGATTAGCATCTTGACCCTATGGGTCTCTGTATCAAATAAGAACTAGAGAGACGCAGCGCGCGAAGGTAGTCGAAAACTCAGAGGAATCTCCTTTCCCTCCCGCAAGGCGATGAAGACAAGTTCGCAGGTGAACTTCAATCGCAATTCCCGAGAAAGAAGAAGGGCGCCCCGGCCTGCAGGACGCCCTTCGGAAATTCCCGCCCCGGTAGCGCGGGCGAAAAGGGTTGATCAAGTTTAGAAGAAGATCTTCAAAGCCAGTTGCATGGTGCGCGCATTGCCAGGAAACACCTGGGAAGGCTGGTTGAAACTCCCGCTCTGAGGCTCCAGAATGCTGCGCTGAAAGCCCGTGAACCCGATTGGTGCTATCTCGTTGATATTCCCGCCAACCCACTGAGGATGGTTGAGCACATTGAAAAACTGTGCCTGGAATTCGATTTTGTATCGTTCGGTAATAGTGAATCGCTTCAAGGCGCTGATATCGACGTCATCTATCGGGGGCGCCTGCAGCGTGTTGCGACCCACATTGGCTAAAGCCCCGACTTGGGCTTGTATGTATTGCGCACTCGGATTGGTCGGCACTCCTGCCACAGCCGGCCCGCATGCGCAGTACGCAACAACCGCACCGCCAGTGTTTTTCAATGCATTCACCGGCGATCCAGTCCCCGGCGTGCCGCTGGGGTTGAAGATCGTGCGGTCGCCAGCAGAGTCGCCATTCTTGTTGGAGTCAACTCCGCTCTGCGCAGTCATCCACTGACCCGATTGGTAAGTGTATATCGGAGCGAACTCCCAGTTTCCGATAGTGTTCTTGACGAACGCATTGCTGTGTTTGAAGAAGGGCACATCATAGATTACCGAGAGGGTCAACCGATGACGGTGATCTAGAATCGAATTGGCAAAGTCGTTCCGCAAAGCCAAACCATTCTGTGAACGGCGCGGTGCCAGCACGGTGCTAAACACTTCTGCAGTGGCATCGTCGATTAGGTGGCTGTAGGTATAAGCTCCCACAAATTGCAAACCGTTGCTCAAGCGCTTGTTCAGCTGTGAAGCCAAGCCGTGGTAGGTGGACGAGGCCCAAGGCTGATAGGAGGTGATGGTGCTGGCGTTGAACCCCGCTGCGTTGTATGCGGGCACAATGTTGCCGTGAGCACTGAAAGCAGCGTTGATGGCCGTTAGAGTTGTGGCTAGACCATCGAGAGTCGCCTGGGACGGCGCTGCTGTGTAAGTCGGCAGAAAGAACGAGGACGTCACCACAGGTTGCTTGTTCAACTGAATCTGCGCAGGAAGGTGGACTCCACGCGTCCCGACGTAGCGGACCTCAAGGGTATAGTCCTTAGCGAAGGTGTGCTGCACGCCCAGGGTCCAGTCGATCGATTTCGGATCCAGAAGTTGAGCCGGCAGAAAAGCGGACGTGGCGGCGCGTTGAGCGGCAACTGTGGGGAAGGTCCTTACACCACCTGCCCCGGGAAGAATGCCACCGGTCCCAAGGAAGGGTGATCCACAAGTGTAGTTACCGACCGGAGCGCAATCGATCGTGGAACTGAGTTCCGGGGGCAAAGTGAGCAGTCCGATATTATCGAACAAAACGTCATAAGCTTCGCCCACGCCGGCGCGGATGGAAGTCCGCCCGCTCGTTCCTGGAGAGTAGGCGAAACCAACGCGTGGCGCCCAGTTATTCGGAGCCGGATTTGGCGCTACGAAGTTTATCAGCCCGGGCACGCTGGCTGCTGCGTTCAGCGCCTGCGACCTGGAGGTGAACGGTGTGGTCGTATATTCATAACGAACTCCGAGATTTAAAGTCAGGTTCTGGCGAATGCGCCAGTTGTCGTTGGCAAATCCATAGAGAGCGACCTGATCCCCATAGAATACGGGATCGCCGTTGCTGCGCTCTGCGAGGTAGTCCGGTGCGGCATCCTGGAAGAATAGCAGTGATTTTGTATATTCATAGTCGCCGCGAGAGCGCTGGGTGAAGGTTTGCGGGGCAATGAGTTTTCGTCCTTCAAAACCAAACTTGAAGGTGTGGGCGCCCCTGGTCCAGGTAATCGCCTCAGCCGCTTGATAGGTGTTCTGGATGCCGCTCTGTGGCGCGTTCCCATCTGGCCCAATCTGCAAACCCGTGTCGACAAAGTACAGATTGGGGAAGCTGTCTAGGCCCGGGTACTTGAAACTGCCCGCAGGCAAGATACTGGCGAACCTGTTGAAGCCCAACCGGAATTCGTTCGTCAGGGTCGGGCCAAAAGTATGGTATTCATTGATCGCCACCAGGTGATTCACGGCAGGCGTCGAGGTAAAAAATGCGGAGAGCGTTGCTGCAGTGTCGATCCCAGCGAAGGAATTATAGATGTAGCGGCCCCGGATCTGATCTTTCGTAGAGATATTGTAGTCCATGCTGGTCACCAAAATCTTTGTATTACTATAGCTAGGTGACACTACTGCCAACCCCGCGGTTGGAATCGTCGAAGTACCGGTCCATGCCATGGGCGTGCATCCGGCAGACGCATTTGTCCCCGGCGGCACATACTTCTCGAATTGTGCTACGTTCACCGCAGAGAGACCCGCCGTGGCGTTAATCGTAGCGAATCCTGCCGCAGTCGGAGTGCACACCACACCCGCACCGCCGGATTGCCCGAAAGGTTGGTACTCATAGTTCGCAAAAAAGAAGAGTTTATTCTTAAAGACAGGACCGCCGAACTGCCCTCCAATCCGGTTGAAGTCATACCGGGGTTGCGAGGTGAAGCTCTCGAGCCTCTGGAGAGTGTCTAGCGCATTGTAATTGCGATTGTCATTATAGATATAAGCCAAGCCGTGGTATGAATTGGTCCCGCTCTTAACGACGGTATTGAACTGCCCGCCGGAAGAGTGGCCAAATTCAGGAGAAAACTGATTCTGAAGCAGTGAGAACTCCGCGACCGCATCATTGGGAACAAAAACGAGCGGGCCCGTGACGCCCTTACTGTTGTTGTCCACGCCTTCGATCATAAAGTTGTTGTTGCGCGGACGCTGGCCGCCCACCGAAGGACCCGAGCCGACCCCAACGCCGCCACTGGTGGCAACGCCAGACCCCAATAGAGAAAGGTTCAAGACGCCGCTGCCGCTGGTTGCTGAAGGCAAGTCTGCCAGTTGCTTCTCTTCGAAGGTGCTCGTTAGTTGCGCTGTCGTCGTATCCAACGCCGGCGTGACTCCCGAAACTTCGACGGTGGTCACCGCACCCTTGATGTCGAGGGTAATCGGGAGCGTGCTGGTCTTATTGAGTTCGACTTTGAACCCGTTGACCGTCGTAGTCGCAAAACTAGCCGAGGCCGCCGAAACATTGTAAGTGCCGATGGGAAGATTGTTGAAGCGATATTCGCCTGCTCCATTGGACTTCGAGGTGTATCTTACGCCCGTCTCGACGTTGACCGCTTCAAGCGAAGCGCCGGGCACAACTGCGCCGGTCTTATCAAACACGGTTCCAACCAAGTCACCGCTGATCACCTGAGCGCTAACCTCGGTAGCAGCGAGTCCCAAAATGAGAATCGCCAAGCTAACAACTACCCATAGACTACGATACCTGTTTTTCACAAATCCCTCCTGAGACTTAAGAACAAAATCGTAGAAGCCTTTATAACCTTGGACCTTGGGAGATAAGAACGAAGAAACACCCTAATCGTGGGGCTGCAATCGAAATTCCAAAGCCAGAGGGATTTGATCAGGAGTGAATGCAAAATAAGTGTTTAAGTATCTAAACGTTACGAAGGCTTGATGTTAAATGTGAATTGTGAGTCTCGCGATTAATATAGGTATGCGTAGAGTATATGAGATTTAGAACCGAATGATGAACTGCATCACCCAACTAGAGACCGACGCCAGAGGCGTGCCCTTCAGTTCTAGTACCTGGGATCGCTGATTTAGCCCGTTTACTTGTGCGCCATCGGCCTTGCGCCCGTAAGAATTCGTCGGATTCCGATTGCGAACGCACTTCCCGGGGTGATGAGGCTGAGGACCAGGTAGCCCTCGGCGGGAAAATCGAAGAAGTGGCCGGGGTGGACGTAGACGTTTTGGCAGTTGAGGAGGTCGATGGCAAGGTCCTGGTCGGAGCGGGCGGCGGGAACGCGGAGGACGGCGTACCAGCCGGCTTCGATTAGAAGTCGGTGGGAATTGCGGAGGTCGGTCGACTGCCGATCTGGCTCGGTGGGGTGGTGAAAGGAGTCGGCCAAGCGGGGGGCTACCCGGCGAATGATTTCAGTGGAGTGGTCAGAGGATTGAGTCGTCTCGGAGGCTGATCCGGGCCCGAGTGCGGCGGACCAGGGAGATGAATGAGCCGCTTGTTGTGCCAACTGTCGATCTAGTTTGGCGAGGTTTTGGCGGACACGGGTGAGGAGCTGCTTCTGGAATAAATGGCGCTGTGCGAGAAGTACGGGAAGGGCGTGTTGGACTGGCCCGTTCAGGGAGAGGTAGGTATCGGCGATAAGCTCGAGGCGAGCGAGTGCTTCCCTTTTCTGCTCCAGCGGGCCAGCAGTAGCGATCCAGGCCACTTTCATTTGAGGGAGACCGGAGATTTTGGAGAGGCCACTGAGCGTGAATGTGAGGGCGTCGCGATTTGAGGCAAACGTTTGAGGTGGCGACGGCTGTAGCGAGAAATCCAGAAAGACTTCGTCTGCAATAAGGGCGAGATGATGTTTTAGACAGAGGGCGTTTATCTTGGATATTTCCGAGGGCTTTGTGAACTGCCCGGTGGGATTGTTGGGATGAACCACGATCATGGCGCGGGTGCGCGCACTGAGGGCTTGCTCCAAGGAGTGCAAATCGATGTGCCAGCCGTGGTCGTAGAAGAGCGGATAGCGGACTAGCCTTACGTCCTGGAGGTCCGCGAGAAAATCGAAGAGCGGGTAACTTGGAGATGGCACGAGGACTTCGTCCCCCGGATCACAGAGCAAGCGGAATACGTAGGAATAGGCTTCGCTGGTGCTGGTGGTGAGGAAGATGTCGTCAGGGTCTAGAGTTGCGCGGTGGCCGGCGTAGTATTCGGATACGGCGAGCCTAGCAGACTGGAGTCCGCGAGCGATGGGCTCGTACTTCAGGGACTCGGCGTTGCGGAGTGTGTCGAGTATGGCTTGCTTGTCGTAGCTGAACCCGCACTCAGTGGGATTTGAGGCGGTCAGGTCGAGAAGCGGCTTACCGGCAGCACGTTGAAGTTCTAGCGCCTGGCTGAGGCGATTGGGGGCCAGATTCCAATTTGTCCGTTTCGCAAACATTTGGCTAGTGAAACAGTATCCCTGGGCATTATCCGAGGGGCCGTAAAATCTCGCCCTTCAGGGCGGGGATATAAGGCCCCTTAAAGTGGTGTCTTTTGCTGCTCAATGTATGCCTGTACAACGCTGGTCTGCAAGAGCGAATCGAAGCATGGAAGAACCGCACACCTGTTAGAGTGTTCGACCAGATCAATCAACTACCCGACATCAAACAGATTCGCCCAGATGTAGCAGGCGTATTCAGCCAAGTGCTGCAAGATACGCTGCGTCGTTTGGACAAAAGCTACAATGCCTTTTTCAGTCGTGTGAAACGTGGGCAAAAAGCTGGCTTCCCTAGATTCAAAGGGCGTAATCTCTACGACAGCTTCACTTACCCGCAAAGCGGATTCGAACTCGGCAGCAAACTGCAACTCTCGAAAATTGGCAACATCAAAATCAAACAGCACCGAGACATCGAAGGCGAAATCAAGACATTGACCATGCGCTGTGAAGCGGGGTGCTGGTACGCCTGCTTCTCTGTCGAGTATGAGCCGAAGCCCCTTCCCAATAATAGCAATGTCATCGGACTAGATATGGGCTTGGAGAACTTCGCTACTCGCTCAGATAGCAAGCCGATTCCCAACCACCAGTTTTACAAGAGGGCGCAAGCGAAACTTCGTCGTGCTCAACGCAAGGTAGCACGTCGCAAAAATAAGAAGTCGAAGCGTCGTCACAAGGCCATCCTGTTGTTGCAGAGGGCGCACCAGCACGTTGCCAATCAGCGTAAAGATTTTCAGCATCAGGAAGCGTACAAACTGGTGCAGAACTTCGGCACGATTGTCGTCGAAGACCTGAACATCAAAGGCCTGTCGGGTGGCATTCTTGCCAAAGCAGTTCACGATCTAGGGTGGTCTTCCTTCATTGCTATGTTGCGCTACAAAGCTGAAAACGCTGGTAGGCAGCTAATCGAAGTGGACCCAAGGTATACAAGCCAAGAGTGCCCACAGTGTCACGCCATCGAAAAGAAGAAGCTTTCAGAACGAGTACATCGTTGCGATTGTGGTCTAACCATCGCGCGTGACCATGCGGCGGCACTCGTAATTTTAGGGCGTGGACTACGCCTTCAAGCGCTAACAGCGGGGCAGTTAGCCCCTGTTGCTTGAGAAGCCCCCGCCTTCAGGCGGGGGAGTATGTCACATCCACACCGCCGAGCAAGCCGCACCGCAGAGTGCTCGCGTATACTGGAAGAAGAACAATCAACCCTATGAGCGCAGAACCAACTCTCAACCCACTTGCAGACCCTGTGCCGCTCGTGGACCTGGCTGCGGAATATGCCGTGATCGGGGCGGAGATTCGAGCAGCGGTGGAGCGCGTGATGGCCTCGCAGCAGTTTGTATTGGGGCGCGAAGGGGCTACGCTCGAAGAAGAGATCTCGAAACTGTCCGGAGTGGCGCATGGCGTGGGAGTAGCTTCGGGCACGGACGCACTGATGCTGGCGCTGCGCGCGTGCGGAGTTGGCGCGGGGGATGAGGTGCTGCTTCCTACGTTCACGTTTGTGGCTACCGGCAGTGCGGTGAGCGCGCTGGGAGCGATTCCGGTGTTTGCTGATATCCGTCCGGAGACCTACAACATTGACGCTGGCGAATTGGAGCGCAGGGTTACTCCGCGGACAAAGGCTATTGTTGTGGTGCATCTCTATGGCCTTTCAGCGGACATGGATCCAATTCTGGAGTTTGCGAAAGCGCGGAATTTGCCGGTGATTGAAGACAATGCTCAAGCAATTGGCGCGAGTTATAAGGGCCGGAAGACCGGTTCGCTTGGTGATGCTGCTTGCATAAGTTTTTATCCCACAAAGAATTTGGGGGCTTACGGCGACGCGGGGATGGTGGTGACGAATTCGCCAGCGATCGCCGAGCGCTTGCGCACATTGCGGAATCATGGTCAGGCTACCAAGTATTTGAGTAAAGAAGCAGGATGGAATAGCCGGCTAGATGAACTGCAAGCTGCGATTTTGCGCGTGAAATTGCGTCATTTGGCTGAGTGGCAGCGGGCGAGGCAAGCCCACGCGGCTGAGTACAAGCGTCTGTTTGGGGAGATCCGCGGCGTGATGCCGCCCGTGGAGCGCGAAGGCTACGAGCATGTCTATCACCAGTACACGATTCGGGTAGAGAATCGGGATGGCCTGCACGAGCATTTGAGCGCAAGAAAAATTGGGAGCACTGTCTATTACCCGCATCCGCTACACTTGCAGCCAATTTATGCTGCATGGGGGCATAAAAAGGGCGCCTTCCCGCATGCGGAACGCGCAGCCGAGGAAGTCCTGTCACTGCCGATGTATCCGGAATTGAAGCGAGAGCAGATTCTGAGAGTTGTAGAAGCGGTGGCGGAGTTCGAAAAGCGCTGAGGCTTTCTGCGGCGACCTCAGTGCCCCAGAACAAGTAGCGCGAGCAAGAAAACCCAGAGAGCATCCATAAAGTGCCAGTAGTAGGAAGTTACTTCCGCGGCGGTTCTGCGCGGCAACTTCGACTTTTCAAAATTGCGAATCAATACGTAGAGGAGTGCTCCGATGCCTCCGAGCAAATGCACGGCGTGAGCAGCGGTGAAAATGTAGAAAAAACTGCTGGCTTGATTACTGGCGATGTAGACGCCTGACAATACGAGCTGGCGCCAGGCGACCACTTGACCCAGAACGAACAGCAATCCCAGGCAAGTCGTCGCAAGCCACAGCCTGCGAAAACCCGCGAGATTTGCGAATGCCAAGCGCCGACGAGCGGACTCAAGAGTAAAACTACTGGCAAGCAGGACGACCGTGTTGACCCACAGGATTCGTGGGAGTCGCACCGTAACCCACACGCCGCTCCCGCGGCGCAATACAATGAAAGCGCTGGCGAGCGCCATGAAAAACATCAAGATGGATAGGATGCCGATGGCCATCCCAGTGGAATAGCGGTCCGGCGATGGATTCCCCGGACGGCGATCCTCGCCAGCGCTGTCATCGTCACCGCCTCCGCCGAAGGGGGGAATTGGGCCGCCGCCGCGGGTCGTGTCCTCGAGAATCTCGTCGACTTCTGGGGTAGCAGTGGGAGCCACCATCAAAGTGCCTCGATTACTTCTTGCTGCGCCGCAATGAAACCATTTCTAAGCCGAATCCATTTTTAGTTCGCCGCCGGGCTTGGGGCCATGCGCTGGCGGCAAATGTTGTGGAAGAAAATCGGCTGAATCGCCGGAATCGATAAACTCATAAGCTCCACGGTACACCACAAGGTCGCTCGTCCCAAGGCCAGTTCCCGCGACAGGGGAAGCCTGATTCCACTCCAGTGTTGTGGCGCGCCAGGGGTTTGATTCCAGAATCTCTTCGCCGCGAAACAGACTCCACAAAAAATTAAACAGGAACAAACCTTGTGCGAAAACTGTGAGCAGCATGGCAACGGTGATCGATGATCGCAGCGATGAGCCGGCGTTAGCGAGGGCCACGGCGCGGGTGGAAGGCGAATGTGAGTGTTCCACCAGCCCAAGCCAATGCATAGGCATGAAAATGCAATAGACGCCAGCAAAAGTGAGCCAAAAATGCAGCTTGCCGAGGGGTTCGCTCAGACGGCGCCCAAACAGCTTCGGAAACCAGAAAAAGAGCGCGCTCAGAATCGCGAAAGTTGCAGCGACTCCCATGACCAGGTGGAAATGACCGGTGATGAATTCATCGCTGACGGCAGCCGCAGAAAGGTCCTGGCGCGCGAGAAAGATTCCCGAGATTCCGCCTGACAGGAACAGGGAGACGAAACCGAGAGCAAAGAGCATTGACGCAGAGAGCTGGATTCGAGCGCCCCAAAGCGTGGCCAGCCAGCTCAAGATCAGGAACATTGCGGGGATTCCCAAAGACGAGGCCAAGACGGAAAAGACCAGCGGTGAGAACGGGTCCAGGGCACTAGAAAACATGTGCTGTCCCCAAACGAAGAATCCGACCAAGCCCACACCGCAGAAAGCGAAGACCACGAAGCGCTCCCCCCAAACGGGCCGGCGGGAGAGGGTCGAAAGCAGATGGGTCACCAGGCCGAAGCACGGGAGCATGGCCACGTAAACTTCGGCTTGTGCGAAGAACCAGAACAAGCGTTGCCAGAGGGCAAGGGCAGTGGTGGCTTGAAGGTTCGGAGGAAGACTAGCCAGAAATGGAGCTGAATGAAAGAAGTGTGAGCCCCAGAAGCGATCCGCGAGAAGGCAAAGGCAGGCCGCGAGAAGAATACTGAAAATGAGCAGACTCAGGATGGCATTGATGAACCAAGCCCAAACCGTGAGTGGAAGCCGGGGAAGAGTCATTCCTTCGGCGCGAAGGTCAATTGTGGTGACAGCAAAATTCAATGAATTGAAAAGCGTGGAAGCTGAGAACAGAGCGACGCTCAAGACCCAGAGTGTTATGCCCGAGGAGGGTTGGATTAGAAAGGAAGTAGTGAAGCCGAGAAGTGAAGCAACTGTCGCCCAGAACGACACCAGATTCAGTGCGGGGAAGGCCATATCTGGAGCGCCGATCTGCAGTGGGAGAAGATAGTTGCCAAACCCAGCTTGAGGGACGGCAGTCAAGACGAAGAAAACCATCAGAGAACCATGCAAAAGAGGTAGCGTGGCGTAGCGTTCAGCAGCGGAGGCTAGGCTCGAGAGACCAGGAATATTCGTCCCAGGCCAGATGAGATGGATGCGCATGATAAGCGACATGGCCATGCCCAGAAAAACGCTGAAAAGCCCAAGCCAAAGGTAGTTCAGGCCGATGGCTCGGTGATTCGCAGTGAAGACGTGGCGGGAGAAAAATCCCTTGCGCGGTTGTGCCGGATTTGCCGAGTTATCGAAACCAGTGGTCATTTGCACCGCATTAGAGCTCTCACAATGCCTGGAACAATCGGCCGGCTCTTGTAAGGGAGAACTAGAATACATCAGAGACCAGAAGGCCAACAGGAAAGCCATCGCCCACCCAAGGACCGTGCAGGAGGGCTTGCCGTAGAGCCTCCAGTGTTCTCATCCGTGCCAGGGAACTGAAGAAAGTATAGAATTAAGGCTGACGCCATGCCGGATCAGTCCCCTTCCGAAAGGCTTAAACCTGGGGTGAGTTCACCTCCAGGTGTCGCTGCGCCTGGAGCCGCGCTTCCGCCTGCCACTCAACCGATGGTAAAAATTGTGATTGCCCTGCTGGCGCTGCTCCTGTTTGCCTTTCTGGGGGCGCGCTGGGGCATCAGGACGTGGCGGGGCGATTCGCACAAACTTGGGCAACCGCAGATTGAGGTGCCTGCAGCTGCGCCTGATCCGGACAGCTTACTTCCCCGAGCAACCGATACTGCCCCTCGCATAGCGGGCGTTGAGGAATTAGCCGAGCCATGGTCTTCGAAGGAGTTTTTTATTCATAACGGCAACGACGGTGAATTTGCACGCGCGGTGATCGTGCGAATTCCAGGGACGTCGGCGTCGCGGCCTAGCGGCTATTGGGCATTCTTGAGGACAGCGCCAACGGGCTCCTGCCTGCTCGAGTATGTGTCAGACCTGGAGAAACTGCGGAAGGCATACGGCTATAAAAAGGCGGACCACCCCATGGTAGGAAATCCATGCAGCCATGCGGTTTATGATCCACTCAAAGTGAAGGTAGTGAAGCGGCCAAGGGAGATTTGGGAGCGCGGAGCAATTGTACAAGGGCTGGATTTGCGGCCGCCGCTGGGAGTGGAGCTGCAAGTGGAAAACGGACAGATCCTGGCGATTCGCGCTGAGGCCCTCAGATAGTCTTGCTGGCGGGGCGAGTATTTGGACGGCACTTGCGGAGCAATTCGATGGAACCGCTTACGGCTGGCGTTCGACAGCGCGTCGTACTTCACCTTCCATCTTCCTGGTGAGCATTAAACCGACCATTTTCTGATCCGCCCACCAGGACCACAATGGATGTTCAAAGGTAGCGGGGCGATTGTGTTCGACAAAAAAATGCGAGATCCAAGCGAGCGCATAGGAAACAATCAGTGCGGCGAGAACCCACCACCAATGCCTCAGCGCAATCGCTGCGACCAGAAGACTCCAACCAAGTAGCGTCCCGAGAAAATGAATGAGGCGAGTGGCGGGCTTGCCATGTGCGCGGACGTATTCGGGCCAGAATCGGGCGAAACCGGATTCAGCGCTCATGGGGGGAATCCTAGCACATAGGAAAAGTTAAAGTTGCAGTGGCGAATATCTGGCGTCCCCGAGGAGGTGTAGTACGGTCCGCAGCGCGTCATGGCATCGGCGACGAAGTTCAGGCTTTTTGTTTTCCTCTACTAATACTCGAATCTAAATCGGCTAAAACCTCCATAAGTATCGAGCATTAAGCGAAATCAGCGAGCAGAGTCCTCGTAAGTTACAGAAAAGACTAGCAGCTACACATCGGGCAGTTTGGAGTCTCAACTGCAATTTGGCGGGTGTGGCCAGTTTTTCTGATTTGTCAAAAGGAATTCCTTTTTGAGAAATCAAGGCCAGTCGACAGCAGGACCAAATCTAAATTTATTCGAATGAGGGGGCGGGAAATGAACTTTCGAAGAGACGTTCAGATTGAGCCTGTAAGGAAAGAGCTCTATGCCTTCCGGTTTCCCATGTTGATGATGTGCTTTACGGTGGTCATGCTTGTTTTTTCCCTTTCGACTTATGCCCAGCGGAACACCGGAACCCTGCGCGGGCAAGTACTCGACCCGACATCTGCGGTCGTGCCAAATGCTCAGGTGACTGCAACAAACGTGGAGACTGGAGTTTCCACGAAGATCACAACTACTTCCGCAGGGACTTATTCCTTTCCGAGCATTCTGCCAGGGAAATATACGGTCACTGTGGAGGCGGGCGGATTCAAGAAATATGTCAAGACCGACGTACCGGTTCTCGCCGATCAAGATAACGTAGCGGACGCGAAACTCGATCTCGGCGTAGCCACCGAGACGATCGAGGTAAGCGCCGGAGCCGTTGCAGTGGAAACGACTTCCTCCGCCCTCAACAATGAGTACGATTCGAAAGACGTATTGAACCTGCCCAATGCGAGCGGCACTCTGAACGGCAGCCCCTTAAACTTGGCGGTTTTAGCTCCCAACGTCATAGCGCAACCGGGCGGTGTCACCGGGATCGGTGGGTCGGTTGGCGGGACGCGCCCCCGTGACAACAACTTTGTCGTCGACGGCGTGGATGACAACAACCTGGGCGTGACCGGCCCCAACTCAACGGTAATCCCGGATGCGGTTGGTGAATTTGTGTTGGTGACAAACCAGTTTAACGCTGAATATGGGCACTCCGCCGGCGGGCAGTTCGTCCTGGTAACGAAGACTGGCACAAATAATTGGCACGGTTCGGGCGAGGAGTACGGGCAGAACAAGAACTTCAATTCGCTCGATAATCTCACCAAAGCAGCGGTCCTGAGCGGATCGATTCCGGGAAAGCCGGACTACGATAATAACCGCTTCGGCGGAACTCTTGGCGGCCCTGTTCTCAAAGACAAGTTTTTCGTCTTCGGCGCGTACGAGTTCACAACGCTCCATGGGGCGGGCTCCCCGACGGTGCTCTTGGCGCCGACGGCAGGCGGATTGAGCACACTCGAGGCAATGGCAGTCAATGCGGCAGTGAAAAATGTTTTGGCGAATTTCCCCATTGCGCCCGCGGCCTCCAAGACCATCACGGTGAATAACACCGCAATTCCCATAGGGGATCTGACTATCATCAGCCCCGTTTTTCAAAGGGAACACGACATCCAATTCAACACGGACTATACGCTAGGACATCATCAGATTGGCACGCGGTTTCTGTTTAACCAGGAAAAATTTATCTTTCCAGTGAATTCGACGCAAGCGGTATTCAATCAAAACCTGCTCGTGCGTAATCGCAAAATTGCGGTGAACGACGCCTGGACAGTTAACAACCGCGTGGTGAACGACCTCCGCGTGCAATACTCCTATTTCGGAGAGATTTTTGCGAATCCCTGCACGACGTGCCCGAACGATGTGACGATCGCGGATCTAGGAAGCACTACGATCGGGCCTTCCGACAACCAATTCCAAAAGCAGAATAGCTACCAAGTGGTGGACAACCTTTCGTGGTCACGCGGAAAACACACGTTCAAGTTTGGTGGCCAGTACACGCACTTCATTTATCCCCAGTCCTTCCTGCCGCGGAGCAATGGGGACTACTGGTACAACACGACGCAAGGATTCATCAACGACCTAGTTCCGGACAATGTGGGCAGGACTTTGCGCGGCGCTGGAAGCGGGAGTTTTCTGGGTACGCAGAGCCTCTTCGCAGGGTTTGTCCAGGACGACTTTAAATTTAGCCCGCGTCTGACGCTAAACCTGGGGGTTCGCTACGAATACTGGACAAATCCGGTGGGCGCAAAGGACCAGGCCTTGAACGCCATTTCCAATGTGCCTGGTGTGATCACTTTCGGAGTGCCGAAAACGGACAAGAACAACATCGGTCCGAGGATCGGGCTGGCGTGGGATCCGCGAGGGAATGGGAAAACTGCTGTTCGGGCAGGGTTCGGAATCGCGTATGACGTGAAGTTCCAGAACTTCGCATCGATCACGTTGCCTCCGCAACGGCAGAGCGAGATGAATGAAGTCTCTGCTTGCAGTGCAGTGACACCGCCCCCGGCGTGGTGCACGAACGGAGGCACAGGCTTCCTGGCAAATGGGGGCTTGCCTTCGGTCCTCCTCCCGCCAACGACGCAAGCGGCAGCCCGGGGGCTGACCACGAGCTACATCGACGATACGGTGATGCCCAAGATCCTTACCTGGACCTTGGGGGTGCAACACGAGTTGTACCAGAACGCCACCGTCGAAGTCCGGTACCTTGGCACACGCGGACTGGAATTGCCAGTGCAGTTCCGCCGCAATTTCCAAAGCTACTTCGATGCCGGCGGAACCCCACTCCCGACATTTCTCAAGGCGTCCAGCATCCCAGCGACATTCACCGCGAGCACGCCCACGGATATTCCATTCAACACTTTTTCTTGCCCGACCAATCCCTACGCGAACTGCACAACCAACGTACTCCTGGCGAACAACACGTACCAGCAATACGGATTCTTCGGCAACGTGACGTCCGACCCGCCGCTCGGAAGCAGCACGTACCACGCTGGATCGATAAATTTTAAGCAGCGGGCGCGATACGGCCTGACGTTTAACGCTAACTACACCTATTCACACACCATGGATAATGCAACCAATGAATTCTTCACTAGCTTGTTGAATCCGCGGCGTTCGCAGGATACTCATAACCTCTCGCAAGATTGGGCCAGTTCTGACTTGGATGTGCGGCACCATTTCGCCCTCGCGGCAATTTATGACGTGCCGAAGACCAAGTTGGACGGCCGTTTCGCAAAGGCGGTGATGAATGGGTATGAGCTGAGCGCCGTCTATCTGGCTCAGACTGGACAACCAGTCACTCTCCAATCGGGACTCGACTCGAATGGCAATGGTGATTCGGCTGGTGACCGCGCTTCGCTAAATCCGTTAGGAACGACGCTGGCGGGATCGGATGTTTTCCCAGTTTGCGCGGCAACGGCCGGAACGACTTCGACCACTGCCGTAGGGAATACCTATGTGGGTCCAGTCGGAGTCATCGCCAACTCTGCGACGCTGAACGGTGGAGGAACCAATGGGTGTGCACTGAATCCCTCTCAACCGATGGGTTTCGATCCTGCCATTGGTTACACACCCGTCAATCCTAAGGCCAAATTCATCGTTACTGGACCGGGTGCGATATCCAACCTGGGCCGTAATACTTGGACGACACCAGGATTCGGCGTGCTGAACATGGGTGTCGGCAAGAAGACCTACTTCGGGGAGCGAAGATACTTGGAGTTGAGGGCAGATGTCTTCAACATACTAAACCACCCGAGCTTCGCTCTCAGCAACGGAAACGTCTTCAGCAATTCAGGGGTCAGCACCGCGACTACGACTCCGGGGTATGTACTACCCTTCGATCCGAACTTTCTAAATGCTCCTGCGCTATTCAGCGGGGGCTTCCGCTCTATCACGCTCGTGGCAAAGCTCGTTTTCTAAACTCCAACCCCGCTCGCCTAACCCGGGAGGTGCTCTTCGAGCACCTCCCGGCTTTTTTTGACTTGGCCATGCCGACAGTGCTCTTTGATTTCCGAAGTCGCAATCAAACTTGACAAGTCGCGGTAGGGCAGATAAACCTCTTCTCGACCATGAAGAAGAACATTTTGTGTCGTGAGACGGGATCGACGCGGCGGGAGTTTCTGAAAACGGCGGGGGCGGCATCGGGGCTGGCGTTGGCACCGGTAGTCAGCGCCGCTGGCGATGAAAAGCCCGGTGCGCTGCCGCAGCCGTTTGATGGGCTGAAACCCCTTGGTTCGCGCGTGAAGCCGGTTACCCAGGAGGAGTTTCAGGGGCGGATTGCGCAAGCTCAGAAATGGATGGCGGAAGCTTCGCCAAAATTTGACGCGCTCTTCGTCGCGCCGGGAACTTCGCTTTATTACTTTACCGGCATTCGCTGGGGGCTGAGCGAGCGGCTGCTGGCCCTGGTAGTGCCTCGAACCGGAAAAGCGATCATTGTGGTTCCGGGATTTGAAGAAGGCCGTATGCGCGAGAGGCTCCGGTTTCCAGCCGAAATCCGCGCTTGGCAGGAAGATGAGAGTCCCACGAGGATTGCCGTGGCAGCGCTAGCCGACCAAGGCATTCGAACGGGCCGCTTGGGCATCGAGGAGACGGCTTGCTTCACGTTTTATGACCACTTGAGGGAGGCCGGGCAGGGGTTTGAATACGTATCAGCGGATCCAATCACGATCTCTTGCCGAGGGAAAAAATCTGACCATGAACTTGAACTGATGCGGCTGGCGTGCCAAGCCACCTTTGACGTGTTCCGAGCCGTATTTGCGTCGCTGAGAGAAGGGATGTCTCAGGACGACATTACCAAACTCGTGGAGTCCGGATTTGCAAAAATGGATTTGCGCGGAGGGGCGCTGGTATTGCTGGGCGCCTCGGCAGCGCTGCCCCACGGAACGATCAAGAAGCAAACGCTGAAAGAGGGCGAGGTAGTTTTGATTGATGGCGGCTGCGGCGTGGAAGGCTACAACTCCGATGTGACACGCACGGGAGTTTACGGAAAACCCTCGGAAAAAACTGCTGGTGTGTTTGAAACTGTCCGCAAAGCGCAGGATGCGGCACTCGATGCGGCGCGGGCGGGAAGGCTCTCCGGTACGGTGGACGAAGCTGCACGAAAAGTGGTGACCGATGCGGGTTATGGTCCTGACTACAAATTTTTCACGCACCGCCTTGGGCACGGCATCGGACTGGATGGCCACGAACATCCTTACCTTGTGCGCGGCAGCAAGACAGTGCTTGAACCGGGCATGACGTTTTCGAATGAACCGGGGATTTATATTCCGGGTGAGTTCGGACTGCGCTGCGAAGACGATATGGTGATCTCAGCGGATGGCCCGGCGCATTTGTTAACGCCAGGGTTTGCCGTTTCGCTGGAAAAGCCGCTTGGTTAGATACGGGCTTCGGTCCATCCCGTTGTAGCTCTCGCTTTCAGGGGTGAGTTTTTTTTCTCAATCTTTCCAGCCGACGATTAAAACTCCTTAAGCCTAAGGTCCTGAGCTACAACGCCTTAGAAATGACCCCTGTGCAGAAATCTACGATTCGTTGTTCTGCCCAGAAGCGCTCCTTCCCGGCAAATTTTGAAATGTAGCCGCAGTGGCCGCCGTGCGCCGTTCCCACGAATTGAATGGCGGGATTGTCTGCAATCTTTGCCGAGCCGAAAGAGGCATAGGGCACGAAGGGATCGTCCTTCGCGGTAATCAGCAGCAGGGGGACTCGAATCGCCGAGGCTACACGTTTTGCTCCCGCGTGGTCGTAATAATCCTGCGCGTCGCGGTACCCGAATTGTGGAGCGGTGATGACATCATCAAATTCGCGGACGCTCCGAATCGAACCGAAACCGTTGGCTTTGTAACGTTCGGGAAAGAGTTTCTGCTTGCGGGCGTAGCGTGCCAGAAGCCCCTTCACAAAGCGCCGCTGGTACAGAAAGTTTTCGCCCAGATCGAGAGCGTCGGCGCAAGCGGCAAGGTCCAGCGCCGGGCAAACGGCGCACACACCGCGCAAGGCCGCAGGAGCATTGCTGCTGAACTCTCCCGCCATTTTCATGACCAGGTTTCCTCCCATGGAATATCCGGCAAAGAAGACTGTTTCAAAGCCATCCCTAGTTACAAGCTCTTCGAGGACTGCGCGGTAGTCGCCGCTCAGCCCGGAATTATAAAGCGTAGGCGTGAGCGCTTCCGTATCGCCGCAATTGCGCTGATTCATGCGGAGGACGTGAAATCCCGCGTGAAAAGCCTTCTGGGCGATGCCCAGCACATAATTTGATTCACTGGACCCTTCGAGGCCATGGACGATCACGAGAGCGGGGACGGTTGCGGATTTTCCGTGTTGCCAGTGGCAGCGGGCAAGAATGCGCGATTCGGGCTCGACTTGAAACAAGCGGTCTTCGGCGGGCGGAAGATCAAACTTTCGGGGCACAAAAGCGGAGGCGATGGTCATGGCATGACCATTTCGGAGAAGTGGATGGGGGGTGAATTCGAGATTCATTTGTCAGCTTGATCGAAACCGTCCCCCTCGAGAATACCAGACAGGGCGAACCACTCAACTTGACCGCAAAGAATTGCGCCACTACAATTGATAATTCACGGTGATGTATTTTTTCAATTTGATGAAATGATCTGCCAGCCCAGCGGGCACCCGCTGGGCTGCGCTGTTTTAGGAGCAAAAAGGCGCCGGAAATCGCCGAGGCAAGTAGCAGTTCGAGTTGAATGACAAGCGAGGATGGAATGACTGACGGTGCAATGTTAGAAGGATTGACTTTTGACGACGTGTTGCTGCTGCCTGGGCGGTCGGCGGTGCTGCCCGCAGAGGTTGACACCTCGACGAACTTCGCTCGCAAGCTGCGGTTGAACATTCCGCTGGCCTCCGCGGCGATGGATACGGTGACGGAGTCGCGCTTGGCGATTGCCATCGCGCGGCAGGGGGGCATCGGGATCGTGCACCGGAACATGCCCATTGACCGCCAGGCGGAGGAGGTGGACAGGGTAAAGCGCTCGGAAAGCGGCATGATTGTGGACCCGGTAACCATTTCGCCGGACATCACGCTGCGGCAGGCCCTCGAGATCATGACCAAGTACAAGATTTCCGGCTTACCGGTCACACGCGGGACAAGATTGACGGGAATTTTGACCAACCGCGATTTGCGTTTCGAGAAGAATCATTCGCAGATGGTGAGTGCGGTGATGACCAAGGACAACCTGGTGACGGTTCCCGTCGGAACGACGCTGGAAGAGGCCGAGCGAATTCTGCAAAAGCATCGCATCGAAAAACTGTTGGTGGTTGACCAGGACTTCAACCTGAAGGGTTTGATCACCGTAAAAGACATCCAGAAAAAGCTGGAATACCCGCGGGCCGCGAAAGACGAACACGGACGGCTGCGAGTCGGCGCAGCCGTGGGAGCTACAG
>Ga0209698_10002319_pt1 | contig 21696 bp, 19 predicted proteins | sample LitLauG_LLR_2012_FD_187203 | JGI IMG/M metagenome (GOLD analysis project Ga0209698, IMG submission 187203) | Freshwater sediment microbial communities from Pennsylvania, USA - Little Laurel Run_MetaG_LLR_2012 (SPAdes) (version 2) | ecosystem: Environmental > Aquatic > Freshwater > Creek >...
GTGTTCGAGTTTGTGAAGGACAACGGCTACGACCCCAAGAAAGTTTCGGGATTCGCCTTCGGCATGGGCGTGGACCGGCTCGCTCTGCTGAAGTACGGCGTGGATGACTTGCAGTTGTTCTTTCAGGGGGATGTAAGGTTCTTGGAGCAGTTCGGGTGATTCTCGTGTCGGCCCCTCTGTCATTCCGACGAGAGAAGCGAGGAGGAATCCAGGTTTTTGCCGGCGCCAGCACGAACCCAGACCCCTCGCGTTGCTCGGGATGACAAGGCCGTCGGCAATAGTTGGTAGTCAGACCTAAACATGAAACTTGCACCACAATGGATTCGCGACTTCGTTGATCTCAACGTTGACGACCGCCGTCTCGCTGAGGTCCTGACCGATGTCGGGCTCGGGGTCGAGGGCATCAGCGGAAGTGGCCATGACACCGTGTTTGAGATGGAGATCGGAACGAATCGTCCCGATGCGATGAATCACTACGGCGTCGCGCGGGAGGCGGCGGCGATTTACGACCTGCCTTTGAAGCAGCCGTCGGGCCTCGACCGCCGACCCTCAGCGGCAAGAGCCGCGGTCCAGAGTGGAGACGCAAGCGGCACGGCTGAAGCCGTGCCATTCCCGATAGTCGTCGAGGAGCCGGAATTGTGTCCTCGATTCAGCGCGCAGGTGATTCGCGGGGCTCGGATCAAAGCGTCGCCGGAGAAAATCGAACACCGCCTGCAACTGCTCGACCAGCGGCCAATTTCGAACGCCGTCGACGCTACGAACTATGTTCTCTGGGAGATCGGCAAGCCAACCCACGTCTTCGACATGGACCTGCTCGAGGGCGGCAGGATCATTGTGCGCAAGGCCCGGGCGGGTGAGACGCTGAAGACTCTCGATGGAGTCGAGCGCAAGCTGACCACGGAAGATCTGATCGTTTGTGACGCCAAGAAGCCCGTCGGCCTCGCCGGAGTCATGGGCGGATACGACACCATGATCACCGAGAAGACGCGCAACATCGTGATCGAGTCGGCATGGTGGGATCCCGGCATCATCCGCAAGATGTCGCGGCGGCATGCGCTGCACACCGACGCTTCGCATCGCTTCGAGCGTGGCGCGGATTTCGAATCGACTGTTCTGTCATGCGAGCTCGTGGCCAAGATGATTCTTGAGTCCAGTGGGGGCGAGTTGGTTGGCGATGTCGTCGATGTCGTTTCGAGGCGTATGGACCAGGCTCCGATCGTGCTGCATGTGAGCGAGGTGCGGCGCATTCTTGGCGAGGGGCTCGATGCTGGTCTGATTTTCCAACTACTCAAGCGCCTCGGATTCACGCTGATTCCCGAAGGACAGGGCGACGCGCAGTTCCGGGTGCACATTCCCAGCTGGCGGCTGGATGTGGAGCGTGAAATCGACCTCATCGAAGAGATCGCGCGGTTGCATGGCTATGACAAATTTGCGAACACACTGCCTGCTTACAGCGGTGCTGTCGTCGAACTGCCGCACGGCCGAATGAGCGCGACATTGCGCAAGCGGGCGCTGGCCCTTGGCTACAACGAGGCGCTGTCGTTGACATTCATTTCGCATGCGGATGCGGAGCAATTTTCCGCAGGAACTCAGGTTCTCGAACTGGAAAACCCGCTGAGTGAAGAAGCATCGGTGATGCGGACTTCGCTGGTGCCCGGCATGCTCGACATGCTCGCGTGGAATCTAAATCGCGATGTGCCGGAAGCGCGGCTGTTTGAGATCGCGAGCGGGTACGAAATCCAGGACGGGGAGCGGGTTGAACCAAGACGCTTGTGCCTGGGCGCGACGGCGGCGGCGGTGCGGGCTGCACTTCCAATCGGCGGACGGCTGGATGTCAGCAAAGGCGAACAGGCGATGGCGGCTGAGGCGTTTCGCGGATTCAAGGGTGATGTTGAGAACTTGGTCTCGGTATTTGAGGGCGAGGTCGCCTACGACCGCGAAGTGGCGGAGTATTTTCACCCCGGGCGGTCGGCGCGGGCCCGGGTGAATGGCGCGACCGTCGCCCAATTTGGGCAGGTTCATCCCGAAGTCGTCGCTGGCCGCAAACTCCGCCAGGATGTGTTCGTGGCTGAGTTCGATCTGGAGCAGCTTTATCAGAGCGGACTGCGGTCTGTACTTCTGGCGCCTCCGGCAAAATATCCGGCTGTGGAGCGTGACTTTTCATTCGTGTTCGACGATGCCGTCACGTTCCAACAAATGCGCGATGCTGTGATGGCGACGGGATTGCCCGAACTGCGTGAGTTCACGCCAGTGGAGATTTTCCGCGGTAGGTCGGTTCCGGAAGAAAAGTATTCCGTGCTGCTGCGCGCCCGCTTTCGGTCTCCGCAACGAACGTTGCGGGAAGATGAAATCGCGAAATGGTCCTCACAGATTGTCGCTGCCCTGACGGCGCTTGGTGGAAGACAGCGAGCGTGAGCCACTCAGCGATTGAGTGGTGGTGCGAGAACGGACGGATCCAGTTCGCGCACCGATCGAAATCCTGCCAATCCCATCGTCAAATCGAAATCGGCTAAGAAATTCTGCAAAACGTCTCGCACGCCCTGCTCACCGGCGACAGCGAGCCCCCAAATGTAAAGCCGCCCGATCAAAACTGCCCGCGCGCTGAGGGCCAGGGCTTTCACCGCGTCCGAGCCATAACGGATTCCGCTGTCGAATAGAACTGGTATCTTCTCTTGGATCGCAGCGGCCACAGCGGGAAGCGCGTCCAGCGCAGCGATTGCCCCATCCACTTGCCGCCCTCCATGGTTCGAGACGATGATGCCGTTCACACCATGATCCAGCGCAAGGCGGGCGTCATCCGGATGGAGAATTCCCTTCAGCAGAATTGGCATCTTAGTCTGATTGCTGAGCCAGGCCAGATCGTTCCAGTTCAGAGCCGTATTCGAAAACAGGGCAGCCCACAATCGAATCGCCGAAGCCGGATCGGCATGAGGAGGTTGCGGCAGGCGGGAACAGAAGACGGGATCCGTGAAGTAGTTCGCCAGTCCATGGCCGAGGAGAAACGGAAGATACGGGTGCCGCAGATCGCGCTCGCGCCATCCCAGCATCGCGGTATCGAGCGTCACAACTAATGCGCTATAGCCGGCTTTTTCTGCGCGCTGTAACAGGCTTGCCGTGAGTTCGTGGTCCTTTCCCCAATACAGTTGGAACCATCGCAAGGCGCTGCCACTGGCTTGCGCGACTTCCTCAAGCGGCCGGGACGCCACGGTGCTAAGCACAAAGGGTACGCCCTCGAACGCGGCAGCCCGCGCAACTGCAACTTCAGCATCCGAGTGAATGATGTTTTGCACTCCAATCGGAGCCAGAAGAACCGGAGCCGGCAGTATGTTTCCGAAGAGTTCCACGGTTAGGTCGCGTTGCGATACGTCGCGAAACATGCGAGGAACGATGTGCCATCGATCAAACGCGGAGAGGTTCGACCGCGCTGTACGCTCTCCCGAAGCGCTGCCCGCGACGTAGTCGTAGGCTTCGGCCGAAAGAACCTGGGCGGCTTTATTTTCAAGGTCTGCGATCGGTATGGGGACGGAGAGTTTCTTGCCAGCCAATCCCTGTTGATAGATTTCGAATTGCCGCTGCATGCCGCGGCTTGATGCTCCGGAACTGGGCACCGAATGCGGAGAATTGGGCATGGGTTCCTTTTTGGGCGGAAATCATTCTACATCGCAGCCTGCAGCGGATGTGGTTAGGAGTCTCTCATCGGCTTTAGTGTTTGGCCTTGGTCGCCGATGTGAAGAGAGTGGGACACGTCTCCGCAGGACAAGCCGCCGCTCTAGCACCGGCGAAGGACATGAGGCCGCTGCGCTATGTGGCGCGCCAGCCAATCTTTGATCGCGACGAGAAGGTGTTCGGCTACGAGCTTCTGTTTCGCGATGGATTAGAGAACAGCTTTACGGGCGATTGTGACGAAGCTTCTCGAGCAACCTTGGATCGATCGCTTCTGATGGGGCTGGATGTGCTATGTGACGGCCGCCGGGCCTTTGTGAACTGCACACGCGACACACTGATCAAGGGCCTGGTGACGCTGCTGCCATCGACCATGACGGTGGTCGAGGTTCTCGAGAGTGTTCCACCAGACTCGGATGTGATGCACGCTTGCCAGAACTTGAAGGAGGCCGGTTACTTGATCGCGCTCGATGACTATGTCGCCGACGATCCTCGCGCGCCTCTGGTCGAGATCGCCGACATCATCAAGGTTGAAATGCAACTGACCACGGAGGAACAGCGCACGGCATTGATCAAGCAGTATGGTCCCTGGCGCTGCCGGATGTTGGCGGAAAAAATCGAAACCCACGGCGACTTCGTGAGAGCGCGGGAACAAGGATTCGTTTATTTCCAGGGATATTTCTTTCGGCGCCCGGAGATGCTGAGCACGCGCGACATGCCGGCCAACCGCCTCAACTACCTGCGCATGCTACAGGAAGCGTCCCGACCCGAACTCGACATCAGAGTTCTGGAGAACCTGATCAAATCTGAGGCGTCCATTTGCTATCGTTTGTTGCGGTACCTGAATTCTGTCATGTTCGGCTTTCGGCACGAGATTCACTCCGTGCGTCACGCGCTGTCAATCCTGGGGGAACGAGACTTGCGACGGTGGGTCCGGCTGGTTGCGACGGTGGGTGCGGGACGTGACAGAACCAGCGACCTGGTTCTCTCCTCGCTGGTACGCGGTCGCTTCGGCGAACTGCTTACGCCGCACGTTCCACACGGAGAGTCTGATCTATTTCTCTTAGGGTTGCTGTCGCTGATCGACGCAATGCTGGAGATGCCGATGTCGGACGTGCTGGAGAGGGTTCCGGTCGACCGCGAAACTAAAGCGGTGCTGCTCGGTCAGACGAGCCCGTTACGGCCGGTCTACCAGTTGATGCTCGCGCACGACAGTGGAGAGTGGGAGGCAGCGGCCAGCTTGAGTGAAAACTTGCATCTGGATGCCGAAGAAATTGCGGCCATGTACTGGCAGGCACTGAAGTGGGCGCGGGAAGTGTCGGCGGAAATGTAGAGCCTCACGCACTCTCGTGCCTGTCCTCCTGTGCAAAAGCGGGTCGATAGGGCTCTTGCGCAGGCGCGCAAGGACGAGTACCATGAGGGTGTTCTCATTTAGGCCTCGTTCCCGCGCAGGCCTTCCGCGCCAGCCGTTCCGAGGCGGCGCCACGGATCCGAAAACGGAAACCCGATACTGAAAAAGAAAGATTCGTTTCGCTAGAGCGGTTCGTTTAAGGAAGTTTGGGGTTCGTTCCAGAGTGCGTCCAGTCGCAAACCGCAGGTGTACTAATTCGAAAGCGTGTGCGCTTGCGTTTGGTCTACGAGCGCTCGCGATTGCACGTCTATAGCGGGCATTTGAGAATTCTGTAGAGTTTTTCAGTACGTCAAACATCGAACAGCAACGAGAGGACTATGAACGCAGGACCAGGAAAACCCTCCGGTGGGGGAGGGAGAAGAAGACGGCGCGGACGCCGTCCCCACAATCAGCGCGGACAGCGACCCGGCCAAGGGCAGAGCCGCGAGAATAAAGATGGTATTTACACCGCTCCGATGGACCATAGCTACCGCGCCGCGTTGGCCGGCGGCAACAACAATGGCCACAAGGGCGGGCGCCAGAGGCCGGGTTTCGTAACCCGCTATCCGCAACCGGAACCGGAACCGTTGCCGGTCAACGAAGACGCCAACTCGCGTATCTTCGCCTTCATCGAGGACCTCTTTTTCATGGCGAAGATCCAGGAGACCGCCCGCAAACTCAACGTCAAGGTTGAGTTTGTGAAGAGCGATAAGGACCTAATGGAAAAGATGCAGCAGAACGGAGAAGAGAAGCCGTCGCTGATCATCTTCGATCTCAACAACAACAACGTGAAGCCCCTCACGCTCATTCCCAAACTGAAGAGCAAGCTAAAGAAGGGCACCTCCATCATTGGGTTTCTGTCTCACGTGCAGGGCGACTTGAAGCAAAAAGCGCATGAGGTCGGATGCGACATGGTGCTGCCGCGTTCAGCGTTTTCGCAAAACCTGCCGCAATTGCTGCGCCGGCACGGAGCTCCGGAAGAGGAAGAGGGGCAGAGTCAGGCCGTACAGTAAGCTAGACAGAACACGCTCTCGGAACTTCTGAGCAAGCACTCCTCTATCCTGGTGGCCACGTCAGCGGCCGTCCGCCCAGCAGGTGCACGTGCAGGTGAGACACCGACTGACCTGCGCCAGGGCCGACGTTGAGCACTGTCCGATATCCCTGCTCGATATTCCGTTGCCGCGCAATCTCCGCGGCGGCGAGATGGCAGTGGCCAATGATCTCCGCGTCGGATGCCTGCGCCTCCTTCAGTCCAGCCAAATGTCTCTTAGGAACGATCAGCACGTGCGTCGGTGCTTGCGGGTGGATGTCTTCAAAGGCGAACACGCGCTCATCTTCATACACTCTTTTCGATGGGATCTCGCCGCGAATGATGCGGCAGAAAAGACAGTTGGAGTCATTCATGGTTTACCTGGGTGAACGAGAAAATCTGCCTGCGATCTTATCAGCCGACGTAATTACTGAGGAGTATTAGTCCAGGCGGACCAGGAACACTGCACCTTCCGGAGTTGTGGTTTCGGCGGCGAGCTTCTGCGCACGGTCGTGATCATCGTCGAGGACTCTTACTCGGATCCACCAGTCTCCCGCTGGACTAGCGAAGCGCAGAACTTTCGCTGTGTGGTACCGCCGTGTGAGATGATCCGCGAGCTTGGTCGCTACCTGTTCGTCCGGAAATCCGCCGATCTGCACGGCCCACTTGCCGCCCGAGTCGAAGGGAGCGGAAGACTGCATCAGCTCAACCCTCACTTCGGCCACTCCTGGCTGCCAGACGTCCACTTTGCGCGCTGCGGCGAGCGAAAGATCGAGGACGCGCCCCGGGATAAAGGGTCCGCGGTCTGTGATACGAACCAGGGCTGTGTGCCCCGTCTTGACGTTCGTGACTCGCACAATCGATCCCAGAGGAAACGTGCGATGCGCAGCCGTCATCGCGTGCATGTTGTAGACCTCGCCGTTGGAGCCGCGTCGGTTGTGGTAGGGAGGCCCATACCAGCTCGCGAGCCCGGCTTCGGTCACCAATGCATGGGCGTCGGCGGGAATCGAGGGCTCGGCTAGATCGGAGTTTTCGTCGGCAGGCGGAGGAACAGCCTCCTTGGCTGGAGGGATGATCGGGTTGGGGGCAGTCTCGCTCGATTCCACGGGAGGTGGCGGCGGCACAGATACCTGTGCCTGCTTGGGATGGCCACAGGAAGCGAGAAGTAGCAACGACAGCAGCAGAATCAGGATCATGACGATACTGACAACGTACGCGTGGCGTGCTGCAGAGTACGGACTGCTATTCCGTTTTACTTGGTTGGATGCTGCTCCATGTAGTCGGCGAATTCCGTCAGCTTTTGCGACGCAATGCGAAGCGCTTTGGTGGAATGCGTCCGCACCGCTGGAACGACCTCGTCGTTGAGATACTTGATGAATTCGGGAATTTCCTTTTCCATGCGGTCGGCGGCGTCGCTGATAGTCTGGCTGACGCGCGCCGAGGTGCTCTCCACCTTGCGGTCGAAGTCGCTCATGATGCTCCTCGGGATTTTCAAGCGTGAATGGAGTCACGCGATACAGCGGATGCCAGTGCTTCGCTATTATTTCGCGCTCTGCGGGATGGGTCAATGCAGAAAGTACTGGCGACGCGGCTCGGTGCCAGCAGAGTGGCATTCCCTGGCACTCACACATATAGAATGTCTGCCTGAATGAACGCGACGAAACTCGAGTGTGCCACATTTCGCACACGCCTGCTTGCCTGGTACGACGAGCATGCGCGCGATCTCCCCTGGCGGAAGGATCACGATCCTTACCGCGTTTGGATTTCAGAGATCATGCTGCAGCAGACGCGGGTTGCGGCCGTGATCGAGCACTACCACGAATTTCTGCGACGATTTCCGACGGTTCAAAAACTCGCGGTGGTGCGGGAAGCATCAGTACTGGCGGCCTGGAGCGGCCTTGGGTACTACCGCCGGGCTCGAATGGTGCACAAGGCGGCCAAAGTCATCGCCAGAGAACTAGACGGAAAGTTTCCGGCAAGCGCGGACGGCTTGCGAGAGTTGCCGGGCATCGGCCGTTACACTGCCGCGGCCATCGCCAGTATCGCGTTTGACGAGCCAGTCGCCGTGGTTGATGGAAACGTAGAACGCGTTCTGGAACGAATCCTAGGCGAGCGTTTAGCGCGAGAACAATTGTGGGTGACGGCAGAAAAGCTCCTCGACCGCGCGCGGCCAGGAGATTTCAATCAGGCGATGATGGAATTGGGAGCTACCATCTGCACCCCCAAAGCGCCAACTTGCCTGACTTGCCCGGTTCTCCAGTTGTGCACAACGCGTGGCGAGATCGCTCCTGCATCCAAAGCGCTTCGGCAACATAAACGTGAAGTCCACTATGCCTTGGATTGCCGCGATGGCAAAGTATTTCTCGTGCAGCGACCGAGCGACGCGTCGCTGATGCCGGGCATGTGGGAATTGCCAGAGATTCATCAGCCTAAGAATGGCGCCACTCCAACTTTGACAGTTCGCCATTCGATTACGATTACCGACTATACAGTGAAAGTGTGGCGTGTACCGTGTTCCGGCAAGGGCAAAGCCATCGCGCTCCAACGAGTTCCAAAGTTGGCTATGACAGGACTCGCCCGCAAAATTCTGTCACGCGCTGGCGTACTTGCCCGATTCAATAGCAAGCGGGAAAGCGGCAACTGATATTTTTCATCGACGCTGCCGTGCAGGTCATCGAAAGCTTAGAGAGATGCCCGGAGGAATGAACGATGCCAGCATTGACGGCTGGGACCAAGGCCCCAGAATTCGAACTGAAGACCCTGGATGGAAAGACCTTCTCACTTGCGGACAGCCTGTCTCGCGGTTCGGTCGTGCTGGCATTTTTCAAAGTATCGTGCCCAACGTGCCAGTACGCGCTTCCATTTCTCGATCGGCTCTACAAAGCCTACGATGGAAACGGTGTAACGCTGGTTGGCATTTCGCAAAACGATGCCAAAGAAACTGCGGCCTTCAACAAAGAATTTGGGATTACCTTTCCTGTCCTCCTCGACGGCACTCGGAATTATCCCGTTTCCAACGCGTATAGTCTTACCAATGTGCCGACCATATTCTGGATTGACCTGGATGGTGAGATCGAAGTCTCCAGCGTCGGCTGGGTGAAAAGCGACTTTGACCAGATCAACCGCAGGATGGCGGACGCCGGGAAGGCTGCGCCAGCGACGGTGTTCAAGCCGGGCGAAGATGTACGCGATTTTCGCGCCGGTTGAGGGTCGAAGAACTGAGCGCCGGGTCGGCGCCTATCGGTAAATCGTCGGCGTTAACAGCAGGACGTCGGTTCTTGCCGGCGACGGCCGTCATTCTGTGCCCGGCAGGAACCCAGATCCCTCGCGTTGCTCGGGATGACACGCGAGTTAACGTGCGACATAGGCAGAGTAGCGGTCGTCGGTGTGTGCCTTTCCCGCCTCACCCCAACGGTGGCTGCACTCTCGTGCCGGATTTTGGGAACTCAACTTTCGTAGCCTTCCTTTACAATTCTTGCAGACTTTCATAAAAGACAGACCTGCCAGCGAGCGCCGCTTTGTTGGGGGAGAATCTATCTATGCAGGGAATGGCGAAGATCCTTTCCGCGTCGCTGATCGTGTGCCTGAGTTTGCCCGTTTGGGCGGAAGGAGCGGCCGGCGGTTCCAAAGCGCCGAAGACGGCCTCGGTTCGTTTGCCGGGCGCCGCTTTTGCAGCGCTTGAAACGATTTCACCCGATCATATTCGTTGGCACGTCCGCTATCTTTCGCATGACCTTCTGGAGGGACGCGGCACGGGCCAGCGTGGTGGCGATCTCGCCGCCGAATACATCGCCACGCAGTTTGCGGAATACGGACTGAAACCCGCCGGCGATCACGGAACCTACATGCAGAAGGTTCCGCTAGTCGGCATTACCACTCTTCCTGAGACGCAATTCTCGCTGATCCCGAAGCAGGGTGAGGCCATGAATTTGCGTCCGCTCGACGAGTACGTAGCCTACGACCAAACTCAGCAGCCACAATCGGATGTTGATGCCGACATTGTCTTCGTCGGCTACGGAATCGAAGCTCCGGAGTACAACTGGGACGACTACAAGGGCACCGACGTTCGCGGGAGAGTCCTGCTCATGCTGGTCAACGAGCCACCGTCGGACGATCCGAGATTCTTCAAAGGTAAAGCCCTCACCTACTACGGGCGCTGGACCTACAAATACGAGGAGGCCGCACGCAGAGGCGCCATCGGTGTGATTCTGGTCCACCAGACGCAGATGGCGAGCTATCCCTGGGAAGTGGTGCGCAATTCGAACTCGGGAGAACGCTCCGCTCTCAAGGTGGAAGGGCCGGCATTGAAAGTGGCCTCCTGGATTCACCTTGATGTCGCGAAACGCTTAGCGTCCGCGTCAGGTATGAATCTCGACAAGATGATGCAGGATGCCCAGTCCCATGATTTTCATCCCGTGAATCTGGGAGCGCGGCTCAAGGCTCACATGGTGAGCAAGATCCGCAATTTCGAGTCGAGTAACGTCGTGGCCATGCTTCCGGGTTCGGAGCGACATGTAGCCGACGAGGCGGTCATCTACACCGCGCACTATGACCATTTCGGCATCCGCCCTGACATGCCGGGCGACAACATCTTCAATGGCGCCGACGACAATGCCACCGGCTGCGGCATTCTCCTGGAGCTGGCACGCGCCTTTGGCACGGCAGCACAGCGGCCACGGCGTTCGATCTTGTTCGCGGCCGTTACAGCCGAAGAGCAGGGACTGCTCGGCTCGGAATATTTGGGCAAGCATCCGCCGATTCCTGCAGGGAAAATCACTCTTGATCTTAACTACGACGACGTGAAGCCTCTAGGCGCGCCGGAGGAAGTCCAGGTCGCGGGAGCTGAACGAACCACGTTCTACCCATCGGTCGAGGCCACTGCCAAGGAGTTTCGCCTCGCCATCCGTCCCGATGCACGTCCCGAGGCCGGCCACTTCTATCGCTCCGATCATTTCAGCCTGGCGCGTGTGGGCATTCCATCGTTCTCGATCAACGAAGGGATGAAGTTCAAAGGTCACAGCGAAGCTTGGGGACTCGACCAGGAAAAAGAGTACGTGGAAAAGCACTACCACCAGCCCAGCGATGAGTACCATCCCGAGATGGACTTCGTCGGTGACTCCGCTATGGCGCGGTTTGGATTTGCCCTAGGATGGGAGGCCGCCAGTTTACCCAAGCTCATCGGATGGCAACACGGAGATGAATTCGAGGCGGTGCGGGTGAAAAGCCAGGAGTAGTAACGCAGAGGGTGCGACTGTGCCGAAGCTGCGCCGTCGCTAATACGATCAGGTCAATATCGGTCATGAGCACGGCATTGCAGATTCTTGACACGGGGGCGTTGGACTCAAGGGAAATGAAAGCTCCTGCTCGTAGCTACCGGCGTCTCGGCTTGTGGCTCTTCGCGACTTTTCAGTTCTTCTACCTGCTGACCTCCACCGGTCGCGTGCGAACGCCCGATGAGTACAACACGCTCTATACCACCGAAAGCCTGTTGTTGCATGGAACGACGGCCGTCCCGCAGGCAATTGCATTGCGCAATTTCTACGGACGCTTTGATGTCCAGGGACAGCCTCGCGCTGCTTATCCTCCAGGGCAGGCGCTGCTTTGTGTTCCCTGGTATGCGTTGGGACAGTATGTGATTGCGCGGCTGCCTGGTGTGCCCGCCGAAGATACCGATCTGGTTGTCGGCTTTACGTCGTGCCTAAGCAGCGCAACGTTCGCGGCCTTGACGGTGATGTTCTTTCTTCTACTGCTCGTCGGAATTGAAACACCTTTGCAGGCTGCCTTGGTGGCTTCTGGCATGGTGGGCCTGGCAACGCCGCTCTTCGGCTATTCCGGATGGTTGTTCTCTGAGCCGCTCATGGCGGCGATCTTTACGGGCACAGCCTGGGTGCTGTTTGGTCGCGGCAGGGGAGCAATTTCTTGGAAGACTGCAGCGATCGCGGGGCTGGCGCTCGGATTGGCCACCCTGATTCGCCCGACCTGCGTGCTGGCCATTGGGGTAGTCGCGGTGGCGATTCTCGTGCGGGACGGGAAGAGTGGCCTGCGAGCTGCGTTGACGGTCTGTGCTGCATCCGGCGTCGGCGTGGCGATCCTGATGGTGCACAACACGGTCTTGTTTGGAGGACCGCTTTCGTTCGGTTATCCAACTACCGCGGAAGGAGCTAAGCATCTCAACAGCTTCGAGACGCCGTTCTTCCGCGGATTCTTCGGGTTATTGCTGTCCCCAGGGAAATCAGTTTTCGTCTTCGCGCCTCCGATAATTCTGGCGCTGCTCGGCCTTCGCGCTTTGTGGCGACGGGATCGCGGGCTTGCGGCTGTGGCCGCCATGCTCCCGCTTGTATATCTCGTCTTCTTCGCCAAGTACACGCAGTGGGAAGGCGGTTACTGTGTCGGCCCACGATATCTGGTCCCAGGCATCGTGCTGCTTTGCACTGGCTTGGGTCCGCTTCTGGCTGAGAATCGCAAACAAGTCAAAATCGCAGCAGGAGCGCTGCTCGCGATCGGTATGGTCGTGCAATGTCTGTCTTTGGCGACGAGCTTTATGGAGGACCAGGTGCCGCGGGGCCATTATTACGATGCCAACTGGAACTACCGCATGGCTTATTCCCCGAGCGGATCGATCCACCTGCTCTTCAAATACCTCGGCAGCGCTCAACCGGCCAAACTGGGGCTCGGGTGGGACCGCTGGTTCGTGTTTCTCGCCAAGGGCGGACTGTCACAGACCACTTTGGCTGCGATCGGAGTATTGATGTTGGCCGGTTTTGGTTTCAGTCTGGCTGGATTGATCAGAAGCCTGACGTCGGCCCCGCCGGCGCTCAAAACCTAGGAATTCCCGCTTAAGAGTCCCCCCAATACTTGACGTAACCGAGGTAACTTTAGCTGCCTCCCGCTGCATGCTAGCCTCGATATGTAGTTTTATATTCAGTAACTTCCCAACAGAATCCTGGCTGAATGCCGAGAATTCCTATCTTTCGTTTGGGCGGAGCGCCTGACAAGCCGGCGCTGCCCAATCTCGCCTCTTCGACGCCCTTCGTGTCGCTGGAAGGGCTGTGTCTCGGGGTCGACAACCTTCGCCACGATGTATATCTGAGTCCACGATTCCTGGAGTCCGCGCGAGCACAAATCGCGCGATTGATTGCCCGCCATGGCGAACTTGAAGGATTGCTTGCGGCCGAGGCTCCTCAGCCATCGCAGGCGCCTTCCTGGTTGCGCACCCACGTACAGAAAACGGCGCGGCCGAAGAATGATCCCTCCGGATGGAAGTCGCTGCTGGCTGAACTGCAGGTCGCCTCGCTCAACCGCGCCAAGAAGGAGTTCAAGCTCGCCGTAGACGTGCTCGCGCGCCTGGCGATCACCAAGTTCCTTCGGGCGGAGATGAACCAGCAGTTCGCACTCGTTGTGGAGCGCTGCCGCGTCCTGCTCAAAAGCTACGACAACATGCGCCAGCAGAAGGCGCATGAGTATCGCGAGCGGGTAGCGACCTTCCAGGTGCGGAAGAAAATCATCCTGCGCAAGGTCGGACAAGAGATTTTCGAGACGATCCGCGAGGTCGAAAAGAGTACGCTGGCGCGGATGCGGCGTTCACTCTTCGGCGAAGAAAGCAATACGGGAAGCTACTTCACTTATCCGCTGTTCATGAACCGTCTGCTGTTTTCTGAGGACGGTCGCGACGATTATCTCTGCGCCGAGCACTACGTGATGCTCGGCAACTGGGATCGCGATACCGACCGCTACGGCCGCATGCGTGAAGTCGTATCCACCTTCTTGCGCTCGCTGTATGGGGAAGATGCAAGCGCCGAGACGCTTGATTCCTGGATGAATGTTCCGGAAAATGCGCGAATCCTGGTCGGCACCGGAACGCCAGAGGATTCGGACGAGGGCCTTATGCAGCAAGAACGGCTGGCGGCCTGGGTCCGGCTGCTCGAAGACGAGCGCATCATGGAAAACGTGATCGCGTCGTACCATGTCGTCCCGCTGCTCAGTGAGTATGCGCCGCGTATTAATCCGCAGCAGTTGAAAAACGCTCTCATCGACCGCACGGAATGTGATCGTGTCGAACGCATGATTCAGGACCACGGAAAACTCTCGCCCAACAGCCTTTACGCTGCGGTCGCCAAGGTCGCCAGTTGCCGTGGGGCGGAGCGGGCGAAGGTTGCCGCGCGCTTCCTGGCCGATTTCTTTCACTACCATCGTGACTTGCGGCGTTTGGAAATCCTGAATGGGGCTCTCGACTCCGTAAACCTGGTCGGCAACGAGCGCCTGCAGGAATTATCTCGAGTTAACGGCACGCTCTACGAATTCCTGCTGCCCGAAGAACAGAGCCAATCCGACTCAGAGCGCGTGTTGCGCCATGTGGTGCTGAAGGCTGACGTTCGGGATTCGACGAAGCTGACGCGCACTATGATGGAAAAGGGCTTGAACCCAGCCTCCTATTTCAGTCTGAATTTCTATGAGCCGGTGAACAAGCTATTGGAGAAGTATGGCGCGCGCAAGGTCTTCCTTGAAGGCGACGCCATCATCCTGGCAATCCTGGAGCGGGAAGGTGAGCCGGGATTGGCCGTCAGCCGCATGTGCGTGCTGGCGCGCGAGATTATCGAACTCGTCCGTGGATACAACGAATTGATGCAACGCTCCGCCATGCCTCAACTGGAACTCGGGGTGGGCATCACGCTGCAGGACTCCGCGCCACTTTATCTGATGGATGGCGAGCACCAGATCATGATTTCCGAGGCGCTCAACGAGAGCGATCGCCTCTCCTCGTGCAATAAGCGCGCCCGCAAGGTCATGGAGCCGCAGGCTGGGCCTTTCCACGTCTATGCCTTTCAAGCCGCCGACGTGGATGCCAATGGCAATCCAGAAGACGTGATCCTGAGCTTCAACCTGAGCGGCATCCGCATGAATGAGGCTGCCTTCCGCAAGTTGCAGCAGGAGATCACGCTTGAGCCGCTCAGAGTCCGTCTGCCTGCGTCTTTAGCTTCCTCCGACAAAGGCGAGTACAAACTGTTTACCGCGACAGTGCCGGTAGACCGGGACATTTTCCGAAACATCGTTGTGCGCGAGAGCCGCATTCCGAGGATCGATCCGAATGACTTTTCAGTCAAAGGCTGGACGGAACGGTCTTATTGGGAAGTCTGCACGGACCCCGGAATTTACGCAGCGCTTGAGAAGCGCAAAGGCGCAGCTTCCTAGGCCTCCGCAAGCTTCCCTGGTAGTGGGGACCTGTCTGATTAGAACCGAGTTCTCGCAGGCCGAAACGGAATTTGAAACGTGGCTTCGACATCCACAGGTGTTCCGTTCTTCGTAGCCGGTTCAAACTTCCATTGCGCTACCGCTTCGCGGGCAAACTGGTCGAGCCGGTCATCGACGCCGCGAAGCACCCGCACGTTTCCCACGCTGCCATCCGAGTGAATCACCGCATAAAGAATCACGGTGCCCGCGACGTTCTCCCGCATCAGTTGCAAAGGATACGCGGGATCAACCTTGCGAGTCGCCATTGGCTGCGATATTTCGGCCACCGGCGCTCTCGGGTCTTGATGCAGTTCGGCGAAACGGATCACCCAACTGCCCCCACCCGAATTCAGGTTCGGCATATTGAGCGTGAGCGAATAGAACCTGCGATCGCCGAACACGGCGCGCTCCGCTTCGCTGAGCTTGGCGGCGTCTCCCGGCTGCATGGAGCGCGAGGGAGCACTCGTCACGCGAGATGGCCCCACGCTGGCGATCAGGTTTGGATTTACCTGCTGAGTGGCAGTGTTGGCGGCGGCGTTGCCTGCCACCGCTGAAGTCTTCGCCGACGAAGGAGCGTTTCCTACGTAGAGACCAGACGGAAGGTCGTTCTTGTGGCCTGCGCCGGCACCGTTGCCAATTCCGTGCCCATCCCTTCCCGTCGCCGCAGTTCCCGATGATGATCCGGGTGAGCCCGATGCGCCGGTGTGTCCTTCCGGTCCGGCGGCGAAGGCGCCGCGCCGATTTCCTTCTGGGGCCTTTGGCGGCGCACCCACCGCCGGATGCAGGCTCAATGCAATCACTCGTCCCGGTGCTCCCGCTGCACCTGAGCTGCCCACCGCGGGTGGAGGCGGAACGACTTGTGGGGCAATGCCATGCACAGCCAAGGATCGGCCGCCTGCTAGCGCCCTCTGTTCACCTACCGCCAGCTGCGGAGCAGGGTTGATCACGGTGCTCCGGCCAATATTCAAGTCTCCCAACGCCCGAGTTGATGTGCTCTCCATGGTTGGGGGCGGAGCAACGACCGCAGGTTGCGGAGCATTGAGCGCCGGAGCCGATCGGGAAGTATGCAGGTCTGGGGGTGGAGCGACGACCGAATCCTGCAACGAAATAGCATCGCGACGATTCGCTAACTGCGCTGCGTCAGGCGGAGGAACGACGGTTGGAGTCTGAATGTGGGGACGGATGCGGGAGATCTCTGCGGCGGGAGTCAGCGGTACAGGCGGAATCGCGAGTTGAGGCTTTTCCATCTTGTCTGACCAGGCCACGATATTGGGGACCGCCACTTCGTGCTTCAGTCGAACGTTCGGCGGCGTGACGACGGTTTGCGAGCGGTTGTCCGCCTGCGGGGGCACGGAAATAATCGGCTGCGGCGAAAATTCCGGATCGGCTTTGCTAGCGTGCTCCGAGTTGTCGGTGCGCGTATCGATCGGAGGCAAGTACTCCGAGGGCTGATAGTAAACTACCTGGGAGTGGTCGAACGTGGGCTCAGCAACGACGTGCGGTTGCAGTGCAAAGAGCCGGGTTAACCCAACCAACAGCGCCAGCGCGATTACGTGATACACGCCGGACTCGGCCATGCTGTACCAGGGGACTCGATGCCCTACAAAAACATCAGGCCAGAACGCCGCCGGGGCCGATTGCAATTGCAGTGGCGGAAGTTTTGCCGGGAACAGCAGATCTCGGAAGTTGGCAAGGAACGTACCACGCCAGGAAGGCAGCTCCACGACCAACCGCAGATCGTCGGCGGGTCGCGGGATTTGGCCGTCCAAGCGGGGAATAGCCATGCTTTCTATAGTAGATGCGAGAACGGCCTCCGGGATAGCCGGGAGGACATCAACATTCGGCCAATCGCGGTGAATTGAAATTCGAGCACGGAGGATTCTTGTGTCGGAAGCTGAGTTTATTGCCGATCAGCTCGATCGCGCATTTTATGGCAGCGCATGGCACGGGCCTGCGCTCATGGAATTGCTGAAAGACGTCAACGCCGTAAGGGCTGCAGCGAAACCATTGCGCAACGTCCATAGCATCTGGGAACTGGTGCTGCACATCGCCGCCTGGGACGGAGCGGTGCAACGGCGACTGGGTGGAGAGAAACTGCAACTCAAAGCTGAGGAGAATTTTCCGCGAGTGCCCACGCCGACCGAGGCCGCGTGGCGCAAGACAGTTGCTGATGCGAAGCGTACGCACGACAGATTGGTTAAGACTGTCGCTACTTTATCGGATCAGCGCCTGCGCGATCGCGTGCCGGGCAAGCGTTACAACTTCCATCACATGCTTCATGGATTGGCACAGCATGAGCTGTATCACACGGGGCAGATTGCCGTTTTGAAGAAGCAGGGTTAGATCCTGGCCTTCGGACCTCAGACTTCAGAGTTCCAGACCCAAGGACCGGAGGCTCAAGCCGTTCATTACTTTTTGAAAATCACCGCCACCGCACCTACCATCAGTGCGAAGCCCGCAAAGTAATTCCAGCGCAGAGGCTGTCGAAGATACAGCACCGAAAAGAAGCTGAACACTGTCAGTGTGATCACCTCTTGAATCGTCTTCAGTTGCGCCGCAGTGAATTCATAGGAACCGATTCGGTTCGCCGGCACCTGGAAGCAATATTCGAAAAACGCAATCATCCAACTCACGATGATGACCTTGTACAGGGGCACCTCTCGGTACTTGAGATGTCCGTACCAGGCGAAAGTCATGAAGATGTTGGAGATGGTCAGCAGCACTATCGTCCTCATGGGGCGAAGCGTTCCTTTCTACGACTGGTGAATTTGTAATCCGCACACGGGTTCACTGCCGACCCGGCTCTGGTGCCGGTTCGAGACATGGCAAGCTAGCTTTCCACGGAACATGAATCGTAACTGATGCTCTTTCGCAGCTTTCCGTTTACAATTTCGTTCCGGCAACCAGCCATCGAGAATTTTTCCTGCCAGCTCAAAAGCCGATCAGCGTCGCCGTGGTGGGTGTGGGCGTTTTCGGTCGCAATCACGCCCGAGTGTACAAGGAACTCGAATTGCAAGGCGAACCGGTTCGTCTGCTGGGCGTAGTCGACCCGGATGTGACCCGCGCCGATGCGGTTGCGCGCGAGTTCAACAGCAAGGCCTTCGGATCGGTCGAGCAGATGTTGACCACGCACAGCGAGCTGCAAGCCGCTTCCGTGGCAGCGCCAACGGTGCATCATCTGGCGGTCGCGCGCGAACTGATGAAGCAGGGAGTGGACGTTCTCATCGAAAAACCGCTCGCCGCGTCGCTCGACGAAGCGCAGGAACTCGTTGCATCGGCGCACACGCACAAACGTTTGGCGCAGGTCGGTCATCTCGAGCGCTTCAATCCGGCCGTGCGCGCCACCCTGCCCATCCTGACGCATCCGATGTTTTTTGAAGTGCACCGGCTGAGCGTGTTCACGCCACGATCGTTGGATGTCGATGTCGTCCTCGACCTGATGATTCACGACCTCGACATCGTGCTGGCGTTCGCGAAATCTGAGGTGAAAGAAGTGCGGGCGGTCGGGCTGCCGATTCTGTCCGGGAAAGTGGACATTGCCAACGTGCGGCTGGAATTTGAATCGGGCTGCATCGCGAACTTCACCGCCAGCCGCGTATCCACCGAACGCGTGCGCAAGCTGCGATTTTTTCAGCCGCGGCAATATGTTTCGCTCGATTATGGACGCCAGGAAGTGCTCGTGTTCACGGTTGGTGCGGACGGAACGCCGGCGGGAGCACCATCGGTCAATCCGCAGATTGGTGTCAGCAAACCCCCAGTGGCCGCCGAGGAGCCGCTGCACGCCGAGCTCAAGTCTTTTCTGCATGCGGTGCGCGAGCGATCCACTCCGGTGGTCCCGCTTGAAGACGGCCGCCGCGCCCTCGCCTTGGCGCTGGAGATCGTGTCGAAGATTCGCGAGCATGGGAAGAAAGTCGGCCTCGTCGGCATCCAGCGCGTCTAACCTTGGCTAGCGATCCGTACGGATAAACCTCAGAACGATTTGTCAGAACAGATTGTGTGAATTCGTCACGAATGTGCTGGGTTTACATATGTTTACACACCTAAGTCGCTACCCGTTTGTGGGGGAGCGGAATCCCGCGAAAGATGCGAGAATAGGACTAACTTGGTTGTAAAGCGCCGCGCGACGGATGTTCTTCCCAGAAGGCCGGATGCAACGCCGCGTGTGTATTTCGTGTCTAACGACCAGCGGGAACCGCGAGCCTCGATAGCTAAGACCAGCGCATGGCGATTACGCAAATTCCATTCCAGGACCCGGTAGCCCCGCCCGAAAAGCCGCAACCTGAGCAACTCGGCCTTTACGACACAGAAGATTGGGAAGAGGCTTATCGCGATCTGGATGCGCGTGTTCCGCACTTGCTCATCCAGTTGCAGGACGATCTGGCTCGTTCGCGGAAGCGCGAAGCGATCTGGATTTCGGTCATCGTTCACCTGGTGCTGGCGATCGTGCTGTGGAATTTCAAGTTCATCGAGAGATTCATCCCCCTGCATTCGGCCATTGTTGTCCCGCTCAATGTGAACCGGGATAAAGATGTAACATTCCTCGCCCTGCCACCCGATGCGCAGAAGTTGACGCAGAAGCCGAAGACCAACGTGATGTCGGATAAGGACCGCATCGCGACGGCGCGACATCCAGAGCTGGATCCCAAGGAGTTGCGAAAAATTCTTGCGACACCCCCACCGGGGGCGCCGGGACCGGCTGGCCCTCGAGCTCCGCAACCTGCAGCTCCGCAAGCGATGGCGCAGAACGCGCCTTCGCAGCAGCAACCGCAGCAGACCGCGCGCCCGCAATTTGACAGCAATCAGCAAGCCCAGTTGCAAATTCCCGCTCGCCCGAACAGCAAGAATGTTTTCAGCAAGTATGCAACGGGGATGACGGCTGGTTCCGCGATTCAGCAGGCGACGCAGGCCGCGGCGGCGAATCGTGGTGGAGGCGGGGGACAGGAGGGTGACTTCGGGCTGGACACCGGGGCGCACGGAAGGAAGGTCGGAAACCTCGAAATCCTGAGCGACACCATGGGAGTTGATTTCGGTCCGTACCTCCAACGGGTGTACATCGACGTAAAGACAAACTGGTATAACTTAATCCCAGAATCGGTCGAGATGAAGAAGGGAAAGCTGTCGCTTACGTTCCACATTAAAAAAGACGGGCACGTGGAGGGCCTTGTGATCCGCACATCTTCTGGGGATGTTTCCCTGGACAGGCCTGCTTACGGAGCGATTACCGCTTCCGACCCATTTCCACCACTACCGAAGGAGTTTGCGGGACAGGATCTCGAACTTCTGTTCCGTTTCTATTACAACCCCGATAAGTCCGACCTCGAGTAGCGCCGGCCTCCGGCCTCCGGGCCGGCTGTCGCGTCGGCGTCCTCGCCGACGCACGCCACCACTGTCGAATCCTTTCGCCCTTATGAGCGATCAAACAAACATGGACAAGATGCCTGTTTTGTTCGTCGGCCACGGGTCGCCGATGAATGCCATTGAGCACAACGCTTTCACCCAGTCATTGACCGATGTCAGCGCACGCCTGCCAAGGCCGAAGGCGGTGTGCGTGGTGTCGGCGCATTGGGTGACCGCCGGGACACAGGTGCTGGCTTCGGCTCATCCCAGGACAATCCACGACTTCTACGGATTTCCGCGCCCACTTTATGAAGTCCAATATCCCGCGCCGGGTGCGCCGACCGAGGCCGAACGATTGGCGACCGACCCTGAGATCATGCCGGACCAGCTGTGGGGACTCGATCATGGCGCATGGAGCGTGTTGCGCCACATGTATCCGAATGCCGATGTTCCGGCATTTCAACTCAGTCTTGATGAGCGCCGCAGCTTCAAAGAACATCTCGAACTCGGCCGCGAGATTCAGTCTCTGCGGGAGCGCGGAGTGATGATTGTAGGCAGCGGAAATATTGTTCACAACCTGCGGCAGATTGACTGGGACGATCCTCACGGCGCCTACGATTGGGCAGTCGAGTTTGACGCCAAAGTCAAGCAGTCCGTGGACAAGCGCGATGCAAGCGCGTTAACAGAGCCGCAGAAATGGGGAGAGTCGTTGCTGGCTACCGCCCATCCCACGGTCGAACACTACGTTCCCCTTCTGTATTGCGTGGGCAGCGCCGACGAACGCGACGAAGTCTCCTATCCCTACGAAGGCTTTGACTTCGGCAGTATCTCGATGCGCATGATTTTGTTCGAACCGCGTAACAGCGGCCGCAGCTTGCCTTGAGCGATGTCAACGGAGCCCTCGCGCCAAGCCAAACCTGGCATAGAATCGATGAACCCGGTTCGTGAGGGGATACGATTGCCAATTCGCTACCTTCCTGCGACCACGCTGTTGATTGCCAGCACACTTTGTGCGGCGCAGAACCTTCCATCACCCACAGCCGATTCT